>Ga0134126_10000580_pt1 | contig 46629 bp, 40 predicted proteins | sample KB31752_FD_96881 | JGI IMG/M metagenome (GOLD analysis project Ga0134126, IMG submission 96881) | Terrestrial soil microbial communities with excess Nitrogen fertilizer from Kellogg Biological Station, Michigan, USA - KB3-175-2 | ecosystem: Environmental > Terrestrial > Soil > Unclassified ...
ATCAGTATCAGCAATCGCTTTATCAAAATGCACAGGATAAGCAAACTGCTTTAAATGAATCTATTCAAAAATTCATGAAGGATTCGGCAACAATGAGCCCAAGCCTTAAGGAGGTTAAAAGGAGCGACTTGCAGAGGCAAAGCCAGGAACTGTCCGGCGAACAGCAAAAAATTCAAAATGAATTTGAGCAGAAAAGACAAGAACTTTCTGTTCCGATACAAAAGAAATTGCAAACAGCTATTGAAGAAGTAGCTAAAGAAAATGGTTATACCTATGTAATGCCAAGGGAAGCATTAATAGTAATGCCACCTTCAAACGACATAGGACCACTGGTTATAAAAAAACTTGGATTGAAACAACCCGCAACAACTCCGGCACCCGGCAAATAATTAAGAAATAAATATTTTTTGCAAGCCACTCCTTTAATTGGAGTGGCTTGTTTATTTTTGAGTAATGATTGCATCGTCGCCAATAGGTATTTTCGATTCCGGGTATGGAGGGCTTACTGTTTTAAAAGAAATAAAAAAAGTCTTGCCCCGGTATGATTACCTGTACCTCGGAGATAATGCCAGGTCTCCCTATGGGCCTCGTTCTTTCGAAACAGTCTATGATTATACTTTACAATCTGTAAAATGGTTGTTTGCGCAAGGCTGCCCCTTAATAATTCTTGCGTGCAATACGGCTTCAGCTAAGGCTTTAAGAACCATTCAACAGAAATATCTTCCTGAGTTTGCGGCTGAAAAGAGAGTTCTCGGCGTAATAAGGCCTACGGCTGAAATTATCGGTAATTATTCTTCCACAAAAAATACCGGTGTCCTGGGAACGAAAGGAACCATCCAGTCCGAATCTTATCTGATTGAGATAGCTCATTTTTTTCCGGAGGTAAAAGTGCATCAGCATGCCTGCCCGATGTGGGTGCCATTGGTAGAGAATAATGAATATGCTTCTGACGGCGCTGATTATTTCATAAAAAAAGATATTGATATTTTATTAAAAAATTCCCCGGAAATTGATACCGTCTTGCTGGCTTGCACACACTATCCTCTCCTATTAAAGAAAATAAAAAAATATCTTCCCGAAAATATTAAGGTCATTTCGCAGGGGCCGATCGTAGCAAGCGGTTTAGTGGATTATTTAAAACGTCATCCTGAAATGGAAAACCGGTGCAGTAAACGAAATCAACTACAATTCTTCACAACGGATTCCGTAACAGATTTTGATAAGCATTCGCTAATATTTTTTGGCGAAAAGGTTGCTTCAAGTCATGTGGATTTATAGTCTTGGCCCTTTAACCGATTAATTTGTTATTCGATTCGCCAAAATTCGCTTGTCCATGGCAATAATTATAAAATTTTTTCTTACATTTGCCGCCCTTTCACAAACAGCAGGGATGGTGCCCGGCTGAGGAGGCGAAACAATTATTAATAAAAGGAAAAAAATAAAACAATGCCAGGAAAAAAACGTACTTACCAGCCGCACAAACGCCGCCGTAAAAGCGTACATGGTTTCAGGGAACGCATGTCAACAGCCAATGGACGTAAAGTGTTGTCAAGCCGCAGGAAAAAAGGGCGCCATAAATTGACGGTCTCTGATGAACATGGAAGTAAAAAATAGATTTATTTATATCTAAATATTTTAAAATAGCCTCTCACAAAAGAGGCTATTTTTTATTTTATCTTTAACCGGATTTCTTCACCTTCAATCTTCATTCTTATCACAAAGAGATTTACTTTAAAAGCGCATGAACGACTAAAGAGCCTGAAATTGATTCAAATACTTTTTAAAGAAGGAAAATCATTTTCGCATTTCCCTTTCAGAGTGATGTATTTTGAAACAAAAAATCACGCTCATGTGCTTCAAGCTGGATTTACGGTAAGTGCGCGGAATTTTAAAAGGGCCGTGGACAGAAACCGCATCAAACGGTTAATGCGTGAATGCTACCGGCTTCAAAAAATCGATTTAAAAATTTCCCTGGAGAAAAATAAAAAAGCGCTTGCTGTCTTTTTTATTTATACCGGAAATGAAATACCAAAGTATGATGAAGTTTTTGAGAAAACAGGAAGCGCCCTAAAAAGACTTGAAAAGATATTAGAATAGAGATCCGGTTTATTTGTTGATTTACTGACAGCGTGTAAAAATTGAAGAACTTCCAAATATTTAAAAAAAATTTTTACCGCAGGCTATTATCAGAACTATTAATAGCCTTCAATCAATTTTATTTACCCTTTTTAATTTTAAGTCGCAAGCGTCAATAAAAACACTGATTCTTTTGAGGCAGCTACGCTGTGTGCCTCACCTTTGTGCAGGGCAATCATCTGGCCTTTTTTCAAAACAACCGATTGGTATTCTGTATTAAAAACAATTTCTCCATCCAATACCTGCACGCTGATAATCCCGTTGGCAGTATGTTTGGCCATCACTGCATCTTCATGCAATGCAATGAGTACAATTCTCATTCCATCCGTTTTATAAATGGTAATTGCATTGCGGTCGTTTTTTTTCCAGGCAGGCTCATTTTTTATTTCCCTGATAAATTCAGGAACATCAATGCTTACTAATGGCGCATCCATCAGCCTGCCGCCTTCTGGCCTTTGTTCGGTCGACTCATTGTGCTTTGCTTCCATAATGTTTTGTTTATTGTAATTGAAATCATTTTTATGAGTGCATTTATTTCTCTATCAATGAAAGAGCGGTGCCTTTATGTGCTGCTATGTGATCTGTTTTGTCACTCTTTATTTCATACTGTGGATCTTCTTTGCTGGCGTGATGTGTATATCCTTTGTAATCAAAATCTTTGATATGGATTTTAATAATTTTTCCTGAAACAATTCCAGCTTCGGAATTCCATTTTACATGATCGCCTGTTTTAAACTTATGTTCCATTTATTTTTTAATCAATTCCTCACAAAAATTACTTCGGTTAAAAACGCTTAAAGTTATTTTTCCTAAAATCGAAACACTTCTCACAGTATATATATCAAAATTTTCTTTAAAACTTTCTTTATCATTACTTTTGTTAATAGTCTGGCTTTTATACGGCATACACTTTGAGCCTATAAAATTAATCAAATCTTAAACAAAAAAATTACAAATGGAATCAATTGAACAATTAGGAATTAATACCGTTCGAGTACTATCTGCAGATGCAGTGCAAAAAGCCAATTCAGGGCATCCCGGAACGCCGATGGGACTTGCACCGATAGGAGATGTGCTATGGACAAAGGCTATGAACTACAACCCTAAAGATCCTGAATGGCCTAATCGCGACAGGTTTGTTTTGTCTGCCGGCCACGCGTGCATGTTGCAGTATAGTTTTTTATACCTCACCGGTTATGATGTAAGTATGGATGATTTAAAAAATTTCAGGCAATTGCACAGCAAAACTGCCGGTCATCCTGAGTATGGATTGTTAGCGGGTATAGAAGTAACCACAGGTCCGCTGGGACAGGGTTTTGCTAATGGAGTGGGAATGGGCATTGCACAACAATTCCTTGCCTCGAGGTATAACAAACCAGGCTTTGATTTATTTGATTATAAGATTTATGCTATTTGCAGCGATGGCGACCTTATGGAAGGCGTGAGCGCTGAAGCCGCATCCATGGCGGGCCATCTTAAATTGGGCAATCTTATTTATCTATACGATGATAATAAAATTACCATAGAAGGCGATACATCCATCACATTTGACGAAGATGTAACGGAACGTTTCCAGGCTTACGGGTGGCATGTGCAGTCGGTGGCTGACGGAAATGATACCGAAGCAATTTTCACCGCAATACAAAATGCAAAAAATGAAACTAAAAGGCCTTCATTAATTAAAGTGCGTACTCATATTGGTTTTGGAAGCCCCAATAAAGTGGATACCGCTGCCGCACACGGTTCTCCGTTAGGGAAAGATGAAGTGCGTTTGGTAAAAGAAAATTTTGGGTTTGATCCTGATAAAAGTTTTGTGGTTTCTGATGAGGTATTGAATTATTACCGTACTAAAGGAGAAGCGGGAATTAAAAAAGAGGCGGACTGGAAAGATCTTTATGCGAAATATAAAGCGAAATATGCAGCTGAAGCAGCAGAATATGAATTGTTAAGTAGCGGCAAATTACCCTCCGGATGGAAAGATAATTTACCCGTTTTTAAAGCAGATGCGAAAGGAATAGCTACAAGAAAAGCTTCGGGGAAAACATTGAATGCTATTGCTGCTCAGTTGCCCATGTTGATTGGTGGTTCTGCGGATTTATCTCCCTCAACCGATACTATTTTAGACGATTATCAATCATTCTCAGACCTTAATCATGGCGGCCGGAATTTTCACTTTGGAATTCGCGAACATGCGATGGGTTCAGTTTTAAACGGTATGGCGCTTACGAAAGGAATTATTCCTTACGGCGCTACATTCCTTATTTTTTCGGACTACATGCGACCGCCCGTGCGTCTTGCCGCTATCATGAAAATCCGCCCGATATTTATTTATACGCACGATAGCATTGGACTGGGAGAAGATGGCACTACGCACCAACCGGTAGAGCAGTTGATTGGCTTGCGTTCTGTTCCGGATGTAACAGTGATTCGTCCCGCAGATGCCAATGAAACGGCACAAGCGTGGCGTGTAGCATTGGAGCATTCCGGTGGCCCGGTGGCCTTGATTCTTACCCGCCAAAATGTTCCTACCATTGACCAGGAAAAATATACAAAAGCAACTAATGTAGAAAAAGGAGCTTACATCTTGTCAGACTGCGAAGGAGAGCCACAGGTAATTTTGATGGGAAGCGGAAGTGAAGTTCACCTATTATTGGAAGCCCAGGAAAAATTGAAAGGCGAATCCATTAAAGCGCGTGTTGTCAGTTTCCCCAGTTGGGAATTATTTGACTCACAAAGCAAGGAGTATAAAGAATCAGTTTTTCCAAAAAAAGTCCGTAAGCGTTTGGCAGTAGAAGCAGGTTCGCCAATAGGTTGGTGTAAATATGTGACAGATGATGGTGATGTGATAGGCATCACAAAATTTGGAGAATCGGCACCCGGTGAAGAAGTGATGAAAGAATATGGCTTTAGTGTGGAAAATGTGTTGGCAAAAACAAAGGCCCTCTTACAATAAAATTAATGGAAGGCATTGGCGTTGTTTCATGCTCCTGTGAAGCAACGCCAATATTCCATAAGCAGGTTTTTTATAAAACAGGGATTGGTTTTTTCTTTTTAAATAAAACTTAAGACATGAAAAAAATACTGATAGCAATTGACTACAACCCTACCGCAACCAGTATTGCGGAATCCGGGTTTTCGCTGGCTAAATCAATGAATGCTGAGGTGACTTTGTTGCACGTAGTGGCCGACTACACTTATTATTCTTCGTTAGACTATTCCCCGGTATTAGGTTTCGACAGCTTTAGTAATCTTGGAGCTATACAAACGAATACGATCGTGGAATTACAAAATGCGGCACAGGATTACCTGGAAAAAATTAAGAATCAATTAGGCGATGAATCCATCAACACGATAATAAAAGAAGGTGATACCGGCGATGCTATTTTAAGTGCCGCTGCCGAGTTAAAAACAGATATTATTGTTATGGGAACTCATGGAAGGCGCGGATTGGATAAAATATTGATGGGAAGCGTAGCCGAAAAAGTACTGCGGCACAGCAAAGTTCCTATGTTTATTATTCCGTCTAATGAAAATGAAAATTAATTCGCTGCTTATTGCTTAAAAGTATTTTGTAACTTTTTGTTTCATTCAAAACTCTAATGCTGACGAAGAAATGAAGTAAACACTTAAATCAAATATTATGGCAGATTATCCGGACGAAGAACACGTTGTAAAAATCATGGAAACAGAATTTGTAACGCATAATGTGAAAAGATTCAGGCTCAGCAAACCTCCCCAATATGTTTTTAAGCCAGGCCAGGCTACAGATATTGTAATAAATTCACCTAAATGGAAAACAGAAAGAAGGCCTTTTACCTTTACTGCTTTAAATGATTGGCCACAACTGGAATTTACGATTAAAATTTACAGTGACCACGATGGCGTAACCAATCAGTTAGGTAAATTAAAGGTAGGCGATGAACTAATACTCCACGACATTTGGGGCGCTATACATTACAAAGGCGAAGGTGTGTTTTTGGCAGGCGGGGCGGGCGTTACACCGTTTATTGCAATTTTCCGCCAGTTGTACAAAGACAATAAAATCGGTAATAATAAACTGATATTCTCCAACAAGACATCCCAGGATATTATTCTTAAAGATGAATTTACCAAAATGCTTGGGGATAATTTTATAAATACACTTACCGAAGAGGATAATCCAAAATATGAACACAGAAAAATAGATGCGGATTATCTGAAAGAAAAAATAAAAAATTTGGACCAATATTTTTATATCTGTGGACCGGATGCAATGATTGAAGACATTAAAAAAGACCTTTTGAAACTTGGCGTGAAGGAAGATAAAATAGTGATTGAACAATTTTAAAAATAGAAAACTTCAAAAAAATCGGTTCACTAATGAAGGGATTTAGCTCTCAATAAATCGAAAATTTTGTAACTTTTCACAAAAGATAAATTCAAGTTAAACAATTAAATCATGGATACATTAACTATCAATCCGCAATTTGTGAAAGATGAAAAAGGCCGCAACCTTGGTGTTTCTTAACAAAAGCCGAATTTGATCAATTGCTTGAGGAGTTGGAAGATTATGAAGATATTAAAGCTTTTGATAAAGCAGAAAATCGCCCTGAGAAAGAATTTACGCCTTATAGGGAGGCTGTCGATAAGATAAAAAAGCAAAAGGCTAAATGAGGTACACAGTTATAATTGAGAGAGCCGCAAGAGAAAATCTTGAAAAAATAAGGTCTCCTTTTTTTGAAGCTATTGATAAAAAATATTAGCTCTTGAAAATAATCCCGACCTCAGGGATGCAAGAAATTACAAGGTCGGGATGCATGGCGTTTAAGAGTCGCGATTACAGAATAATCTATAAAATCAAGGACGATATTTTGCAAATTCTTGTTATCGAAATTGATGATAGAAAACAGGTTTATAGATAAAGCATAGAACTGGTTTTTTAAAATAAGAATCTTCGGAAAATGTTTGTTTACTGTCGCAGGAAGATTTCGTTAGGCAAAAAATGATTATATTATACGCTACTAAAAATTGTTATTATGTCAAAAGATATTTATCAAATAAAAAAAATCCTAACAACCAAAGACGGAAACTACACTTACTACAGCCTTCCTGAATTGGAAAAACAAGGACACGACATTAGTAAGCTTCCTTTTTCAATTCGCATACTTTTAGAAAATGTGTTACGTAATTTTGATGATTTTTCGGTAACGAAAGAAAATGTGGAGACACTTTTAAACTGGAAACCTGAAGCATCAGATAAAGATATTCCATTTAAACCGGCGCGCGTATTAATGCAGGATTTTACCGGGGTTCCGGCCGTAGTTGACATCGCTTCACTTCGTGCGGAAGCCGCCCGCAAAGGAAAAAATCCGGAAGATATAAATCCGTTAATCCCTGTTGACCTTGTGATAGACCACTCAGTACAAGTGGATTATTTTGGAACGGAATACGCTTATCAGAAAAATATGGATGAGGAATACAAGCGCAACCAGGAGCGGTATTCTTTTTTAAAATGGGCGCAAAAATCTTTTAATAATTTTAGCGTCGTTCCTCCGGGAATGGGAATTTGCCACCAGGTAAATCTTGAATTCTTATCGAAAGGAGTAGTGGAAAGAAATGGTGAAGTTTTCCCTGATACATTGGTTGGTACAGATAGCCATACGCCAATGGTAAACGGTATAGGCGTAGTAGCGTGGGGCGTAGGTGGTATCGAAGCAGAAGCGGCAATCCTTGGCCAGCCTTTATATTTTATTATGCCCGAAGTAATCGGTTTGGAACTGAAAGGAAAACTTCCTTTAGGTTCTACCGCAACAGACCTTGTTTTAAACATTGCAGAAGCATTAAGAAAATATGGCGTAGTAGGAAAATTTGTAGAAGTGTTTGGTGACGGGCTTAATAATCTTTCTGTACCAGACAGAGCAACAATCGGAAATATGTCGCCCGAGTTTGGATGTACCATTACCTATTTCCCGATTGATGATAAGACACTTGAATACATGCGCAAAAGCAACCGCTCCGAAGAGCAAGTAAAATTGGTAGAAGATTATTGTAAAACAAATATGTTGTGGAGAACAGGCAAAGAAACAATTACTTATACAGATAAAATTACGCTCGACTTAAATTCTATTGAACCAGCGGTAGCCGGACCGAAAAGGCCACAGGATAAAATTTTGCTGAAGAATTTTAAAAGTCGGTTTATCGAATTGATGGACAAAAATTATGGTCGTAAATATGTTGTTCCTGATAAACAAATGTCGCGTTGGTTTGCAGAAGGCGGTGGTCAGCCTATTGATACAGTGGCAACCGCTGCAGCACCAACCACGGTCATAGAAGAAGTAGAAAATGGAACAAAGAAAGTTTGGGTTACATTAGGACATGAAAAGTTTGAAATCTCAGATGGCTCTGTAGCGATAGCGGCCATTACTTCCTGTACCAATACTTCCAATCCATTTGTAATGATAGGCGCCGGCTTGGTAGCACGAAAAGCGCGTGAACACGGGCTTGACAAAAAGCCCTGGGTAAAAACTTCTCTTGCGCCTGGGTCGAAAGTAGTAACCGATTATCTTAAAAAAGCAGACCTTCTTACTGATTTGGAATCGTTGGATTTTCATTTGGTTGGTTACGGTTGTACTTCCTGTATTGGTAATTCCGGTCCGTTGCCACCTTACATGGCTAAGGCGGTGGAAGAGCATGAACTTGTAGTGGCTTCTGTGCTTTCAGGAAACAGGAATTTTGAAGCAAGAATTCATCCGCAGGTAAAAATGAATTTTTTGATGTCGCCAATGTTGGTGGTCGCTTATGCTATTGCGGGCCGCATTGATATAGATTTAACCAAAGAACCGATTAGCTATGATTCCAACCTGCAACCCGTTTATCTAAAAGATATCTGGCCAACAGATGATGAAATTAATGAGGTGATGGCTAAAGTGCTTTCACCAAAAGATTTCTCTAAGAACTATGGTGAAATTTTTGAAGGAAATGAAATATGGAGAAACCTGAAAGTCCCGGAAGACAAATTATATGTATGGGACAAAGATTCCACTTATGTAAAAGAGGTGCCTTTCTTTTATAATCTTCCTGATAATGCAGAAGCTACTAAAGACATTGTAAATGCAAGGGCATTATTAGTGTTGGGCGACAGCATCACAACCGACCATATTTCGCCGGCAGGACAGTTTAATGAAAAATCCGCAGCAGGTCAATATCTCATCAGCAGAGGAGTAAAAAAAGAGAATTTTAATTCTTACGGTTCGCGGCGCGGAAATGATGAAGTGATGGTTCGTGGCACGTTTGCCAATGTGCGTATTAAAAACCAATTGGCCATAAAAGAAGGGGGATACACTACATACCTGCCGGAAAATAAAGAAATGAGTGTGTATGATGCGTCCGTAAAATATAAAGAAGCAAAGACACCTTTGATTGTTTTGGCAGGAAAAGAATACGGCAGCGGCTCATCAAGAGACTGGGCAGCAAAAGGAGCTTTTTTATTAGGAATAGAAGCCGTGATAGCCGAAAGCTATGAGCGTATTCATAGAAGTAATTTAGTAGGAATGGGTGTGTTGCCTTTGGAATATAAAAAAGGAGAAACCGCCAAAAGCCTCGGACTTACCGGTAAAGAAATATTTACAATATCCGGTTTGTCGGGCGCAATAAAACCTTTACAGGAAATGCAGGTGATTGCAAAAAAAGAGGACGGCACTGAAATAAAATTCAATGCCATTGCGAGAATGGATTCACAGATTGAGATTGAATATTACAGGAACGGAGGAATATTGCAATATGTATTGAGACAGTTTTTGCATAAATAAATCTGGCGGTCTTGAGATAATTTATTAAATATATTGAATGAGTGAATGATTAAAGTGTTAGATTTTTGAATAAAATAATTGACAATTAATTGTTCGATTATTGTCGAACGGAAAATAGGAATTCCTATTATTTGTTTATTTACTGTAATACCTGCCTGTCACACCTAAGATGAAGGCTTCTAAAAAAATATTTCTCAGCAAACAAACCCATGTTTCGCGAATAGAAATTCCGGATATTCCTTCGTTTACTGTAATCTTCCGCCTTATGAAAAGATTCGAACTAATTCGTACAATTCAACCTGAACGGATTCCTACGCGAACGGATTGAGCCATGCGGGTATGAATGGGAAAATATTAAAATAATAATAAATTAAAGATGATGAAAGAAAGATTAAACTATGCGGCAGTAGCTCCGAACGCACTAAAAGCGATGCTGGAGCTTGAAAAGTATGTTCATGGTTCCGGGCTTGAACGTTCGTTATACGAGCTCGTTAAAACCAGGTCTTCGCAAATTAATGGCTGTGCCTATTGCCTTGATATGCATACCAAAGATGCCCGAAAAGCGGGTGAGACAGAACAGCGATTGTACGCTTTGAATGCATGGCGCGAAACGCCCTTTTATACTGACCGCGAACGAGCTGCCTTAGAATGGACGGAGGCACTCACGGTGATTTCGGAAAATGATGTGCCTGATGCCTTGTATGATTCAGTTCGTAAACATTTTAATGAAAAGGAAATGGTTGCTCTAACTATGGGGATTATTGCAATAAACGGATGGAATCGACTGGCGATTAGTTTTCGTACCGTTCTGGGAAGCTATACTCCGCAATAGGAAGAAGCTATTACAAAAAGTTTCAGTCTGAATGCCTGCCGGCTGAATCTGTTCAGACCGGCTACATCCAGGCGTGAGAAAAGTTATTCTTAATAATAAAAAAAAATTATCATGAAAAGTGAACATTTGTATTCAATACCAACAAGAGAAAATGCAGAAGCGAGAGCCAAAGCGACGCCTGAAATAATGGACGCCTGGCGCAATTTTAGCAGAACAGTTTTTAAAGCCGGTGCGCTTGATGAAAAAACAAAACAATTAATTGCTATTGCAGTAGCACATACAACACAATGTCCCTATTGTATTCATAGCCATACAGAACAGGCAATGAGAAAAGGCTGTACCAAAGAAGAAATAATAGAAGCTGTATGGGTTGCCGCTGAAATGAGGGCGGGTGCTGCTTATTCACACTCTGCATTGGCCGAGGATGAAATGGAAGCGGTGGAAAAAGCAAAAAAGGGATAAGGGAAGGATTGCCGTATTTTAACAAAGAAACATTTTCCTAAGAAAGATTTTTTGCAGGTTCATTTAGATGAGGTTTTTGGGGGAAAATAAGATTAAACATTTCAATAAGAATAATTTTATTTCAGTATTTTAGGAGAAATTGAAATTAAAGCATCTTCTTAAATAAGTTGACAATGGAAAAACGCGCATCCATAAAAGTATTTGAAAATAAATCTATAAGAACCTTGTGGGATGAACAGCAGGAGAAATGGTACGTATCTGTTATTGATGTGATAGAGGTATTAACCGGAAGCCCAAGGCCCAGGAAATACTGGAATGCTTTAAAAACAAAACTTAAAGTCGAAGGAAGTGAGTTGTCCCAAAAAATGGGACAACTGAAAATGAAATCGGCAGATGGTAAATTTTATAAAACTGATGTGGCCGATACAGAACAGTTATTCAGGTTAATTCAATCAATTCCATCACCCAAAGCCGAGCCGTTTAAACTTTGGCTTGCTAAGTTAGCAGAAGAAAGGTTGGATGAAATGCAAGACCCGGAGCTAACGATTGACAGGGCTTTAGAGCAATATTTGCAATTAGGCTACTCTGAAAATTGGATTAATCAACGCTTGAAAAGTATTGAAATACGCAAAGAGTTAACCGATGAATGGAAAAGCAAAGGGCTGAAAGAAGGAATCCAATTTGCTGCTCTTACGGATATTATTACAAAAGCCTGGGCAGATAAAACAACCAAAGAATACAAAATTCTGAAAGGTCTGAAGAAAGAAAACCTGCGGGATAATATGACGAATACCGAGCTTATACTAAATATGCTTGCCGAAGCTTCCACCAAAGATATTTCACAAGCAGTAAACCCTGAGTCTTTTGAACAAAATAAAAAAGTAGCTCAACAAGGTGGTAATGTAGCCAAGGTAGCCAGAAAGGAATTAGAGGCAAGAACAGGGAAAAAAGTAGTAACGGCATTAAATGCAAAATCTGTTTTGCAACTAAAAAAAAGTGATAACAAGAATAAATAAATAGAGGAAGTAAGACAAGAGATAATCATGCAAATATTTTGCTTCTATAAAGAAAAACCATTTTACCTAAGAACTTTTAACCCAAGGAAAAGTTTTTGCAATTTCATTTGTTAGAAGAAGTTGAATTAAAATTATAGTTGAAAAATTCCTTCGTGATTTTAGAAGCATTCAGACCTTATAAGGTTTTAGCTTGCGTAGTGATTTCAAATTTGCTTAAAAAAACCTTATGGTCTTACGGAACTAATTTCTTTTCTGAAAATTAGCGTGGATCGTTTTCTCATTTGGGGGTTGCTCCTCACCAACTTAATAATTATTTCATGCCTAAAACCATTACACCCGAGCAAAAAAGACTCAAAGAAAATTACACCAAAAATAAAAAGTGGCTGAAGTGGGGGCCTTATTTATCTGAAAGGCAATGGGGCACCGTAAGAGAGGACTATAGTGCAGATGGAGATGCCTGGAACTATATTACGCACGATATGTCGCGTTCAAAAGCTTACAGATGGGGCGAAGATGGAATTGCAGGAATTTCTGATAACAAACAAAGGATTTGTTTTGCCATCGCTTTGTGGAATGGAAAAGATGAAATTTTAAAAGAAAGGCTTTTCGGGCTTACGCCCAAATATGGAAATCACGGAGAAGATGTAAAGGAATTGTATTACTATTTGGATAATACACCCACTCATTCTTACATGAAATATTTGTATAAATGTCCACAAGCTACCTTTCCATATCATGAACTGGAACAAAAAAATAAAATCCGAAGCAAGAACCAGGTTGAGTACGAAATCAATGATACCGGCGTATTTAATGAGAACCAATATTTTGATGTTTTTATAGAATATGCAAAAAATAATGAAGAAGATATTTGTATTAAGATTTCTATCCACAACAGGTCACGACAAAATGCACCGATTACTGTACTGCCCACATTATGGATGCGGAATTTGTGGTCGTATGGATTAATAAATGAAAAGCCGGTCATAGAATTAACAGGACAAAAGACTGATGTTGGTGAAGTAAAAATTAAGGATTCCAAAATGGGAGAATATTCTTTTTATTTTCAAAAACCGGATAAAACTTTGTTTACTGAAAACGAAACCAATACCCAGCGATTATACAATATCCCCAATAAAGAATCTTATGTAAAAGATGCTTTTCACAAAGCTGTTATTACTAATGATTACAAAATATTTGATGATAAAAAAAGCGGTACCAAGTGTGCGCCACTCTATTATTTTGATTTAGAAGCTCAGAGTTCCGTCACGCTTAAATTGCGTTTAAGCAAAGAACAATTACACGAGCCACTTGGTAAAAATTTTGATGAAATATTTGCACAACGTTTAAAGGAAGCAGATGAGTTTTATGACCAATTAATTACGTGCGGCGATAACGATTTAAAAAATATTCAGCGCCAGGCTTATGCCGGCATGTTGTGGAATAAGCAATTTTATTATATCGATATTCCCGATTGGCTCAACGGCGACCCTGGCCAGCCACCACCGCCCGAACAAAGAAAATATGGGCGCAACAGTGAGTGGCAAACATTGAATAATGAAGACATTATTTCAATTCCCGACAAATGGGAATACCCGTGGTATGCGGCGTGGGACCTTCCCTTTCATTGCATTCCGTTGGCTTCTTTGGATACGCAGTTTGCCAAAGACCAATTGATATTGTTGTTACGAGAATGGTATATGAATCCTTATGGACAGATACCAGCGTACGAATGGAATTTCAGCGATGTAAATCCTCCGGTGCAGGCGTGGGCTTGTATGCAGGTTTACAAAATTGACAAAGAAAAAACCGGCGTTGGCGATAGGTTATTTTTAGAAAGGACTTTTCAGAAGTTGCTCATCAATTTTACCTGGTGGGTAAATCGTAAAGACACGTTGAACAACAATGTTTTTGAAGGAGGATTTTTAGGACTTGATAACATTGGGTGCTTTGACAGAAACAGCGTACCGGACGGGGGACGCTTAGAGCAGGCCGATGGTACGGCGTGGATGGGAATGTATTGCTTAGACATGCTGGAAATAGCGCTGGAACTGGCACAAACCAATAAAGCCTATGAAGACCTGGCAACGAAATTCTTTGAACATTTTACTTATATCGCCAGTTCCATCAATCATATCAGGGAAGATTTTAAAGGAGCCTGGGATGAGGAAGAAGGATTTTTTTATGATGTTCTAAAAATGCCTGACAAAAGTTTTATTCCGGTGAAAGTGCGGTCACTCGTAGGACTTACTTCGTTATTTGCTGTGCATGTCATTGATAAATCATTGTTGAAAAAGCTTCCTGATTTTCATCGCCGCCTGAAGTGGTTCGTAAAATATCAACAAAAAAATGACCAATACCAGGTGATAGAAGATATTGGTATGAAAGATAAGATACTGCTTTCCTTAGCGCCACATAAAAGATTAAAAAAAATCTTATGTGCCTTGCTTGATGAAAATGAATTCTTATCGCCGGTGGGCATTCGTTCACTTTCGAAAATTCACGAAAAGCCTTACAGCGTTAATATTGGCGGCAAAGAATTTGGATTAGACTACCAGCCCGGCGATTCCACTTCTTCACTGTTTGGCGGTAACTCTAACTGGCGCGGCCCGGTATGGATGCCGATGAACTATCTGCTGGTAGTGGCTTTGGAAAAATATTATCAATATTTTGAAGAAGAGTTGCAGGTAGAAATGCCGTCACATTCCGGAAATATGGCCAATCTAAAAACAGTGGCGGAAGATTTGCGCAAACGCCTCACAGGAATATTTACACAGGATAATAATGGAAAGAGAAAAGTAAATGGGCAAGTTAATTTATTTAATCACGATGCTTTTTTCAAAGACCTGGTTTTGTTTTACGAATGTTTTCATGGTGATAATGGAAGAGGGATAGGCGCGTCGCACCAGACGGGGTGGACGGGTATTATTGGGGAGGTGATAAGATGCAGGGATAAGGGATAGGGAAACTTAAAATTGTTTTTTCTAACGCCTTTCACTTTGGTAACTTCAAACGTGGCTACGCTTGTTGTTTTCTGTTTTATTACTTATGTCACTTTCAAAAGGTTTACGATAAATAATATTTCGAATTAGTTTATTTGATTCGGGTTAGAATATTTCTAATAATTCAATCTCGTTATTGTTATAAAAAGAACGAATGTTCTCTTTATGTTTTATCAGCAGCATTTCAATGTATTGGTTACTTTGATTAACTGATTCGTTAATGCTTAGTCCCAAATATTATTATCCGAAGCAGGAACTTTTTAGTTCAATATAGTCAACATGAAAGCAATCTTCAAAATGTAATTTTAATTTTGGCGATAACCGCCGGGAAATATTTGCATCTAACAATAATTTCATCAGGTGGCAATAATTTTTATCATTGATGCCCGATTAGCGGCGAACATTAGAGCCGCTTTAATATGCTCATCTTTTAGAGCCGGATAATCTTCTAATATTTTAGCATTACTCATTCCTGAAGCAAGCCATTGCAATATATCCGAAACAGCAATTCTTGTATTTTTAATGCATGGTTTGCCAAATCTAATATTTGGGTCAATGGATATATAAGAAGCTAATTCTTTCATAGCGTAAAGATAAACTTTTTCCTGTTGGTTATGAGCTTTCAGGATGGCGACATTTTGGAATGCAACTTTCAGGATTCGTGTTGAGTTTTAAACACTCAAATAAAAGCAATTTTCATTTACCGGAATAATGGTATTTTTCTATTGTAGATGTGGCAAGTGTTTTAACTGATAGCCAAAATCCTAATAATTATTGGAAGGCGCTAAAACACAGGTTGGCAAAGGAAGGAAGTGAGTTGGTTACAAACTGTAACCAACTGAAAATGCAATCGGCTAGATGGAAGATTCTATAAAACTGATATGGCCGATATCTTATTGCGAAGGATGATGAAATAATAAACCATGTATTGAACTAGTAAAGCAACAAATACTCAAGATTCTCATTCTTATACCAACCTTTCCTCCATGATTCCTTTCCATACAGTAAAGCCGATTTTTTACATCACTATAATCATGCATCACCCGGCTGAAATTATCATGGTCTTTGCTTAGGTAATCCTGTTTGCCGGTAGTTTTTATTTTAGTAAGAATACTTTCAATCTCTGTTAATCCTTTTCGCAGGGCATCCATAGATTTTTCAAAATGCCAGATGTAAGTGGCTTCTTCACTAAACGATAATGAGTATCTTATTTCGGTATGCAATTGAATGCGAAAATGATAGTATTATTATTTCTATCATCAGTTTCTAAATAATTAAATTCCTTATCTGTTAATTTATCTATACGCCAGTTATAAACAATTGCATTATTCCCATCAGAATATTCTACTTGAATATTCCGATCATCTTTAAGCGTCCATCTTAAACCGAATTCTCCACGAAACGATTTATTTCCTCCCCCATCTGGAAACAAGGTTATTTCGGCAAATGCACCATCCAACGAATGAAATTCATTAGCATCTATTTTTCCATTCATATTGTCATCAGCTGCTTTTTCTGTGATTTTCCATGTTCTTGCTGTCAGCAACGTTTTAGTGTCTGTTTTAGGTGTGCTGTCTTTTTTATTACAGGAAGAAAAACCTATCGAAAAGATCATTACAGCAACCAATTGCATTTTGAAAAAATGTTGCATAATTGTATTTTTTATGATTTGTAAAATGACAAACTTCTTCGCTATTGAAAAACATACAATGCAGAATTCTTTCCTTAAGGTAACTGCTTGCAATCCGTTCGCAAGTTTTTATTATCGACGTGATATCATCGAATATAAAACTGAAATTCGGCAGCTATCTTAATATGCCGATACGATACGACTCCAATAATCTCAGTTCCGATTTTTATTGTTAACAGAATAAGACATCACCGTTTTCCCGACAATTTTTGTGTCGATAAAGATGCTTTAGGATCCTTGATAAAGTCAAAAATAGAATAATGAAATAGAACGAAATACTAAAAATCCGGCAAGTTTAATTAATTACTTTTCAATTGTTCATATGAAGATTGCGATAATTCTAAAAAGATGGTCTTAATTACAATACTTCTTCGTCTGCAAACCAGCCAGGTTTGCGTTGAAAAAAATCTACAAAAAACGGAATGTCTTTTTGTCAATCTATTCACGTTATTTTTTCGGAAAGGCAAAATGAATAATTCGTCTCATCAGCAACACTGGAAGCACGCCACAGTAAACCAATAAATATTCCATATTTCAATTACGGCTGCACATCACAAGAGGAATTTGAAAAAGACTCCACAGAAATTATTTCATCAAAGAGAGCGTCGTTTTATGGCATAAATTCTCAAAAGTGATACACTTAATTACATTTACAATTATATTTGCCTAAAATCTTCTCTGATGGATAATACTCAAGACAAATCACCTGTAGGTAAATATTGGATCATGTTTGCAATATCTGTACTGGTACAGATCATCTTTTTTATCTGGATCCGCGAATATTTCTGGTTGATTCTTCCCTGGGTTCTCACTACTTTTAGTAAAGGAATGAGATTTATTTAAATTTAAATTTTCAGTTTTTATTTTCCTGAAGTTAATACTTCTGCAAGTTTATCATGCAGTTGACTTCCTCTCAATTCGGTTCCGATTATTTTTCCCTGTGGGTCAATTAATACATTGTAAGGAATGGCTTCTACATGATACATCGTAGCAGCTTCGTTGTTCCAGAATTTAAGATCGCTCACCTGTTTCCAAACCAGCCCATCATCTTTTATTGCCTTTAACCAGGCCTTTTTATCCTGGTCGAGCGAAACACCCAGAACGGTAAAATTTTTATCTTTAAACTGGTTGTAATTAGATACTACGTTCGGATTTTCCTGCCGGCACGGGCCACACCAACTTGCCCAAAAATCTATTAATACATATTTGCCGCGAAGAGAATTCAATTTAAACTCTTTCCCGTCCACATCGGGTAAAGTAAAATCGGGAGCCGTTTTCCCAACGGCAATATCGTTATTCTGCGTTTTATTATCCTGCGCAGCCGCATATTGACTAAACTGCTTTACTACTTCAGCAACCGAAGAGTTTTTTGGAAATTTTTTGGTAAGGTTGGCCATCAGATTCTTTACGGTATCCATATCGATGTCCTGTGCATAGCTCAGTGCGAACAAGGCATTAACAGGGCTGGCCGCTGTATCGATATATTTTACCAAAAATCTGTTGTACCATTCGTTACTGATGTTGAAGGCATTATCAGAGATGAAAGCCATTGAATCATTATGCTGCTGTTGATAATCTTTTCTTGCCTGGTCTTCGCTGATAAGTTTTGTATGAATAGAATCCAGGGTCATTATCAGCGAAGTGAGCGATGAATTGGCTGGTGTAAAAAATTTGGTAGTTCCCAAAACAGTGTCCTTCGCATCGGCGCTAAAATCAATATCATCTTTATCATTGATAAAAATATAACCGGGATTTTTCTCAAATCTGATGCGATACAAGCCTTCTTCCGAAGCATTTCCTTTTATTACAAATTTCCCATCTTTCATCTCCGCTGTATCCAGAACTTCCGGTGGCTGCTGGTTAAAAAAGAGATGCTCTAAATAAACTTTTTGATCGGCTGCGCCTGCTAAATGACCGTTTACCGTAAATAAACCGTTGTGATGTGAAGAGGTGCAGGAAAACAAGAAAAGCACACAAAAGAAAACAAATAATTTTTTCATGATATTTAATTGATATTTTTTTTATTGATTGAGTTTTTTATTAATGATTGCTATAACCGCCTGCATATCGGCCTTTCCGTGACTTTTCTTTTTCACTTCACCGGCAAATAACCCGGTTAAATTCTTTTTTCCTTTTTTATATTCCAGGACTTTGTCTGGCATAGAAGCCAGCACTTCATCTACCCACACATGAAGCGTGTCGTCATTTTTTTCCTGGAGCAGGTTTAATTCTTTTGCAGTATCAAGAGGGTCTTTATCCGGGGACTGCAGTAAAACAGGAAAAATTTTAGATGCCGCGATACCAAAGCTGACTTTCCCTTCTTCCACTATATTTATCAACTGTGCCATTGTGTTTGGCCCGACAGGAAAGTGACTTATTTCCATGTTGTTCTCATTCAAATACGATTTCAAAGGTCCAATTATCCAGTTGGCGGCGGCTTTATGATGTTTGGTATTTTGAATAATTTTTTCAAAGAATGAAGCCGTGTCCCTGTCATCCGCAATTACTTTTGCTGCCTCAGGGGATAAAGAAAACTGGCGCATCAGCCTTTTTTCTAAGGCGGCTGGCAGTTCGGGCATGCCGGATTGAATGGTATGAATTTGTTCCTCAGTTATAAAAAAAGGCGCCAGATCCGGTTCAGGGAAATAGCGATAATCATTCGCTTCTTCTTTCGATCTTAAGGAAAAAGTAGTTCCCGTGGCAGCATCAAAACTCCTTGTTTGTTGCATCACTTCTTCGCCGTTTTCAAGCAAATTGATAAGGCGGTCGATTTCGTGATCAATAGCCTTCTTTACGTTCCGTATTGAATTCAAATTTTTTACTTCTACTTTAGTCCCAAGCTTTTTCTCTCCCTTTAGCCTGACAGAAATATTGGCATCACAGCGCATGCTTCCTTCTTCCATATTGCCGTCGCAAATCTCCAAATGGCGAACCATTTTCCTTATTTCCGTTACATAAGCAAACGCTTCGTCCGAGGAAAACAGGTCGGGCTCCGAAACGATTTCAAGCAGGGGCACACCGGCCCGGTTAAGATCTATGCAGGTGTAATTTTCATCGATGTCGTGGATGCTTTTGCCGGCGTCTTCTTCGAGGTGAATCCTGTTGAGCAATACACCTCTTTCTTCGCCGTGTACTTTAATTGGAATCGTACCATTTTTGCAGATCGGGGTGGTATGCTGTGTTACCTGGTAACCTTTCGGAAGATCGGGATAGAAATAATTTTTTCTTGCGAAATAATTATCACGTACAATTTTGCAATTATATGCCAGCCCCAGTTTAATAGCCAGCTCTATGGCTTTCTCATTCATTACAGGCAAAGTGCCCGGATGAGCAAGGGAAATAGCGCTGATATTAGTGTTTGGCGGATTGCCAAATTGTGTACTATCACCACAAAATAATTTACTTTTTGTAAGCAATTGAGTATGTACTTCCAGCCCTATTACCGCTTCATATTTTTCAAAATGAGACATTCCGGCGAAGATATGAAAAGACAGTTCCTTTTTTATGGAATGAAAACTTAAATATTGCATTTTTGATATATCGATAAACAATAAGTTTTAAGAACTAAGCACTTATTCCTCGATGTATCATGTCCTGTCCGGATGAATCACACAGCATTTAGTTTCTTCGAATAATATGGAAAAAAGACAAATCAGGAATCTGCCCAATTTATCGGTTTACTGCTCTTTTAAAGTAGAGAAAATTTGAAATATCGTTTATTAAACCATTTCGCCAGATCATCCCATAGTACCAGCAGCTATCGCCTTGTTATCAACGAAATTCAATAATTGCTGAGATTCTTTCGTTATAGTATTTTTACATATCAAAACTTTAACCCCCGCTTAACTACACTACGAATGATTAGGAAATCCTTTCTCGTGCTTATTGTCTCACTTGCATCTGCTCATTTATTATCAGCCCAACAGTCACTGCCATCTACCTTATTATGGAAAATCAGTGGAAAGGATTTACGAAAGCCATCCTACCTCTATGGAACGATGCATTTAACCGATGAAAGAATTTTCAATTTAGGCGATTCGCTTTATGGCGCAATTGAACATACCGACGGTTTTGCAATTGAAATTGACCCCGCGGAATTTACACCACTTGTGATAAATGAAGCAAAGAAATCTTTTTTGGAATCCGTGCGCTTAAAAGACATGATGCAGGACGATAAATTTAAAAAATACGGAAAGTTGCTTTCTGAAAAGCTACATAAAAATGCAGATGATATCACGACAGAAGATATTCTCCGTGAAAAAAATAAATGGATACAGGAGAGTTACAGCAAAGGGAAAATGCAAACCTTCCTGGACACTTATTTATTTGATGTGGCCCGGCGCGAAGGCAAATGGACGGGCGGTGTAGAAGACGCTAAGGACCAGGAGGGGCTGTTGGATATGATAGATGAATCAGACATTATAGAGGTTGCCATGAATGAAAATAATGAGGCCACGAAAAAAAAGGAAGATGCTTTAGGCGAATTTTATATTAAGGCGTACATCAGCAATGACCTCAATGTTATTGACAGCCTTTCCAATCTGGGCGACAGTTTATATGAAGATGCGATGCTGGTAAAACGTAATAAAAAAATGGCCCGGCGCATGGATAGTCTTAGTCACGAGCGGAGCATGGTGTTCGCAGTAGGCGCTGCGCATTTGCCGGGCGATAAGGGATTGATAGCCCTATTAAAGGAAAAAGGATTTACGGTTACACCTGTCTTCTCTTCAAAAAAAATAAAACCCGCTGACTATAAAGTGGCAGAAGTGCCTTTAAAATGGTTTGATGTCAAAGATCAGGGAGGCATGTACACGGCTTCAATGCCGGGCAAACCGGGCAATATGGTATTGTATGGCATGATGAATATGCAAATGTATTTTGATGTTTTTTCAAGTACTATATACATGACAACGGGAATGAAAACGCCATACTCTCAACGCATAGCAGATAGTCTCTTTGGCAATGTGGCGTCTATTTATTTTGGCACCTCGGATTACAAAAAGGGTAAGCCGGTAATGATAAACAATGTTCCGGGAAGGGAATTCCTGTCTGCAAAAAATAACTACAGTCACGGCTACCTGTTATTTAAAGATGGGCAAATTTATATGGCGGTCGGTCTCAGCATGAAGAAAGACAGTTCAGCGGCGATTTCAATCAATCGCTTTCTGCATTCATTTGCGATAACAACTCCTGCGCCGTCCGATAGCAGCGGTTATGTTTACGTCAATAAAACAAAGGCATACCAGGTGCAACTTCCGGCCCCTCCCCAATCGGCAGGTGATTTATTATCGGTTCACAAAGACAGTACGCTCCAAAGGGATTTACACATTGTAGCCGACCCCGCAACAGGCGCTTATTTTTTCTTCGGAACAAATGAGGCGGCCCCTGGGTATTATATAGAAAATGATAGTGCTACACTCTTTGGAATTGAGCGGTCACAAAAAGACAAGTTTTCAAAATTGACCATTGACACGCTCTACCTGGATAAAGGTATCAGAATGTTGGATTTTAAAGGGATGATGGCCACTACGCAGTTGATGATGAGAACGCACTATCAGTTTCGTGGAAATCGCTGGTACGCTTTGGTGGCTATTTATGATACTTCAAAAAATACCGCATCGGTGGATCGTTTTTTTAATTCTTTCTCAACGATTGACTATGTACCGGCGGAATGGAACCGCTATACATCCCATGATACCCTTTTTTCTACCTGGGCGCCGCAAAATTTCAACAATAATGCGACAACATCAAATGTTGACAGTGCCGGCCATGCTTCCTACACTTATACTACTTACGATTCCTTACGCGGCAATACGTTTTCTGTGTTATTAGAAAACTTCAGCAAATATTATTGGCGCAAAAATGATTCTGCTTTTTGGGCCCCTTTGATTAAAACTTATCAAGATACAGACCCTGATTTACTAAAGAAAGAAATTAGTAACGGCGGTGCTAATGGATATGAGTTAACAATTCGGGAAAAAGGGTCCGGCAACGTAAAACGGATCAGATTACTATTAAGCGGAGAAAAATTATATACACTCATCACGGTGCAGGCTTTATCCGAAATAAATAATCCAAATAATAATAAGTTTTTTGAATCCTTCCGCTATAAAAATATACAACCTAACGACAAACTTTTTATTTCCAAAGCCAATGTTTTGCTGTCGGATGTTGCTTCAGACGATTCTGTGGTAGCCAACACTGCGTTGAAATATTTAAGCACTGCGTCTTTTACCAAAGATGATTTGCCACTACTTCACAAATCGCTTTTAAAAAAATATCGGACTGATAGAAATGAAGATAATGATGTAATAAAAAAGGCGCTGGGCGGAATTATAATTGCTTTGAAAGATACTGCTTCAGTTACTTTTGCCAGGGACAATTATAGTGCGGCCGATGATACCACCAGGGATGCCTTGCTCAGCGTAATGGCATCTTTTCCTACTAAAGAAAGTTATCATGACCTTGAAAATATTTTGCTAAATAGCACACCGCGCATAAAGCCCGCATATAATTTTACGTCCGCATTTACCGATTCTATGCAATTGGCAGCCACCGTAATACCGGATCTTTTGCCGTTACTAAAAGATACGGCGATGTCGGATGCAATTATTATCATAAGCAGAAAGTTATTGGATAGTGGCTTAATAACTACACAGACTTTACGATCTTACGACAAATACTTTCTTGGGGCATCCGAAAAGGAATGTGCGATTCTCACTGCTAATCCTGGTGATTATCAATTCGTAGATTACGCTCTTGAAGTGATACTGGGCAAACTAAACACTCCTGAAACCAATGCTGCACTGCAAAAATGGGCCTCACTTAAAACGCCTTATCTTCAACAAAATGCGGTCAATTTATTACTACAAAATAAGCAGGCCATTAGTCCTTTGGCCATACAGGCTTTGGCAAAAGAAAAAAGTACGCGTATCGAATTATACGATACGCTAACTGCTTATAAAAAGCAAAAGCTTTTCCCCGCATTGTACCGGTCCCAAAAGTCTTTTGGAGAAAGCCTCGTTTACTTGTCAGACGACGATAACACTCCTGATTCTATTACTTATGTCGCCGGCAAGACAATAGATTTCAAAGGCAGAAAATCAAAATTCTATTTTTATAAATTAGCTTTTGGCCAGTCTGAAGATGTTCAGTATTATCTTGCATGTGCCGGTCCTTTTCCGTTGGACCTTACTGATATTTCATTAAAAGATGCAACAAGCGCTATCTACTATCACGCAGATTTTGACCAATCAAATTTGGCTGCGCAAGAGGACGCTTTAATAAATCAAATGCTGGATAGTTTTGAGTGGCAGGATAAAAAATAGTCACTAAAAATTTTCTAAAACCCATACCAAACAAATCGTTTGTGATATCTAAAAAATACAAGCTGCTGCTCATTCCCTATTTCCTAATATCTGCCGCCGTATTAGTGGTATATGCGGCTTTTTGCCTGCAAGTTTACAACAAACAAGGCACCGCAGAAATACCGGAAGAGTTGCTTCAATTTTGGATGCCGTTGGCATTGCCATGGATCCCGATACTTATCTGGCTGAGGCCACGAATAAAATTACTGAAAATGAAGAGGGACGGCAGAAGGTCCCCTGATTATGCATTAATGTTTGTAGCAACGCTTTGTATGACGATTCCTATGATCGAAAGCTCCTTTTACCTGGAAGAATACTGTGGTAAGCTCACTCACCTGGATCGAATAAGCGATATCAGTAATCACCCGCCTACAGAGTATTATTCAGCAGATACTTTTTACATTGACAAACAAAATAGTGGCCTCTACTACTCATCCTATACCAGTGGCCGATTTAATTCAAAACTTAATTTTGAAATCCACATTGTTTGCCCGATTTATGATAGAAAAAACATGTGGTATAAAGTTGATACATCTCTCGGAATTATTGCCCCGCCTTCGGCAGCAACAGATACCGGCAGCGATAAAACCGATAATGTAGTATTTACTCCACCTGCAATGGTGCATGACACTGAGGTCACCTTGGGTTATGGGACCATTGAAAGAGGAGATACAAATATCACACCTTCCGCCTGGTTTGGCGTTCACTATTATACATCGATCGGAAACATGATAAGTGAAGCGAAGAAAAAAGAGAGGGAGCATGAGTTTTACCGGGAGTGTGTTGAAAAGTTTGATGACAGTGACATGAATCATTTTACTTATCTACAGCGAGTTCCTGATAACGATCACCGCGGGCACTACCGTAAAGCCGTAATTAGGTCGTCAGACACCATAAATGTGGCCCAGGCGATAATATTTGAAGGCGGATATGGAAAATTTGAGACGAGGATGGGACATCGCCTGTTATGGATTTTTTTGACGTATGCAATCGCGACGTCCGTATTTGCCACGATTGTTTTGCTGGTGAAATTTGACGAGACAAAGTTGGATTTATTTGAACAAAAGCAGCATTTGTCTTAATAATACAGGGTCTGGAGTTTTATTGGTCATAAAGAACCACACTTAATAAATCCGGGCAGGTATTCAGATACGGAATGATTAGTAATATTAAATAACAAAACTTCCCCTAAATTTATAAGCGAAAAATCATTTTCTTGAAACCAAATCTAATAGAGCTTTCCAGTCTTGAACCAATACAGTTAGATACCTTTCTTTCGCTGGGTTGGTTCAGGATACAGCAAACAATTTTTACTACCAACTTTCTTTACTTTGACGACCAGGTGTATGATGCTATCTGGTTACGGGTACGGCTGCAACAAGTTGTTCAGGATAATAAATATAAAATATTGTCAAAGAATAATAGCGGATTCCGGACTGAATTTAAAAACGCGGTGATTACACCTGCACACGAAGCATTATACAATTCTTACAAAGAACGTATTTCTTTTGAAGGCGCCTCTTCTCTGCATTCTCTGCTGTATGGCGAAAGTAATTGCAACGTTTATAACACGCAGATGATAAACGTTTATGATGGCGACATACTAATAGGTACCGGTTGCTTCGACCTTGGTAAAAAAAGTGCAGCGGGCATTTGTTCAATTTATGATCCTGCATATAAAAAATTTAGCTTGGGTAAATACATGATCTATGAAAAGATTCAATATTGTAAAAGAAAAAATTTTACTTACTTCTATCCAGGTTATTTTGTACCGGGTTATCCCGCGTTTGATTATAAACTTGAAATTGGTAAACCGGCAATTGAATATTTTGATTCGGTACAAAAAAAATGGTATTCTTTCAACGAGAATGCTATTTCCGGCAAAGATTAAATCGGAGCTTTTTTAGAACAGCCTCTATAATTGTTATGAATAAAATATTTCAATTACCTTTCTTGACAAAAACCAGGAGACCTCTACCATGAAAAAAATTTTCCTTTTTATCTCCATTGTCGCCACGGTGTGTTCCTTTACCCATAAGAAAATAACCTGGGTGGCTATCGGCGATTCCATTACTTATTTAAATGAACATACGGACGAAACGGGCCACAGGGTTACTAAAGGCTACATGACCGATGTAGTGGAGAAATTACCTTATATACATTACATCAACCAGGGCCATAATGGCTGGACCTCCGGCGGTATCGCCAAAGAGATTGAAAATCTCGGCCTTGTAAAAGCAGATGTATATTCCATGTTTTTAGGTACCAACGACTGGTGGCAGGGAAGGCCGGTTGGCGTATTTGCCGACTATGAGAACAATACAGGCAACAACACGGTCTATGGCTCATTTCGTATCATCATCAATAAACTTCGTATCGTTAATAAAGACGCGAAAATAATACTCATCACGCCAATGCAGCGGGTTGATTTCGTATATATCAACGATATGAAAAACAATGCGTGGGGATCCTATAAAGAGAAAGAAGGGCAGTCATTGGCGGCGTTTGCAGCGGCTATCAAATCTATTGCCGCTTATGAACATTTTGACCTGGTAGATCTTTATAATAAAAAGGACATGGGGCTTAAGTACCTGGTAAAATACAAACGGCTCAAAGATCCGAAAACAGGATTGTATAAAAATTATGTTTATCCGGCCTCTATCAATATCCCTTTTAACCCGGATACGGATGAATACCCTTATCCTCCCGATGCAATGGATGTTACTTTTGATGGCCTTCATCCGTCTGATAAGGGCTTTAACATGATTGCTCATTCATTAGTCACTATATTGAAGAGGTATTGAGCTTAAAATGAAAAAAGCCCGAATTTATTGGTTTACTATTAGTTGAGTTCGTCTTAAAATGCAAGGCATCCCTGAGGTTGCTTTTCCGAAATTTAACTTAAAAAAGCCATTCCGGTTTGGCAGAACACCAGACCTGTTCCGTGAGACATTCATTAACGCAAAAACAAAGTAACTAATAACGCTATTTTATTTTTGAATGGTCATTTTCTTTTTCCTCAACGTCTTTTTCCTGCGTCATGAAAGTGGAGAAACGATAATCAGAAAACAGGGGTGAGACAGTAAATACTTTGCGAATAAATGGATTCATTTTAGAATTACTTTTGTTGAGGTAATAGGATGACGGACTACAAATTGAGCTTTGATAAACAGGCAGGGATTATTAGAAATTACATTTTAAAAAAAGAATTTATGGAAGAGCTGGAAGTGCCCACGGAGCATCTTCAAGAGGAGATTAATGAAAAAGCCGGAGAGCTTTTTCGTGAAAAAGAAAGCAAGTGGACATTGTTTGTAGCTATTTCCACTGCACTGATGGCGGTGCTTGCAGCCTTGGGGAGTATGTATTCGGGTCATCAGTCTAATGAAGCATTGATCATGCAGATAAAAGCCTCTGACCAGTGGGCCTATTACCAGGCCAAAGGTATAAAGGCTGAAATAAGGATGTTGCTTCCGGCATCTGAAAAGGTAAAATCGCCTGAGGCTACGGCTAAAGAACAGGAGGCAGTTAAAATAATAGCGGAGAACGATGAAAAGGAATCCGAAGCGCACCTTCAACGTCATGTTACGTTTTCCAGAAGTGTAACTTTGTTACAGGTAGCTGTTGCTATATCTGCAATATCCATTATCACCCGAAAGAGATTTTTATGGTACGCCGGCATAGCCACAGCAATAGTTGGCGCCACGTTTTTTATTATGGGGCTTTTATGATACAGGTTTATCAGGCAACCATAAAAGAAAGTAGCGCCTGCTATGGGTCTTACCTGGCGCAGATAGCAGCAATCAATTTTGTAAGGGGTATACTGGGAAGATTTTCCGAAAGGGATTTACAACCTGTTATCGCCGGTCAGGAGATCCGTGCAAGCGCGGGTTAGTTGTAGGTTATAGAAATGCCTTTAGCCTACATGAAATATCGTTACGTTTAAATAGATTACTATATTCCAACTAAAATGAAGGCCACACATAAAACTCCTTTTCCTTTTCAGGAACGTTTAAATTTTTTGGGATTTTACATTCCTGGTAAATGGCCACATCCATATTTTCAAATTTCTTTAATTGCTCCACAAGGCCTTCGGCCTGCCTGCTTCTTATAAAATATTCAAGTATGTAGGCATATTTGCAATTCTGGTAATAGGGTTCATAAATATTCAATTTGCCGTCGTGTGATAAATCTTTATAAACCATAAGGTCAGTTGCCGGATCAGTGATGAATGCAAAAATCTTTCTTTCATTAGGGCCGGCGCCAGTGAGACACTCTGCCTGTAAAATCGAATATCCTCCGGCAATATTTAGCTTAATAAGCTCCTGGACGACGCGGGAGGACCGTTTTTCTTTAGTGAAAACAAATTGAACTTCCTCGCTGGCAAAGCGGTGTTGGGCAATATACCTGAAGGCACCATTGTAGTCAGATTGTTGAAGGGTAACATCCGCATCACTTTTTGAGGACCTGTTATATTCTTTCCACCGTTTTATGAATGGTTCAACAGAAAGGATTGTTTCAAATAAGACGAATTGCACTTTTGTATTTCGAGTCATTGCTACAAGGTAAGCTTTATAATCGGCTTTTGTGCCATTTGCTGTAATCTGCTTTATCCTATTTTACTTCGATAAATACCCGTTGCCTGTTTATCACACAATCCAGGTCCAAAAGGCGATCATTTCTTTGCTTTTTAATCATGTAATTTTTCATTATTGGAAAAAATCTTCCAAATTGTTCGCGTGGGTTGATTGGAGAAACACATTCAGTTTAAGAATTTAATTTGCGAATTCGAAACCACAGCATAAGTTCTGCCTCAAAAAATGCAATTAATTTCATTTTAAAATGTCATAATTTATCAACTATTTATTAATTTACAACTGCCAAAAACGAGTGCCAAAAATGAAAATACTTTTCCTGTTTTTCATTATTACGGTCTGTATAGTAACGCAATCAAAGGCGCAGCGCGAGGGACAAGATCGCATTGATTCTTTGCTTGGCCAACTACCAAAAACTGCGGACGACACCAATAAAGTAAAGCTGCTGATTGATTTGAGCCATACCTATTATTCTATCAATCCCGACGAAGGAATCAATTTTGGAAAGCAAGGACTTGCACTGGCAGAAAAACTGGATTGGATAGAAGGAGAAGCAAATGCGGACAGAACCATTGCTGGCAATTACGGGTTTGGAAAATCTGATTATATCACGGCGTTGAAATATTCTTTACAAGCGTTAAAGCTGTTCGGGGAAATTGGAGATGAAACCGGAACCGCACGAATGCTTAGTGATATCGGAGTGATTCATTGGTATCAAGCCGATTACCCGGAAGCCCTAAAGTATTATTTCGACGCATTACGGATTAATGAGAAATTCGATAATAAACCAAACATAGCGGTTACCCTATGTAATATTGGTATTGTTTATAACAGTCAAAAAGAGTATCAAAAAGCGCTTACTTACATTACAAAGGCAAATAAGATTGATGAAGAAATGGGAAATAAAAGCGGCATAGCTGCAAACCTTGGTGATATTGGCGAGTTGTACCGCAATCTAAACAATAATGAAAAAGCGCTTGAATACAATTTAAAATCGCTAGAGCTATATAAAGAATTAGGCGATAAGAATGGAGAGGCAAGAGACCTCGGTAATATCGGAGTAATCTATTCCGGGCAAAAAAATTACAGCAAAGCACTGGAATATCATTTAGAGGCGCTGAAAATAAGTGAAGATTTAGGTATCAAAATTGAAACGGCTGCCAGCCTTGGCGATATAGGAAATATTTATTTAGCCCTGTCAGCAGACGCCGGCAAAGGCAAGCATCATACTGCAACATTGCAAAAGGCGAAAATTTATACGGACAGCGCGATACAAATAAGTAAAGAAATCGGGGATTTAAATACTTTGTCTGCGTGCTATAAACAATTAAGTGAAATACAAACTTTACTTGGTGACCACAGCGATGCACTGGTGAGTTATAAAAATTTTACGCTTTTAAAAGATTCCATATTTAACCTAGAAAAGAATAAAAAACTTACGGAAACGGCCATGCAATATGCTTTCGACAAAAAAGAAACTGCAGCCAGGGAAGCACAGGCAAAAAAAGATATCCGGCAGCGCTATGTCCGCAATTCCGTGATAGCCGGCGCTATAATATTGTTATTGCTTCTGATTGCATTAATCAATCGTTACCGATATAAACAGAAAGCGAACATAAAGCTCGAGGCAGCTTATGAGCATTTAAAAAATACCCAGGAGCAACTGGTACAATCGGAAAAGATGGCGGCCTTTGGAGTTGTTGCTAAACGCATGGCGCACGAAATACAAAATCCGCTCAATTTTGTCAATAATTTTTCAGAAGTTTCCAGGGACCTGGTCCAGGAAATTATCTCTTCGGATAATGAGGAGGAAAAAAAGGAATCAGCCCAGGATCTGATCAGCAATCTCGAAATAATAAATCATCATGGCAAGAGAGCTTCCAGCATTATCAATGAATTACAGGAGCATGCAAGGTCAGGCACGGCTCAACAATTTTTTGAGGCCGATCAAAATAATACATAGCCACACTTTCATCCCGAATTGAAATTGACTTACTTTTAATAAAACTCCCGCATGAAAAAAATAGTAGTAATAGCGTGTGTCCTAATTACATCTTTTGGTACAAAAGCACAACAGAAAGTAATTCAATTATACGACGGCGCCGCGCCTGGCTCTGAAAGCTGGACTTACAATGAAAAAGAGTACCAACCAGGAACCAATAATGCTCTTGTCTACAATGTTTCGCACCCAACACTTACGGTATATCCGGCCGATGCATCGAAGGCAAACGGCACTGCAATCGTTGTTTGCCCGGGCGGAGGTTTCTATATTCTCGTGATGGGGCACGAAGGAACGGATGTAGCGCATTGGCTTAACGATAAAGGGGTAACCGTTTTTATATTGAAATACCGGCTTGGGCAAAGTTTGACGGATAATCCGGGGCAAGAATTGAGTGATAATATGAAAAAAAGTGATTTTGCCGAAAAGATAATGCCAATAATACCCTTGAGTATCGCCGACGGGCGGATGGCTATTCAATATGTACGCAAGCATGCCGCAGAGTATGGAATAGATCCTCAGAAAATAGGCATCATGGGCTTCTCCGCGGGAGGAACTGTTACCGCATCAACGGCTTTTAATTATACCCCGGAAAACCGCCCTGATTTTGTTGCACCGATCTATGCTTTTATGCCGCCATCCATGCAAGGTAATGTGCCTGCAGATGCACCTCCCCTGTTTGTTTGCGCCGCTACAGATGATGGTCTCGGTCTGACTTCGCATAGTGTAGCCCTGTATTCAAAATGGCTTGAGGCGAAGAAGCTATGTGAAATGCATATTTATGAAAAAGGAGGTCATGGTTTTGGAATGAAAAAACAGGATATTCCTACGGACACCTGGATCGATAGATTTGGCGACTGGCTCGGGTTATTAGGATATTTAAAAGCAAAATAAAAAATTTATGAGTTGTATTGAGCCTTTAGAAGAGTATGATCGTTGAATGATTCAGCGACGAGAATCTATATTTTCCCATCACCCTGGCAGGCAGCGTAATAATTGATTTTATAAGGCTGAACACACCTTCCACCCCAATTCCAAGCAGTCTGAAAGGCAGCATGATCAACCAAACAATGGGATATAGTACCAATGCCAAAATGGCCAGCGGCCAGCAGAGTATAAAGAGGAATATCCAGGCGATGAATGTAATCATCTGCTAAAGATAATTACTATACAAATACAGGGTGGATCAAATACATGAGTGGTTTATTTCTTTGTTTACTGTAAATCTATTTTTAAAAACCTGTCAAATAATTTATAAATCCTTTTGTATTCGTCTACCGTCCGGTAGTCAGGCACGAAGTATATTTGACAAGAAAAAGAAATCATGTATTCCGGTAAATGGGAGTTTTTATTGGTACTGATATTGCCGTAATTTTATTCCAATAAATTAAATAATAATGATATGGAAAATAAAAATGAATTGGACGAACTAAACAAGAAATCTCTTGACAAAATTGATGAATACCTTAAGACGAAAAAAAATTTGGGCAAAGAGCATCATGAAAAACTAAACGATGCCAAAAAGAAATGGCAATCTTCATGGTCCGATCTCATGGATGTGTTGATGTATTTGGAAACGGTGGAAATTTAAGTTTTCCCCTGCAAGGATTCTTGTAAGAAGTAGCCTGATAAATTTTAGTTGTAGGCACAAGGCATGCCTTATGCCTACAAGAGGATCCATGAGAAAAGTAGGTTTTCCAAGACAGCTTTATTTTCCAAGACAGACTTATGAAAAATTATTATCTATGATCCCAAAACCATAACAATAATAAATAGTGAAAGAACTGAAGAAATGATTAAGGTATCTCGTAAATCCGGAGTTGATATTTTTAAGTAATATCGAAAGTCTCTTGATATCAGCATTGCAACTAAAGCAAACGGAATCAGAAATTCGATAAATATCTCCAAACCATCCACTGCATCAAAATATCTAAAGTTATTTTTTAGAAATGGTTGAAAAAATGCAATCTGACGGAACAAACCCGTAAATAAATTATAAAACACACAAATTGCCCATCCAATTTTTTTTTTCTTTACTAAAAGGATAATGCCAATTGCGGGAAGCGCTGCGATAAAAAAATTAATTTCCCAGTTTATATTTTTTCTAATTTGAAGTTTGAGATTCAATTCAAAAGAAAGGAAAAATAATAAATATATTATGTAGAAAATAAATAAAATGATAAAGGATGCAAAATACCTGCATTTTTCTAAGCCTTTATTTTCGAACTCAAGTAAAACATCTTTTTCGTAGTCCATATAAAAATTCGTTTCCGGTAAAAAGTACAGCAGCTAAAATAAAAACTAAAAGTGCGAAACACAAATTCTCCAAATTTCTTCGTTTACTGTAACCAATTCCTACTTCTTCAAAACGGCTTCAAACAATTTATAGATCCTTTTGTATTCATCTGTCCAACTTGATGGATCTTCAAATTCATGATTTTCCATTGGGTAAGGAGCCAGTTCCCAATTGTTCTTTCCTAATTCAATTAAGCGCTGCGTCACTTTTACAATATCCTGGAAATGTACATTCTGATCTACCATGCCATGGCACATTAATAAATGGCCTTTTAATCCGTCCACAAAATAAATCGGCGAGCTTCTTTTGTAGGCAAGACTGTCTTCATAAGGCTTATTCAGAATTTCAGATGTGTATCCGTTATTATAATTCGCCCAGTCTGAAACCGAACGCTGGCCTGAGCCTGCAGCAAAAACATCAGGAGTAGTAAACATCGCCATCAGCGTTATAAAACCACCATAAGAACCTCCGTAAATGCCAATTCTTTTGGGATCTACACCAAAAGTTTTTACCAAATAATTCGCGGCGTCTACATTATCGGTTAAATCTTTTCCGCCCATATGACGATAGATGGCCGTGCGCCAATCACGGCCATAACCAGCGCTTCCGCGATAATCAACATCCATCACATAATAACCATGATCAGCCAGTAGGTTGTTGAACATGGTTTCTCTGAAATAATAACTCCACCATTTATCAATGTTTTGTAAATAACCCGCGCCATGCACAAAAATGACAGCGGGTTTGTGTACATCCGGACGCATGGGTTTATAAACTCTTCCATGAACCAGCGCTCCGTCTCTTGCAGCAAAAGTGAAGATTTCAGGAACACGCCAGGGATACAATTTATATGCATCGCTTTCGCCTTTGTAAGTTATTTGTTCGGCCTTTGCGCCTGGTTTGGTTTCCTGTAAATAGAGCTCCGGTGGTTTGGTGGTATAAGAATAAAGTATGGCAATGTTTTTTTCATCTGGTGAAATCATTACTTCATTTCCACCAACCATATTGGTAATTTTTTCGGTCTTACTATCGCTGATGCGTAAACGATAATATTGATGTTGCGCAGGTTCCACTTCATTGGTTGATAAGTAAAAATATTTTTTATCATTGGAGAGTTGCGCGTCTAACACTTCATACCTTCCTGAAGTATAGGCTTTCTTTTTCCCGTTAATCACGTTCACCGAATAGAGATGTGAAAAGCCCGTCACTTCAGATTGATACCAATAATCATTTTCGTTGATCCATCCTGTGTTCCAGATTCCCGGGCCGCCAATCCATGCGCTGTCATGCTGGCGATCTAATAATTTTAATTTTTTCGTTGCTGTATCCCAAAGCATAAGCCATCGGTCTTTATGATCCTGAGCGCGAATATCAAGCACAAGATTTCCACCGTTCGGCGACCATTTGGCAGAAGCAAAATATACGTTTCGTAAAGCGTTTTCCTTTTTCCTTTTGGCGAGTTCCGTTGGATAATCTTTCATGAATTCAGGTATATCTCTTATGCCTTCTATTGAGTCAGTTTTTACTTCGAACACGCTATCCATCTGCCCGTCGTAAATTAAGAATTGGTATGTTCCTTCTGGTTCACCCACTTTTTCTCGCCCCGGAATATCCGTTGTATAGCCAGATTCCGTAATGTAATTGGGAACAATCGTGGACTTTCTTTTTTCCGGTGATTTGTACAATTGATAGCTGATAAATTTTCCATCCGGGCTTATGGATAGTTGTCTTACGCTTTTATCGCCAATATTAATTTTCTTAAAATCTTTTTTTGCATGAAGGCTGTCATAGACTTTTGCAAGATGCTCTTTATCTTTTCTATCCCTTAAAACCTGCATGTATTGTGTTTGTTCGTTTTCCAACCATTGATCTTCCGGAGAAAGTTTTTCGTCTTTCTTTGCATCTTCTTTATTGATAAAATTGGTTAGTTGCTTTGTTTCGCCCGAACTGATATTCCAGGAAAATAGATTTTGATTATGATTATAAACAATTGCTTTTTCACCAAAAGAAAACTGAGGATTTGTTTCTGTTTCTTCCGTTTGAGTGACCTGATGAATTTTATCATTTTTTATTTCTTTATAAAAAATATCTCCATTTTGCTGATATACATAAGCGGTTCTTTCTAAATTATAAACGACACTATTTGCGCCGACGACATTTTGCTTTTCCGCAACACTTGCTTTTGTAGGGGTTTTATTTTCTTTGGTAATATAGTATAACGAATCTGAAGGAGCGTTATCAGGATTCCAGTCAAAAAAGAGTTTACTGCCATCTGCATTCCAGAAAGGATTTGACGGTGAAGTGCCGATCCACTTCGGATCGCTCATAATTTTTTCAATCGTCAGAGAATCTTGCTTTGACTGGCAAAATGAAATTGACGGAATGAAAAGCAATAAAAGCACATAAATTTTTTGCATGGTTGCGATGAAGTTTTCGGTGAGATTTATATAGGTGAAGGTAAAAAAGGAATTGATTCCGGTAAACAAATAAATAAGTGGAATTTTTACTCAATTAGTTTCCCGACAATCATTAGGCACACCCAAAGATATTACTGACATTTGCGTTTCTAAAACGGTGCCGTCCTGAGCCATGACCTTGTCGAATGGTTGAAGAATGGGTATGGATGAGGCTTTTAAATGATACAAATATGAAAACAAAAAATAAAATACGTTGGGCAATTTTAGGCGCCGGAAGAATTGCCAATGCATTTGCAAAAGATTTTCCGTTGATGCAGAATGCAGAACTGGTGGCTGTTGCATCAAGTGATAAAGAACGGGCAAGCAACTTTGCGAAGGAATATAATATTCCAAAGGCATTAAGCCACGATGACTTGTACAACAGTAATGAAATCGACGCTGTTTATATTGCTACCACACACAACTTTCATTTTGAACAAGCGCTGAAATGTTTGGAAAATGGAAAAGCGGTTTTATGTGAAAAGCCGATTACCGTAAATGATACAGAATTTAAAAAACTAATGCGGGTATCAAAACAGAAAAATGTTTTTTTGATGGAAGCTATGTGGACCTATTTTTTACCAGCCACAAAAAAAGCAAAGCAATGGCTGGATGAAGGAAGGATTGGGAAGTTACAAGTTATGCAGGCCGATTTTGCATTTCCCATGGAGAAAAATATAAAAGGACGCATTTACAATCCTGCCCTTGCCGGAGGCGCGCTGCTTGATGTAGGAGTTTACCCTGTAGCTCTTTCGTACTATTTTATTGATAAAGTTCCGGAAAAAATTGTGGCATCGGGCGCGATGACAAATACCGGGGTGGATGAACGGCTGGGAATGATTTTTCAATATGGGGATATTACTGCTACTTTATTTACTTCCATTATTACACGCATGAGTAATACAATCAGGCTGTATGGTGAGAATGGTTATATTGAATTGCCCAATTTTTGGAAAGCCAGTACTGCCAGGTTATTTGATAAAGAGTTTAATCCTGTGGAGACATTTGAAGACAATCGCACGGCCCACGGATTCATTTTTGAAATGCAGCACGCCAACGATATGATACTTGATGGAAAGATTGAAAGCCCCGTCATTCCTCATTTGCGCAGCAACGACATCCAGGAAACCATGATGGTAGTGCGCAAACAGATTGGATTAAAATATCCTTTTGAAAATGTTTAATGCCTGATAAATTTTTAATATCAATCTTAATTTTTAGATTACAGTAAACGAATAAAAAGAAACAATTTATAATTTGTAATCGTTATAAGTCCTCTTCCCTTTCCAGCATAAGGATAGCGCTTTGTGGCACAATAAAATATTTATCGCCCTCGTACATTATTTCAGTCGCAGCACTTACGAGGAAGATAGCCAGATCGCCTTCTTTTGCCTGTAACGGAAGGTATTTTGTTTTTTCTTCCTCGCCTTTCCACGATTCATCTTCAACAGCCGTTGGAATAGCATAACCCGGCCCGGCTTTGATGATATAACCCTGCTGCACTTTTTCTTTTTCCTGCACGCCGGGTGGAAGGTAAAGGCCACTGGCAGTTCGTTCATCCGGACGGGAAGGTTTTATCAGGACCTTGTCGCCTATAATAATCAATTTTTTTAGCTTGTTATCAGACGTAATGTGCATACAGTGTTTTTATGCTGCAAAAATAAGATATTCGTTTTTCAACTACTGGTTGATCGACTCGTCTCAGAGAATAAAAATCAAACCGTGATTTCGGATTGTCGGATTGCTCTATTTGTAAAATAGCCTTTATCCTTCACCATTTTTTAATTATCCGGATAGTAAAACATAAATTTTATCTTCGCAATGTCATCCTTTTGTCAGTCGAAAAAATTGTCTCAAAATGAAAAACCTTTTATTCTTTATTTTATTTTCAGCAGCATTTTTTTCCTGTACTACTCACTCTACTTTGCCCGCTGTCGGCGGCGCAGACGCATCACAAGAGATATGGGTAAAACCGGATGGAAAAGACAGTATGTTGTTGCTAACGGACAGGCCACCTAATATAGAAACACCTTTGAAATATTTTCTGCAGGATTATACACCCAATAAAGTATTTTTTGTACGCTGGCATCTGACGGGCTTACCCGCTTCCGTTGATGCCGACACTTTTCGTTTGCGTGTAGGCGGAAACGTTACAAAGGAACTTGCCCTGTCACTAAACGATCTTAAAACAAAATTTACCCCTTTTACCATTACAGCGCTATGCCAATGTTCAGGTAATTCAAGAAGTTTTTTTGACCCGCGTGTACCAGGCGGACAATGGAAGAACGGAGCGATGGGAAATGCGAAGTGGACGGGTGTGAAGCTGAAAGACATTTTAGCTTATGCAGGTGCAAAGACGGGCTCAAAAGATGTAAGTTTTAATGGCCTGGATGTGCCGCCAATGGCTGGGATACCTGACTTTGTAAAATCATTATCATACGATCATGCTAATGACGGAGAAGTGATGATAGCATACGAAATGAACGGTGAGCCGCTTCCATTATTAAATGGCTATCCGTTAAAATTGGTAGTGCCGGGATGGTTTGCGACCTATTGGGTGGGTATGTTGAGTAATATACAAGTGCTCACAAAACCCTTTGAAGGCTTTTGGATGAAGAAGGCCTATCTTATTCCGAAAGGGTGCCCAATGGCAATGAACTTCCTGATTCACTTGCTACAAATTTAGAACCAATCAACGTAATGGATGTGCGTTCATTATTCGTTTCGCCGGAACCTGGCCAGGCTATTACAGCAGGCCGTCAAACAGAGGTACAGGGAGTCGCCTTTGACGGTGGATATGGTATCACCAAAGTGGAGTTGTCTTCAGACAGCGGAAAAACCTGGCTGCCGGCAACACTTGGGCCTGATTTAGGCAAATATTCGTGGCGCCGGTGGCACTATAGTTTTACTCCTATGCAAAAGGGAAATTACTACCTGCAGGTAAAAGCGACCAACGCAAAAGGGCAGACGCAACCAATGCATCAGTGGAACCGTAGCGGATTTATGCGCAACGAAATCGAGACATTACCATTAAAAGCAGAATGACCATGAAGACTACCAGACTAAAAACCAGCGTTCTTTTTTTTCTTTGTGCTTATTTTGTTGTTTCCTGCGGCGAATCCGGTACGAAGACGGAACACCCAATTGCTGTAACCGCGCCGGATTTGAAAAATGTTACTACAAATTTACCGGAGGCGCCAGGCTATCAAACGTTTAATATGAATTGCGTCATTTGCCATTCGGCGCGAATGGTACAAATTCAGCCAAACCTACCAGAAAAAACCTGGACAGCGATTGTAACAAAAATGCAGAAGACGTATGGAGCGCCGGTGTCTGATTCTGCTGCGAAAGTAATTGTACAATACCTGGTGGCGATAAAAGGAAAAAGTTGAATTGAGCAGATATTCTTTTATCGGTTTTTCTCTGGCATAAATAAATACTTTGGTATTGGCCATGCTACAGTAAACGGACAAAAAGCACCTGTTTCTATTCTTTAAGAAAATATATAAAGAAAGCGATCGCAACAATATAGAAATGTATCTATCTTATTTCACCACATTGATAAGCGTTCCAATATTATCAATAGAAATTTTTATTTCATCTTTGGGTTGTAAGGTAAAATCATTGCCCGGAACGATGCCGGTTCCTGTCATAATAAGGCAGCCGTTTGGAAAAGAACATTCACGAAAAACAAAAGATACCAGTTCTTCAGGCGTCCTTTTCATTTGATTGATACCGATATTTCCTTCAAAAACTTTGGTATTTTTTCTATTAATTTCAAGATAAATTTTTGCGTTTCTGTCAAGCGGATTTTGGGTTACAAAAATGCACGGGCCTAATGCAGCGCAGCCATCATAAGTTTTTGCCTGCGGCAAATAAAGAGGGTTTTCACCTTCAATGCTCCGGCTGCTCATGTCATTGCCGATGGTGTACCCAACTATTTTTCCTGAAGAAGTAACCACTAAAGTTAATTCAGGTTCAGGTACGTCCCATGTAGAATCTTTCCGGATGCGCACATTGCCATTGTGCCCTACAATACGATGCGGTGTGGATTTAAAAAACACTTCCGGTCGTTCTGCTTCATAAACTCTTGCATAGAAATCGCCTCCTCCTGCACCTTTACTTTCTTCCTGTCTTCCCTCTTTGCTGCGCAGATAAGTAACACCACAAGCCCAAAGTTCCTGGCTGCCAACCGGCGCTAAAATTTCTTCGTCAATTATCTTATTTGCATTTTCAATTTCATTCGATGATTGAATAAGCTTTTCTATTTTTTGAAAAAGATTATCATCATTGATAAATGAATCCCAATGATCATTGGATAAAAAAAATTGATTGTCTTTTTCAATTACAATTCCTGGTTTGGTTTTATAAATTTTCATTTTTAAAAAAGATTAATTATTAGCTTAATTTACGTTAATAGGAATACTCTGTAACTCGCTTCCGTAGCTAGTTTACAACAAATCAAGGCAAGTGTAAAATTTTACATTGTCGGGATTGATTACAGTCTACGGGCCAATTCATTTTCATTTTCTTATTAATTTTTATCGTTTGCATCAAGGTGATTCTCTTTTCAAATATAGTCCTTTAGCCAAGACGTTTTAGTTATGCTTCACTTAAAGCAGAAAAATTTAATAAGGATGGAAACGACGGTTATTTTTTTGTATAAAGACGATTTTAAGGAATTTCTGAAAGGCAACAGCGCACGGTAGATGAAGTATCAATGGAATTAATTATTTATTTGACCAGGATGCTATAACTATTTTAGATAAGATAGTATAATAAACGGATGATATTGACAACAATTTTCTCTTTTAAGTACAATACGTTTGTACTGAGCAAATAAAACTAATGAAAGAGTTCGTCGATTGTGCTTGCCATAATTAATGGATTTAAAATACTTATGCTATAGTCTTACCTTATTTTAGCACACAATCTTCTACCATTCCCACTTCAAAAATTATGATATGAAAGATAATAAATTTGAGATAACAAGTACTTTTAAATTGAAACCGTTAATGTCAAAAGCAATTTTTTTGTTTTTAGTAGTTTTTGGATTTATGGGATTTAATAAATCTCATGTAATAAATACTTACTATTTAACATCACCTGATAGAACAATAAAAATTGTTGTTAATACCAATGCTGAAAAATGTGAATACAGCATATCTCTTGACGGAAAAGAAATTATTTCACACTCTTCACTTGGTTTGATATTAGGCACAAATGATACTCTTGGTAATAAGTTTAAGATATTAAACGTTGACAAAAAATCCTATGATTCAACCTGGATTAATTCACTTGGAAAGTCACGTGAAGTAAGAAATAATTATAAAGAGCTCCACTTGCAATTACAAGAACTGACCGGCAGAAAGGTAAAATTTGGAATCATTTTCCGTGCTTATAACAATGGTGTCGCTTTTCGTTACGAACTTCCTTCAGCGCCAGGTTTTGACAGCTTTATTATCAAAAAAGAATTATCCACTTTTTGTTTTAAAGATGATTATCCCTGTTATTCAGGGCATAATCCGGGCTATAGTTTTAACGAAGCGCAGGAATGGAATTTTGACTCATCTCATTTAAGTGATATTATGCCTGATTCTGTTATTGGTGATCCTTTATTAATTAAAACACCGCAAAGCTGGATCGCATTGACGGAAGCTGATTTAGAAAACTGGTCTGGTATGTGGCTTAGCCGGTTAGGAAAAATCGTTGATACAAGCCATAATGTTACATTAGTTTCTCAATTATCTCCGCGTCATGATGGCAAGGGATTGGTAATTGCAGCAACGCCCCAGAAATCTCCCTGGCGGGTTTTTATGATTGGCAGAAAGCCGGGCGACTTAATTGAAAGCAATATTATATCTAATCTGAATCCTCCTTGTAAGTTGTCAGATGTTTCCTGGATTCGACCAGGCGTTATGGCGTGGGATCATTGGTGGTCAGGCGACGTGGAAATGAATACTGCCACTATAGAAAAATATATCCAATTAGCGTCTGATATGGGCTGGCCTTACCAGCTCATTGACTGGCAATGGTATGGACAGTATGATACACTGACATCGGATATAACAAAACCCGCACCTTCTGTAGATATGAAGGAAATCCTTCGTTTTGCAAAGAAAAAAAATGTTCGTGAATGGGTATGGTTATATTGGAAAGATGTTGAAAGGAATAATGCTTATGAAAAAGCATTTGCTTTATATGAGAAATGGGGGTTGGCGGGCATTAAAATTGATTTTATGAATCGGAATGATCAGCAAATGGTAGATTGGTATCATAAAATTACTATAGCGGCAGCCCAACATCGCTTATTGGTAGATCTTCATGGCGCGTATGTACCAACGGGCATGGAAAGGACTTATCCGAATCAGATAACACGCGAAGGTGTCTTAGGAAATGAGTATAATCGTTGGAGTAGAAGTGTTACTTCTCATCATAAAATCATGTTAGCTTTTACCCGCTTCTTGACCGGCCCTGGAGATTTTACGCCGGGAGGATTTCTTAATCGTCAACCAGCGGCATTCCAACCCGATGAATCAAATGCTGAAGTCCAGGGTACGCGATGTTCTGAACTTGCTTTATTTGTGATTTATAACAGCCCCATCCAGGTTGCCTGCGATGCGCCGTCTCATTATAAAAACCAGCCAGGGGCGGACTTTTTGAAAATAGTCCCGACAGTCTGGGATGAAACAAAGGTGCTACGGGCGGAAGTGGGTAACTATATTGTAGAAGCAAGACGTAAAGGTAATAGCTGGTTTATTGGTGCTATGACAGACAGTACTGCAAGGAACTTTTTAATCCCACTTCATTTTCTAAAAAATGGAAATTATAAAATAAAAATATGGCAAGATGCCAAAGACAGTAATATACATGCGGAACATTTGAGTGAAGAGCAGCGTATTGTGACTGCCAATGATCAATTGGACATTTCAATGGTACTTAATGGAGGATATGTAGCACAGCTGATTAAAGAATAATAATAATATTAGCGTGGACTATTCTTGCTTTGTCGGAGGAGTCAGATATATTCTTGATAAGGAACCTAAATTAAATATTTTATTAAATGAACAGAAGAGAATCATTAAAAACATTAGGGATTAGCTCTATCAGTGCAAGCTTCTTGTTAGAGGCTTATAAAAGTTCCGGGAGTTCTGATGTTAAAAAGCAGGGATTTGCCTTCTTGCCTAATCTCAAATCAGAGCTCTTGAACAATAAGAACAAAGGAAAACTCATTTTTACTTTCGTGTCTTTGGCCTATACCGGAAATGCTAAAGAAGGATTTAGAAAGCCATTGGTAGGAATGGAGTTGTTAGCAGGGATTGCCCATAAATATAATATTCCAGTTACCTGGCTGATTGATTTAGGTACGGGGTCTGCTATGAAAAACAAACTTGATGAATGGCACGATAAATATGGGGATGATATTGGAGTTGCCCCGACAGGTGAAAAGGAGCGAAACTCATTAATAAAGCTCTTCCCCTGGTCTAAAGTTAATGTCCTGGTGGAAACAACTCATAAGGGGGACGAAGCTTCTAAGGCTAAAGATTTAGGCTTTTCTGCTATCTGGGGATCATGCTGGGAGCAGGTGGGAATTGATGGCATTACAGATCGAGGTACTCCATGGGGGTGTTTTTATGTGTCAGATGATAATTATAAAATACCCACATTGAAAGGAAAAGGATTGGTATCTCTGGAATGGACTTCCCGTGACTTGCTGAAAGCGTTACATTCAGGAGGTTCAACAATTTATTCAAGTGATGCTTTTGACGTAACCAGGGCAGGGCTGTGTTCCGGCGATGATATCAGCTATTGGAAATCATTATTTGATAATTATATCAGAAATATTGCCAGCAATAAATTTGTTTTTTTTCAGCAACAGCTGGAATCACATGAAATGATATATAACGACGAATACAAAGATATATGTACTCCGGCAGAGATTGATATGGATGCAAAAGTTACGGATGCCTTTTTCGCTTATGTAAAATCATTTGGTGATATGGTTGAATTTAGAACTTTACCGGAAGCTGTACAACTTTATAATGACAATTTCAGCGAAACCGAACCTTCGGTTATGCTATTCGATGACGTTCCGGTTAAAGAAATCCAATTTTGGTATGGCCGTGATAATTGTGCCACAGGACCATGGCCTAAAACACTGCTTTATTACGATAAAGAATGCCAACTGGCTTTTATAGAAGGGAAATTTGAGCCATTTTTGGTTAGGGATTATATTCACAACAGGCGTGTATTAGACCCTGCATATTATAGGATTGCCCATGAGAATGAGCCTGAAGTAAAGGTTAATATTCCGTGGGAGCCCGTAGAACTAACAGAAGTTCCGGTTGAAATAAAAGCGAATGAAGAAATCCCTTATGCCGTCACATTTTGGTATGACTTTAACAGATATAAGATTAAGAACGTTGAAAGAGCGAAGCTTGTTGGCCCTATAGAAAATCAGGTTGCTTTATTGAGATTGAATCTTAAAAAGGGAATAAATAATATAGTGATTCATCTGGAAAAATAATAGGTACCCAAAGGTGTGTATTTCGTATTCTAATTTTTTGAGTTAGAACTGAATATTAATTCTTTTTCACTTCACACACTTTTTAAAAGTGAACAATAACTGAGTTGTATTTATTTAGTTATTTCAAATTCATGAAAGGAAGGACAGGTCTTTAATTTTTAGAATTTCAACAAAAAAAATTATGAAGGTGCGTAACATACAAATTAAAAAATCAACATAAAAATATGATGCGTTGCTTATTGGCTCCGGTGCAGACGAAAGCTTATTGGGATAGGTTTTGGAAGGTGTGAGATAAAGTAGTGACATACATTAAGCAGCCCCACTTTGAATCTTCCAAAGATCCAAAAGAGCTTTTGCGAGATGATGATTCAGACGAATGTACATTGATACATGATTTTTACTTTAATACTTTTTTCTATTTTAGATAAGATAGTATAATAAATGGATGATATTGACAACAATTTTCTCTTTTAAGTACAATACGTTTGTGGTGGGTTAATAATGAAATTGATCGTCGATTGTATTTGAATGAGAAATGGAATTTAATTACTTATGCTACATTTTTAATACCGGGTACTGAACAATAAATGAGCTGTATTTATTTGGTTATTTCAAATTCATAAAAAGAAGAATAAACCTTCAATTTTTTGAATCTCTTTAAAAACGATTTTAGATATGGGTGATTTACAAATTAAAAAATCAACAGAAAAATACGATGTCATTATTGTTGGTTCCGGTGCGGGCGGAGGCATGGCAGGGTATGTATTGGCAAAGGCCGGGGTTAAAGTATTAATGTTGGAAGCAGGACCTTACTTCGATCCGGCCAAAGATTCGAAGCAGCTTTTATGGCCATGGCAATCTCCACGCCGCGGTGCTAACACAACACGTGCATTTGGAGATTTTGATGGCGCTTACGGTGGCTGGGAGATAGAGGGCGAACCTTACACACTAAAAGATGATACCAAATTTACGTGGTTCCGTTCTCAGATGCTTGGAGGGCGCACGAATCATTGGGGTCGAATTTCACTTCGTATGGGGCCGCACGATTTCAAGGGAAAATCTTTTGACGGTGCCACTGATGACTGGCCTATCAGCTACGATGAGGTCAAACCGTTTTACGATAAAGTGGATCGTTTGATTGGAGTATATGGCACCGTGGAAGGATTAGAGAATGACCCTGACGGTATTTTTCTTCCACCACCGAAACCCCGTCTTAACGAGTTATTTATAATGGAAGGAGCAAAAAAGGCGGGTGTAAAAGTGATTCCGGGGCGAGGCTCTGTTCTTACCGATGCCCTGCCGGGAAACAAAGACAGAGGCGTATGCTTCTTTTGCGGACAATGTAACAGAAGCTGCAAAGTATATGGAGACTTTTCTTCATCATCCTGCCTGGTAATTCCGGCAATTAAAACCGGTAATCTCAAAGTAATTCCTAATGCTATGGTGCGGGAAGTGATTGTGGGTAAAGATGGTTTGGCGAAAGGGGTTTCCTATATCAACAAAGATGATATGATGGAATACCAGGTAAATGGCGATACGGTTATTTTGGCTGCCAGTGCATGCGGCTCGGCCAGGATTTTGCTTAATTCCAAATCGTCTACTCATCCAAATGGCCTGGCCAACAGCAGCGGCATTGTTGGAAAATATTTGCATGATTCTACAGGATCCGGAATGTCTGGCTTTCTTCCTCAGCTAATGGATAGAAAGAGATATAACGAAGACGGGGTTGGCAGCGCCCAGATTCTCTCCCCGTGGGTGCTTGATAATAAAAAATTGGATTTTCCACGCGGCTACCATATAGAATTTGGCGGCGGCATGGGCATGCCTTCTTACGGTTTTGGATCAGGTGTTCCTGTGATAAATGGCCTGGTGCCTGGCAGGGATGGTAAGATGAAAGATGCCGGAGGATTTGGCAAATCTTTGAAAGATGATTATCGCCGCTTCTACGGTGCCAATGTGGGTATGGCGGGTAGAGGAATGGCTATTGCCCGAGAATATAACTATTGTGAAATAGATCCGAACGTAGTGGATAAATTTGGTATTCCGGTACTGCGTTTCAATTATCAATGGAGCGATGCCGAAATCAAACAAGCTAAACACATGCAGGAGACTTTCGAATCCATTATGCATGCCATGGGTGCAATCATTACTTCTAAAGCAAAAGGAAAAGAAGACAATTATGGCCTTCATACTCCCGGTGATATTATTCACGAAGTAGGTACCGCAAGGATGGGAGATGATCCAAAAACATCCGCTTTGAATAAATGGAGCCAGGCACATGATTGTAAAAATTTGTTTGTGACTGATGGTGCGCCGTTTGTTCAGCAGGGCGATAAGAATCCAACGTGGACTATTCTTGCTCTGTCGATGAGAACTGCAGAATACATAATTGATCAAAAACAGAAAAAAAATCTCTGATTATGAACAGAAGAGAATCATTAAAAGCAATAGGACTATCAACTATTAGCAC
>Ga0134126_10000581_pt1 | contig 46588 bp, 36 predicted proteins | sample KB31752_FD_96881 | JGI IMG/M metagenome (GOLD analysis project Ga0134126, IMG submission 96881) | Terrestrial soil microbial communities with excess Nitrogen fertilizer from Kellogg Biological Station, Michigan, USA - KB3-175-2 | ecosystem: Environmental > Terrestrial > Soil > Unclassified ...
CCCCGGGACCCCAGCCCTGCCGGGCCCGCGCCGCTTCGATCCCCGGGGGCGGACCGCCCTACGGAATTTCGCGGTCTTTCCGCGCCGACTTGGCCCGCAGTGCCAACGGCGCGGCCCCCGCGTTTGGTTTACGCTGCCGACGCGGGCGCTGGCGCGAGGCGGACGACGGCTGCCGCGCTGTTGGAACGGGTGTGGGAGCAACGCAGCGGATGGCTGAGCGACCGAGGATCTCCAGCACGGCCAGCTGGATCGCCTCACCGTCCGAAACCCGTTCGCGCAGCGGTAAACGGTCAGCTCGTCGTCAGCAGGGCTTTGAAGCCGTAGTCCATGTGCAGTTGGATGTGGCAGTGGAACAGCGAGGCGCCGGGCTGGTCGGCGGTGAAATCCACCGCGGCACGACCGTAGGTGGGCACGACGACCGTGTCCTTGAGGATGCCCGCGGTCATGCGGCCGTAGATCTCGGCGATCTCGAAGCTGTGGCGGTGCAGGTGCAGCGGATGGCTGTCGTCGGTGCGGTTGTGGAAGACCAGGCGGTGGCGCTGGCCCGCTGCCAGTTTCAGCTCGCCGTCGTGCGGGTAGGGCTTGCCGTTGACGGTGAACTGGTTGAACTTTCCGGCGCCGCGCGGAATTTTCTCGAACACCAGATCGAGTGTCTTGGTGGGCGTGGCGGCGCCGGGCGCGGGGGCGCGGCCGAAGCGGGTGTAATCCCACACCATCGAGCGCGGCGGCGCCCAGGTGGGCTGCTGGGTCTGGCCGGCGTACTCGACGATCACGCCCAGGCCGGCATTGCGGATGTCGTCCTGGGGGGCGCCTAGAATCCACACGCCGGGCTGGTTCATCTCGACGAAGCAATCCACCCGCTCGCCCGGCCCCAGCATCAGCAAATCGACGGCCTGCGGCGTGGGCACCGGGTTGCCGTCAAGCGCGATGACCTGGAATTGATGCCCGGGCAGCGCCAAGTGGCGGATCTCGATGGCGCTGGCGTTGAGCACGTGCAGCAGCAGGCGCTGGCCGGGGCGCACGCGCAGCGGCTCGCCCGCGCCCAGCGCCTTATCGTTGATGGAGTAAATGCCGGCGCCGATCTCGAGGCCGTCGGGGCGGGTGTCGAGCACCGCGGGTTTTTCGGGCTGCGGGGTCGAGGGATCGAGGTCGTCGGTATCCACCATCTGGGTGGTGAAGTACGGTTCCCAGTCGCGCAGCGCCAAGAACAGCTCTTGATCGAAGTGCCCGGCTTGGAAGGGATTGCTCGGCCCCTCGATCATCAGGAACCCGAATTGGCCGGTGAAGCTGCCGCGATGGAGGTCGTCCATGGCCATGGTGTGGGTGTGGTACCAGCGCGTGCCGGCCGGGCGCGGGGTGAAGGTGTAGCGCCGGCGACCATGCGGCGGCACGGCGGGCGTGCCTTCCTCGTCGGAGCCGTCCACCTCGGCAGGAAGGCTGAGCCCGTGCCAATGCACCTGCTCGGGCACGTCGGTCTGGTTGATGACCTCGACCGTCACTGGCACGCCCTCTTTCATGCGCAGCAGCGGGCCGGGCGAAGTGCCGTTGTAGCCGACGGTGCTGATGATGCGGCTGGGCGCGAGCTCGACCTCGATGGGCGCAATCGTCAGCGTGATGTCGGCGGGCGCCGCGGGTGCTTGCAGCCCGCGCGCGGCAGGCGGCAGCGTCGCCGCCGCACCGGCCAGAGCGGAGAGCTTGAGGAAATCGCGGCGCTGCATATGGATGGGGCGGGGCGATCTACTTCGCATCTCGCCCCTTGTTGAAACCGTTTCGGGACCAGTAGCCGGCGGATTGTCGCCCTTACGGCTGCTTATAGATTACGCCGGCCTTCATGACGAAGCTCACCTGGCGCACGCAGGTGATGTCGCGCGCCGGGTCGCAGGCGAGGCCGATGATGTCGGCGTCGAGGCCGGGCGCGATGGCGCCCAATTGGGCATCGAGGCCCATGGCGTGGGCGTTGAGCCATTGCGCGGCCTCGAGCGCCGCCATCGGCTGCTGCCCGCCGTCGCGCACGCGGTAGATGAACTCCTCGGCGTTGTGCCCATGCGCGCCCGCCACCGCATCGGTGCCGAAAATAATCTCGAGGCCGGGCGTGGCGAGCGCCTCTTTGAAGATCTGGATATTCAGCGGAATTGCCTGGCGCATGGCCTCGAAGCCGGCGGCATTGAAGTTGCCGACGCCCATGAAGTGCTGCTGGTTGTCGAGGTAGTTGTGGATCACCAGGCCTGCTTGCGGATCGAAGTAGGTGTGATGCGCGGCCAGCAGCTTGAGGTCGTCGGCGGTGGCCAGGGTGCCGTGCTCGACCTCGGTGCAGCCGGCGAGGGCCGAGGCGCGCACGGCGTCCTTATAGGCATGGACCAGGGAACGCAGCCCCTGGGCGGTGGCTTCGCCGCAGGCGGCGCGGAGCTGGTCGTCGTTGAGGGTGCGGCCGGCGCCGTCGCGGATGCTCTCGGAGGCGAAGATCTTGATCAGGTCGGCGCCCTGCTGCTTGTCGCGCCGAACCGCGTCCCGGATTTGGTCGGTGGTCCATTTGGCGTTGGTGATGGGCCGAACGGCGGTGAGGATGCGGGGTCCGGGCTCGGCGCCGGATTCGATGGCTTGGCGCAGGGTCAGGTCGCCGGGCGAGCCCACGCTTTGCACGGTGGTGAAGCCGGCGAGCAGGGTGGCGCGGGCGTTCTCGGCGATTTCCTTGTCGGCGGAGGCGCGGTCCTCGCGCTCGCCGTACTTGCCGTTGGGCCCGAAGTGGTAGGTGATGTGGACGTGGGCGTCAATCCAGCCCGGCATCACCACCAGGCGGGAGAGGTTGAGCGTCTTGGCCCCGGCGGGCGCAGCCAGCTTGGGGCCGACGGCGGCGATCTTGCCGTCTTGGACCAGAATGCGGGTGTTGTGCAGCACATGGCCGTGGCCGTCCCACACCGTCGCCGCCTGGATCCAGGTGGGCGATTGGGCCGCCGCGAATCCGGCCAAGGCGCAATAAATTGCTGCAACACCGAGGTTTTTCCGCATCTTTCCCGCCTCCAAGACGTCACTATACCGGAGGCCTTAGAATAAAGCCATGAAGCCGCTGCTGCTCTGCCTTCTGGCCAGCCTGTTGGGCGTGGGCTTGGCCGCATGGACGCCCGCGCCCGCGAAATCCGCCGATCCGATTGCCGGCAACCCGCAGTCCAAGGTGCGGGTCATCATCTATCAGGATCTCGAGTGCCCCGACTGCGCCCATTGGCACGGCATTTTCGAGACCCAGATCATCCCGCGCTTCGGCAGCCGGGTGGCGTTCGAGTTCCGCGATTATCCGCTGCCGCAGCACCTGTGGTCGTTCAATGCGGCGGTGATTGCGCGCTACCTCGACACCAAGCAGGCGCGCATCGGCATGGCTTGGCGCGACTACTGCTTCACCCACCAGAACGAGCTCACGCCCGACAACCTGATGGCCAAGGCCAGCGCCTGGGCGGCGAATTACGGCGTCTCCTCGGCCGCGATCGCCGCCGCCTTCGGCAACGAAGAACTCTTCGCCAAGGTGCAAGCCGACCAGCAGGCCGGCCACAAGGACAACGTGCAGCACACCCCGACCATCCTTTTCAACGGGGTCGAGGCCACCACCCCCGAACAGCTCGAGGGCATGCTCACCGCCGCGCTGCGGTAGCCCATGGTTCGCCTGCGACGGGGTGGCTGCGTTTCCAAAATGATTTCTCAAAGCGGTGCAGGAATGGCACGGCGGCCCTCCGTGATCGCGGGCTGGCATTCCCACCTTTTCCGTTCGGCTTGATTCCAACCTTCGCAGAACGACCGAGGGAGGGAGAAGGGCCATGCGAGACAATACTCGGCTGCGGGCTGGAGTGCTGGAAACCCTGTGGAAGAGTGCGTTGGTGGGTTTGGCGGTCTACGATGTCGGGCAGCGGAGTTTGCGCGACGCCAACGGCGCCTTCCTGGACTTATTGGATCCGCGCTTCCGCACCAAGAAGACGATCGGGACGCCGCTGGAGCAGTGCCTGCCGGAGATCGAGATGCCGGGCCTGCAAGAGGCGTTTCAGCGCTGCTTGAAGACGGGCATGGCGGTGCACGCGGACGCGGTGCGGTTCCGGCATGCGGCGGGCTCGAGCCTGCTGGTGAACTGCATCCTGCTGCCGATGCTGGCCGAAGGCGAGGCGGAGACGGGGGCGCCGCCGCAGCTTTTGCTGGTCGCCTCCGAGCGCAAGACCGAGATGCCGCAGGGCGAAGCGCTCAATTTGGTGGACGTGCACACGCGCCAAGCGCTCGGACGCCAGTTCCATCTTTCGGCGCGGGAAATTGACATCGTGGGCGAATGCCTGCAGGGGAAGAAGAACCGCCAGATCGCGCACGACCTCCACATCGGCATCTCGACGGTCAAGCGGCATTTGGAGAGCGCGTACCGCAAGATGGGGATCAGCTCGTCGCGCTCGCTGCCGATCGCCATCCTGAACGTGCTGCGCGCGCTCGCTCCGGCTGCGCCCGAAATCAGCGTGGCGGCCGCGGTGCCCGCCACGATGGCGGCCACCCTGGCGCCCTCGCCGGCGCCGCCGCCGCAGGCGGGCTCGCAAGCGGCGTAGGGCCGCGGTCAGTGCCCGGGCGCCAGGCTCTTCAGGGTCGAAAGCAGCGGCTGCAGGGTGGCCGACACCGCGCTCTCGGCCGGCTGGAAGGCCAGCGCCTCGGTGCCGAGCGGGCTCATCCACACCAGGTCGCCTGACGGGTTCACCGCCTGCAGATCGAGGCGATAGGTGTACTGGCTGAGGTCGGTGCTGGCGCCGAGGTCGGGCAACGGCGGCAGATCGGATAACCCGGCATCGAGCCCTGGGTTGGGCGGCGGCGCAGCCGGCAGGCCATCGGCGGCGGCATCGAGCGCGTCCAAATTGCGGACCTTGGGGGTCTTCGCGCCGCGCTTGGCGGTGCGCGTTGGGGGGGGCGCAGCCAGCGGCTTACGCTCGATTCGGCCCTTCAAAATGACGGTGGCATTCGAAGACTGATCCGTCACCACCACCTGCTTGGACTGAAAAAGGGCCTGGGTGATGAGCCCGGCCATGGCTTGCGCATCGGTGCCGGTGAGCGCATCCACATAGACGCGCACCACGCTGGCGGGCGCGGCAATGGTGGCCGTGGGCGCCAGCGCGGATGCTGACGGCGACAGATCCTGGGTGATGTCCTTCGCGTTCTGCGGCGGCGTCGGCGGAGTTTGACTCCAGATCCCCACCGCCAGTGCCGATACCACCCAAGCCAGTCCCAGGCGCCGCATTCCGTTCACCTCCGTTATCTACGCTAGCACCTCCGCCAGCGTTTACAAAACTATTACACGCGCCGCGGCCTAGGCTTGCTAGCGTAAAAACAGCCGCCCGGCCATCGAACCACGCCAATGTCCGCCACCCTGAGCCCCTTTCCGCCGCCTGCTGTCGCGGTGGTCGCCCCAGAAATCGACCTCGCCGCCATGTCCCGTGACGAAGGGCTGAATTGGCCCACGACGCTGGTGCTGGTGGTCCTGCACCTGGGCGCGGTCGCGGCGCTGTTCTTTTTCAGTTGGCAGGTCTTGTTCGTGACCGCGCTGCTGTACTGGGTTTTCATCGGCGGCGGCATCGGCATGGGCTACCACCGCCTGCACACCCATCGCGGCTATCACGTCCCGCGCTGGCTGGAGTACACGCTGGCGGTATTCGGCACGATGACGCTGGAGGGCGGCCCGATTTTCTGGGTTGCCACCCACCGGCTGCACCACCAGAAATCGGACCGCGACGGCGATCCGCACTCGCCCCGCGACGGGGCGTGGTGGGCGCATGTGGGCTGGATCATCCTCGGCCGCCGCCGCCACAACGACACCCGCCAGATGGCGAAGTACGCCCCCGACCTCGGCAAGCACCGCTTCTACCTTTGGCTGAACACCTACCATTACGTGCCGCTGCTGGCCTCGGTGCCCTTGCTGGCGTGGCTCGGGTACGCTTGGGGCGGTCCGCGCGAAGCCATCGCCATGGTGCTGTGGGCGGTGTGCGCGCGCGTGGTGGTGGGGCTGCATGCCACCTGGCTGGTAAACTCGGCGACCCACATGTGGGGCCAGCGGCGGTTCGCCACCCGCGACGATTCGCGCAACAACTGGTGGGTGGCGCTGCTGACGTTCGGCGAGGGGTGGCACAACAACCACCATGCCCACCCGACCTCGGTCCGCCATGGGCTGGCGTGGTACGAAGCCGACCTCACCTATTGGCAGATCCGCCTGCTCTCGTGGCTGCGCATCGCGAAGAACCTCAAGGTCGCGCGCATCGACGGCAAGTAGAGTTCACGGTTCACAGTTCACGGTTCGAAGTTGGTGGGCGGGATCGAAGTACCCTAAGGGGGTGCAGATCAAGGGGCGCCGCCGACGGGCTGTGGTTTTCCTGGTGGTGGGCGCGTGCCTGGTGGCGCTGGCGGTGGCGTTCAACATCGGCTGGATTCTGCTGAGCTGGCGCGAGGAGATGCTGCTCGCGCTCGGCCTGCTGCTGTTCCCGCTGATCGTGGCCGGTTTGGTGCTGAACACCATCTTCCTGGTGCGCGAGGTGCGCCGCAACGAGCAGCACAACGCCTTCATCAACGCGGTCACGCATGAGCTGAAGACGCCGCTGGCCTCGATCCAGCTCTATCTGGAGACGCTGCAGGCGCGCGCGGTCGAGGAGCCGCAGCGGCAGGAGTTCTACCGCACCATGCTGGCCGACACGGCGCGGCTGCTGGCCTCGGTCGAGCAGATCCTGAGGGCCGGCCGCGCCGGCCACACGCAGCGGGCGCTGGCGCTGGAGGAGATCGCCCTGCCGGCGCTGGCGCGCGAATGCGCGGCGCTGGTGACGACGCGCTATGATCTTCCGCCCGAGGCGATTGCTTGCAGCATCGCGCCCGAGGCCGCGCGCGCGGCCGTGAAAGGCGATGCCGACGAGCTGCGCGCGGCGGTCACCAACCTGCTGGACAACGCGGTGAAATACACCGGCCCGGGCACGCCGCCGCAGGTGAAGCTCGAGCTGGAGCCGGGGCCGCTGCGCACCTGGACGCTGCGGGTGAGCGACCGCGGCCGCGGCATCGCGCGGCCGCAGCTCAAGGCGATCTTCCGGCGCTTCTACCGCGTTCCGCATCCGTCGGCGGTGGTCAGCGGCACGGGGCTGGGGCTGTTCATCGTGCGCTCGGTGGTGCGCCGCCACGGCGGGCGCATCCACGCCGAGAGCGCGGGGCTGGGGCAGGGCAGCACGTTCGTGGTGCAGTTGCCCGCGGCGACAAAATAATGGCCCGCATCCTGATCGTGGAAGACGAGCACCACCTGGCCGAAGGGCTGCGCTTCAACCTGGAGGCGGAGGGGCACCAAGCGCGCATCGCCGCCAGCGGCGAGGCCGCGCTTGCGGACCTGCAAGCCGACGCCGCCGATCTGCTCGTGCTCGACGTCATGCTGCCCGGCATGGATGGCTTCGCGGTGGCCGAGCAGCTCCGCGCCGCGCGGCAGTACGTGCCCATCCTGATGCTGACCGCGCGCGGCAGCGCCGAAGACGTGCTGCGCGGCTTCGCCGCCGGGGCCGACGATTACTTGGCCAAGCCCTTCGAGCTGCGCATTCTGGTGGCCCGCATCCAGGGCCTGCTGCGCCGCCGGGCGTGGCAAGAGGCGCCGCCGGGCGCGGCCGAGAAGGAGACCTTCGAGTTCGCTGGCCGCGCGCTGGATTTCGGCAACCTCGAATTGCGGGTGGGCGAGCGCCGCCTGCCGCTCACCCTGATGGAGGCCAACCTGCTGCGCTTCCTGATCGAGCATGCGGGCGCGGTCGTCAGCCGCAAGGAGATGCTCGAACAAGTCTGGGGGCTGCACGAGCAGACCGACACCCGCGCCATTGACAACTTCGTCGTGCGCTTGCGCCGCTATATCGAGGCCGACCCGGCGCGGCCGCGGCACCTGCTCACGGTGCGGGGGGTGGGGTACCGGTTTGTGCCGGAGCCTAAAGACGGCTGAGGGTTCACGGTTGGCCGTTCACAGCAGCGCCTATTTGACCGTGAGGGTCAGCAGTTGGGTCGAGGTGTTGGCGCCGGCGGTGGCGGTGACGGTGAGGGTGTAGATGCCAGCGGGGGTTCCGGCGGGCGTGATGACCCCGCCGCCGCCGCCGCCACCACCGCCTCCACCGCCGCCGCCGCAGGCCACGGCGAAGGCGCTGGCGGCGAAGAGGGCGGCGAGGGCCATGCGCCGACGCAGGCGCGGAGCGCGCATGGCCCCGGCGGCCAGGGCGAGGGCGCCGAGCGCGATCAGCAGCCAGCGCCAGGGCGGGTTGGGCGCGGGCGCCAGCGGAGGCACGAAGCTGCGCGCGGTGGTGGCCACGCTCACGGTCAGGTTGGCGGCGGACCCATTGAGGGCGGCGGACGCGGGCGTAAGGGTGCAGGCGCCGGCGGCGGGCGCGCCGGTGCAGGCCAGGCTGACGGTGCCGGTGAAGCCGTTCACCGGCGCAAGCGACAAGCTGAATTGGGCGGTGGCGCCGGCATTCACGGTGGCCGAATTCGAGGCCGCCGAGAGATCGAAGGGGGCCGAGCCGGTGTAGTTGGCATCGCCGGTGTATTGCGCGGCCAGCGTGCCCGAAGCGGATGCGGTCGGGACGGTCAAGGTCGCGGTGGAGGAGGCCAAGCCGGTGTTGGGATCGTTGCTGCCGGAGAGTGTGCCCGGCCCCAGCAGGGTGGTGCCGGAGTAGAAATTCACCGTGCCGCTGGGGGGCAGGCCGAGGCTGGTGGTGACGACGGTGGCGGTGAGCACGGTCGAGCCGGCTTGGGCGGCGGAGGCAATGCCGACGCTGGTCGGCGCCTGAAGCACCTTGAGCGCCAGCGGACCTGAAACGCTGGGGTTGAAGCTGGAATCGCCGGAGTAGTTGGCGACCAGACTGTAGGTGCCGGGCACCAGCGTGGCCACGCCGTTGGGGAAGTTGGCGGCGCCTTCGGTGTTGAGCGTGAGCGTCGCCGGCTGGGTGGGCACGATGAAGCTGCTGCCGTTGTTGGTGAAGCTGACGGTGCCCGAGGGCACGCCGTCGTTGATGCAGGTCACCGGGTTGACTTGGCAGGAGAGATTGTTGGCGGCTTGGGCGGCGCCCTGGACGGTGGTGTCGAGGATGACGTCATCACCGTAGGTGGCTTGAGCCACGGCGAACTCGTTGCCGTTGGCATCAGCCTCGAAGGCGGCGATTTGGGTGATCGAGCCCTCGGGCCCGACCGTGATCGAGACCGGATTCGAAACGCTGGGGGCGAAATTGGCGTCGCCGCTGTAGCGCGCGATGACGTTGTAGCTGCCGCCGGGGAAGCCATTCTCGGTGCCGACGACGCAGTTGTTGCCCGGGCTGCTGGGGCAGCCTTGCCCGTTGAGCGTCAGCGTGCCGAAGTCCACGCCGGTGCCGGTGCTGCCGCCGGTCTGGGCGATGAGCACCACGTCGCCGCTGGGGCCGATGGAGGAGCCCGCGGCTTGCGCCACCGACGCGATCAGGCCGACGCCGTCGCCGTGGACCAAGGTGGACAGCGTCGCGCCTTGGGGCGCGGTCAGGGTCAACTGGGTCGTGGTCGCGGTCATGCCGGTGCCGGCGGACCAATGGTTGACCAAGTTCGCGATGTTGACCGAGCCCAGGCCGGTGACCTGGTCGAAGCCGGTACCGGCGTTGAAGCCAGGAAGTTTTCCGCTCACGCAGCCGGAGCTGCCGGATTCGCAGGGAACCGCGTTGTTGCCGGTGGTGGTGTCGAGGAAAATGCAACTGGCCAGGGAGGCGGCGGTGCCGGTGGCGGAGTTGCACGCGGTCCAGTTCTCCTGATGCTGGGCCAAGGCGTACAGCGAAAAATTGGCCAGGCCTTGGGTGGCGTTCATTTTCTGGTCCACCAGGGCCATCACGCCGGCGAAGGAGGGGGCGGAGGCGGAGGTGCCGGAAAAAATGACGTAATTGAAGTTGCCGCTGGCATCCGGCTTGCAGACGCCGCCTTGACAGACCAAATAGCCGTCATGCCCGGCGGCGGAGAAAGAAAGATCGGGGATATCGCGGGCGCCATCGCCGGGCACGCCGGTGACGTTCATCTGCCAACTCGGCTTCGGGTACAGCAAGCTTGCCCCGCCGCCGGTGGCGGAGAGCGGAGCGTCGGGATCGCAGAACTGATTGACGCAGCTTTCGTTCCAAGCGGTTTCGGGGATCACGCTCAGGGCCGAGGCGTGGGTGGTGGGGTCGTTGGCGGCGTTCCAGAAGGTTCCGCTGCCCTCGTGGAACATGGTGCCGCCGACGGCGGTGTCGAACGGCGTCGCAGCCAGCCCGCTGACGCCCAAGCCGTTGACGGCGCCGGCCTCGCTGCCGTCGTTGGGGTCGCAGCCGGCGGCGCCACTGTCGCCGGAGGCGTCAATGACGGTGATGCCCTGGGCGGCCGCCTGCTCGTAAAGGGAGGCGATGAAGCTGTTCTCCGTCGTGCCCAGCTCCGCCTCGCAGGCGGTGAAGCTGGTGGTCATGATCTGGGCCAAGTTGTGGTTGACGATGTACTCGGCCGACAGATCCACGCCATCGGTGGTGTCGGTGCTGGCCGAAACCACGAAATCAAGCTTGGCGTCGGGCGCAATCGCGCCTGCCCACTCGAGGTCCAAGTCCGATTCGCCTTCATCGGAGCCGCCCAAGTCGCCGGGGTCGGGGCCGTTGAGGAACACCTGGGGCAGATTGCCCGGATTCGACGAGACAAACAGATTCCGGAACTGCTGGATGTCGTTCATGTCCACGTCGCTGCGGCCCACCACCGCGATGGTTTCACCGCTGCCGTTGATATTGGCGGCATAGAGGGGCGCAGCGTTATAGATGGTCGCGAAATCGGCGGGCACCAAGGCGTGCTCGGTGCCGCCGCTGTCCTGGAAGGTGAAGCTGGGCTCGAACTTGCCGGGCTGGGAAACCTGGCCGCTGCCGTGGCCGCGCATGCGCCCGGCGGCCTTGGGAAAATCGTTGAGCGAGACCACGCCCGCGACCACGGGCGCCAAGGAGGCGGGAATGGCCGGGTCGGCGGCATTGGCCCAGTGCAGCGCGCCGCGCGCGGCATAACGGTGAATCTCGGTATGGAAGCCGTTCGCCACCGAACCGGCGGTGCCGGAGAACTCGATCAGGCTTCCGCCCTTCGACACCGCGGTGACGGTGAAGCCTTGGCTTGCAAGCCACTGGCGGACGGTGGCGATGTCCTGCGGCGCGGGGCCGAATTGCTCGCCGAACGCCTGCGGCGTGAGCCAATGGTGGTAGTTGGCCGTGCCCGGCGTCTGCTGGTCTTGGATCAACTGCCGCAGGGCGGACTCCTGCGCCGGCGAGCGCTTCAGCAGCAGCAGCATGCGCTGTAGGGGCATGGTGGCGGGGGCGGCGCCGCGATCCACGGCGGTGCGCAGCGCGGGGCTGACGTTGCCGGCCAGCCGCACGGTCTGGTCATTGCGCACGGCCTGGGTGAGGCGCACGGGGGCGCGCTGCGCCCAAGTTGCGGTGCCCAAGGCCGCTGAGACCGCCAGGAGAGCAAGTTTGCGATGGCCCATCTGAGGTATTCCAACCCGCCAGAACCAGAGTTGTTGCTCTTTCTGAGACGTGAAAGCAGGGCTGCGCGGTGCAGAAAGATTCAGTTGGCGTGCGAGACCAAACGCGCCGTCCGGTGCGCCTCGACGGTGTCTTGCGAGAGGCGTTTGTGCAGGTAAACCTTGGCGTTGCCGTGGTCGGCCGGATCGGGCTCGAAATGCAGGACGTTGAATTGCAGGTGGTCGAGGGCCGCCCGCATGCCGTAGAAGCGGTTCTTGGTCTTGACCACGAACTCCTGGTAGCCATTGCGGTGCGCCCACTCTTCCTGCTGCTCGGTGAGGGCGCGGTAATGACCTTGGCGGCGCCAATGGGCGCGCGTGCCCCCCAGCCAGCTATAGAAGACGCGGTGGCGGCCGAAGCCGACGGCGTCGCGGAGGCGCCAACTCAGGTCGGCGCAGGCGGGCTCGGGCTCGAGGTCGTGGGGACGCAGCTCGTGGGCCACCTTGAACGCCACCGGAATCCAGTGGCTGGCGTCATCCGGTGACGGCGCCAAGGAAATCAGAATCAAGTGTTCGCGGCCGCTGAGGCGGGCGTTCAAGTCGGCGGCGGATTTGGGGCGGGCGAATTCGGCGAAGTACTGCTCCATGTACTCGATTTCAAGGCTGCCTTGTTCGAGGCTGTACTGGCGGATGAGGTGTTGCACCGGCCTTAGCGTACCGCAGTTCGGTGCCGGTGCCGGGGTGGTGGTCTGCTGAAGCCGTCAGCGGGGCGTTTGGAGATGGCGTGGGGCGTTTCCTGATGTCCAAGCCGCATGGAGTGCGGCTGGCAGGGGCCCAGCACCATTCATGAGACCCCTTCTAGCGCTTGGCGGGCTTGGGGGCGGCGGCGGGGGCGTGCAGCTCGCTGGCCAAATAGCGGCCGGGCCAGCGGCAATGGGGACAGACGACGCGGTAAATGCTGAAGTGATCGAGCTTGGCGCACTCGGCGGTGGCGAACACGACCCCGCAGCGGCCGCATTTCACGCGGAAGGGGCTCGCGCCTGGGGTGGATTTCTGATGGACATCTGCGGCAGGAGGCGCAATCATGGCAGCAACCATGCGGGGTTGGATGCCGAATCCTCCCAAAGGGCCGCCTGGGGAGGCGGATGCGGCCGAGGAAAAGTTCAGCGCAGGCGATGGGGGTCGGTATAATAGCGAAGATCATTAAGGTTGCGGCGCCCATCCCGTACCCAGGGGCGCAACCCTCAACTACCCTGCCGCGCGCAGGTGCCGGAGACGACACCGCTCTGCTTTCAACGCCGGTTCAAAAGAATGCTAGGCACCGCCCCCCTGTCTGCGCTTGGGGAAAGCTGTGGATGTTTGCGTGCGGATGGCTGGCGTTAGCCGCAGTAGGAGTGGGGCAAACCACCGGGGCAGCGGCGCCGAAGCCGGCCCAGTCGCCGAACGTGATTGCGGCGATCGAGTGCCACGGCAACCACCGCGTACCGTGCCAGACCATCCGTGCGCGCATCACCTCGAAGCCGGGCTCGGTGTACAACCCGTCGGAGATCAACCGCGACTTCAACTCGCTTTGGAACCTCAACACCTTCGACGACATCACGTTTTCGACCGAGCGCACACCGCAGGGGATCGTGCTGCACGTCACGGTGACGGAGAAGCCGCTGATCCGCGACATCAAATATGTCGGCCTGAAATCGATCACCGAGTCGGACGTGGCCGACCGCTACAAGGCGCGGGGCGTGCATCTGGAGATGGACAGCCCCTACGATCCCACGGTCGAGAAGCACGACGAGGTGGCGATCAAGGAGCTGCTGGCCGAGCACGGCCGCCAATACGCGACCATCAAGCCGGTGCTGAACGTGCTGCCGCCGAGCTCGGTGAACCTCACGTTCGACATTGACGAAGGCCCCAAGGTGCAGGTGGGCAACCTCAACTTCACCGGCAACAAGGTGCTGAGCGCGAGCACGCTGCGGGGGGCGATGAAGCAACTGCACCCGATCGGCATTCCGTATTCGCTGATCTTCGAGAACCTCTTCTCGCGCACCTACGATGCCACCAAGCTGTCGCAGGATCTGGAGAGCATCCGCGGGGCCTACCAGGACCGGGGCTACTTCGAGGCGCTGGTCGAGGACCCGACCATCAAGCTGCGCACCACCGAATCGCACAGCTTCCTGATCTTCGGGCACAAAGAAGGGCGCAGCGTGGACATCACCGTGCCGGTGTCGGAGGGGAGCAAGTTCAAGGTCGGCAAGATCAACTTCATCAACAACAACTTCATCACCGACGACCACGCGCTGACGCAGTTGCTGGGCCTGCACAGCGGCGACGTGATGGACGTGTCGAAGCTGCGCAAGGGGCTGGAGAACCTGCACAAGTTCTATGGGCAATACGGCTACATCAACTTCGTGGCCAGCCCCGACCCCCAGCCCGACGACAAGAACAAGGTCGTCAACCTGACGATGGACATGCAGGAGGGCAAACCCTTCTACGTGCGCCGCATCGAGTTCAGCGGCAACACCACCACGCGCGACAAGGTGATCCGGCGCGAGCTCTTGCTGGAGGAGGGCAACCGCTTCAACTCGGTGGCCTGGGACAACTCCATCCTGCGCCTCAACCAACTGGGGTACTTCGACACCATCGCCCCGGAAGACGCGGCCATCACGCAAGACACCAGCGGCCCGGAGGGCGAGGTGGACATCAACCTCCATCTCAAGGAGAAGGGCAAGAACAGCATCGGGCTGCAGGGCGGGGTGAGCGGCATCGCGGGCAGCTTCCTGGGCCTCAACTATTCGACCAACAATTTCCTGGGGCTGGGGGAGACGCTATCGGTTTCGACGCAATACGGCGCGCTGACGCGCAACATCACCTTCGGCTTCACCGAGCCGTATTTGAAAGACCGGCCGATCCAATTGGGCTTCACCGCCTACCTGAACGACTTCCATTACGACCAGGCGAAGCAGGCGTCCATCCTGGCTGGACAGAACCTGGACTCGTATTTCTCGGCGCTGGGGGCGAGCAACCTGCTCAACTACGCGCAGAACCAGCGCGGCTTCACGCTGACCACGAGCTACCCCAAGCTGCGCTCGTTCACGCGCTACGGCCTGACCTACCGCTGGGACAACTCGACCATCCAGCCCTTCACGCAGGCGGCCACGCTGCTGTTCAACTCGACCAGCTTCAACGGCGTCTCCGGGCCGAACAGCCTGCGCGGCATCATCACCAGCGAGTTGATCCCCTCGTACACCATCAACACGGTGGACAACCCCACGTTCCCGACCCATGGCAAGTCCATTGATGTCTCGCTGGGGGTGGCGGGCTTGGGGGGCAACGTGAAGCTCTTGCAGCCCAGCGTGCAACTGGAGTACTTCCACCCGGCGCCGATCAAGAACCACGTGCTGGCGTTCCGCTTCCTGGGCTCGATGGTGACCGGCTACGGCGGCGACGTGCCGCCGACGTTCGACCGCTTCTACACCGGCGGCGAAGACACCATCCGCGGCTTCGACATCATGGCGATCACGCCCATCGCCATGATCCCGACCGAGACCACGACGACGCTGCTCGACCCGCTCAACCCCGGGCAGCCGCTGACCATCAACGTGCCCAACCCGACGCCGGGGAACCCCAGCGGGACGATAGCCAAGACGTTCCCGATCACCATCCCGACGTTCCAGTTCTCGACCCCGGGCGGCGACACCGAAGGCATCGGGAACTTCGAGTACCGGATTCCGCTGGCCCAGGGCCAGATTCCGGTTTCGCTGTCGTTCTTCGCCGATGCGGGCGTGGACCGCATCACCCAATTCAACCAGTTGAAGGTGAACCAGCAGGTGCTGGGGCAGTTGCAGAGCCAATTCGGCCGCGTCTTCCCCAGCAAGATCCCGCTGGCGCCGGGCACGAACGAGCAGCTGCGCATGTCGACCGGCATCGAGATCGAGGCGACGCTGCCGGTGGTGCACGCCCCGGTGCGCATCTACTACGCGGTCAATCCCGGCCGGGTGGACACGATCATCCGCCCGCAGGTGCTCTTCACCCAGGCCGACTTCGAGCGCGGCATCCCGGCCGCCTTCTTGAACGATGCCGCCGTGCAGCAGTCGATCCAGTTCACCATGCGCCAGCTGCAGACGGTGCCGGGGACGCCGTTCAAGGAGGCGCCGCATGTCATTCGCTTCACCATCGGCCGGACGTTTTAATTTATACTCTGCTCAAAGCCGTAGTTTGCGCCAAACTCCATTGTTGAGGTTGTCATGACACTCCGCTCGTCGTTTGCCTCCGCCTTGGCGGTCGCCTGCCTTGCCACCGCAGCCTTCACCCAAACCACCCCGCCGGCGCAAGCCGCCGCGCCAGCCGGGCAAGGGGCGCTGCCGCCGCTGCCGCCGGCTCCGACCGTGACCACGCCGAGCAAGGTCGCCATCATCAACATCCAGCTGGCCATCGCCGAGACCTCGGACGGCAAGAAGCTGGCGGACCAACTGAACGCGCGCTTCGCGCCCAAAGAGACCGAGATCGCCAACGAGAGCAAGGCCATCCAGGCGCTGCAGAAGCAGTTGAACGACCAGGGCAACACCATGAGCGCGCAGGCCAAGGCCGACCTGCAGCAGCAGATCGCGACCAAGCAGCGCGATGCCCAGCAGAATTCGCAGAACGCGCAATCGGATTACGAGAACGCGCAGGCAGAGATGATGAACTCGGTGGCGGCGAAGATCATGCCGGTGCTGAAGAAGTACGCGGAAGACCACGGCTACACCGCGGTGATTGACGTCAGCATGAACTGGCCGCAGAGCCCGGTGCTCTACTACAACCCCGGCACCGACATCACCGGCGACATCGTGCGCATTTACGACGCGGCCCACCCGGCCGCTCCGGCCGCGCACTAGCCCGGAGGCCGATCAGAACTGGTAGAAGCTCAGCTCGTGGGTGCCGTTCTGGATCCAGATGCGGGCTTCGTCGTGGGCGATGCCGTTGATCTCGACCAAGGCCACGAGTCCGCTGGCGTGGCCGCCGGGCGGCAGCCCCAATTGGTCAATGCGGTAGCTGGTGATGGTGCCCCATTTGCTGTTCGGGCCCCAGTCTTCCATGAAGGTGTCCATGGGGTAGAGCTTGGGGTTGGCCTGCCAGATGGCGTAGGCCTCCTGGTAGTTCTTGCGCTCGAGTTCCTGGAAAAAGCGGTCCACGGTGCGGCGCGCCGAATACCGCGGCCAATAGAGCACACCCACGACCGCGAGGACCACCACGATGGCGACCACGATGCCCAGCACTTGGCGGCGCTTGGCGCGCCGGGCATCGTATGCAGGAGCATCCAGCAGAGTCATGGAATCATTTTAGCGTTGACTGGCGCAGGGCCTGGCGCGGCAGGGCCGCGCCACCCGCTTGACGCTCGGCGGGGCGTGCTCGCTGCGACGCTCGCACCCCGGGACCCAGCCCTGCTCCGGACCACGCTGCAGCTGCGCGCGGCCGGTCCGGGCCGTTGCCGCTTCGAACCCGGGGGCGCAAACGCAGGCGTTTGCCGCTTCGGAATTTCGCGGTCATTCCGCGCCGAGTTGGCCGGCAGTGCCCAGGGCGCGGCCCCCGCGCTTGGCTGAATTGCGGCGGCGCGCGCGGGCGCGTTCGAGGCCCAAGGCGATGAGCCGGTCGAGCAAGCGCGGGAAGGGAAGCCCGCTGGCTTCCCACATCTTGGGATACATGCTGATGGGCGTGAACCCGGGCATGGTGTTGATTTCGTTGAGCAGCAGGCGGCCGGTGGCGCGTTCGAGGAAGAAATCCACGCGCGCCAGGCCTTCGCACTCGCAGGCGGCGAACGCGCGCAGAGCGAGGGCGCGCACCGCGGCCATGGTCTTGGCGGGCACCGGCGCCGGAATGAGCGTGCGCGAGCCGGCGTCGTGGTACTTGGCCTCGTAGTCGTAGAATTCCTTGCCGGCGATCACCTCGCCGGCGATGGAGGCTTCGGGCTGCTGGTTTCCCAGCACCGCGCATTCAAGTTCGCGGGCGTCCACGCCTTCCTCGACGATCAGCTTGGCGTCGTAGCGGGCGGCGAACTCGAGCGCCGGGCGCAGTTCGCGGCGGCGGTGCACCTTGCTGATGCCGACCGACGAGCCCAGGTTCGCGGGCTTGACGAACATGGGATAGCCAAACTCGCGCTCGAGCGCGCGCTCGGGCCATGCCCCGCCGCGGCGCAGCGCCCGGAAGCGCGGCGTGGGCAGCCCGGCCTGGAGGAACAGCCGCTTCATCACGTCTTTGTCCATGGCGGCGGCCGAGCCCAGCACGCCGGCGCCGACGTAGGGCACCCCGATCATCTCGAGCAGGCCCTGCACGGTGCCGTCTTCGCCGTAGGTGCCGTGCAGGATCGGCAGCACCAGATCGAAGCGCGCCAGCGCCGCCCAGGGGTTGGCCAGCGGCTTGCCTGCGGTGCGCCAGGCCCCGCTGCGCGGGATCAGAATCGGGGTGACGGAATATTTCGCGGCATCGAGGCCGGCGATGACGGCGTTGGCCGAGACCAGCGAAACCTCGTGCTCGCCGCTCCGGCCCCCCATCAAGACTGCCAGCCGCAGCCGCCGCTTCCGTGTCATGGGCATTCAAGATTGTAGCCGGGAGGTGGGCACGGCAGGCAAGGCAGGCACGGCAGGCACGGCAGGCACTGCAGGCACGGCAGGCACGGCAGGCACCCAGGCACTGCAGGCACGGCAGGCACTGCAGGCAAGGCAGGAACTGCGGGAACTGCCTTTATGCCGAGAGGGCGGGGGGGTGCTGCAGGGGAGCAGTACGCCGTTGGCACGGCGGGCCAAGCCGGCGCGGAACGACCGCGAAATTCCGAAGGGGCAAACGCGTGCGTTTGCGCCCGCGGGGATCGAAGCGGCGCGGGCCCGGCAGGGCTGGGTCCCCGCGGGGCTCCGCGCCAGTCAACAGCGCGGAGCTGCGCTCCGCGTTTGGGCGGGCGGGGACGCCCGCGGTCCCAGCTGGGGGAGCCGAAGTGATTGCCAGGGCTCGGCGTGCTGGGATAGGATGGTGTCGAAGGTTGACACCAATGGCGGGACCGGACGCTCGATCTGCTGATCCTGCGGACGCTGCAGGGGGAAGCGCGGCACGGCTGGAGCATCGCGGAACGGATTGAGCAGTTGTCGAGCGGGCTGCTGCAGGCGAACCAGGGGTCGCTGTATCCGGCGCTGCACCGGCTGGAGCGGGCGGGGTGGGTGAAGGCGGAGTGGCGGACGAGCGAGCTGGGGCGGCGGGCGCGCTTCTACCAACTGACGGCGAAGGGGCGGCGGCAGCTCGAGCTCGAGACCGTGAACTGGAAGCGCTTCGCGGGCGCGGTGGCGGCGATTCTGGAGCGTGCGTGATGAAGCGGTCGGAACGGGAGTTGCAGGAGGAAGTGGCCTTCCACCAGGAGATGGCGCGGCGGCTGCACTGGCTGGAGGACCTGGGCCGGGACGTGCGGCTGGCGCTGCGCCGGCTGCGGCACGCGCGCGGCTTCGCGGCGACCGCCGTGCTGACGCTGGCGCTGGGGATCGGGGCGAACACGGCGCTGTTCACGCTGGTGCATGCGGTGCTGCTGGCGCGGCTGCCGGTGCCGCATGCCGAGCAGTTGGCGCTGCTCGGGAACCCGGGGTTCACCGGCGTCGAGTCGGGGGTGAGCGACCACGAGGTGGACGGGCTGACCTACACCCAGTACCAGCAGCTTCGGGCGCAGAGCAGGGCCTTCAGCGGGCTGGCGGCGTTCACGGCCTTCGAGCCGAGCTTCCGGCTGGATTGGGGCAGCTTCACCGACGAGGCGGTGCCGGCGAAGCTGGTCTCGGACAACTATTTCGCAGTGCTCGGACTGAACCCGGCGCGCGGACATTTTTTTGACTCGGCGACCGCGCCCGAGGCGGTGATGAGCTACGGGTACTGGCAGCAGCACTTCGGCGGCGACCCGGCGGTGGTGGGGCGGACGTTTCATCTGCGGGCGGCGACCTTCACCATCGCCGGCATCGCGCCGCGCGGGTTCACAGGCACGACGGTGGGGCAGTCGCCGGCGCTCTACCTGCCGCTCGAGCTGCAGCCGGAGATCCTCGTGGGGCGGGACTGGCGGCCGGATCCGCCGGGGATGCGGAGAGTGGTTTGGCTGCTGGGGATCGGACGGCTGAAGCCGGGGGTGAGCGTGGCCGAGGCGGAGGCTTCGAGCGCGGTGATCTTCGCCGAGTCGGTGCGGGCGCAGGCGGCGCAGGCGGATGCCAGCGACCAATCCGACATTCTCACGCAGCGGTTGAGGGTCACGGCGGCGGCGAGCGGGGCTTCGAGCTTGCGCGACAGTTTCACGCGGCCGCTGCTGAGCCTGCAGGTGCTGGTGGGGCTGGTGCTGCTGATCGTGATCGTGAACCTGGGGGGGATGCTGCTGTCGCAGGCGAGCGCGCGGCAGCGGGAGTTCGCCCTGCGGCTGTCGCTGGGCGCGAGCCGGGGGCGGCTGGTGCGGCAACTGCTGACCGAAGCGCTGGTGCTGGCGCTGGCGGGCGGAGCGGCGGGATGGTTCCTGGCGCAGTGGGGCGAGCGGATCCTGGTGCGCTGGGTGGCGGCGGGGGATCCGACGCTGGCGCTGCCGTACCAGTTTGATCCGATGGTGCTGGGGTTCACCGCCGGGGTGTGCGTGCTGGCGGGCGTGGCCTTCGGGCTGGCGCCGGCGCTGCGGCTGGCGGGCGGCAATTTGGCGCAGCGCAGCGGGCGGCATCGGGGGGCGGCGCTGCCGGGCGGCCTGGTGGTGGCGCAGGTGGCGGTGGCGCTGGTGCTGGTGACGGGGGCGGCGCTGTTCGTGCGCTCTCTCGAGCAACTGCGGAGCGTGGCGCTGGGCTATGGCACCGAGGGGCTGGTGACCTTCAACTTGAATGCTGCGATGGCGGGGGCGAGCGAGGCGCGGTCGCTCGAAATCTACCAGCGGGTTGCCGACGCGATGCGCCACGTGCCCGGGGTGAGCGCGGTGACGTACTCGGAGAACGGGCTGTTCACCGGCCTCAACAGCGGCGATGGAATGGTCATTCCGGGGTACACCAAGAACGGTGCCGGGGCCGGCTTGGACGAGGTGGCGCCGGGGTATTTTTCGGCACTGGGGATTCCGCTGCTGCTGGGACGCGAGTTCACGCCGGCGGACCGCAGCCGCGGGGTGAAGCCGATCGTGATTGATGCGACGTTGGCGAAGAAATATTTCGCCGGGCGGAGTCCGCTGGGGACGGATATCACGGTGCAGTTCAGCGATGGCGCGATGCGGTTCGAAGTGGTGGGGGTGGCGGCGCCGTCAAAGGAGCAGAGCCCGCGGGACAGCGCGAGCGATGCGCGGGCGTATTTCGACATCGAGAACGGGCATGAGCCGGGGGGATTGCGCAGCGTCAACTTCGAGCTGCGCACGCGGGCAGGGGCAGGGCTGAGCCGGGACGGGCTGAACCGACTGGTGGCAGGGGCGAGCGGATTGCCGCTGCGGGTGAACAGTTTCAGCAGCGTGCAGGCGCTGCTGGACACCACCATCGCGCCCGACCTGCTGCTGGCCAAGCTGGCGGGGTTCTTCGCGCTGCTGGCGCTGGGGCTGGCGGCGATGGGGCTGTACGCGATGCTGAGCTACGGGGTGGCGCGGCGGCGGGCGGAGATCGGCATCCGCATGGCGCTGGGAGCGCGGGCGCGGCAGGTGACGGGCGGGGTGCTGGGGGAGGCGCTGCGGCTGCTGGCGGCGGGCACGGGGCTGGGGATCGTGGCCAGCCTGGCACTGGGGCGGAGCTTGGCGAGCTTGCTGTTCGACTTGAAGCCGAACGACCCGGCAAGCTTGGCGGCGGCGGCGCTGGGGCTGGCGGTGTGCGGGCTGGCGGCGGCGCTGGTGCCGGCGCTGCGGGCGGCGCGGACGGATCCGGCGCAGACGCTGAGGGCGGAGTAGGGGGGGGAGCCGTTGAGGGGCGGGGGCGGACGGAGGAGGCGAGAATGGCGCCGGGAGTGGCGGGCGGGACGCCCGCGGTCCCAGCTTTGCGGTGGATACTCCGCTGCTAACTTGCTAGGGGTGGGGTTTGCCGTGCTCGCGGGCGCGTTCGACGATGACGTAGAGGACGGGGATGAAGACCAGGTTGAGGAAGGTCGAGAGCAGCATGCCGCCGAAGACGGTGGTGCCGACGGAGTGGCGGCCGCCGGCGCCGGCGCCGGTGGCGACGACCAGGGGCAGGACGCCGAGGATGAAGGCGAACGAGGTCATCAGAATGGGGCGCAGGCGGATGCGGCGGCCTCGAGGGCGGCCTCAATGAGGTTCAGGCCGCGGCGGCGCAACTGTTCGGCGAACTCGACGATCAGGATGGCGTTCTTGCTGGCGAGGCCGATCAGCATCACCAAGCCGATCTGGCAGTAGACATCGTTCTGCAGGCCGCGGAGCGCCTGGGCGCCGAGGCCGCCGAGGACGGCGACCGGGACGCCGAGCATGACGATGAAGGGCAGCACCCAGCTTTCATACTGGGCGGCGAGGGTGAGGTAGACGACCAGGAGGCCGAGGCCGAAGAAGAGGAAGGCCTTGCCGGCGGACTCGATCTGCTCGAGCGAGATGCCGGTCCATTGATAGCCGAAGCCGGGGGGCAGGGCTTGGCCGGCGACCTGCTCCATGGCGGCGATGGCTTGGCCGCTGGAGTATCCGGGGGCGGCGGAGCCGTCAATTTCGGCGGAGCGGAAGACGTCGTAGTGGGGGATGACCTGCGGGGTGGTGGTCTCGGTGACGGTGACGAGATTCGAGAGGGGCACCATGGTGCCGGAGTTGGTGCGGACGTAGTAGCTGCCGATGTCCTTGGGCGAATTGCGGAATTGGGGCGCGGCCTGGACGTAGACGCGGTAGACGCGGTTGAGGTAGCTGAAGTTGTTGACGTAGACCGAGCCCATGTAGCCCTGCAGGGCATCGGTGATCTGGTTGAGCGGAATGCCGAGGCTCTTGGCTTTGTCGCGGTCCACGTTGACGACGAGCTGGGGATCGTTGGCGGTGTAGCTGCTGAAGAGGCCGGTCAACTCGGGGCGGCGGCTGGCGGCGCCGATCAGCTTCTGGACGGCTTGGAACAACTGCTGCGGGGTGTTGTTGCCCTGGTCCTGCACTTCGAACTGGAAGCCGCCGAAGTTGCTGACGCCCTGAATGGGCGGGGGCTCGAAGGCGACGACGAGCGCGCCGGTGATGGCGAACATCTGGGGGCGGATGCGGTTGACGACCGCGGTGGCGGAGTGGTCGGGGCCTTGGCGCTGGGGATCGGCGAAGGGCTTGAGGGAGACGAAGACCATGCCCTGGTTGGGGGCGCTGCCGGCGAGGCTGAAGCCGGAGACGGCGAACATGCCTTGGATCTCGGGCTGGCGGCTGAGGAGGGCTTCGGCCTGGCGGGCCATGCGCTCGGTGTAGTCGAGCGAGGCGCCAGGGGGCGCCTGGACCAGGAGGAAGAAGTAGCCTTGGTCCTCTTGCGGCAGGAACGAACCGGGCACGAGCTGGAAGACCCAGTAGGTCGCACCCAGAGCGGCCAAGAAGAACAGGGCCACCACCCAGCGCCAGCGGATGAGGCCGCCGAGCCAGCGGCGGTAGCCGTGGGTGAAGCTGGCGATGGCTTGGTTGATCCATTTCCAGAGGCCGCGCTTGCCGGGGTGGGCGTGGCCGAGGAGCAGGGCGGAAAGCGCGGGGGTGAGGGTGACGGAGTTGAAGACCGAGATGGCGACCGAGAAGGCGATGGTGAGGCCGAATTGGCGGAAGAGGATGCCCGTGGTGCCGGGGAAGAGCGAGACGGGGACGAAGACGGCGATGAGGGCGAGGCCGGTGGCGACGACGGCGCCGGTGACCTCGGTCATGGCGACGGAGGTGGCGCGGTGGGGCTCGGTGACGCCTTCGGACAAATGGCGTTCGACGTTTTCGATGACCACGATGGCGTCATCCACCACCAGGCCGGTGGCGAGGATGATGCCGAACAAGGTCAGCATGTTGATGGAGAAGCCGAGCAGGCTGACGAAGGCGAAGGCGCCGACGAGCGAGACGGGGATGGTGATGGCGGGAATGACGGTGGTGCGCCAATCCTGGAGGAAGACGAACATCACCAGGATGACGAGGATGATGGCTTCGCCCAAGGTGACGAGCACGTCGCGGATGCCTTCGCTGACGGCGGTGGTGGTGTTGAAGGCGATGGCGTAGTGCAGGCCGGGCGGGAAGGTCTTGGCCAGCTTGGCGAGGGCGGCTTGCCCGGCGTTGTTGACGGCGAGCGCATTGGCGCCGGGAAGCTGGCTGACGGCGACGCCGATGGCCTGCACGCCGTTGTATTCGATCTCGGTGCCGTAATCCTGCGCGCCGAGCTCGGCGTTGCCGACATCGCCGAGTTTGACGAGGGTGCCGTTGGCTTCGGTCTTGAGGATGATGTTGTTGAACTGCTCGGGCGAGGAGAGCTGGCCTTCGGCGCGGACGCTGATCTGGTAATTCTGGCCGGCGGGGGCGGGAGGCTGGCCCACCTGGCCGGCGGCGACCTGGACGTTCTGCTCTTGCAGGGCCTGGAGCACGTCGGCGGCGGTGAGGCCGCGGGCGGCGAGCTTGGCGGGATCAAGCCAGACGCGCATGGAATAGAGGCGCGAGCCGAAGACGATGGCATCGGCGACGCCGGGGACGCGCTTGATGGCGTCCACGACGTTGAGATCGAGGTAATTGCTGATGAAGACGGGGTCGTAGCGGCTGTTGTCGCTGTAGAAGCCGGCGACGAAGACGAAGCTGCTCGAGGCCTTGGCGATGGAGACGCCGGTCTGGGTGACCTGGGCGGGCAGCTGGCCGAGGACGCTGTTGACGCGGTTCTGGATATCGACCTGGGCGAGGTCGAGGTTGCGGCTGAGATCGAAGGTGACGGTGATCTGGCAGACGCCGCTGTTGGTGGAGCTGGAGGAGAAGTAGCGCAGGCCCTCGACGCCGTTGATGGCGCGTTCGAGGGGAATGGTGACGGCGGACTCGACCTCTTGCGCGCTGGCGCCGTTGTAGGCGGCGGTGACGTTGATGGTGGGCGGAGCGAGGTTGGGGTACTCGGCCACCGGCAGCGACGGGATCGAGACCGCCCCGGCGAGGATGATCAGCAGGGCGAGGACGGTGGCAAAGATGGGGCGGCGGATGAAAAACTCGACCATGTGGATGCGCTGCCGCGGCTAGCGGCCGCGTCCCCCATGGGTTGCGCCGCCGCGTCCGCCGCGGGCGGCGGCGTCCATGGGCTGCACGGGCATGCCCTCGGCGAGGATTTGGGTGGTCGAGACAATGACCTTGGCGCCGGGGGCGATGCCGGAGTTGACCGCGTAGCGGTTGCCGTTGATGGCGCCGAGGGTGACCTCCTGCTGGTGGACCACGTAGCCGTTGCCTTGGGGCTGGGCGACATCCACAAAGGCGCTGGCGCCTTGGCGGACGACCGAGAGCACCGGCACCGAGATGGCGGGATGGGTGCCCCAGGTGATGCGAGCCTGGACGTATTGCTGGTTGCGCAGGCGGGCGTCGGCGGCGGCGGGCACGGCGGCCTTGGCGAGAATGGTCTGGGTTTGGTAATCCACTTGGGGGGAGACGAAGAAGATCGTGCTCTGCGCCACCACCTCGGCGTTGGAGTCAAGGACGGCCAGCGGCAAGCCGACCTTGAGCTTCGAGGATTGTTCGGTGGGCACCTGGACGTAGACTTCGAGGCCGCCGCCGGCATCGAGGGTGGTGAGCATGGTCGAGGTGGTGACCAAGTCGCCGACCTTGACGGGAATGTCGCCGACCACGCCGGCGCGGGGGGCATCCACGCGGTAGTAGCTGAGCGAGGTCTTGGCTTGGGCGATTTGGGCGTCGAGGGAGTTGGCTTGCGCCTCGGCGGCGTTGTAGGTGGATAGCGCCTGCTGGTAATCCTGCTGGGTGCCGATCTTTTCTTCGAATAGCTTCTGGAAGCGGTCGAGTTGCGTTTTATCGAAACTCAGCGTGGCCGAGAGCGAAGCGCGGGAGTTGGCGAGATTGGCGACCTGGGCGCGCTGCAGGGCATCGTCAATCTGCATGAGCGGCTGGCCCTCGGCGACGTGGTCGCCGGAGCGGACGAAGATCTGGCGCAGGATGCCGCTGACGAGCGGGCTGATGAGGGTGGATTCGCGGGATTGAATCGAGGCGACGAAGGTGGAGGTGTCTTCGACCGGCTGAGGCGCGGCGACTTCGACCATCACCGGCATGGCGGGCATGGCGCCGCCACGGCCGGCGGGGGCGGCGCCGCCGCCCTGACTGCCTGACCCGGCCCCGCCGCCGCAGGCCGCCGAAAGCGAGACCATCAAAGAGAGAAGGAGCGCCGCGCCCACACACCCGTAGTGCCTATAGTTCATGCGAATACTCAGAATATCATTCGCGTCGGCGATTGCCGGTTGGAGTGGCAAGGGATAAAAATACGTTTTTTCACGCCAAGGCGCGAAGGCTTCGCAAAGCACGCCAAGAACACAAGCGCAGCAGCAGCTATTCGGGGCCGACGGAGGAGCGGAGGAGGGCGAGGCCTTGGGCGATGCCTTGGGGGTGGGCAAAGACCGAGCTGCCGGCGACGAAGACGTTGGCGCCGGCTTGGCGGGCGCGGGCGATGGTCGAGGCTTCGACGCCGCCATCCACTTCGATGTCGCAATCGAGATGGCGCTCGAGGAGGGTCTGGCGCAGGCGGCGGATCTTGGCGAGCACGGGCTCGATGAACTGCTGGCCGCCGAAGCCGGGCTCGACGGTCATCAAGAGCACCATGGCGACCTGATCGAGGACTTCTTCAATCAACGCTAGGGGCGAGGCGGGGTTCAAGGCGACGGCGGGGCGCGCGCCGCTGGAGGCGATGTGGCGGAGCAGGCTGTGCAGGTGGCAGGTGGCTTCGGCGTGGACGATGATGAGGTCGGCGCCTGCGGCGCGGACGGGCTCGATCCATTGCTCGGGGCGGCTGACCATGAGGTGGGCTTCGAGGGGCAGCGCGCCGATGTGGGCGCGGGCAGCGGCGACGAACATGGGGCCCATGGAGATGTTGGGGACGAAGTGGCCGTCCATGATGTCCACCTGGAAGCGATCGGCGCCGGCGGCGACGGCGGCCCGGAGATCACGCTCCAAGCAGCCGAAGTTGGCCGAGAGGATGGAGGGGACGAGGTGGGCGGGGCGGGCGCTCACGCGGCGTCGTGCTCCATCCCGCGTTCCAGGCAGCGCTGCAGGGCGACGCCGCACTCGAGGGCGCGGCGGAAGATCCAGTCGGCGCAGCCGATCGAGAGTTCCTCGCAGAGCGAGGCGGTTTCGCCGCGCAGGAGGGCGGCGCCGGCGGCGGCGCCGGCCCAGTGGCCGAGGCGGAGGCCGCCGCGGCGGACGGTCATATCCATCTGCGCGCCGCGATGCTCGATTTCGACCACCAAACCGTCTCCTTCCTCCTCGACCACGACGCGCCGCAGCAGGGCTTCATGCGCACCGGCAGGTTCAAAGCGCACCTCGATGGGCTGCCCCTGGGGGCCGGCCAGATGAAGCTCGTCGGGACCGCGGCGGGCGGCCGAGCCCCATTGTAGTTTGTCGGCCATCCAGCCGGCAAACAGGGTGGCGGAGAGGTTGGACAAATCGCCGCAGAGGGTGAGGCGGCGGATGCGGCGGATGCTGGAGGCGTCGGCTTCGAGACCTTGGCAGAGGAGTTGACGCCAGGGGGTGAGGCGGGTCCAAGCGAGGTCGTTGAGGCTGCAGCCCGGGGGCAGGGCGCTGGCCAGGGCGTCGAGGTCGGTGATGCGGAGGCGGAGGCCGTGGGCATCCACGAGCACGCGCTGCGCGAGGCGGGCCCACTGCAGGAACTCGTCGAAGCCGGCGCCGGCGGTCGGGGCGGCGCCGCGCCAGAGCAGGAGGGCGGGCAAGTCGCCGGCGAGCAGGGGGGCGACGAGGCTGACGGCGCGCTCGGGGGCGAGCTCGAGCCAGGCCAGCTCGGAGCCGCGGGGGTGGACGGCGATGCGGACCTGCAAGGCGGACTCGGAGGGCACGACCAGGAAGACGCGGGCGGGATGGCGCGGCCCCATCTCCCACATCTGCAGCGCGAGGCGCTCGGCATCTTCGGCGTTGCGGACGCGGCCGATGAGGTTCAGGGTGAGGGCGCGGCCTTGATGTTCGGCGTCGCCGGCGGGGCGGCGCAGCTCGCGCCATTGGGCTTCGATTGCGGCCGGGCGGGCGAGGCTGGTCCAGGGGACGGGCACGAGCTAGGGGCGCCTCCATTCGCGGCCATCGCGGCGCAGGAATTGCTCGGCCGCCTCGGGGCCCCAACTGCCGGCAGCGTAGTTGGGGAACTGCGGGGGCTTGCATTCGTCCCAGGCGGCGAGCAGGGGGGTGGTGAGGGCCCAGGCGGATTCGACCATGTCGTAGCGGGCGAAGAGCATGCCGTCGCCGAGCATGGCGTCGAGCAGGAGGGTTTCGTAGGCCTCGGGCTGGGCCTCGCCGAAACTGGTGCCGTATTGGAAGTCCATTTTCACCGGGCGCAGGCGCATGTCGGTGCCGGGGACCTTGGCTTCGAAGCGGAGGGCGATGCCTTCGTCGGGCTGGATGCGGATGGTGAGGACGTTGGCTTCGATGGATTCGGGGAAGACGTCCTGGAACATGAGGAAGGGCGGGGATTTGAATTGAATCGCCACCTCGCTGACGCGCTTGGGCAGGCGCTTGCCGGAACGCAAGTAGAAGGGCACGCCGGCCCAGCGCCAGTTCTCGATCTGGAGCTTGAGGGCGACATAGGTTTCGCGGCAGGAATCGGGGGCGACATCGGCTTCCTGGCGGTAGCCGAGGGCGGCCTCGCCGCCGACGAAGCCCGGGCCGTATTGGCCGCGGACGGCGACGGCGTCGTAGTTGGCGTCGCCCGGCGGGAGCAGGGGGCGGACGGAGGTGATGAGCTTCACCTTCTCATCGCGCACGGGGCCGGCCTCGAAGCGGACGGGGGCTTCCATGGCGACGATGGCGAGGACCTGGAGCAGGTGGTTCTGCACCATGTCGCGCAGGGCGCCGGCCTCTTCGTAGTACTTGCCGCGGCGTTCGATGCCGATGGACTCGGCGACGGTGATCTGCACGTGGTCAATGTAGCGGCGGTTCCAGATGGGCTCGAAGATGCCGTTGGCGAAGCGGAAGACGATGATGTTGCGGACGGTCTCCTTGCCGAGGTAGTGGTCAATGCGGAAGATCTGCTCTTCGCGGAAGACCTTGTGCAGGGATTGGTTGAGGGCTTGGGCGCTCGGCAGGTCGCGGCCGAAGGGCTTTTCCACGATGATGCGGGTCCAGCCTTGGGGCGAGAACTGGCTGAGGCCGGCGCGGCCGAGCTGGTCGCCGATGAGCGCGATCAGGCTGGGCGGGGTGGCGAGATAAAAGAGGACGTTGCCGGCGGCCTGGGGGATGGCGCGCAGCGCCTCGGCGAGCTTTTGAAACAAGGCAGGATCGTCGAAATCGCCGTAGAGATACTGGATGCGGCCGGCGAAGGCATCCCAACTGGCGGCGTCGCCATCGGCGCCGGCCTGGTCGTCGGGGGTGGCGAAGGACTGCACGCCTTCGCGCATGTGCTGGCGGAAGGCGTCGCTGTCCCAGGGCGCGTTGGAGACGCCGATGACATGGAAGGTGGGCGCGAGGCGCTGCATCTTGGCCAGCGCATAGAGGGCGGGCATGAGCTTGCGGCGGGTGAGGTCGCCGGAAGCGCCGAAGATGACCATGGTGCAGGGCGGGGCGGTGCGCTGCAGCCGCAGGCCGGCGCGGAGGGGATTGAGGATGGTGGCCGTCTCCGCCATCAGGCCTTCTGCTGGGCGGCGACGGCGGCCTCGAGTTCCGCCAGGCCGGCGGCGATGCCGCTGCTCACGTCCACGCGCAGCAGACGGCGCTGGTGCTGGGCGAGGGATTCGTAATCGCCCATGGCCTGGGCGGCGAGCAAGGTGGCAAAGCTGTATTTCTGCCCGGGGATGGGGAGGTCGCGGGCAGGCTGGGCGGTGATCTGGAGGAAGACGCCGTTGTTGGCGCCGCCTTTGTGGAGCTGGCCGGTTGAGTGCAGGAAGCGGGGGCCGAAGCCGACGGTGGTGGCGAGGCGGAGGCGCTCGCGCAAGGCCAGGCGGAGGCGGTCGAGCGCGGCCTCCATTTCTTGATTGCGGGGCAGGTAGGCCATGAGGGCGAGGTAGTCGCCGGCGTGGGCGCTGGCGAGCCAACGCTCCAGGGGATCGTTGCCAGCGGCGGGCGAATAGAATTTCAGGCCACCGGTGGCGGCGGCGGGGGTGGCGTTGAAGCCGGCGGCGGCGTCGCCGCCCTTGAGGTACTCGCCGAGCACGCGCACGGTGTTGTCTTTGCTCTCCTGCACGTTGGGCTCGTCGAAGGGGTTGATGCCGAGCACCTTGCCGGCGACGGCGGTGGCGAACTCCCAGCGGAAGAACTCGCGTCCGAGATCGTAGCGGTCGCGGAGGGCGATCTGGACCAGCGGCGAGGCGGCGGCCAAGCCGGTGAGGGCTGCGCCGGTGGCGTCGTTGGTGCCGCCCAAGCCGAATTGGGCGAAGACGCGATCTGCGCCATAGACTTGGCCGTGGACATCGGGCTTGGCCAAGGCTTCGCCGGCGATGGGCACGATGCCGGTGCCCTGCTTGCCGGTGCTTTCGGCGATGAGCTGCTCGAGCCAGGGGCCGAGGGCGCGCAGCTCGGGGGCGGCGATGAAGGTGAGTTTGTCGCGTCCGGACTTGGCCCACGCGCCGATGGCGGCGCCCAGGCGCAGGGCGGGATTGGCAGCGCCTTCCGAGCGGCAGGCGTCGGCCATTTCCTGGGCGAGGGTCAGCAGTTTGGCGATGTCCACGCCCACGAGAGCGGCGGGAACGAGGCCGAACAGCGAGAGAGCGGAGTAGCGGCCGCCGATGTCGGCGGGGTTGGTGAAGATCTTGCGGAATTTGTGGTCGCGGGCGAGCTTCTCGAGCGAGGTGGCGGGGTCGGTGATGGCGGCGTAGTGGCGGCCGTCCTCGAGCTTCGACCAGAAATAGGCGAAGAGGCTGTTGGGCTCGATGGTGCCGCCGCTCTTGCTGCTGACGATGAAGAGCGTTTTGGCCAGGACCAGCCGCGACTCGACGGCGGCAATTTGGTCGGGGTGGGTGGTGTCGAGGACGTGGAGGCGCAGGCCGCCTTGGCTGCCGAAGATTTGGCTGAAGACTTCGGGCGCGAGGCTGCTGCCGCCCATGCCGAGCAGGACGGCATCGGTGTAGCCGGCGGATTTGCAGTCGGCGACGAAGGCGTTGACCTCGGGAACCAGGGTTTGCATGGACTGGGGCAGCGCCAGCCAGCCCAGGCGGTTGCCGATCTTGGCCTGCACGCCGGCGTCGGCGGACCACCAAGCGGCGTCCTTGGACCAGAGCTTGGCGGCCGCGCCCGCACCCAGCGCCGCGAGCGCGTCGGCGGCGGCCCGGGTTGCGTCGGCCGGGCCGGTGATGCTTTGGCTGAGCGCGGCCACTTTGTCGCGCAGCCCGGCGATCAGCTCGTCATAGCTCTTGCTGAAGGAATCCACGCCCTCGTTCTGCAGCTCGAGCGCGACCTGGTCCATGTCCACCCCGGCTTGGGCGAGGGCGGCGAGCACGGGCGCGACTTCGCGATCGTAGCTGGTCATGGCGGGGGTGAGGCGGTCGGCGACGTGGCCGTGATCGCGGAAGGCGGCCACGGTTTGGTCGGGCATGGTGTCCACGGTGTGGGGACCGATGAGGGCGTCGGCGTAGAGGGTGTCGGGGTACTTGGGGTTCTTGGTCGAGGTCGAGGCCCAGAGCAGGCGCTGGGGGCGGGCGCCGGCGGCGGCGAGCTTCTGCCAGCGCGGACCGGAGAAGGCCTGCTGGAAGTACTGGTACATGCGCTGGGCGTTGGCGACGCCAGCCTTGCCCTGCAACTCGGGATGCGCGGCCAAGCGGGGATCGAGCTTGGTGTCCACGCGGCTGACGAAGAGGCTGGCAACCGAGGCCAACCTGGCGATGGGCTGCCCCTTGGCCAGTCGCTGCTCGAGGGCGCTGAGGTAGGCCTCGACCACGTCGCGGTAGCTGTCGAAGCCGAACATCAGGGTGATGTTGATGTTGATGCCCTCGGCCAGGCAGGTTTGAATGCTGGCGATGCACTCGGGGGTCGAGGGAATCTTGACCATCACGTTGGGGCGGGCCACCCGCGCCCACAGCATGCGGGCTTGCTCGATGGTGCCTTGGGTGCTGCGGGCGAGATCGGGGAAGACCTCGATGGAGCAGAAGCCGTCGTGGCCTTGGGCCTCATCATGCACGCTGCGAAGCACGTCGCAAGCGCCTTGGATGTCCTCGACTTCCAAATCGATGAAGATCTCGGCCAGCGGCTTCTTGCAGTTGTGGCGGATGGAGGTGTCGTAGTCGGCCCCATGGGCGAGGGCCTTGGCGAAGATGGTCGGATTGGAGGTCAGGCCGCGCAATCCGTCTTCGCGCACCATGCGCGCCAGCTCGCCATTGCGGAGCAGGTCGCGGCGGATGTTGTCGTACCAGAAGCTCTGGCCGACTTGGTGGAGCTGTTGCAGCGGGTTCATGGCTGGCCGTGCGCCTCCAATGCGCGGATCTTGGCGAGCCGGCGGCGGTGCCGCTCGGCGCCAGAAAACTGGGCTTTCAAGAAGATTGCGACCAGATCCGCGGCCAGCGAGGGCCCGATCACGCGAGCGCCGAGGCAGAGCACGTTGCAGTCGTCGTCCTCGACCCCCTGGCGCGCGGCGAAGCAATCATGGCAAAGCCCGGCCCGGATTCCGGCGAGCTTGTTGGCGGCAACCGTCGCGCCCACGCCGCTGCCGCAAACCAGAACGCCGCGCTGGGCGCGGCCTTCGCTCACGGCGCGACCTAGCGCGGCAGCGTAGTCGGGGTAGTCCACGGGGGCGGGGGAATGGGTGCCGAGGTCGAGCACACTAGCGCCCGAGGCCTCGATGGCGGCGATCACCGGCTCGCGCAGCGGGAAGCCGGCGTGGTCGCAGGCGAAGGCAATCACCATGGAATCAGGATACTGGAAGACGGAACTGCGGGCACGGCGGGCACGGCAGGCACGGCAGGCAATGCAGGCAATGCAGGCAATGCAGGCACTGCAGGCACAGCAGGCAATTCAGGCAATGCAGGCACGGCGGGCACTGCCGACACAGCCGGCACAGCTGGCGCAGCAAAGGCACGGCGGGCACAGCAGGCAATGCAGGCACGGCAGGCACGGAAGGCAATGCCGGCACAGCCGGCACAGCTGGCGCAGCAAAGGCACTGCAGGCAATGCAGGCACAGCAGGCAATTCAGGCAATGCAGGCACGGCAGGCACGGCTGGCAATGCAGGGGAGTCTGAAACGAGCAGCATGGCATCGCGGGCGCTGGCTGGGCCGCTGCGGCCCAAGACGACCCGCATGGCTTCAAGCCAAGGCGGTCAGGGTCTCGCCGGTGCGGCAGGATGACGTCCTCCAAGGCGCAATTGCAGCCCCTTACCAAGCGTGGCCGCTTGGATGGCGGTGCAATTGGGAAGGATCCAATCAGCCCCGGCGGCCGAGAGTTCGTCGGCGGCAACGGTGGTGGCGAGCGCGATCACGCGCGCGCCGGCGGCTTTGCCGGCGCGGACCCCGGCGGCGACGTCTTCGACCACGATGCAGTCGCGGGGCGAGAAGCCGAGGGCTGCGGCCCCGCGCAGGTAGGCGTCGGGGGCGGGTTTGCCGTTGACAATGTCGTCGGCAGTGACGAGGTGGCGAGGCCAGGGGAGGCCGCCGGCGCCGAAGCGCGCCAGCGCGAGGGGGCGGGTGCAGGAGGTGACGATGGCCCAGCGTTCGGGCGGGAGCGACGCCAGCAATGCGCGCGCGCCTGGAAGGGGCTCGATGCCGGCGACATCGGCGATCTCGCGGCGCTCGATTTCGCGGTTCTCGGCAATCCAGGCGGCGGGATCGGGGAGATAGTCGCGGACGGTGGCGAGGCTGGGGCGGCCGTGGGCGCGGTGGACCACTTCATCCGGATCGAGGGCGTGGCGGGCGGCCCACCAGCGCCAGACGCGGGCGACGGCGGGGGTGGAGTCGAGCAGGACGCCGTCCATGTCGAAGAGCAACGCCTGGCAGGGGAGATAGTTCACGGTTCACAGTTGACAGTTCACAGTTGAGGCCGAAGGACTGTACGAAAGCAATCTTAGCTACCATCGTGGGGCGAGATGGAGAAAAAGCGGCGAGCACCGATCGGCTGGTGGGGGCTGGTGGCGATCATCTTTTTCACGGTGAGCGGCGGGCCTTATGGACTCGAGCCGCTGGTGGGGTCGCTGGGCGGGGGGCGGAGCCTGGTGCTGCTGCTGGCGGTGCCGGTGCTGTGGTCGCTGCCGGTGGCGCTGATGGCGGCCGAGTTGAGCGCGGCGATGCCGCTGCTGGGCGGCTATTACCAGTGGGTGCGGCAGGGGCTGGGGGAGTTCTGGGGGTTCCAGGAGGGCTGGTGGAGCTGGCTGTTCACCTGGGTGGATATGCCGCTGTACCCGGTGCTGTGCGGGGAAATCCTGCGCGAGTCGTGGCCGCTGTTCACCGGACATGCATTGTCAGGCGCGCACGCGGTGCTGTTTGCGATCGTCTTCATTTGGGCGGCGGCGCTGCTGCATTGGAGCGGAACGCGGGTGACTTCGATCTGGTCGGTGGCGGCGGCGGTGGCGGTGCTGGCGCCGTTCGTGGGGTTCATGGCGGCGGCGGGGCGGGCGCATGCGCTGGCGGCGACGGTGGCGCTGCCGAGCGCGGCGCCGGCGAGCTGGGCGGTGGGGCTGAGCACGGTGATGTGGAATTACGCGGGGTGGGACAACGTCTCGACCTTTGCGCCCGAGGTGGGGCGCCCGCAGCGGACCTATCCGCGGGCGCTGCTGGCGGCGCTGGGGCTGATCACCTTCTTCTATGTGGGATCGGTGGGGGCGGGGCTGCACCTCGACCCGGCGGGCGCGCACTGGCAGAACGGCTATTTCGTGGTGCTGGGCGCGCGGGTGCTGGGCCCGGCGGTGGCGCTGGTGATGGCCGCCACCGCGCTGATCAGCGCCTGGACGCAGTACACGGCGCAGCTCTTGTATGTGCTGCCGCTGCCGGCGAGCTTGGCGCTGGACGGGTATTTGCCGCGCGGACTGGCGCGCTTGAACGCGCGCGGGGTGCGGGTGGGCGCGCTGATCGTTTGCAGCGCGATCTTCAGCGTTTTCGCGGTGGCCTCGTTTTCGCGACTGGTGGTCGCCGATGTGCTGCTGTACAGCGCCGGGCTGGGGCTCGAATTCGCAGCCTTGATGGCGCTGCGGCGTTCGGGCGCGAGCGGAGGGTTCCGCGTGCCGCTGCGGGGCAAAGCGCTAGCGGCGCTGTGCGCGGCGCCGCTGGCGCTGGCGGGAGTGAACCTGGCGGTGGCGGCGGCGCAAGACCGGCTGTTCAGCTTGATCGCGCTGGCCATGCTGGCGAGCGGGCCGGCAGCATGGCGGCTGCTGCGCCCCGGGCGGGCGGCTGAAACCAGCGCCTAGGCGGTGGCGTGGCGGGCGGAGGCGAGGGTGATGAGCTCGGGCAGGCAGGCGCCGAGCGCGGCGTTGGGTTCGCCGAGCTCGAAGTAGAGGCGGCGGTAATGGTCGAAGAGGCGGGCGTAGATGGGCTGGGCGTCGGGCTGGGGATGGAAGATGGCATGCGCCGGGCAAATGGCGGCTTGCGCGTCCTCGAGCGAGGGGACGATCTTGGCGGCGAGCATGGCGAAGCAGGCCGCGCCCAGGCCGGTAATCGGCCGGCTGGGGACGAGCACCGGGCGTCCGAGCACGTTGGCGTAGACCTGGTTCAGCACGGGGTTGGACTGCGGAATGCCGCCGCTGTGAATCACGCGATCAAAGCGGGCGCCGTGCTCGGCCATGCGGTCGAGGATGAGGCGGGTGTGCAGGGCGGTGCCTTCGATGGCGGCGAAGAGCTCGTCCTGGGGGGTGTGGTGCAACTTCCAGCCGAGGGTGACGCCGCCGAGGTTGGGGTTGACGAGCACGGTGCGGTCGCCGTTGTCCCAGCTCAGCCGCAGCAGGCCGGTTTGGCCGGCGCGGTAGCGGGCGAGGCCCTGGCTGAGGGCGCTGATATGGGTTCCGGCGCGGCGGGCGATGGCTTCGAAGATGTCGCCGGTGGCGGAGAGGCCGGCCTCGACGCCGGTGTAGCTGGGGTGAACGCTGCCCTTGACCACGCCGCAGACGCCGGGGATGCGGGTGGGATTGGGGGTGACGCCGATCATGCAGGTCGAAGTGCCGATGACGTTGACCATGTCGCCAGCGCGGGCCCCGGCACCGATGGCATCCCAGTGCGCGTCGAAAGCGCCGACGGGGATGGGAATGCCGGCGGGGAGGTTGAGCGCCTCGGCCCACGGGCCGGCCAGGCGTCCGGCGATGTGGTCCGAGGTTTGGGGGGCGCGATCGAGCTTGGCCCGGATGCCCTCGAGCAGCGGATCCACGCTGCGCCAGAACCCCTCTTCCGGCAGGCCGCCGAAGTCGGGATGCCACATCCATTTGTGGCCCATGGCGCAGACGCTGCGCGGGGCTTGGGCGGGATCGACGACGCCGGCGAGGGTGGCGGCGACGTAGTCGCAGTGCTCGAAGGCGGAGGCCAAGTTGCCGCGCTGCATCGGGGTCTGGCGGCGGAGCCAATGCAGGAGCTTGGCCCATCCCCACTCGGAAGAATAGACGCCGCCGCACCAAGCCAAGGCGGGAAGCTCGCGCTCGCGGGCCAAGGCGGTGATCTGCTCGGCCTCGGCCTTGGCGCGGTGATCGCACCAGAGGTAGTACTCGCCGAGGGGGCGCATGCGCCCGTCCACCATGATGACCGAGGAGCCGGTGGTGTCGAGCGCGAGGGCGGCGATGGGCTGGGGGAGCACGCCGGCCAAGCGCAGCGCGTGGCGCATGGCTTGGGCCAGCGCGCGCATGTGGTCGTCATGGGATTGGGTGGCGCGGTCGGGGTCGTCGCCGCAGCGGTGGAGCACCAAGTCGGCCGCCGCCGCGCCGACCACGGTGCCATCGGCGGAGACCAGGGCGACGCGCACGCTTTGGGTGCCGAAATCGACGCCGGCGACAATCGGGCCGCTGCGCTTCATGAATTAACGGCCTCCGCCTTCGGCTCCGGCCTGGGGACTAGCGGGATGGCGATGAAGCTTCCAGCCGAGGTAGCGGGCGGCGTCGGCGATGGCGGCTGCGGCGGTGGAGAAATTGGCGGCGACGTGGTGCTCGAAGCCCTCTTGGCAGATGAAGCGCAGCAGGGCCTCGAGCTGCGGGATTTCGACCACGCCCGCGCCGCCGAAGGTTTCCAGGGGATCGTCGGTGAAGCGGCCTTCGCCGACATAGCCGCGCAGAGCTCCGGAGGCATCGTCGGTGGAGAGGCGCAGGAAGGTCATGGCGCCGGATTTGACGCGTCCGACCACGGTGCCGAAGGTGTTCTCGCGGCCGACGGTGCCGGCGATGATGGCCTGGAAATCCATCTTGGTGCTGCGGAAGAAATGCTTGGGCAGGTTGCTGCAATGAAAGCAGACGGCTTTGTCGGCTTCGGCGCCGTAGTTGTTGTTCCAATCGAGCAGGGCGCTGGGGGAGCCGGAGGCGCAGCGCAGGGCGTGCATGGCGATGACGCCGCAGACGTCCACCTCGCAGGCGCTCGAGAGCAGGCCATCGCTCATCATGCTCATCAGGGTGCAGGGCACGACGCCGAGGTTTTCCTCGAGCGAGGTCCAGCACTGGATGGCGCTGACGCCGACGGCGGCCTCCTGCATCCAGGCATCGAGGACGGCGCCGAGCTTGGCCATCTTCAGCAGTGCCGGCTCCGGGGTGCCGTCGGTCGAGGTGTAGGCGCGGATGGCGGCCAGCTTGGCGCGGACCGCGGCGGCATCGTCGCCCAGGCGGGCGATGCGGCCCAGCACCTCGCTGAGGTCGAGCGTGATCACCGAGATGCCGTGGGCCTCGAGGATTTTTTCGCTGTAGCGGACGGTGTTGAAGGCCTGCGGGCGGGCGCCGATGCTGCCCACGCGGAGGCCGCGCAGGCCGCGGACCACGCGGCAGGTGGCGGCGAACTGGGCGAGATCGGCGGCGAAGGCGGGCGCCTCGGGCGCGAGGGTGTGCTGGCGGGTGAGGGAATAGGGGATGCCGTATTGGCGCAGGTTGTTGCAGGCCGACATTTTGCCGCAGAAACTGTCGCGGCGGTGGCTGATGCCCATCGCGGCGGGGGCGTCGGGGGTGGCCTGGACGAGGACGGGAACCTTCAAACCGCTCAGGCGCAGGGCGTCGGCGATGGCGCGTTCGTCGCCGAAGTTGGGCAGGGTGACGACGACGCCAGCGACGCGGGCTTCGTGGCGGCGGAACAATTCGGCGCAGCGCTGGGCCTCGGCGAAGCTCTCGACTGCGCCATAGCGGGTTTCTTCGGGCGAGAGCGCGACCACCTCGAAGCCGGCGCGCTCGAGGGCGGAAAGCATGTCGCGGCGGCCAGTCTCGACCAGATGGCCGGGAAAGAAGCCACGGTTGCCGACAACGAGGCCGATCGCCAAGCGTTCCGGGGTCATGGTTGGCCGTAGTATGCCGTTTTGCCGTGCTTGCGGCGATAGTGGCGCTGGTGCAGGGCGGGGGCCAGGGGCGGGGCGTCGGCGGCGAGCTGGAGCGTCTGGTAGGCCATCTTGGCGATGGATTCGAGCGCGGCGGCGATGTGGGCGGCCTCGGCAGCGTCGCGGCCCCAGCAGAAGGGGCCGTGGCCGCGGACGAGGACAGCCGGCGGAAGCGCATCGAGCGTGGCCAGAAGCGCGCAGATCGCCGCCCCGGTTTCGTCTTCGTAGGCGCCGGCGATCTGGTCGGCGGAGAGGGCGTCGGTCACCGGCACCGGGCCCGCGAAGTAGTCGGCGTGGGTGGTGCCGAGGCAGGGAATCGCGCGCCCGGCTTGCGCCCAGGTGGTGGCGAACTCGGAGTGGGTGTGGGCCACGCCGCCGATCGCGGGGAAGCGGCGGTAGAGGCGCAGATGCGTGGGCAGGTCCGAGGAGGGGCGCAGCGCGCCTTCGAGCACGCGGCCGTCGAGATCGGTGGCGACCATGGCTTCGGGCGTCAAGGCGTTGTAGGCCACGCCGCTGGGCTTGATGATGACCACGCCGGAGGCGCGATCCACGCCGCTGGCGTTGCCGAAGGTGTGCAGCACCAGCCCCTGGCGGACCAACTCGAGGTTGGCTTCGAGCACGGCGCAGCGCAGTTCCAGCAGACGCATGGCCGTATCTTACGCTGGCTCAGCCGCGGCGGAAGCCGGGCGCGGGCCGGTTCATCTGCCAGTAGACGGCGTAGCGCTCGCCCAGGATCTGGTGCAGCGGCACGAGCTCGGTGGCGGCGGCCTGGCCGGTGGTCTGGAAGCTGAGGCCCTGGCCCTTCTTGATCCAGGCGGCCTCTTGCCCGGTTTCGCCGGGCTGGAGCGCGATCGCGGCGAGGCCTTCGGGGCGACCGCGGGGGGCGACCTGGGTGCCGCCGGTATCGACGTCGTATTGCATGGCGGTGGAGAGGCCGTCGCTGCCGAGGCGGGCGGCGAGCACCAGGGGGCCGTACATCGGCGCCTGCTGGGTGTCATCGCCCTTGAGCGGCTCGGCCCGCAGCGCCATGGGGAGCTTCAAGCTGACCACGTCGCCGGACTTCCAGGTGCGGCGGATGGTGAGATAGCTGCCGGGATTCGAGAAGGCTTCGAGCTTCTGGCCGTTGACGCTGGCGCTGCCGCCGGCGGCGGTCCAACTGGGGATGCGCAAGTTGAGCGCCATCTCCAGCGGCTGGGCGGCGGTGATGCGGAGGGTGGTGCCTTCCTCGTCGGGGAAGCGGGTTTCTTGGCGCAGGGTCAAGCCCTTTTCCGGCCAGCGCACCTCGCTGGGGATGAAGAGGTTCACGAAAACGGCGTTGGCACTGCGGAAATAGATCGAGTCGCCGAATTTCGAGAACTCCTCGGCGCCGGTGCCGTCGCAGCACCAGAAGGAGTTGGTCTTCGAGCTGAAGTACTTCCACCAGCCGGTCTGCAGCGGGAAGTAATACATCTTGCCGCTGTCGCCAGGGTGCTGGGTGCCGAGGCGCGAATTCCACAGGGTGCGCTCGTAGTAGTCGAAGTAACGCGGATCGGCGGTCCAGGTGAACAGGTGCCGCGTGAGCTTGAGCATGTTATAGCCGCAGCAGCACTCCTGCGAGGAACGGCTCAAGGCGTGGCCGAGCTGGCCGGGATCGGTGTCCCAGCCCTCGCCGTTGCTGGTGCCGCCGGGGGCATAGCTGCGCTCGCCGACAACCTCGTGCCAGAAATAGTGGGCGATCTCGTGGTAGCGCGGGTTGCCGGTGAGCTCGTACTCGCGGGCGGCGCCGATGACCTGCGGGATATGGGTGTTGACGTGCAGGCCCTTGAGCTGATCGCGATGGGCGGCCAAGGGATCGAGGAAGGTGGTTTTCTCGAAGCGGCGCGCGGTGGCGGTGTAGCCGTAGTTGCCGGTGATGGCGCCCAGGTTCCACAGCGATTCGGCCAAGCCGCCGAACTCGGTGCGCATCACGCGCTGCATCTGGTCGTCGCCCATGCCCTTGCACCAGTGGCCGACCCAGTCGGCCATGCCTTCGGCGACGGCGAGCGCCTCCTGGTTGCCGCAGTGGGTGTACATGTCGAGGCAGCCGGCCATGATCTTGTGCAGGGTGTAGAAGGGCGCCCAGACCGCCTTGTCGTTGGCCAGGCGATCGAAGAACTCCTCGGGGAAGGCGCTGACGTAGCCGTTGCGGTTGGCCTTCTGGCAGGCGGCGAGGTCGGAGACGATGGCGTCGCCTTGCTGCTTGACCGCGTCTTCGCCGGTCATGGAGTAGCGCAGGCCGACGGAGGAGAGATAGTGGCCGGTGAAATGGCCGCGCAATTCGGTGGTGGGCGACTCCCAGCCGCCGAGGGGCTGGGCGGAGGAGGGCAGGCCCGAGGTGACGCGGAACATGTGGACCAGGCGTTCGGCCGGCAGCGACTGCAGGTAGGCGTCGTTGACCTGGGCGGCCTCGAGGAAGGGGCTGTCGAGCAGGCGGACCTGCTTCAATGGAAAGGGCTCGGCGAGCAGCTCGATGCGGTCCGGCATGGGGCCACGGCCGCCGCGCTGCTGCAGGCCGAGCGAGGCCGCCGAGGCCTTCCAAGGGAGCGCGGTCGCACCCGCCACCGCCGCCGCTGCGCTCAAGAACCCGCGACGCGAAACTTCGTGTTTGGCCATAGCCACCGCCTTTCGGATTCTTTATACCATCTTTCGCGGCTTACCAGAAAACAACGTTGAGGATGCAGAAGACGGCCAGCACCACCAGGGCCCAGAACCAGGGGCGGCCCCACCAGGGCGCGGGCTCCTCCTGGGGCCAGCCGGCGGCCACCACCACGGTGCCGTCGGGGCCGGCGGTGTGCAGCAGGGGGGGCGCGCCGTAGACGAGGCCGCCGAGCTCGGATGTGGGCTTGGGGGTGGTGGCGAGGCTGACGCCGACGGTCACGATCACGCAAATCAGCCACGACCACAGGCCGCGGTACATGTTTTCGGACATGTCGGTGGCGCGCGGCGTCAGCGCCACGATGGCCAGGGCGCTGGCGCCGGCGAGCTTCACCCAGACCCACATGCCGATCGAGCCCAGCATGCCGGAAAGCAAGCCCCAGAAGCCGCCCGCGGGCGAACACCGCTTCCACAGCATGCCGAGCAGGACGGTGCCGAAGAGCGGGGCGATGAAGAAGCTGAACAGGGCCTGGACGTAATCCATGATGCTGTGGAAGTCCATGACCAAATAGGCCGTGGCGATGCTGATGAGCACGCCGGCGATGGTGCACCAGCGGCCCATGGCGACGTAATGGCGGTCGCTGGCTTCAGGTTTGATCAAGGCGCGATAGATATCGTAGGTCCAGACGGTGGAGAAGGCGCTGACGTTTCCGGCCATGCCCGACATGAAGCCGGCGATCAGGGCGGTGATGCCGAGGCCCAGCAGGCCGGGCCCGCAGTAGCGGGCGAGCATGAGCGGCAGGACCTGGTTGTAGTCGTAGCCGCCGGTGGCGGCGGCGACGTCGGCCGGCTTGAGATGGAAGGGCAGCACCGCGAGGGCGAGCAGGCCGGGGAGGATCACGATGAACGGCACCAGCATCTTGAAGCCGGCGCCGATGATGGGGGCGAGCTTGGCCGAGCGCAGGTCCTTGGCGGTGAGCAGGCGCTGGACCACGAGGAAGTCGGTGGTCCAGTAGCCGAACGAGACCACGAACCCGAGGCCGAAGACGATGCCGGTCCAGTGGATGCCCATGGGGTTGTCGCGGAACGAGCCCAGGGTGCTCCAGAGGTGGGTGTAGGCGCCGCCGGCGTTTTGGGTGACGCGGGCGGCGAGCTTGCTCCAGCCGCCCACTTCAATCAAACCGAGGATCGGAATCAGCAGGGCGCCGGCCCAGATGAGCATGAACTGCAGGACTTCATTGAAGATCGCCGAGCGCAGGCCGCCGAGGGCGACATAGACGCCGACGGTGAGGGCCGAGATCCAGATGCTGAAATGGATATCCCAGCCGAGCACCACCTGCATCACCAGCGCCATGGCGTACATGTTGATGCCGCTGACGAGCACGGTCATGACGGCGAAGGAGATGGCCGCCAGCGCGCGGCTGGATTCGCCGAAGCGCAGCTTCAGGTAGCCGGGGACGGAATGGGTCTTCGAGATGTAGTAGAACGGCATCATCACCAGGCCGAGGAAGACCATGGCGGGGATGGCGCCGATCCAGTACCAATGGGTGGCGAGGATGCCGTACTCGTAGGCGGCCGCGGCCCAGCCCATCAATTCGAGCGCGCCCAAGTTGGCGGAGAGGAAGCTGAGGCCGGCGATCCAGGCCGACATTTCCCTGCCCGCCAGGAAAAAATCCTCGCCGGTGCGGGCCTGGCGCTTGAGATAGAAGCCGATGGCGAGCACCAGCGCGAAATACAGCGCGATGATGAGGGCATCCACCGGGGCCAGGCGGACCAGATGGGCGGCAGGCATGGGGCGGATTATACGGGAAGCCGGGGGACGGGGGATAGGGGAGGGGAGCTAGGCGGTGGCGGCGTAGTAGGCGCAGGCGGAGCGCAGGGGGCAGGCCGGGCAGAGCGGGCGGTTGGCTTTGCACAACTGCGCCCCGTGGCGCTTGAGCAGCAGGTAGGCGCGCAACTGGCCGGGGGCGTCGTCGGGCAGCGCCGCTCGGATGGCCGCTTGCGCGGCTTTGTATCCGGCCGCCCAGTTGCTGCCGCCGGTGCCGAGGCCGAGCCGCAAGGGGACGTGGATGCAGTTCGAGGGCACGGCGGCGACGGGCAGGCCGTTGTAGAGCAGGATTTTTTCGGCGCCGGCGGCGCCGAGCGTGGGGAACGATTGCAGGATCTTGAGGGCCGCCTTGAGCGGCAGCTTCAGCACGGGCTTCAGCGTGCCGCCGAACTCCTGCTGCAGGCGCGCGGCGGCGGCGCGGATGCGCTCAGCCCGCAGCTCGGGGACGATGCCGCCGGCGCGCAAGGCCTGCGCCAGCGTCGATGGGTTCGCTGCGAGCAGGGCGGCGGGCGCGGTGCCGAACTGGCGGCGGAGGGCGGCGTAGCCGCGATCGCAGTTGCGATCGGATTGGGGATAGCCGCTCAGCCGGTGCAACACCATCCGGAAGGGATCGCGCAGCGCCGGGCGCGGCGGGCGGCCGTAGAAGCCTTCGAGTTCATCCAGGATTGCTGCGAGGATCGCCGGCTTCCGCGCCATAATGCCCGCCAGCATTATAGGACGCCGCCCGTTTCTGTGCCGGGGGGCCCGGCCGCCGCCTCTCGAAGAGCGCTCAGCGCTCAGCACTCAGCACTCAGCCTTCAGCTTGGGGACGCCGCGATAGGAATGGGCTTGCACAATTTCTGCATCCACGCCGCCGGGAGGGGGAAGGCGGCGCGGGGGCCATGGATTTCATGCAGGCGGGCAGGGCGGAAGGCGATGGCAGGCCGCGTGCAAGAAACCGAGGGTGGAGCGTTCGTAATAGAGGAGAGAGCCATGGCCAGTGCAGCCAAAGTGGAACAAATTTCCGTTTCCGGGAAGGAATTGCCGGAAGAGTTCGCGGCGTGGGTGGCCCACTATCGGCCGCGTTTGTATCGCACCGCGCTGCGCCAGTTGGGGAACCCGGATGACGCCGAAGACGCGTTGCAGGACGCCCTGCTATCGGCCTACCGGCACCTGGGTCAATTCGAAGGCCGGGCGCAGCTTTCGACCTGGCTGACCCGCATTGTGATCAACGCCGCGCGCGAGCTGCAGCGGCGTCGGCACGCGCGCCCGGCGGTGTCGCTCGAGGCGCTGCCGGCGGCGGGGGAGCTGTTTCCGGATCGCCAGCCCTCGCCCGAATCGCGCTGCTCGCAGGGTGAGCGGCGCGAGCGCTTGCGTCGGCTGCTGGCGCGGCTGTCGCCGCCGCTGCGCAGCGCGGTCGAGCTGTACGAGATCGAAGGGCTGTCCTGCCGCCAGGCGGCCGATCAGCTGGGCATCAAGCCGGCGACGCTCAAGTGCCGCCTGTTCCGCGGCCGCGAGCGGCTGGCGCTGCTGGCGCGCGCGGTCTGAAGGACGAAGAGCACTCAGCGCTCAGCACTCAGCACTCAGCCTTCAGCTCTTGGGGATTGGCGGTGGGCGGGGCCGCTCCGGGAGCGGTGGCGAGGCGCGGCGGGAAAATTGCTGGCCAGCGACGGTTCGGGACTGCGGCGATCCGCGTCCCGGCTGCTTTATGCTTTACGGGTGCCCGCCGCCTCGCGCTCCCGGATCCTGGCCGCCAGCGCCGCCATCTATGTCGTCTGGGGCTCCGCTTATTTGGCGATGAAGGTGGGCTTGGCCACGATTCCGCCCTTGGTGCTGGCCGGGGCGCGGTTGCTGCTGGCCGGGGTGCTGATGGGCGGCTTCGCGCTGGCGCGGGGGGAACGCTTCGAGCGCTCGCATCTGCGCCCGGTGATGGCGGCGGCGGGGCTGTTGTTTCTGGGCGGCCATGGCTTCCTGTACTGGGGGCAGGAGCGGGTCTCGAGCGGCCTGGCCGCGGTGCTGTTTTCGACCATTCCGCTGTGGGTGGTGCTGGTCGAGGGGCTCTCGCCCGAGGGGATCCGTTTGGGCTGGCGGGCCTTCAGCGGCCTGGGCCTGGGCATGGCGGGCATTCTCTTGTTGGTGGGTCCGGCGCACTTGTGGGGGGCGGGGCGGGTATCGCTGGCCGGAGCGGCGGCGATTTCGCTGGCGGCGCTGTGCTGGGCGCTGGGTTCGATCTACTGCACGCGCGCGGCGCTGCCGTCGTCGGGGGCGCTGGCGGGGGGGGCGGAGATGTTCTGCGGCGGCATCTACTTGCTGGCCGCGGCCCCGCTGACGGGCGAGTTGCGCGGCTTCCATCCCGCGCAAGTGTCGGCGGCGTCCCTCGAAGCGGTGCTGTTCCTGGTGCTGGTGAGCTCGATGATCGGCTTCTCCTGCTACCTGTGGCTGCTCAAGGTGGCCTCGCCGGCACGGGTTTCGACCTATGCCTACGTCACCCCGCTGGTGGCGGTGGGGCTGGGATGGGCGCTGGCGGGCGAGGCCATCACGCTGCGCACGCTGGCGGCGATGGCGCTGCTGTTGGCGGCGGTGGTGCTGATCGTGCGGGCGCAGAGCAAGCGGCCGACGGCGGTGCTGGCGGCGGAGATGGAGTCGCAGGCGGCGGTGACGCGGTGAGCGCGGCGCGGGAATGGCTGCAGCTGCAGGCGGCGGTCGCGCTGCGGCAGCGCAGCCGCCACCGCCAATTCCGTTTCCGCTGCGGGCTGCCGCGGCGGGGAGGGCTGCCGGTGGGCGTGCGCGCGCGCCACGGCGCATTCGCCTGCGATCTCGCGCTGCGCCCGGCGACCAGCGATCGGCGGGTGTTCGAGCAGGTGTTTCTCGAAGAGCAGTACGACGTGGCCAAGCTGGCGCGCTGGCGCCAGCTGCGGGGCGCCGCCGAGGCCGCGGCGCGGCCGCCGCTGGTGCTCGACCTGGGGGCCAACATCGGCCTGGCCTCGTTGTTTTTCGCGCATCTGCTGCCCCGCGCCGAGATCGTCGCGGTCGAGCCCGAGGCGGCCAACTTCGCCCGCCTGGAGTCGCACCTGGCCCCGCTCGGCCGGCGCGCGCAGTGCCTGCGGGCGGCAGCTTCGGGGCGCGACGGCAGCGCGCGCGTGGTGGCGGGCGGCGGGGCCACGGCCAGCTTCCGCACCGAACCCGTCGCGGGCGGGGGCGGGGGCGCGGACGTGGTGCCGGCCTGCACCGTGCCCAGCCTGCTGGCCGGCCGCGCCGAGGCGGCGCCGTTCCTGCTCAAGTGCGACATCGAGGGGGCGGAGCGGGAGCTGTTCTCGGGCGATGTCTCGTGGCTGGATGAATTCGCGGTGGTGATGGTCGAGCCGCATGATTGGATGCTGCCGGGCGAAGCCCGCGCGCGCCCGCTGCTGCAGGCGCTGGCGGCGCGGGAGCGCGAGCTGGCGATTGTGGGCGAGAGCCTGGTCTCGATCGCGGCGAGCCCGGCTTGACAAGGGCGCGGAGTCTGCTACTATGGATTGGTCCGGATTTGGTGTGAGCTCTGCTCTCTGCGGCTTCCCCGAGCGAAAGTAGTTCGGCGAGCGGTGGGTTCGAAGCCGAAAGCGCCAAAATTCAGGCACGACCCCCGAGCGGCGGTTGGCCGTGGCGGGACCTTGCGCGGGGCGCAAGGGGATGGGATCGGACCCAGGATTTGAGTGGGGCGAAAGGCCCCGGTCGAGCGGAATCGCGATGGTTCTTGCTCCCGCGGCAGGTTTCTGCTAGACTCAAAAGGTTTTCGAGGACGGGCGCTTTCGGGCGTCCGGAGGAGGCCCCCAGGGGCCGGCGGCAGCCCGCGCAAGCGCGGCGGCCGCAGTCGAAAAACCGCACTCCAGGCTTCGGCCGGGAGGGCGGCTTGACAACTGGATGGAAACGCTAGATTAAGTCAGTCGATTTCGGGTTTTAGGTCAGGGCGACCCAACTCGCAAGTTCGCCCCCCGGCTTCGCTTCGGCGGAGAGGGCGGGGCGGTCGGTTTCACTTGAGAGTTTGATCCTGGCTCAGAATCAACGCTGGCGGCGTGCCTAACACATGCAAGTCGAGCGCGAAAGCTCCCGCAAGGGGGCGAGTAGAGCGGCGCACGGGTGAGTAACACGTGGGCAACCTACCTTTTAGTGGGGAATAACCTCGCGAAAGCGAGGCTAATACCGCATACTGCGGCGGAGCGGCATCGCTC
>Ga0134126_10000582_pt1 | contig 46551 bp, 36 predicted proteins | sample KB31752_FD_96881 | JGI IMG/M metagenome (GOLD analysis project Ga0134126, IMG submission 96881) | Terrestrial soil microbial communities with excess Nitrogen fertilizer from Kellogg Biological Station, Michigan, USA - KB3-175-2 | ecosystem: Environmental > Terrestrial > Soil > Unclassified ...
GGCTCGCGGCCGAAGAGCGTCGCCAGCACTCCGACCCCCATGCAGGCGGCCATCGCGAGATAGGTCGTCCGCCAGCCGAGCCCGGGCAGCATGCCGGAGCCGTTCACGAGCACCAGCGCGAGCGCACCGGAGACGAGCATGGCGACGCGGTATCCGACCACGCCGAGCGCTCCCGCGATCCCGCGCTCCTCGGGGCGCGAGATGTCGGTGCGATAGGCGTCGACCACGATGTCCTGCGAGGCGGAGGTGAACGCGACGAAGATCGCGAGCGCGGCGAGCGCCGTGAGGTCGCGGCGCGGCTCGAGGGTCGCCATCGCCGCGATCCCCGCGGCGAGTGCCACCTGCGTGACGAGGAGCCAGCCGCGCCGCCGACCGAGGAAGGGCGGCACGAAGCGGTCCATCGCCGGCGACCACAGGAATTTCCACGTATAGGGAATGCCCACCAGCGTGAAGAAGCCGATGGTGGAGAGATCCACGCCGTCCACCGTCATCCAGGCCTGCAGCGTCTGTCCCGTGAGCGCGAGCGGAAGGCCGGAGGAGAAACCGAGCAGCGCGATGACGGCGAGGTTGCGGTCGGTGAAGACCGCGCGATAGTCGTGCGGCGCGTCCAAGGTGCGCACAGGATAGCGCAGAGGAGACGCGGGTTAGAATCGCAGATGGATCCCCGCCTGCGCGGGGATGACGGGATTGTGCAGGGACGACGGCGATGCGCGGGTAGAGGACGGCGATGCGCGGGTAGAGGACGGCGATGCGCGGGTAGAGTACGGCGATGCGCGGGTAGAGTACGGCAATGCGCAGGTAGAGGACGGCGATGCGCGGGTAGAGGACGGCAATGCGCGGGTAGAGTACGGCGATGTGCGGGTACGACGGGATCGTGCGGGCACGACGGGGATGGCGATGGACAAGATGGTGAAATCGGACGACGAGTGGAAGGCGCAGCTCACGCCGCTGCAATTCCAGGTGACGCGCAAGCACGCCACCGAGCCCGCCTTCACCGGCGAGTACTGGGACTGCCACGACGCGGGCACCTACCGCTGCGTGTGCTGCGGGCAGCCGCTCTTCCGCTCCGATGCGAAATTCGAATCCGGCACCGGATGGCCGAGCTTCTCGCGGCCCGCCGCGAAGGATGCGGTGACCGAGAAGGACGACCGCAGCTGGTTCATGCGGCGCACCGAGGTGCTGTGCTCGCGCTGCGATGCGCACCTCGGCCACGTCTTTCCCGATGGGCCGCAGCCGACCGGGCTGCGCTACTGCATGAACTCCGCGGCGCTCAAGCTCGAGAAGGACTGAAGCGCACGAAAACCGGGGTCAGGCCCTGAACCGAGCAACGGCAACACCAGGGTCCGACTCCTGCGCGCTCGGCTGGATCTTGCCGAGCTTCTCGAGGCGCAGCCGAATCGACGATTGCGTGCGCAGGTGCTTGCGCGCCATCTCCGGGATCACGGCGCCGGCGTCGAACTCGGCGACGAGCGTGCGATCCTCGCCCTCGGTCCAGGGCTTGCCGAAGTTGGCGGGAAGGCGCTCGCGGCGCTTCTCGCGCTCCACCTCGCGCGCCATGAGGTCGACGGCGGAGTAGAGCGCGCGCAGCGTGCGCGGCTCCGCATAGGGGCTGGATTCGGGATACGCCTCGCCGGTGACGGGATTCACGCCGTCGGCGAGCGCGCGGACGATGGGCAATGCGGCGTCGAGTTGCATGGGGACTTCCTCGGGGTCAGTGGGCCCTTGCGAAAACGGCGTGGTGCGCGCGCCGGTTGACGCCGGCTCAACCGAGATCGATCGGGGGCTTCGATTCCAGCATGTCGAGCGCGAGCTTCGCCGCGCCCGTCGTCACCGAGTGGTTGTGCAGCTTCGCGACCACGATGCGCGCCGCGCGCGCCGCCTTCGCGGTCGCGTGCGCCTCGACCGCCTTCGCCACCTCGTGCTGGATGAGGCGCGGCATGGCCTCGACCAGCCCGCCGCCCAGCACCACCATGTCGGGATTGATGAAGTCCACGAAGTTCGAGATCGCGGCGCCCACCATGCGCGCGCGGCTGCGCACCAGCTTCTCGACCGCCTTGTCGCCGTTGCGGATCGCCGCGGCGATGTCGCCGCTCTTGATGTCGGTCACGTCCGTGCCGGATTTCTCGCGCAGCTTCGGGGCCCAGCGCTTCGCGGCGAGCGCCGCGGCGTCGCCCGCGATCGCCGGGCGGCTCGCGACATTGTCGAGGACCTCGGCGCGCGGCGCATCCGCCGAATGGGACGCGTGCAGCACGTAGTTGCCGAGGTCGCCCGCGAGGCCGCACGCGCCCAGGTGCAGAGCCCGGTCGATCGCGATGGCGCCGCCCACGCCGGTGCCGAGGAAGACGCAGATCACGTGCCGTGCCTTGCGCGCCGCGCCGAGCTCGAGCTCGCCGTAGAGCGCCGACTGTACGTCGTTGCCCACGAAAACCTTCGCCCGCGTGAGCTTCTCCAGGCGCGCGCGGAACGCATAATCCCTGAGGAAGCCGATGTTGGGCGAGGAGCGCACGACGCCCTCGCGCATGTCGATGTCGCCGGCGCAGCCGACGCCGACCGCGCGCACGCGCAGGCCGCGCCTTTCGGCCTCCTCCAGCAGCGCACCCACCGCCTTCTTCAGCCCGCGCGTGAACGCCTTCTCCGCGCCCCGATCGGGATGGGTGCGCAACTTTTCCTGCGCCACGACCTCGAAACGCTCGTCGAAGAGTGCGTATAGGCTCTTCGTGCCGCCGATGTCGATGCCGAGGGTCGCTCGCCGCTGTTCCTTGGCCAAGGCATGGGCCCCGAGGTGGACGTTTCCGAAAGACCCCGAGCCGCGCCGCCCGTTCCATGCGCTACACCGCGATCGCAGTCGATTTCGACGGCACCATCGCCCACGACGGCGTCGTCGCGCCCCACGTGGTGGACGGGCTCGCGCGGCTGCGCGAAACCGGCCGCAAGCTGCTCCTCGTGACCGGCCGCGAGCTCGACCAGCTGCTCGCGATCTTTCCCGAGGTCGCGCTGTTCGACCGCGTGGTCGCCGAGAACGGGGCGCTCCTCTACCGGCCGCAGGACGGCGAGCGCCAGGCGCTCGGCGATCCGCCGCCGCCCGAGTTCGTCGAGCGCCTCGTCGCGCGCGGGGTGCCGGTCTCGGTGGGCCTGTCGATCGTCGCCACCGTCGTGCCGCACGAGACGACCGTGATCGACGTGATCAAGGAGCTCGGCCTCGAGCGCCAGGTGATCTTCAACAAGGGCGCCGTGATGGTGCTCCCCGCGGGCGTCACGAAGGCGAGCGGGCTCGCCGTCGCGCTCGAGGAGCTCGCGCTCTCGCCGCGCAACCTGGTCGCGGCCGGCGACGGCGAGAACGACCACGCGCTGCTCGATTCCGCGGAGTACTCGGTCGCGGTCGCGAACGCGATCGAGACGCTCAAGATGAAGGCGGACCGGGTGACCCGCGAGACGCACGGCGACGGAGTGCTCGAGGTGATCGCCGACCTCATCGAGTGCGACCTCGCGCGCACGCCGCCCCGCGCCGAGCGGCGCGCGCTCCTCCTCGGGCGCGGCGCGCACGGGACCGCGGTCGCGCTGCCGACCGCGGGCGTCTCGATGGTGATCGCCGGAGCGCCGGCGAGCGGCAAGAGCGCGATCGTGATGGGGCTGGTCGCGCGCGCCTGCGCGATGGGCTACCAGTTCTGCGTGATCGACACGCTGGGCCACTATCTCGATTTCGTGCCGGCGGTGGTGATCGGCGCCGGCGACCGTGCGCCCGAGACGCTCGAGGTGCTCACGGCCCTGGAGAAGCCCGCGATCAGCACCGTCGTGTCGCTCGTGGCGCTCGCCGCCGCGAAGCGCCCGCGCTTCATCACCGACTTGGTGCGGCGCCTGGGCGCGCTGCAGGAGACGACCGGCCGGCCGCACTGGATCGTGATCGACGAGGCGCAGCACGCGTTGCCGGCGCGCGGCCTCAAGGACGAGGTGGCGATCGCGCCGGCGGAGAATACGATCTACGTGTCTTCCGAGGCGAGCCGCCTGCCGCCCGACCTGCTCGCCGCGGCCAACGCGATCGTCGCCTGCGGCGCCGGCGCGGGCGAGGCGCTCGCGGCCCTCGCCCGCGTGATCGAGGTGCCCGCGCCGCCCGAGGCGCTGCGCGAGCCGCGGCCGGGCGAGGCGCTGGTGTGGTCGCGCCGCTCGGGCGAGGCGCCGGCGCTGGTGGAGCTCGCGCCGGCCGAGAAGGCGAAGGAGCGCGAGCGGGCCGACGTAGGACGCCTCCTACGGCGCGCCTGAGCGCGTTGGGACATCATCGAGGAGAGGCGGCGCGCGTTCGTGCAAGGAAATTCTGTTCATCGCCCCCGGTCGAAACAACCACCAACAAACGACTTCGCGAAGAGAACGCCGATGGCGCGCACCAGCAACGAAATCCAGAAGATCCACGCCGGGCGCCAGGGCGTGCCACGTCCCGCGCCGGACCGCTCGACCATGGCGCAGCTCGCGCGCCAGACGGTGGCGGTGGTGCTCGCCGGCGGCCGCGGCTCGCGCCTCGGTCCCCTCACCGAAGGCCGCGCGAAGCCCGCCGTCCCGTTCGGCGGCAAGTTCCGCATCATCGACTTCGCCCTCTCCAACTGCATCAACTCCGGCATCCGCAGGATCGGCGTGGCGACGCAATACCACTCGCACGGGCTCATCAACCACGTGCAGAAGGGCTGGTCGTTCCTCGACGGGCGCTTCAACGAGTTCATCGAGCTGCTGCCCGCGCAGCAGAGCCACAATTCGGACTGGTACAAGGGCACGGCAGATGCCGTGTACCAGAACCTCGAGGTGCTGCGGCGCCATGCGCCGCGCTACGTGCTGGTGCTCGCCGGCGACCACATCTACAAGATGGACTACGCCTGCATGCTCTACGAGCACGTGGACCGCGACGCCGACATGACCGTGGGCTGCGTCGAGGTGCCGCTCGAGGAGGCGTCGGGCCAGCTCGGCGTGATGGAAGTGGACAAGGGTTATCGCGTGATGGGCTTCGAGGAGAAGCCGCGCGAGCCGCGCACGATTCCCGGCAAGGCCGGCTGCGCGCTCGGCAGCATGGGCATCTACGTCTTCAACGCGGAATTCCTGTACGACGAGCTGGTGGACGATGCGCTGGACGCGGAGTCGGGGCACGACTTCGGCCACGACCTCATCCCGCGGCTGCTCGCGAACGAGTCGCGCGTCTACGCCCACCGCCTGCAGGACAGCTGCGCGCAGTTCACCGACGGCCGCCCCTACTGGCGCGACGCCGGTACGGTCGACGCGTTCTGGGAAGCGAACCTCGAGCTCACGCGCGTCTCGCCCGCGTTGAACCTTTACGACGACGCATGGCCCATCTGGACGTTCCAGGAGCAGCTGCCGCCGGCGAAGTTCGTGTTCGACGAGGAAGGCCGGCGCGGCGCGGCGATCGATTCCATGGTCTCGGGCGGCTGCATCGTGAGCGGCTCCACGATCCGCAACTCGCTCCTCTTCTCGCGCGTGCGCGTGCACAGCTACTGCACCGTGAACGAGGCGGTGCTGCTGCCCGAGGTGGAAGTGGGCCGCGGGGCGATCCTCTCGCGCGTCGTGGTCGACCAGGGGACGCACATCCCGCCCGGATTGCGCGCCGGCGTCGATCCCGAAGAGGACCGCAAGCGCTTCCACGTGACCGACAAGGGGGTGACGCTCATCACGCCCGCGATGCTGGGCCAGCCCCTGCAGCATCTCCATTGAGCGTCGATTCCGTCCGCGGCGCCATGGCGATGCTGACCGAGCACGACATTTATCTATTCAAGGAAGGCACCCACGCCAACCTCTACCGCAAGCTCGGATGCCAGCTTGCGCCGGAGGGCGGGGCGCATTTCGCGGTCTGGGCGCCCAACGCCCGCGCGATCTCGGTGATCGGGGACTGGAACGGCTGGAAGGCGGGCGTCGACGTGCTGCATCCGCGCTGGGACCAGTCGGGCATCTGGGAAGCCGAAGTCGGCGGCGTGCGCCCGGGCGCGGCCTACAAGTACTCGATCACCAACATCCACGGGCAGCGCGAGGACCGGGCGGACCCCTTCGCCTTCTGCAGCGAGGTCGCGCCGGCGAGCGCCTCGCGCGCCTGGTCGCTCGACTACGACTGGGCCGACGCGGAATGGATGCGCACGCGCGCGAGGCACAACGCCCTCGAAGCCCCGTTCGCCGTCTACGAGGTGCACCTGGGCTCGTGGCGCCGCTCGAGCTGGGACCGGCTCCCCAGCTACCGCGAGATCGCCGGGCCGCTCGCCGAGTACGTGCAATGGCTGGGCTTCACGCACGTGGAGCTGATGCCGATCACCGAGCACCCGTTCTACGGCTCGTGGGGCTACCAGACCACCGGCTACTTCGCGCCGACCTCGCGCTACGGCACGCCGCAGGACTTCATGCACCTCGTGGACGTGCTGCATGCGCACGGCATCGGCGTGATCCTCGACTGGGTGCCCTCGCACTTCCCCGACGACCCGCACGGCCTCGCGCGCTTCGACGGCACGCACCTCTACGAGCACGCCGATCCGCGCCTGGGCTTCCATCCGGAATGGAAGAGCGCCATCTTCAACTACGGGCGTCACGAGGTACGCGCCTTCCTCGCCTCGAGCGCGCACTTCTGGCTCGAGAAGTACCACATCGACGGCCTGCGCGTGGACGCGGTGGCCTCGATGCTGTACCTCGACTACGGCCGCAAGCACGGCGAGTGGATCCCGAACGCGTACGGCGGCAAGGAGAACCTGGAGGCGATCACGTTCCTCAAGCAACTGAACGTGGGCCTCGGGCGCGACTTCCCCGACACGCGCACAATCGCGGAGGAATCGACCGCCTGGCCGCAGGTCTCGCGCCCGGTGCACACCGGCGGCCTGGGATTTTCCATGAAGTGGAACATGGGCTGGATGCACGACACGCTCGACTACTTCGCGCACGATCCGATCCACCGCCGCTTCCACCACTCGGCGCTCACGTTCTCGCTGTGGTACGCGTTCTCGGAAAACTTCATCCTGCCCCTCTCCCACGACGAGGTGGTGTACGGCAAGCGCTCGCTCATCGACAAGATGCCGGGCGATCGCTGGCAGAAGTTCGCGAACCTGCGCCTGCTGTACGGCTACATGTGGACGCACCCGGGGAAGAAGCTGCTCTTCATGGGCGGGGACATCGGCCAGTGGCGCGAGTGGCACCATGAGCGCGGCCTCGACTGGGAGCTCACGCACGAGACCGACCACGCCGGCGTGCAGCACTGGCTGCGCGACCTCAACCGCGCCTATCGCGACACGCCCGCGCTGCACGAGGTGGACTTCTCGCCGGAAGGCTTCCAGTGGGTCGACATGAACGACAGCGACGACAGCGTGATCACGTACCTGCGGCTCGCCAAATCCGGCTCGCCCGTGCTGGTGGTGTGCAACTTCACGCCCGTCGTGCGCCACGGCTATCGCGTCGGCGTGCCGCTCGCGGGGCGCTGGCGCGAGGTGCTCAACTCCGACGCGCCGTTCTACGGCGGGAGCGGCGTCGGCAACCTCGGCGGCGTCGAGGCGCAGCACGAGCCGTGCCACGGCCGCCCGCATTCGATCTCGGTCTCGCTCCCGCCGCTCGCGTTCTCGCTCTTCGCGCCGGAGGCCGCGCCGTGAACGACCTCTCGCGCGCGTCGGTGCGCGAGACGCTCGCGCCCTCGGCCATCGTGGAGAGCGTCGCCCCGCAGGTGGACGGCGGGCGCTTCGCCATCAAGCGCGTGGTGGGCGAGGAGATCGTGGTGAGCGCGGATTGCTTCGCGCATGGGCACGAGCGCGTGCGCGCGGAGCTGCGCTGGCGCGGGCCGGGCGACACCACCTGGAACGGGCTCGCCATGGAGCCGCTCGCGAACGACCGCTGGAGCGCGCGCTTCGTCGTGGACCGCATCGGCTTCTGGCAGTACGGGGTCGTCTGCTGGATCGACCACCTCGCGGCCTGGCGCGACGGGTTCCTGCGCCGCACCGATCCCGCGGACCTGCGCGTGCATGCGCTGGTCGGGAGCGACCTCATCGCCGAGAGCATCGCGAACGCGGAGGGAAGCGCGCGCGAGGACCTGATCCAGTGGGCGCGCACGCTGCGCGAGGAGAGCGACCCGCAGAAGCTCCACGAGCTCGCCATGGACGACTCGCGCCTGGAGCTCGCGCAATGCCATGCGCCGCGCTCGGGCGCCGCGCAATCGCTGAGCCTCCCCGCCTGGGTCGACCGCGAGCGCGGGCGCTTCTCGAGCTGGTACGAGTGCTTCCCGCGCTCCATGTCCGCGGAGCCCGGAAGGCACGGCACCTTCGCCGACCTCGAGGCGAACCTCGACCGCATCCGCTCGATGGGATTCGACGTGCTCTACCTGCCGCCCATCCATCCCATCGGGCGCACCCGGCGCAAGGGCCGCAACAACTCCACGCTGGCCGAGCCCGGAGACGTCGGCAGCCCATGGGCGATCGGCGCGCGCGAAGGCGGCCACACCGCGATCCATCCCGAGCTCGGCACCCACGAGGATTTCCGCCGCCTGGTCGCCGCGGCGAAGGAACGCGACATGGAGATCGCGCTCGACATCGCGCTGCAGGTGGCGCCGGACCATCCGTGGGTCACGCAGCATCCGGAGTGGTTCCGCAGGCGCCCCGACGGCAGCGTCCAGTTCGCCGAGAACCCGCCCAAGAAATACGAGGACATCTACCCGATCGACTTCGAGACGCGCGACTGGCGCGCGCTCTGGCAGACGCTGCGCGAGGTGTTCGAGTTCTGGATCGGCGAGGGGGTGGAGATCTTCCGCGTCGACAACCCGCACACCAAGCCGTTCGCGTTCTGGGAGTGGCTCATCGCGAGCGTGCGGCGCGACCATCCGCGCACCATTTTCCTGTCCGAGGCGTTCACGCGCCCGCGCGTCATGCACCGCCTCGCGAAGCTCGGCTTCACGCAGTCGTATACGTACTTCACGTGGCGCACGACCAAGGCCGAGCTCACGGAGTACTTCACCGAGCTCACGAAGTCGCCGTCGCGCGAGTATTTCCGTCCCAACTGCTGGCCCAACACGCCCGACATCCTGGCCCAGCAGCTGCGCAACCAGCCGATCGAGGCCTTCGCGGTGCGCCTCGCGCTCGCCGCCACCCTCGCCGCGAGCTACGGCATCTACGGCCCGGCGTTCGAGCTGGGCGAGAACCGGCCGCGCGACGACGTGAGCGAGGAGTACCTCGAGAGCGAGAAATACGAGCTCAGGCACTGGGACGTCGCCCGCGCCGGCCGCATCGCCACGCTCGCCGCGAAGTTGAACGCCATCCGCCGCGAGCATCCGGCGCTGCAGTCGGACTGGAGCCTCGCCTTCCACGCCACCGACAACGACATGCTGATCTGCTACTCGAAGCGCTCGGGCGCGGATACCCTCCTCGTCGCGGTGAACCTCGATCCGCACAACGTCCAGAGCGGCTGGGTGAACGCGGACCTCGCCGCGCTCGGCCTCGCCGACTATGGCGCGTGGACCGTGGAGGACCTCGTCACCGGCGAGCGCTATCCGTGGTGGGGCAGCCGCAACTTCCTCATGCTCGACCCGCGCCGCGCGCCGGCGCACGTCTTCGCGGTCACGCCCGGGCATCCGTGATGGACCAGCGGACCGCCTCCCGCGCGGCGCCCGCCCCGGCCCTCGAGGGCGATCCGCTGTGGTACATGGACGCCATCATCTACCAGCTGCACGTGAAGGCGTTCTTCGATTCCGACGGCGACGGCATCGGCGACTTCCGCGGGCTCACCAGCAAGCTCGACTACGTGCGCGACCTCGGCGTGAACACCCTCTGGCTGCTGCCCTTCTATCCGAGCCCGATGCTCGACGACGGCTACGACGTCGCCGATTACCGCAACGTCCACCCCGCGTACGGCACGCGCAGCGATTTCCGCCGCTTCGTGCGCGAGGCGCACGAGCGCGGGCTGCGCGTGATCACCGAGCTCGTGGTGAACCACACCTCGGACCAGCACCCCTGGTTCCAGGCGGCGCGGCGCGCTCCGCCGGGCAGCGCCAAGCGCGACTACTACGTCTGGAGCGACGACCCGAACAAGTACGCCGGCACGCGCATCATCTTCACCGACACCGAGTCCTCCAACTGGGCCTGGGACCCGGTGGCGCAGCAGCACTACTGGCACCGCTTCTTCAGCCACCAGCCGGACCTCAATTTCGACAACCCGCACGTGCTGCGCGCGGTGCTGAAGGCCATGCACTTCTGGCTCGACATGGGGGTGGACGGCTTCCGGCTGGACGCGATCCCCTACCTCGTCGAGCGCGAAGGCACCAACAACGAGAACCTTCCCGAGACGCACGAGGTGATCAAGGCGATCCGCGCCGACCTCGACCGCAATTACCGCGGCCGGATGCTGCTCGCCGAGGCGAACCAGTGGCCCGAGGACGTGCGCCAGTACTTCGGCGACGGCGACGAATGCAACATGGCCTACCACTTCCCGATGATGCCGCGGCTCTACATGGCGATCGCCATGGAGGACCGCTATCCGCTCGTCGAGATCCTGTCGCAGACGCCGCCGATCCCGGCCAATTGCCAGTGGGCGATCTTCCTGCGCAACCACGACGAGCTCACGCTCGAGATGGTGACCGACCGCGAACGCGACTACATGTACCGCATCTTCGCGGACGACCCGCGGATGCGCGTGAACGTCGGCATCCGCCGGCGGCTCGCCCCGCTGATGGAGAACAGCCGTCCCAAGATCGAGCTCATCACGTTCCTGCTGATGACCATGCCGGGCGCGCCGATCCTCTACTACGGCGACGAGATCGGCATGGGCGACAACATCTACCTCGGCGACCGCAACGGCGTGCGCACCCCCATGCAGTGGTCGCCGGACCGGAACGGCGGGTTCTCGCGCGCCGACCCGCAGCGGCTCTACCTGCCGCCGGTGATGGATCCGATCTACGGCTACGAGGCGGTGAACGTCGAGGCGCAGCTGCGCAATCCTTCGTCGCTGCTGCAGTGGACGCGGCGGCTGGTCGCCACGCGCAGCAACTACAAGTCGTTCGGGCGCGGAAGCATCTCGTTCCTCGATCCGGGCAACCGCAAGATCCTCGCGTACGTGCGCGAGCACGAGGACGAGGCGGTGCTGTGCGTCGCGAACCTCTCGCGCGTGCCGCAGGCGGTGGAGCTCGACCTCGCGCGCTTCGAGGGCCGCGTGCCGGTGGAGATCCTCGGGCAGGAGCCGTTCCCGCCGGTGGGGAAGCTGCCGTACCTCTTCACGCTCGCCGGCCACGGCTACCTCGCCTTCCGCCTCGCCGCCGACGTGAAGCCGCCCGGCTGGCACGAGGAACGCCTCGCGACGCGGCGCATCCCGTTGCTGGTCCTCGCGCCGGCCTGGCAGGAGGTGCTCGAGCACAGCGGCCCGGTGCCGCAGCCGGGCGAGTTCTTCCTGCACGCCTCGCACGAGAAGCTGCGCGACGAGGTGCTGCTGCCGTACCTGCGCCAGCGCCGCTGGTTCGCGGCGAGGAACGAGCCGATCGCCGACACGCGCACCGTGATGCTCGCGTCGTGGAAGGTGGAGGCGACCAACTGGACCGTGGTGTTCCTCGAGGTGGACCTCGCCTCCGGCGGCTGCCAGCGCTACTTCATCCCGCTCGGCCTCGACTGGGAGACGCGCACCTACGACCCGATGGAGCGCTTCGGCAACAACGCGATCGTGCGCGTGCGCCATCGCGACCGCGTCGGCGTGTTCTACGCCGCCTTCGCCGATGCGGCTTTCACGCGCGCGCTCGCCCGCGCGATGGGCGCCAACCTCGAGGTGGCGTTCGGGCCCGGCCGGTTGCGCTTCTCCTCGACCAGCGCCTACTCCGCCTTCGCCGCCGCCATCGCGGACGAGGTGCGCGTGCCCGCGGTCGAGCAGAGCAACACCGCGGTCTTCTTCGGCAACCGGCTCTTCCTCAAGGGCTACCGGCGCATGCGCGACGGGGTGAACCCCGAGCTCGAGCTCGGCCGCTTCCTCACCGAGGTGTCGCCGTTCGCGAACATCGCGCCGGTGCTGGGCGCGATGGAGTTCGTGCGCGACGGCGAGGAGCCGGTGACGCTCGCGATCCTGCAGAAGTTCGTCGAGAACCAGGGCGATCTCTGGCAGCTCACGCTGCAGCACCTGGGCAACATGCTCAACCCGGCGCACCCCGCGGCGACCGACGCCGCGAGCCCGGGCGAGGAGGCGGCGACCGAGTTCCTGCTCGGCCGCATGGCGCTCCTCGGCCGGCGCGTCGCCGAGATGCATCGCGCGCTGTGCGTGACGACCGGCGATCGCGCCTTCGACCCGGAGCCCACCACCGAGGCCGACGTCGAGGCGTGGAAGGCCGCGGTCGAGAAGGAGATGGCGACGAGCTTCGCGCAGCTCGAGGCGGCCATCCCGCACCTGGAAGCGGCGGCGCAAGAGCAGGCCGCGGCGCTCGCCGCGCGACGCGAGCGGCTGCGCGCGCGCATCCGCGCGACGCGTGCGCCGGCATCTCCGGTCCTGAAGACCCGCTTCCACGGCGACCTCCACCTCGGGCAGGTGCTGGTCGCGCAGGACGATTTCGTCCTCGTCGACTTCGAGGGCGAGCCCGGACGCCCCATGTCGGAACGCCGCGCGAAGTCGAGCGTGCTGCGCGACGTGGCCGGAATGCTGCGGTCGTTCAGCTACGCGGCGCACGCCGCGCGCATGCGGCGCGAGCCGGGCGCGCCCGCCGAGGCGGGGCTCGCCGCGGTGGACGCGTGGGAACGCGGCGCGGCGCACCATTTCCGCGAGGGCTATGCGCGCGGCGCGACCGGCCTCGCCTCGGTGCCTTCCGACGCGGCCGAGTTCCAGTCGCTCCTCGAGCTCTTCCTGGTCGAGAAGGCGCTCTACGAGCTGCGCTACGAGATCGCGCAGCGCCCCGGCTGGATCGGCATCCCGCTCACCGGCCTCCTCGAGCTCTGCGCATGACGAAGGTCCTCGCGCAGCCGCACGCGGAGCTGTGGCAGGGCTCGCCGCATCCGCTCGGCGCCACCTGGGACGGCGAGGGCGTGAACTTCGCGCTCTTCTCGCGGCACGCGGAGAAGGTGGAGCTGTGCCTGTTCGACGAGGGCGGCAAGCGCGAGGCGCAGCGCATCCCGCTGCGCGAGCGTACCGACTTCGTGTGGCACGGCTACCTTCCGCAGGCACGTCCCGGGCAGCTCTACGGCTACCGCGTGCACGGGCCGTACCAGCCGGAGAAAGGCCACCGCTTCAACCCGCACAAGCTGCTGCTCGACCCCTACGCGAGGAGCATCGTCGGGCACATCCGCTGGAGCGACGCGCACTACGGCTACACCATCGGCCAGAAGCGCGAGGACCTCTCGCTCGACCGGCGCGAGGACGCCGCGGCCATGCCGCGCTGCCAGGTGATCGATCCCGCCTTCAGCTGGGGCGACGACCGCCCCCCGCGCCATCCGTGCAACGAACGCATCATCTACGAGATGCACGTCGCGGGCTACACGCGCCGCCACCCCGACGTGCCGGAGGCGATGAAGGGCAAGTTCTCCGGGCTCACGACGCCGCAGGTGGTCGACCACCTGAAGTCGCTCGGCGTGACCACGGTGGAGCTCCTGCCGGTGCACGCCTTCGTCGACGACCGGTCGCTCGTGAACCGCGGCCTCGTGAACTACTGGGGCTACAACTCGATCGGCTACTTCGCGCCCGATCCGCGCTATGGCGTCGCGAACCCGGTGAACGAGTTCAAGACGATGGTGAAGACGCTGCACTCGGCCGGCCTCGAGGTGGTCCTCGACGTGGTCTACAACCACACCGGCGAGGGGAACGAGCACGGGCCCACGCTCGCGCTGCGCGGCATCGACAACCACTCGTATTATCGCCTCGCCGAGGACAAGCGCTACTGCGCCGACTTCACCGGCTGCGGCAACACGCTCGACCTGCGCAACCCCCGCGTGCTGCAGCTCGTGGTGGACTCGCTGCGCTACTGGGTCACCGAGATGCACGTGGACGGCTTCCGCTTCGACCTCGCGACGGCGCTCGCGCGCGCCCGCCCGCAGTTCGATCCGTTCGCGAACTTCTTCGCGGTGCTGCGGCAGGATCCGGTGCTCTCGTCGCGGCTGCTGGTCGCCGAGCCGTGGGACCTGGGCGAGGGCGGCTACCAGGTCGGCAACTTCCCGCCGGGCTGGGCGGAGTGGAACGACCAGTACCGCGACACGATGCGCGCGTACTGGAAGGGCGACGAGGGGCTCATCGGCAACTTCGCGCGGCGCCTCACCGGTTCCTCGGATCTCTACGGCGGCAACGATCGCGGGCCGTGCGCGAGCGTGAACTTCATCACCGCCCACGACGGCTTCACGCTGGCGGACCTGGTCTCGTACAACGAGAAGCACAACGAGGCGAACGGCGAGGAGAACCGCGACGGCAGCACCAACAACCTGTCGTGGAACTGCGGCGTCGAGGGGCCGACCGACGATCCCGCGATCCGCGAGCTGCGCGAGCAGCAGAAGCGCAACCTGCTCGCGACGCTCTTCCTCTCGCAGGGCGTGCCGATGCTGCTCGCGGGCGACGAGGTGAGCCATACGCAGGAAGGCAACAACAACGCGTACTGCCAGGACAACGCGATCTCCTGGCTCGACTGGCGCTGGGACGATCCCAAGTGGCGGCTCCTCAACTTCACCAAGAAGATGATCCGCCTGCGAAAGGCGCATCCGATCCTGCGGCGGCGCGGCTTCTTCATGGGCGTGCCGGTGGGCGACCACGATCGCAAGGACGTCGCGTGGCTCAAGCCCGACGGCCGCGAGATGACGACCGAGGAGTGGTCGAAGGATTTCGCGCGCTGCCTGGGCATGTGGCTCAACGGCGAGCGGCTGCCGGAGACCGACGAGCGCGGGCGGCTGCTCCACGACGCGAGCTTCCTGGTGCTCTTCAACGCGCACCACGACCTGATCGAGTTCCAGCTGCCCGACCCGGGCGACGGCAGCACCTGGCTGGGCGAGGTGGACACCTCGACGGAGACCGGCGAGGTGCCGGCGGAGCGCGCGCGGCCCGATGGAACCTATCCCCTGCAGGGCCGCTCGCTCGTGGTCCTGCGACAGGTGCCGCCCGATTCGCCATGAAGCGCTCGCACGACATGCCCTTCGGCGCGGCGCTCGCGCCGGGACCGGCGCGTTTCCGCCTCTGGGCGCCGGCGTGCGCGCGCGTCTCCCTGGTCCTGCACGATCGCGGCGAGAGCCGCGAGGTGGCGATGCAGGCGATGGCCGAGGGCTGGTACGGCGCGGACCTCGACGACGTGCACGCCGGAATGGCGTACGCGTTCCGCGTCGACGACGGCGCTCCGGTGCCCGATCCGGCATCGCGCGCGCAGTCCGAGGACGTGAACGGCGCGAGCCTCGTCGTCGATCCGCAAGCCTTCGAATGGACCGACGACGAATGGCGCGGCCGCCCCTGGCACGAGGCAGTCGTCTACGAGCTGCACGTCGGCACCTTCACGCCCGAGGGCACGTTCCGCGCCGCCGAGGCGCGCCTCGACCACCTCGTGGAGCTCGGCGTCAGCGCGCTCGAGGTGATGCCGGTCGCCGACTTCGCGGGACGGCGCAACTGGGGATACGACGGCGCCCTCGCCTTCGCGCCGGACCGCGTGTACGGGACACCCGAGGACTTCAAGCATCTCATCGCGCAATGCCATGCACGCGGGCTGATGGTGCTGCTCGACGTGGTCTACAACCACTTCGGCCCGGAGGGAAACCACCTGCATCGCTATGCGCCGCAATTCTTCAACCCCGCGCACCGCACGCCGTGGGGCGCCGCGATCAATTACGACGGCGAGCGGGCGGGCCCGGTGCGCGAGTTCTTCCTGCACAACGCGCTCTACTGGATCGAGGAGTTCCACCTCGACGGGCTGCGCCTGGATGCAGTCCACGCGATCGCCGACGATTCCCCGACGCATCTCGTGAGCGAGATCGCGGGCGCCATCGCGCGCGGGCCCGGACGGCAGCGCCACGTGCACCTGGTGCTCGAGAACGAGCGCAACGAGGCGCGCTTGCTTCGCGGGCCGGCGCGCGCGACGGCGCAGTGGAACGACGACTGGCACCACGCCGCGCACATCCTCGCGACCGGCGAGACGGACGGCTACTACGCCGACTACGCCGCGCGCCCCGTGATGCACCTCGGCCGCGCGCTCGCGGAAGGCTTCGCCTGGCAGGGCGAGCCCTCGGCGCACCATCACGGCGAGGCGCGCGGCGAGCCTTCGGCCGACCTGCCGCCGCTCGTCTTCATGCCGTTCCTGCAGAACCACGACCAGGTCGGCAATCGCGCGCTGGGTGAGCGGGTGTGCGCGCTCGCCGATCCCCAGGCGTTGCACCTGGCGACCGCGACGCTGCTGCTCGCCCCGTCGATCCCGCTCCTCTTCATGGGCGAGGAGTTCGCCGCCAGCGCGCCGTTCCTCTTCTTCTGCGATTTCCACGGCGAGCTCGCCGGCGCGGTGCGCGACGGGCGGCGCCGCGAGTTCGGCGCGTTCGAGCGCTTCCGCGACCCGGCGGCGCGCGCCGCGATTCCGGATCCCGGTGCCGAGGAGACGTTCCTGCGCTCGAAGCTCGACTGGGGCGAGGCGAGCCAGGGCGAGCATGCGCAGTGGCTGGCGGCCTATCGCGAGCTGCTGAGCATTCGCCGCCAACGCATCGACCCGCACCTCGCCGGCGAGCGCTTCGGCGCACGCTTCGAGATGCACGGTAGCGCGGGGCTCGCGGTGGATTGGACGCTCGCCGACGGCGCGCGGCTGCACCTGCGCGCGAACTTCTCCGCGGCGCCGGCGCGCGGCATCCCGGCCGCGGCGGGCCAGCCGATCCACCTCGTGGGCGATGCAGGCGGCGATCGCTTCGCCCCGTGGAGCGGGCGCTGGTCGCTCGAGCCACCGTGATGGAATCCGCCCTCGCGCGCCTCGCGCGGCTCTACGGCATCGAGCCCGGCTACCACGACATCTGGGGCGAGTGGCGCGCCACGTCGGAGGAGACGCAGCGGCGCCTGCTGCGTGCGCTCGGCGTGGATGGGCACGACGAGGCCGCCGCGGGGACCGCGCTCGCGGCGCACGAGCGCGAGCAATGGGGTCGCGTCGTCGCGCCCATGGTGGTGGTGCGCCGTTCCGCGCTCGGGCAGGGCATCCGGGTGCAGCTTCCGGAGGACGCGCTGGCACGCGTCCTCTCGTGGCGCATCGCCGAGGAAGACGGGGAGACGCGCGAGGAGCGCTTCGACCCGCTCTCGCTCGAGCGCATCGAGGATTTCCGCCGCGACGAATGGCGGGCGGGCGCCTTCCGCCTGCCGCTGCCGGGCGACCTCGCCGACGGCTATCACCGCATCACGATCCTCGCCGGCGCCGCGACGCTCGGCGAAGGCCTCCTCGCCGTGGCGCCCGAGCGCTGCTACCTGCCGCCGCTCGTCGCCGACGGCTCGCGCGTCTGGGGCGCGACGGTGCAGCTCTACGGATTGCGCTCGGCGCGCAACGCCGGCATCGGCGACTTCACCGACCTGCGCCACTGCGCGCAGGTGTGGGGCGAGCGGGGCGCCGCGATCGTCGGCATCAATCCGCTGCACGCGCTGTCGCTCCGCGACCCGGGGCACGCGAGCCCCTACAGTCCCTCCAGCCGCCTCTTCCTCAACCCGATCTACCTCGACGTCGAGGCGATCGACGATTTCGCCGAGATCGCCGCGGCCGATGCGAGCTTCACGACGCGCTGGCGCTCGGAGTGCGAGAAGCTGCGCGCGGCCGAGCTCGTCGACTACGCCGCCGTCGCCGCCGCCAAGCGCGCGATGCTCGAGACGCTCTACGGCCACTTCGCGCGCCGCCACCTCGACCCGGGAACGCCGCGCGCGCGCCTCTTCGCGCAGTTCCGCGCGAGCCGCGGGCAGGCGCTGCGCCACCACGCGCTGCACGAAGCGCTCGCGGAATTCCACGGCACGCACTGGCGCGAGTGGCCGCAGGAGCACCGCGATCCGGCGAGCGAGGCGGTGCGCCGCTTCGGCCGGGAGAACGCGCAGCGCGTCGCGATGCACGAGTACCTGCAATGGCAGGCGGACCTGCAGCTCGCGCGGGCGCAGGAGACGTGCCGCGACCTCGGCATGGCGATCGGCCTCTACGCCGACCTCGCGATCTCGATCGGTCCCGACGGCTCGGAGGCGTGGGCGAACCAGCATCTCTACGCGCTCGGCGCGAGCGTGGGTGCCCCGCCGGATGCCTTCGCGCGCCGCGGCCAGGACTGGGGATTGCCTCCGGTGGTGCCGTGGCGCCTTCGCGACGCCGCGTACGCGCCCTTCATCGCGACGCTCCGCGCGAACATGCTGCGCGCGGGGGCGCTGCGCGTCGACCACGTGATGGGCCTCGCGCGGCTGTGGTGGGTTCCGGCGGGCGGCGAGCCGTCCGAAGGCGCGTACGTGCGCTATCCGATCGACGACCTGCTCGGCATCGTCGCGCTCGAGAGCCATCGCGAACGCTGCCTCGTGATCGGCGAGGACCTCGGCACCGTCGCCGACGAGCTGCGCCGCGCGCTCGACGCGAACGAGGTGCTCTCGTACCGGCTGGTGCTGTTCGAGCGCCACGGCAACGACTTCAAGGCGCCGGGCGACTATCCGCGGCGCGCGCTCGTGGCGTGGTCCACGCACGACCTTCCCACCTTCGCCGGCTGGTGGCGCGGGGACGACCTCGCCGCGCGCGAGCGCCTCGGGCTGCTCGATGCCGGGACCGCCGCGAAGGAGCGCGAGGAGCGCCGCCACGCGCGCGCCGGCCTCGTCGCGGCGCTGCGCCGCGAGGGCCTCGTGGGCGATTCGCCCGACCCGGGCGGTCCGCTCACCGACGAGATCGCGGTCGGCGTGCAGGCGTACGCCGCGCGCTCGCCCGCCGCGGTGATGGTGGTGCAGATGGAGGACGTGCTGCAGGTCGCCGAGCAGGCGAACCTGCCGGGAACCACCGACCAGCATCCCAACTGGCGCCGCAAGCTCGCCTTGCCGGTGGAGGCGTGGGCGCGCGACCCGCACGTACGGCGCGTCACGCGCACGCTCGCGGCGATCCGCGGCAAGGCGCGCGCGCGGCGCGAGCGGCCCGCGGGGCTCGAGAAGGCGCGCATCCCGCTCGCGACCTACCGCCTGCAGCTGCACGGCCGGTTCACCTTCCGCGACGCGACCGCGCTGGTGCCCTACCTCGCGAAGCTCGGCGTGAGCCACGTGTACTGCTCGCCCTTCCTGCGCGCGCGGCCCGGGAGCACGCACGGCTACGACATCGTGGACCACGACTCGCTCAATCCCGAGATCGGCACGCGCGCCGACCTCGACGCGTTCGTCGCGAGGCTGCGCGAGCACGGCATGGCGCTGATGATGGACATCGTGCCGAACCACATGGGCGTGCTGGCGGCCGACAACGCGTGGTGGCAGGACCTGCTCGAGAACGGCCCGTCGTCGACGCTCGCCGATTTCTTCGACGTGGACTGGCGCCCGCCCGCCGAGTACCTCGCGAACCGCGTGCTGCTGCCGATCCTCGGGGACCACTACGGCGTCGAGCTCGCGGCCGGGCGCCTCGTGCTCGGCTTCGACGCGCAGGCCGGAGCCTTCGCCGTGCACTACCACGCGCACCGCCTGCCGATCGACCCGCGCGAGTACCCGCGCGTTCTCGGCGCGGCGCTGCAGGAGCTGGAATCCTCGGGCGAGGAGGCCGCGCACCAGGCGCAGGCGCTGCGCTCGATCGTCGGCGGCTTCGCGAAGCTGCCGCGGCGCGACGAGCGGCGCCGGCCGCTGGTGGACGAGAGGAACCTGCAGAAGGAAGTGCTCAAGGCGCGCCTCGCCTCGCTCGCCCGCTCGAGCGCGCCCGTCTCGCGCGCGATCGAGCACGCGCTCGAATCCCTCAACGGGCGCGCCGACGACCCGGGCAGCTTCGACGTGCTGCACGAGCTCCTCGAGGCGCAGCCCTTCCGCGTCGCCTACTGGCGCGTCGCCTCCGACGACATCAACTACCGCCGCTTCTTCGACATCAACGACCTCGCGGCGCTGCGCCAGGAGAACGACGCGGTGTTCGAGGCCACGCATCGCCTGGTGCTCGCGCTGGTGAACGAGGGCCTGGTGGACGCCCTGCGCATCGACCACCCCGACGGGCTCTACGACCCGAAGGCCTACTTCGCGCGGCTCTTCGAGAGCTGCAAGCGGCCGCCCTACGTGGTGGTCGAGAAGATCGTGGCGCCGTTCGAGAACGTGCCGGAGAGCTGGGCCGTGCACGGCACCACCGGCTACCGCTTCGCGAACGTGGTGAATGGCCTCTTCGTCGATCCGGCCTCGGAAGCGCGCCTCACGCGCACCTACAACCAGTTCGTCGGCGACGAGAGCGGCTTCGACGAGGTGGCGCGCCGCGCGAAGCGGCAGATCCTGCGCACCGCCCTCGCGAGCGAGCTCACGGTGCTCACGAGCCGCCTCGCGCGCATCGCCCGTTCCGACCGCAACACGCGCGACTTCACGTTCAACACCCTGCGCGAAGGACTCACCGAGGTGCTCGCGGCGTTCCCCGTCTATCGCACCTACGTCGACGAGCAGGTGCACCCGGACGACCGGCGCTACATCGACTGGGCGGTGGCGCGCGCGCGTGCCGAGACCCGCGCGCCCGACGTGGACGTGTTCGACTTCATCCGCGACGCGCTCACCTGCGAGCTGCCGGTGCGCTCGCCCGCGCTCGGCGCGGCCGTGCGCCAGTTCGCACGCAAGTTCCAGCAGGTGTCGGCGCCGACGATGGCGAAGGGCATGGAGGACACGGCGTTCTACCGCTACAACCGGCTCGCCTCGCTGAACGACGTGGGCGGCGACCCGACGGAGTTCGGCTTTCCGCCGGCGAAGTTCCACCGCGCGAGCGCGCACCGCGCGAAGCACTGGCCGCACACGATGCTCGCGACCTCCACGCACGACAACAAGCGCTCGGAGGACGTGCGCGCGCGGATCGACGTGCTCTCCGAGCTCGCCGGCGGATGGCGGCTGCGGCTGCGCCGGTGGCAGCGCATGAACGAGGCGCGCAAGGCGGTCGTGGAGGACGCGCCCGCCCCTTCGCGCAACGACGAGTACCTGCTCTACCAGGTGCTGCTCGGGAGCTTCCCGCCGGGCGCTTGCGATGCCGCCGCGCTGGAGGCCTACCGCGAGCGCATTGTCGAGTACATGCGCAAGGCGATGCGCGAGGCGAAGACGCGCACCAGCTGGGCGCGCGTGAACGAGGAGTACGAAGCCGCGACGGACGCGTTCATCGCGGCGCTGCTCGACCCGCGGGCGGGGAACGTGTTCCTCGAGGACCTGCGTGCCGCGGTGGACGCCGTGGGCTGGCTCGGCTTCCTCAACAGCCTCGCGATGGTGGCGGTGAAGTACACGTCGCCCGGCGTGCCCGATTGCTACCAGGGGACGGAGCTCCTCGACCTCTCGCTCGTCGATCCGGACAACCGGCGGCCGGTGGACTACGCGACCCGCCGCGAGATGCTCGACCGCCTTTGCGCGCTTCCCGACGCGCCCGGCGACGCGCAGCTGCGCGAGGTCTTCACCGCGTCGAGCGACGGACGCGCGAAGCTCTACCTGATGTGGCGCCTGCTCCGCCTGCGCCACGAGCGCGAGACGCTGTTCCTCGAAGGCGCGTACGTGCCGCTGCACACGAGCGGAACGCATGCACGGCACGTGATCGCGTACGCGCGCCGGCACGGCAAGCAGGCGGTGGTGACGGTCGTCCCGCGGCTGGTGGCGACGCTCGCGCTCCAGCCCGGCGCGCTTCCCTGCGGCGCCGCGGTATGGGGCGATACCCGCCTGGACGCGGCGTTCCTTCCCGCGGATGCCGAGCTGCGCGACGTCGTGACGGGACGTGCGCTGCGGCTCGAGCACGGCGGCATCGAGCTCGCCGCGCTGCTGGGCACCGCTCCGGTCGCCGTGCTCGCCGCGTAATCCGTTCCCTGCGCGTAGTCCTGCGCTACGTGCAGCCCGCGCACTACGCCGGGTTTCCGCGCTGCGCCGGATGCCTGCGCTACGCCGCGGATCCCTCGCGCTACGCCGAGTCGCCGCGTGCAGCCTGCAGCGCCTGCTCGAGCTGCGCGTGCACCTCGAGCCAGTCGTCCTCGAGCGAGGCGACGCGCTCGGCGGACTCGCCGCGGCGGCGCAGCGTCTGCTGCAGCCGGTCGCGGTTCGCCTCCTCGTACGCTTCGCTCGAGCCGAGCCACGCCTCCGCCTCGCTCGACTCGCGGCGCAGCGCCTCGAGCTCCGCCTCGATGCGCGCGATGCGCTCCTCGAACGGCCGGCGCACGCGCGCCTCGCGCTGCCGCCGCTCCGCCTCGACGCGCCGCTCCTCGCGCCGGCTCACGGCGGGCGTCGCCGGCCCGCTCCCGCCGCGGCGGGCGTGGTACTCGCGCGACCACTCGCGGTAGTCGTCGAGCGTGCCGTCGAAGGGGCTCACGGCGCCGTCCGCGACGAGCAGCCACTGGTCGGTCGCCGAGGCGAGGAGATGGCGGTCGTGCGCGACCACCACCAGCGCGCCCTCGAAATCGACCAGCGCCTCGGCGAGCGCCTCGCGCATCTCGATGTCGAGGTGATTGGTGGGCTCGTCGAGGAGCAGCAGGTTCGGTCGCTGCCAGACGAGGAGCGCCAGCGCGAGCCGCGCCTTCTCGCCGCCCGAAAGGCTCGCGACCGGCTGCAGCACCGTGCCGCCGCGAAAATCGAAGCCGCCGAGGAAGTCGCGCAGCCCCTGTTCGCGCTCCTGCGGCGCGAGGCGCGCGAGATGGGCGAGGGGGCTCTCCGCGGCGCGCAGCTGGTCCACCTGGTGCTGCGCGAAGTAGCCGACGCGCAGCGTTTGCGCGCGATGCAGCGCGCCCGCCTGCAGCGGCAGCTCGCCGGTGATCGACTTGAGGAGCGTCGATTTCCCCGCGCCGTTCGGACCGAGGAGACCGATCGCATCGCCGGGCAGCACGCTCCATTCGACGCCCGAGAGCACCGCGCGCTCGCCGTAGCCGAGCTGCGCCTCCTCGAGGCGGAAGAGCTGGCGCGGCTGGTCCGGCTCCGCAGGCGCGCGGAAGCGGAACGAGAACGGCGCGTCGACATGCGCCGCCGCGATGCGCTCGAGCTTCTCCAGCGCGTGCAGCCGGCTCTGCGCCTGCCGCGCCTTGGTGGCCTTGGCGCGGAAGCGCTCGACGAACGCCTCCAGGTGCGCGATGGCGCGCTGCTGCTTCTCGTGCGCGGCCTGCTGCTGCGCGAGGCGCGCCGCGCGCTGCTGCTCGAAGGCGCTGTAGTTGCCGGGATAGGAATCGAGCCGCCGGTCCGACAAGTGCACGACGACCTCGGCCACCGCGTCGAGGAACTCGCGGTCGTGGGTGACGAGGATCACCGCGCCCGGAAACGCGCGCAGCCAGTCCTCGAGCCACAGCACCGCGTCGAGGTCCAGGTGGTTGGTCGGCTCGTCGAGCAGCAGCAGGTCGGAGCGGCACATGAGCGCGCGCGCGAGGTTGAGGCGCATGCGCCAGCCGCCGGAAAAGCGCGCGACCGGACCCGCATGGTCCTCCTCGCGGAAGCCCAGGCCGGAGAGCAGCGTCTGCGCGCGCGCACGGGCGCGGTAGCCGCCGATCTCCTCGAAGCGCGCGTGCAGCTCGGCGATGCGCTCGCCCGGAGCGTGCGCCTCGTGCGCCGCGTCGATCGCCTGCTCCAGCTCGCGCAGCTCCGCGTCCCCGTCCATCACGAAATCGAGCGCGCCGCGCTCGAGCGCGGGCGTCTCCTGCGCGACGTGCGCGAGCACCCAGCGCGGCGGAAGGTCGATCGTGCCGGCGTCGGCATGCAGCTCGCCGCGGACGAGCGCGAGGAGGCTCGACTTTCCGCCGCCGTTGGCGCCCACGAGGCCCGCCTTCTGCCCGGGATGCACGTTCATCGACGCGTCCTGGAGCACCACCTTCACGCCTCTTCGCAACGTGACCTCGCTCACTCTCAACACGGCGTTCCGCCTCTGTCTCTCCGGCTTGAATGAACAGCGCGGCGCAATGGGAAGTCAAAGCTCGTGGTCATAGTCGATGGTGAGCGGCGCATGGTCGGAGAAACGCTTGCGCACGTAGATGTCGCAAGCGCACGCCGTCGCGGCGATGCCCGGCGTCGCGACCTGGTAGTCGATGCGCCAGCCGACGTTCTTCGCCCACGCCGCGCCACGGTTCGACCACCAGGTGTAGCGCTCGGGCCGCGCGTCGAGCCGCCGGAACACGTCGACGAAACCGTGCTGCTCGAACACACGCGTGAGCCAATCGCATTCCTCCGGCAGGAAACCGGAGTGCTTGCGGTTCGCGCGGGCATTGCGCAGGTCGATCTCGCGGTGTGCGATGTTCCAGTCGCCGCACAGCACGAACTCGCGCCCGCACGCGCGCATCGCCTCGAGCTTCGGCAGGAACCGCTCCATGAAGGCGAACTTGCGCGCCTGCGCCGCCTCGCCGCTCGAGCCGGATGGAAGGTAGAGCGAGACCACGCTCAGCCGGCCGAAGTCCGCCTGCAGGTAGCGGCCCTGCGCATCGATGTCGGGGATGCCGAGCCCCAGCGCGACCCGGTCGGGCTCGCGCGCCGAGTAGATCGCGACGCCGCTGTAGCCCGGCTTCTCGGCGGGATGGAAGAACGCGTGCAGGCCGCGCGGGGCGAGGAGCGCGCGCGGCAGGTCCGCCTCGCGGGCCTTGATCTCCTGGAGGCAGACGACGTCGGGCTGCTGCCGGCGCATCCACGGGGCGAAGCCTTTCGCCGCCGCCGAGCGCAGGCCGTTCACGTTGAGGGTGATGATTCGCACGGATCGGGTTTCCCGCCCGCACGGCAAACGGCGGGACGCGGCGCAAGGGCCGGGCCGAGCATGGCGCGGCCCGTTGAAGCAAAATAGTGCGTATCGTAACCTTTCGCGCATGCCGATGAACGCCGCCGCCATGGACGTCCCATCCTCCGATCGCGAAGGCTTCCGCCGCGAGTTCGTCGCGTTCGCGATCCGGGCCGGCGTGCTGCGCTTCGGCGAGTTCAAGACCAAGGCCGGCCGGCTCTCGCCTTACTTCTTCAACGCGGGACTGTTCAGCGACGGCGCCCGCCTCGGGGAGCTCGCGGGCTACTACGCGCGCGCGGCCCTCGCCTCCGGCATCGGCTTCGACGTTCTCTTCGGCCCCGCGTACAAGGGCATCACCCTCGCCTCGGCCACGGCCGTCGCCCTTGCCGGGCTCGGTCACAATGTGCCCTTCTGCTTCAACCGCAAGGAGGCGAAGGACCATGGCGAGGGCGGGAACATCGTCGGGGGCCCGCTCGCCGGACGCGCGCTCATCGTGGACGACGTGATCAGCGAGGGCGCCTCGAAGCGCGAGGCGATCGAGATCATCCGCGGCGCCGGCGCCACCGCCGCTGGCGTGCTAATTGCTCTCGATCGTCAGGAACGCGGCCAGGGCTCCCTCTCGGCGGGCCAGGAAGTGGCGCGCGACTTCGGCGTGCCGGTGACCGCCATCGCGACGCTCGAGGACATCCTCGCGACCTTGCGCGAGCGCCCCGGGGAGCGCGCGAAGGTCGAGCGCATCGAGGAATACCGAAGCCGCTACGGCGTCGCGCCGTCGTAGCGGATCGGCGGCGCACGGGAGGCCATACGAGAATGAAAAGGACGTTGGCACTGCTGGTGATCGCGTTGCACGCCCCCCTCGCGGCGGCGGTCTACAAGTGCGTGGACGACAAGGGGCACACGCTCTTCGGCGACACGCCCCCCGTGGGCTGCGGCAACGTGCCGATCTACGAGGTGACGCCCTCGGGCAACGTCATCCGCCGCATCGATCCCACGCCGACGCAGCAGCAGGTCGAGCTGCGGCGCGAGGAGCGCGAACGGCTCGCGAAGGAGCAGGCGATCGCCGCGGAGCAGAAGCGCAAGGACATGGCGCTGCTCAACACGTACGACAGTGCCGGCGAATTCGACGTGGCGCGCGACCGCAACATCGAGCCGGTGAACGGGCGCATCCTCGCGGCCCAGGAGCGGCTGAAGGAGCTCGACGTGCGCGAGCAGCAGATCGACGACCAGATGAAGGGCTACGCCGAGTCGGCCAAGGAAGGCAACGAGTCGCGGCCTCCCGGCTGGATCATCGCGAACCTCGAGCAGGTGCGCTCCGAGAAGAACATGCTGAACGGCGCGATCGTCCATTACCGCAAGCAGATCGAGGAGCTGCGCACGCGCTACGAGCTCGACAAGAAACGCTGGCTCGCGCTGAGGGCCGCGGGCGGATCGCTGCCGCCGGCGGACGCGACACCGGCCGAGGCACAGCCGGTGAAATCGCCGCCCACGCACCGGCGGCTCGGTTCCTAGCCGGCGAGCTTGCGCCGCAGGACCTCTCCCGCGCGCGCCGGATTCGCCTTGCCCTGCGTCGCCTTCATCACCTGGCCGACCAGGGCGTTGAACGCCTTCTCCTTGCCCGCGCGGTAGTCCTCCACCAGCTTCGCGTTCGCCGCGACCACCTGGTCCACCGCGGACTCGAGCGCACCCGCGTCCGAGATCTGCGTGAGGCCGCGGCCCGCGATGATCGCGTCCGGCTCGCCCTCGCCGTCGGCCATCGCGACGAGCACCGCCTTGGCGGACTTCGCCGAGATGGTGCCGTCCTCGATCCGCGCGAGGAGGCGCGCGAACGGCTCCGCGGCGACGGGCGGCGCGGAGAAATCGCCGCCGCGCTCGTTGAGGAGCGCCGACATCTCGCCATTCACCCAGTTCGCCGCGAGCCGCGCGGGAACGCCCCTCGCGCCGGCGAGCGCGCGCTCGAAGAATTCCGCCTTCTCGCGGCTCTCGGTGAGGAGCGCCACCTCGTACTCCGAGATGCCGAGCGACTCGCGGTAACGGCGGCGCAGCGCCTCGGGAAGCGCGGGCAGCGACGCGCGCACCCGCTCGATCCACTCGCCCGGAATCTCGAGCGGCAGCAGGTCCGGGTCCGGGAAGTAGCGGTAGTCCTCGGCCTCCTCCTTCGAGCGCATCGGCCGGGTCTCGCCCCGGTCCGGGTCGAAGAGACGCGTCTCCTGCAGCACCTTGCCGCCGTCCTCGAGGAGCTCCACCTGGCGGCGCGCCTCGAACTCGATCGCCTTCTCGAGGAAGCGGAAGGAGTTGAGGTTCTTGATCTCGCAGCGCGTGCCGAGCGGCGCTCCGGGGCGGCGCACCGAGACGTTCGCGTCGCAGCGGAAGGAGCCCTCCTGCATGTTGCCGTCGCAAATGCCGATCCAGCGCACCAGCGCGTGCAGCGCCTTCGCGTACGCGACCGCCTCCTCGGCCGAGCGCAGGTCGGGCTCCGAGACGATCTCGAGGAGCGGCGTCCCGGCGCGGTTCAAGTCGATGCCGCTCATGCCGCGCAAGTCCTCGTGCAGCGACTTGCCCGCGTCCTCCTCGAGGTGCGCGCGCGTGAGGCGCACGGATTTCTCGGAATCGCCGACGACGATCGCGACCGTCCCGCCGGAGACCACCGGCCGCTCGTACTGGCTCACCTGGTAGCCCTTCGGAAGGTCGGGGTAGAAATAGTTCTTGCGCGCGAAGACGCTGCGCGGGGCGATCGTGCCGCCGACCGCGAGGCCGAAGCGGATCGCGCGCTCGACGGCGCCGCGGTTCAGGACCGGAAGCGTTCCGGGCAGGGCGAGGTCCACCGCGCTCGCCTGGGTGTTGGGTGCCGCGCCGAACGCGGTCGACGCGCCCGAGAAGATCTTCGACGCGGTGGTGAGCTGCGCGTGGGTCTCGAGACCGATGACGATTTCCCAGTTCATTGTTGAAAGGCGGGAACCACAGATGAACACGGATGAACACGGATGGTTCGTGGCGACGCCCGCAATATCGCAATGGCGGACCTGCTCTCCGATGGCGCGCGCATTTCGCGAAGACTATCTGTGTTCATCGGTGTTCATCCGTGGTTCCAACGCCTTAGTCGAACCCGCGAGGGACACGGGTGTGCCAATCGGTGGCTTGCTGGAACGCGTGCGCGGCGGCGAGCATGCGCGCCTCGTCCCAGTAGTTGCCGACGACCTGCAACCCCACCGGCAGGCCGCGCGCGCCGAACCCGCACGGAATCGACATCCCCGGAAGCCCCGCGAGGTTGATGGGGATCGTGTAGAGGTCGTCGAGGTACATCTGCACCGGGTCGTCCTTCTTCGCGCCGAGCCGGTACGCGACCGAGGGCGCGGCGGGCCCCGCGATCAGGTCGCACTTCGCGAACGCCTCGGTGAAATCGCGCGCGATGAGGCGGCGGATGCGCTGCGCCTGCAGGTAGTACGCATCGTAGTAGCCGTGCGACAGCACGTACGTGCCGATCATGATGCGCCGCTTCACCTCCGCGCCGAAGCCCTGCGCGCGCGTCTTCGAGTACATGTCGTCCAGGTCCGCGTATTCCGGCGCGCGATGGCCGTAGCGCACGCCGTCGTAGCGGGCGAGGTTGGACGACGCCTCCGCGGGCGCGATCACGTAGTACACGGGGACGGAGAGATGCTGGTTGGGAAGGCTCACCTCGACCGTCTTCGCGCCGAGCTTCTTCAGCTCCTCGATGGCGGCGAGGATCGGGGCGGCGACGTCCGCGGCGAGGTCCTCGGTGAAGTACTCGCGCGGCAATCCGATCGTGAGCCCCTTCACGCCGCCGCCGAGCGCGGCCGCGTAGTCGCCCTTCGGCCGATCCATGCAGGTCGAATCGCGCGGGTCGAAGCCCGCCATCGCGTCGAGCAGGATCGCCAGATCCTCGGCGCTCTTCGCCATCGGGCCGCCCTGGTCGAGCGACGAGGCGAAGGCGACCATCCCGTAGCGCGAGACCCGGCCGTACGTGGGCCGCAAGCCGGAAATTCCGGTGAACGAAGCCGGCTGGCGGATCGAGCCGCCGGTATCCGTGCCGGTCGCGGCGGGCGCGAGCGCCGCGGCGACCGCCGCCGCCGAGCCGCCGGAGCTGCCGCCGGGCACCGCATCGGTGTCCCAGGGATTGCGCACCGGACCGAAATGCGACGTCTCGTTCGAGGAGCCCATCGCGAACTCGTCCATGTTGGTCTTGCCGAGCAGCACCGCGCCCTCGGCGGCGAAGCGCTCGACCACGTGCGCGTCGTAGGGCGCGATCCAGTTCGCGAGCATCCTCGAGCCGCAGGTCGTGCGCCAGCCGCGCGCGCAGAACAGATCCTTGTGCGCGACCGGAATGCCGGTGAGCGGGCGCGCATCGCCGCGTGCGATCCGTTCGTCGGCCGCGCGCGCCTGCGCGAGCGTCGCCTCGGCGTCGACGGTGATGAACGCATTGAGGCGCGCGTTGCAACGCTCGATGCGCGCGAGGAAGGCGCGCGCCAGCTCGACCGCGGAAATCCGTTTCGCGGCGAGCTCGACGCGGAGCTCGCGCAGGGACGCTCGATGCATCGGGATCTACTCGATCACCTTCGGCACGAGGTAGAGGCCGTCCTCGACCTGCGGCGCGGCGGCCTGGAACGCCTCGCGCCGGTCCTCGTCGGTGACGCGGTCCTCGCGCAGGCGCTGCCCGGCGTCCTCGGGATGCGACATGGGCTCGACGCCGCCGGTATCGACGGCGGCCATGCGCCCGACCAGCTCGAGGATGCCGTTCAACTCGCGTTCGAGCGCGGCCGCCTCGGAATCGGCCACCTCGATGCGCGCGAGCCGGGCGATGCGCAGGACCTGATCTCGGGACAGCATTCGAAACTCTCTCTAAGGCCTTAATTCGGCGCGAAATCGGGCTATTATAGAGGCCCGCCTCTTCCCGCGACACGCAGCAGCTCGAAACTCTTTACGGATCAAGATGTTCTCCTTCGTTTCCAAGTATTTCTCGACCGACCTCGCGATCGACCTCGGCACCGCCAACACGCTCATCTACGTGCGCGGCAAGGGCATCGTGCTCGACGAGCCGTCGGTGGTCGCGATTCGCCAGGAAGGCGGGCCCAACGGCAAGAAGACCATCCAGGCGGTGGGCCTCGCCGCGAAGCAGATGCTCGGGCGAACTCCGGGAAACATCACGGCCATCCGCCCGATGAAGGACGGCGTGATCGCGGACTTCACGATCACCGAGCAGATGCTCAAGTACTTCATCAAGAAGATCCACGACAACCAGTGGTTCCGGCCCAGCCCGCGCATCGTGATCTGCGTGCCGTACGGCTCCACGCAGGTCGAGCGCCGCGCGATCAAGGAAAGCGCGATCGGCGCCGGCGCCTCGCAGGTGTTCCTGATCGAGGAGCCGATGGCCGCCGCGATCGGCGCGGACCTCCCCATCGCCGACGCCACCGGCTCGATGGTGGTCGACATCGGCGGCGGCACCACGGAAGTGGGCGTGATCTCGCTCGGCGGCATCGTCTACTCGGCCTCGGTGCGGGTGGGCGGCGACAAGTTCGACGAGGCGATCATCAACTACATCCGCCGCAACTACGGCATGCTGATCGGGGAATCGACCGCCGAGGGCATCAAGAAGCACATCGGCAGCGCCTTCCCCGGCAGCGAGGTGCGCGAGATGGAGGTGAAGGGCCGCAACCTCGCCGAGGGCATCCCGCGCTCGTTCACCATCTCCTCCAACGAGATCCTGGAGGCGCTCACCGATCCGCTGAACTCGATCGTCTCGGCCGTGAAGAGCGCGCTCGAGCAGACCCCGCCGGAGCTGGGCGCCGACATCGCGGAGAAGGGCATGGTCCTCACCGGCGGCGGCGCGCTGCTGCGCGAGCTCGACCGGCTGCTGATGGAAGAGACCGGTCTTCCGGTGATCGTCGCCGACGACCCGCTCACCTGCGTCGTGCGCGGCTCGGGCCGCGCCCTGGAGGAGATGGACAAGCTTGGCACTGTCTTCACGAACGATTGACCGGATCGCTTTTGCTGGAGTCCGGTGTTCGGACGTGGAATGGTGTTCACCAACGGGTGAAGCGAAATTTTCCGGGTCCGGCCCCCAGGCCATGACCTGCGGCGCGCTTCTTCGCTTCCGGGCCTGCGCTTGATCCGCGAACCGCCACCGTTCTTCCATCGCGGGCCCTCGCCGCTCGCGCGGCTCACGTTCTTCACGCTCGCCGCGATCGCCGTGATGATCGCCGACCATCGCTTCCACGCGCTCCAGGCGCTGCGCCTGTCGCTCAACACCTTCGCGCAGCCGCTGCAGCAGGTCGCCTCGATGCCGTCGCAGGCGATCGCGCGCGGCGCGGAATTCTTCACCACGCAGGACGAGCTGCTGCGCGAGAACCGCGAGCTGCGGGTGAAGCTGCTCGAGCAGTCGGCGGCGGCGCAGGAAGCGCGGCTGCTGAAGGCGGAGGAAACGCACCTGCTCGCGATGTCGCCGGGCCACAGCCGCTACGCCGACGGCGGGGTCCTCGCCGAGGTGCTCTACACCGCGCGCAACCCGTTCACGCGCAAGGTCATCGTCGACAAGGGGCTCACGCACGGCATCAAGGCCGGCATGCCCGTGATCGACGGCACCGGCGTGGTGGGCCAGGTGACGAACGTCGGCACCTTCACCAGCGAGGTGACGCTCGTCACCGAGAAGGGACAGTCGGTGCCGGTCATGCTGGTGCGCAACGGCTTGCGCGCGATCGCGGTGGGCTCCGGAAAGGACGGCACCATCGAAATCCCGTTCATGCCCGCCTCCGCCGACGTGCAGGAAGGCGACCTCTTCGTGACCTCGGGCATCGACGGCACCTATCCGCCCGGCCTCACGGTCGCGAAGGTGTCGAGCGTCGAGAAGAACTCGGCCTACATGTTCGCGCGCATCGTGGCGTACCCCGCGGCGGCCGTCGACCACTATCGCTACGTGCTGCTGCTGCCGCTCGCGCCTCCGTCGCCACGGCCGGAGACGCTCGAGGAGGAAGCGCGCAAGCCCGCGAAGGAGCGTGCGCCGCGCACGCGGCGCGAAGGAGGCGGCGCTGCGCCCCGCTGACCTCACGCCGGTCGCGCGCGACGTGATGAAGGGGCCCGCGAGCGCGGGCCTCATCTTCGCCTCGTTCCTCGCCGCCTATCTCTTCGCGGTGCTTCCGTGGTCCGGCAGGTGGCTACTCGCGCGTCCCGACTTCGTCCTGCTGCTGCTCGTGTTCTGGACGCTGCACGAGCCGCGCGCGGTCGGGCAGGGCATGGCGTTCGCCCTCGGCCTGCTGATGGACGTGAGCGACTCGGTGCTTCTCGGCCAGCACGCGTTCGCCTACGTGGTCGCGGTGTACGGCGCACAGGTGCTGCGCGTGCGCATCGTCTCCTTCCACCTGCCCGAGCAGACGCTGCACGTGCTGGGTCTCACGGTGGTGGCGAGCTGCGTGATGCTGCTGCTGAACCTCCTGCTGGGCGCGGATTTCCCCGGCTTCGGGTACTTCGTCTCGCCCGTGCTCACCGCGCTCGCATGGGCACCGGCGAGCGCGATCCTCCATTCGCAGGCGGTGCGCCGGCGGCGGGAGGCGACGCCATGATGGTGGGGAAGGCGCTGCGCGACCCGCGCCGCGAGCTCACCGTCTTCCGCAACCGCATGCTGGTGGCCGGGCTCCTGATCGTCGGCGCCTTCGGCGTGCTGGTGGCGCGCTTCGTCTGGCTGCAGGTGGTCCAGCAGCAGTACTACCACACGCTCGCGGAGCAGAACCGCATCTCGGTGGTGCCGGTGGTGCCGAGCCGCGGCCTCATCCTCGACCGCACGGGACGCGTGCTCGCCGCGAACTATTCGGCCTACACGCTGGAGATCACGCCGAGCAAGGTGCCGAACGTCGAGAAGGCGATCGACGCGCTCTCCCGGGTGATCGAGGTCTCGCCGCGCGACCGGCGCCGCTTCCGCAAGCTCGAGGAAGAAAGCAAGAACTTCGAGAGCCTGCCGATCCGCACGCGCCTCACGGAAGAGGAGGTGGCGCGCTTCGCGGTGAATCGCTTCCGCTTCCCCGGCTTCGAGATCAAGGCGCGCCTGTTCCGCTCCTACCCGCAGGGCGAGATCGCCTCGCACGCGATCGGCTACATCGGCCGCATCAACGACGCGGACCTGCAGCGCATCGACGAGCAGGGGCTCTCGGCCAACTACAAGGGCAGCGACCACATCGGCAAGCTCGGCATCGAGGGCGCCTACGAGAAGGAGCTGCACGGCGTGACCGGCAGCGAGCAGGTGGAGATCGACGCCGGCGGCCGCGCGATCCGCTCGCTCTCGCGCACCGAGCCGCAATCGGGCGACAACGTCGTCGTCACGATCGACCTGGAGCTGCAGAAGATCGCGGAGGAGGCGTTCGGCGACTACAAGGGCGCGCTGGTCGCGATCGACCCGCGCAACGGCGACGTGCTGGCGCTGGTCTCGAAGCCGGACTTCGACCCCAACCTCTTCGTGGACGGCATCGATCCGCAGAACTGGGACGCGCTCAACAACTCGCCCGACAAGCCGCTCAACGACCGGGCGCTGCGCGGCCAGTACCCGCCGGGATCCACCATCAAGCCCTTCATGGCGCTCGCCGCGCTCGAAGACCACAAGCGCTCCCCCTCCTACACCATCTCGGATCCGGGCTACTACACGCTCGCCGGCGTCTCGCACCGCTACCGCGACTGGAAGAAGGGCGGCCACGGCCTGGTGGACATGCACCGCGCGATCGTCGTCTCGTGCGACACCTACTTCTACGGGCTCGCCAACGAGCTCGGCATCGACGCGATCCACGATTTCCTCACGCGCTTCGGCTTCGGCCAGAAGACCGGCATCGACATCGAGGGCGAGCTTCCCGGGCTCGCGCCGTCGCAGGCGTGGAAGATGCAGCGTTTCCGGCAGAAGTGGTACGCGGGCGACACGGTGAGCGTCGGCATCGGCCAGGGCTACATGCTCACCACGCCGATGCAGCTCGCCACGGCCACCGCGACGCTCGCGAACGGCGGCATCCCGGTGCATCCGCACCTGCTGAAGGCGATCCAGGACGCGAAGACGCACGAGGACCATCCCTACAAGTCGCCGACGGGCGAGGGGAAGCCCATCGTGAGCCCGGAGAACCTCGCCATCGTCCGCGCGGCCATGGCGGACGTCACCAAGCCGGGCGGAACCGCCGCGCAGGCCGGTGCCGGCGCGCCCTACTCGATCGCGGCGAAGACCGGAACCGCGCAGGTGGTCGGCATGAAGCAGGGCGAGCGCTACGACGTGAAGCGCCTGAAGCGCGAGCACTGGGACCACGCGCTGCTCATCGCCTTCGCGCCCGCCGACGACCCGAAGATCGCGCTCGCGATCCTGGTGGAGAACGGCCAGCACGGCGGCTCGACGGCGGGCCCGATCGCGCGCGCCGTGTTCGACTACTACCTCACCGGCAGGAAGCCGGTGGTCAAGCCGCCGCCGCCCCCGCCCGAGACCGGCACCGTCGAGGAAGAGGAACATGATTAACCGCGCCTTCGACTTCCTCGCGCGGCGCATCGACGGGCCGCTGATGGCGGCGATCGCGCTCACCGTGGCGCTCGGGCTCACGGTGGTGTACTCGGCTTCCGGCGGCGGATCGCCCGACCGCGTGTTGAGCCAGGCGCGCAACCTCGCCCTCGCGCTCTTCGCCCTGTGGCTCTTCGCCCAGGTGCACCCGCAGACGCTGATGCGCCTCGCGCTCCCGGTGTACGTCGCCGGCCTCGGGCTGCTCGTCGGCGTGGCGCTCTTCGGCGAGGTTCGCAACGGCGCCCGCCGCTGGTTGAACCTCGGCTTCACCACCATCCAGCCCTCCGAGGTGATGAAGATCGCGGTGCCGCTCATGCTCGCGTGGTTCTTCCACCGGCACGAGGAGGGCGTGCGGCTGCGCGACTTCGTGCTCGCCGGCGTCATGCTCGCGGTGCCGGTGGGCCTCATCGCACGCCAGCCCGACCTCGGCACGGCGCTCCTCGTCTTCGCCTCCGGCTTCTTCGTGATCTTCCTCGCCGGGCTCTCCTGGCGCGTGCTGGTCTCGATCTTCGTCGCGGGAGCCGCCGCGGTGCCCTTCATCTGGCCCATGCTGCACGACTACCAGCGCCAGAGGATCCTCACGCTCCTCGACCCGATGCAGGACCCGCTCGGCGCGGGCTACCACATCATCCAGTCGACCATCGCGATCGGCTCCGGCGGCATGCTCGGCAAGGGATGGCTGAACGGCACCCAGGCGCAGCTCGACTTCGTGCCGGAGCGCTCCACCGACTTCATCCTCGCGGTGTTCGGCGAGGAGTTCGGGCTGGTCGGGAACGTGATCCTGATCGTGCTCTACGTGCTCATCATCGCGCGCGGCATGATGATCGCGGCCAACGCCTCCACCGTCTTCGCGCGGCTCACCGCCGGCGCCATCACGCTCACGTTCTTCACCTACGCGTTCGTGAACATGGGCATGGTGAGCGGCATCCTGCCGGTGGTGGGCGTGCCGCTGCCGATGATCAGCTACGGCGGCACCGCGCTCCTCTCGGTGCTCGCCGGGTTCGGCATCCTGATGTCGATCTCCACCCACAAGCAGCTGGTGTCCAGTTGAGGCTCGCGGCCGCGCTCCTCGTGCTGGTCGCGCTCGCCCTCGCGGGCTGCGGCACGACCGCCAGGCGCAATCCGTATTACGCCGACGACGGGCCGCCCGAAAAGGTGCCCGAGGGCCTCGACAAGGTGCCCGAGGCGGTGCCGCACGAAGAGCCGTTCAACGCGTTCGCCAATCGCCCGTACACGGTGTTCGGCACCACGTACGTGCCGGTGGTCGACCGCCAGCCGTTTCGCCAGCGCGGGCTCGCGTCCTGGTATGGGCGCAAGTTCCAGGGCCAGAAGACCGCCTCGGGCGAGCCGTACGACATGTTCAAGATGACCGCCGCGCACAAGACGCTGCCGATCCCGAGCTACGCGAAGGTGACCAACCTCGCGAACGGAAAGTCGGTGGTGGTTCGCATCAACGATCGCGGACCGTTCCACAGCGGCCGCATCATCGATCTCTCCTACGCCGCGGCGGCGAAGATCGGGCTCGCCGCGAAGGGCAGCGGCATGGTCGAGGTGGAGCGCGTGTTCCAGCGGCCGAAGGACGATCGCATGGCCCCGGCGCCCGAAGCGCCCCGGCAAGCGTCGGCGAGCGGTGAAGGCGCTTCGCCCGTACCGACGCCCGCGTCGAGCACCCTCACGCAAGTCGCGCCGGACGCCGCGAGCGACTCGCCCGCGCCCCCGGCCATTCGCACGCCGGTCGTCGCGCACGAGGAGAGCGGCGTCTGGATCCAGCTCGGCGCGTTCGCGAGCGCGCAGGCGGCGCAGGCGTTCCGCGACAAGGCGGCGGGCGAGCTGCCGTGGATGCTCGAACCCATCCGCATCGTGCAACGCGACGGATTGAGCCGCGTGCGCCTCGGTCCCTACCGCAGTCGCGACGAAGCCGAGGCGATCGCCGCCAAGGTGCGCCAATCCCTCGGCTACGCGCCCGCCATCGTCGATCGCTAGCCGCGCGCCCCGGAAGCCCCATGAAGCGTTTGCTCGCAGTGCTCTTCGCGTGGACGGCATTCGCCGCCCACGCACAGGCCGTCACGCCGCCGCCCGTCGCCGCGCGCGCCTGGATCCTGGTCGACGCGCTGAGCGGGCAGATGCTCGCCGCGCAGGCGGCCGACGACCGTTTCGATCCGGCGTCGCTCACCAAGCTCATGACGGCATACGTCGTGTTCGCGGCGCTGCGCGACCACGCGCTCGACGAGGACCGCGCGGTCGCGCCCTCGGCGAAGGCGGTGAAGGCGCCCGGCGCGCGCATGTTCCTCGAGGCGGGGAAGCCGGCGACGGTGCGCGACCTGCTGCAGGGACTCGTCGTCGATTCGGGCAACGACGCCGCGCTCGCGCTCGCCGAGGCGGTCGCGGGAAGCGAGGAGCGGTTCGTCGAGCGGATGAATCGAGAGGCCCTTCGCCTGGGCCTTTCCAACACGCACTTCGTGAACGCGACCGGCGCGCCGTCGCCGGACCATTATTCGTCGGCGCGCGACCTGGCGAAGCTCGCGCTCGCGCTGATGCGCGATTTCCCGCATCGGTATCCGATGTATTCCACGAAGGAATTCACCTACAACGGCCTGCGCCAGAGCAACCGCAACCGGCTGCTGTGGGCCGATCCCACCGCGGACGGCGTGGACACCGGCAGCACCGAAGCGGCCGGCTACGGCCTCGTCGCCTCCGCACGGCGCGGCGAGCGGCGCCTGGTGGCGGTCGTGCTCGGCGCACGCACCGACGGACTGCGCACGACCGAGAGCCAGAAGCTGCTCAACTTCGGCTTCCAGGCATACGAGACGCGGCGTGTGTACGCGAAGGGCAAGCCGGTCGCCGATGTGGCGATCTACAAGGGAACGCAATCCCGCGTCGCGCTGGGCTTCGAGCGCGACGTCTGGCTCACGCTCCCGCGCGGCGCGTTCGACGGCATCCGCGCGGTGCTCGACACGCGCCAGCCCTTCGTCGCCCCGCTTGCCGCAGGGGAGAAAGCGGGGATAATGAAGCTCATGCGCGGCAACGCGCCCCTGGCGCAATTCCCCGTCGTCGCCCTCGAGGACGTGCCCGTCGCGGGCTTCCTCTCCCGCGGCTGGGACACCCTCAAACTGATGTTCGACTCCTCCCCATGACCGCCAACATCGCGCATTTCGACGGCGAGCTGATGCCGCTCGACCGCATCCACGTCTCGCCGCTCGACCGCGGCTTTCTCTTCGGCGACGGCGTCTACGAGGTGATCCCGGTGTACGACGGCGCGCCGCTGCGCGCGCGCGAGCATTTCGAGCGGCTGCAGCGCTCGATGGACGAGGTGCTGCTCGCGAACCCGCATACGGTGGACGAGTGGATCGAGCTCACGCGCCAGCTCCTCGCGCACCACCCGGGCAACCAGTCGGTCTACATCCAGGTGACGCGCGGCGTGCCGCCGAAGCGCGACCACGTGATCCCGAAGGGCCTCGCGCCGACCGTCTTCATGATGTGCCAGCCGCTCGCCACGCCCTCGCGCGAGGCGGTCGAGAATGGGGTCGCCTGCGTCACCTCGCCCGATTTCCGCTGGGAGAAGTGCCACATCAAGTCGACGTCGCTCCTCGGCAACGTCCTCGCGCGCCAGGTCTCGGCCGATGCCGGCGCGACGGAAACCATCCTCATCCGCGACGGCTTCGTGACCGAGGCGTCGTCGTCGAACGTGTTCGTCGTGAAGAAAGGCGTCGTCGCCGCGCCGCCTCGGGACCACCTGATCCTCCTCGGCATCACCTACGACCTGCTCACGCGCCTCGCCGACGAGGGCCGCATCGAGCTCGAGATCCGTCCGGTGTCCGAGGCGGAGCTGCGCGCCGCGGACGAGGTGTGGCTCTCCTCCTCGACCAAGGAAGTGCTCGCGGTCACCGCGATCGACGGGAAGCCGGTCGGCAACGCGAGACCCGGTCCGGTCTTCAAGCGCATGCACGCCCTCTACCAGGACTACAAGGCGACGCTCGGGTCGGGGCGCAAGGTGGCGGCTTGAACCAGCGGCCGTCCGGCACCATCTGAAGCCCATGCATTCGCCCATGAACACGCCCGAGAACCCGCCCTCGCTCCTCACCTTTCCGTGCGTCTTCCCGATGAAGGTGATGGGACGGCGCGAGGACGGCTTCGCGCAGCTCGTCTCGGAGATCGTCATGCGCCACGCGCAGGACTTCCGCCCCGAGACGATCGAGATGCGCTCCTCGAAGAACGCGCGCTACCTCTCCCTCACCGTCGTGATCAACGCGCGCTCGCGCGAGCAGCTCGACGCGCTCTACTCGGAGCTCTCGAAGCATCCGATGGTGATCATGGTGTTGTGAGGACGCGCCGCCTCGGCCGCGTGGCCTACGAGCCGACGTGGCGCGCGATGCAGGCGCTCACGCAGCGCCGCGACGCGTCGGCCGAGGACGAGCTGTGGCTCCTCGAGCACCCGCCGGTCTATACGCTCGGCCTCGCCGGGCGCCGCGAGCACGTCCTCGCTCCGGGCACCATTCCGGTCGTCGCCACGGATCGCGGCGGGCAGGTCACCTACCACGGTCCCGGCCAGGCCGTCGCCTACGCGATGCTCGACCTGCGCCGCCGCGCTCTCGGCGTGAAGGAGCTGGTGCGCCGCCTCGAGCAGGCGGCGATCGACGTGCTCGGCGGCTACGGCATCCAGGGGGAGCGCCGGACCGGCATGCCCGGCGTATACGTGGGCGGGGCGAAGATCGCCGCCGTCGGCCTGCGCGTCGCGCGCGGCTGCAGCTATCACGGCATCGCGCTCAACGCGGACCTCGACCTCGAGCCCTTCTCGCGCATCGACCCGTGCGGCTATCCCGGCCTCGCGTGCACGCGACTGGCCGACCATGGGGTCCGTGATAGCATCGATGCAGTGCAGCAGAAGCTTTCCGATGCGCTCGAGCGATGCCTGATTCCGACCTGAAGCTGCAGCAGAAGCGAGCCCTCAAGACCGCGCGCATTCCGATCAAGGTGGTGGCGCAAGCCGAGGCGCTGCGCAAGCCCGAGTGGATCCGCGTGCGCGCCGGCGGCGGCGAGCGCTTCCATGAAATCAAGCGCGTGCTCCGCGAGGCGAAGCTGCACACGGTGTGCGAGGAAGCCTCGTGCCCGAACATCGGCGAGTGCTTCGGCCACGGCACCGCCACGTTCATGATCCTGGGCGACCTGTGCACGCGCCGCTGTCCGTTCTGCGACGTGGCCCACGGCCGCCCGCAGCCGCCCGATCCCGACGAGCCGCGCCATCTCGCCGAGACCATCGCCGCGATGAAGCTCGCCTACGTCGTCGTCACCAGCGTCGACCGCGACGACCTCAGGGACGGCGGCGCCGGCCACTTCGTCGAATGCATCCGCGCGGTGCGCGCGCTCTCGCCCGCGACGCGCATCGAGATCCTCACGCCGGACTTCCGCGGGCGCGTGGAGCGCGCGCTCGCGATCCTCGCCGATGCCCCGCCGGACGTGATGAACCACAACCTCGAGACCGTGCCGCGCCTCTATCGGCAGGCGCGCCCCGGCTCCGACTACGCGCATTCGCTCGCGCTGCTGCGCGATTTCAAGGCCGCGCACCCGTCGGTGCCGACGAAATCCGGTCTCATGGTGGGCCTGGGCGAGACCAACGACGAGATCCTCGAGGTGATGCGCGACCTGCGCGCGCACCGCGTGGACATGCTCACCATCGGCCAGTACCTGCAGCCCTCGAAGCACCATCTTCCGGTCGCGCGTTATGCGCATCCGGACGAGTTCCGGAGGCTCGGCGAGGAGGCCGCGCGCATGGGCTTCGTCAACGCGGCGTGCGGGCCGCTGGTGCGCTCCAGCTATCACGCCGATCGCCAGGCGGCCGAAGCCGGGCTCGCCTGACAACCGTGCGTCGACCGGCGCATAATCGTTGCGCCATGCATCGATCCGCGTTCGCCGCTTTCGCGGCGCCCCTCGTATTCGCAGCCTGCGCGGCGCACGCGGAGATTTTCCGCTGCACGTCGGGCTCGGGCGCGGTGACTTACCAGCAGGACCCATGCGGCGCGAGCGAGAGCGCGAGGAAGGTCGACGTTCCGTCGAGCTATCCCGCCGCCGACATCACCGCGCGGGAGCGTCTTTTCGCGCGCGAGGCCGCGCTCGAGCAGCGGCTCGAGGCCGAGCGCGAGCGCCGCAGCCGCGAGACGATCGCGCACGTGATGCAGCCGGAGCCCGTGCCCGCACCCGAAGTGAGCGAAGGGCCCGAGATCATCTGGCTCGGCGCACCCGTTCGCTTGCATCGCCACCCGTTCCGCTCGTTCTTGCGCCGCGGCGGCCTGCGCGGCGGCCTGCGGCACAACTGATTCCTCCCGGGTCCTTCGCGCCCCGCCGCGGCCGGGTGCGCAGCCGCCGATTGTCGTACCCGGATGGACGGAATACCCTTATTCGGCCATTCGCCTTATACTCCGGGCCGCGATATGGACCGATTCAAGGAGCTCACGACCTTCGTGGAAGTGGCGCAGCGCGGAAGCCTCTCGGCGGCCGCGCGCGAGGAAGGCATCACGCCCGCGATGGTGGGCCGGCGCATCGACCAGCTCGAGGAGCGCCTCGGCGTGAAGCTCTTCAAGCGCTCCACGCGCAAGGTGACCCTCACGCCGGAGGGCGCCACCTTCTACGACGACTGCCACCGCGTGCTCGAGGAGCTGCGTGCGGCGGAGGATTCGCTCACGGTGGGCACGAGGAGCGCGTCGGGGCGGCTCATCATCACGGCGCCCACCGCGTTCGGGCGCAAGCACATCGCCCCGCACCTGCCCGCGTTCATCGCCGAGCATCCCAACCTCGCGATCACGTTGCACCTGTCGGAGCGCCTCGTCGACCTCAGGAACGAGCGCTTCGACCTCGCGATCCGCATCGCCGACCTGAAGAGCGCCGACCTCATCGCCGCGAAGCTCGCGCGCAACCATCGTGTGGTGTGCGGCTCGCCCGCCTACTTCAAGCGCGCCGGGCGGCCGAAAAGCCTCGCGGAGCTCGCACGCCACAACTGCCTGGTGACCAGCACCGAGGACGGCGTCGCCGATTCCTGGAGCTTCTTGGACAAGGGCAAGCCCGTCGCGGTGAAAGTCGGCGGCAGCCTGCAGTGCAACGACGGCGAGGTGCTCACGCGCTGGGCGATCGCGGGCGAGGGCCTCGCATGGCGTTCGGCCTGGGAAGTGAGCGAAGAGGTGAAGCGCGGACGGCTCGTCACCGCGCTCGACGAGTTCTCGATGCCGGGCAACAACATCTATGCCGTCTACGCCGAGCGGCGGCTCCTCCCGGCGAAGGTGAAGTTCTTCATCGATTTCCTGCGCAAGACGTTCGGAGATCCGCCGTATTGGGAGTAAGAAGGCGGACCGGGGAGCCGGCGAGCGGGAGTGGCGCTGGAGCGGACCGCAGGCGCCCGCCGCTCGACGCCATCAAGCGCCTTACCGGAACTGCTTGACCACGTGGTGCTGCCGGCGGCTCACCGGCAGCTTCTCGCCGGTGCCCTTGATCACCACCGCCCATCCCGACTCGCTCTCCTCGGCGTTGCGCGCGAAGCCGGCGACCGCGTGTCGCGCGACCAGGCAGTTGCGGTGCACGCGCACGAAGGCCTCGGCGAACTCCTCCTCCAGCTTGGTGAGCGATTCCTCGACCAGGTACTCGCGCTCGAGCGTGCGCACCGTGACGTACTTGAGCTCGGCGCGCAGATAGAGGATCTCGCCGACCGGCACCAGGTGGATCTTCCCCCGCTCGTGCACGGATAGGTGGCGCCGCGGCTGGTTGGCAGCGGCGTCGAGGGCTTCGCGGCTGGGCGGGGCCGCGGCGCGCGCCTTGGTGAGCGCGCCGAGCAGCCGCTCCACGCGGATCGGCTTCAGCAGGTAATCGATCGCGTTCACCTCGAAGGCGTTGATGGCATAGCTGTCGAAGGCCGTGGTGAAGATGATCGCGGGCGGGTTCGGCATGCCGGCGATATGGCGCGCCGCCTCCATGCCGTCGATCTCCGGCATGCGGATGTCGAGCAGGATGATGTCCACCTTCTCGCGGTTGAGCACGTCCAGCACCTCGCGTCCGCTGCGCGCCTCGTCCACGACGGCGAGCGGGAAGCGCTCGCGGCACTCGTCGAGCAGGTCGCGCAGCCGCTGGCGCGCCGGCGCCTCGTCGTCGGCGACGAGGATGCGCGGCACCTCGCCGTGGGCGAGCGTCATGCGGGCGCGGTGAGGTAGGGCATGCGGATCGTCACCCGGTAGGAGCCCTCGTCCACCTCGGACTTCATGCTCGCCTCGGCGTCGAAATGCAGCTGCAGCCGCTCTCGGATGTTGGCGATCGCCATGCGGTTGCCCGCGGGACTGCGCGTGCCGGCGGGCGCCGGATTCACGAGCGTCATCACGAGCTGCGGCCCGTCGCGGCGCACGTCGATGGAGACCTCGCCGCCTTCCGGGGAGGGTTCGATCCCGTGGTAGACGGCGTTCTCGACGAGCGGCTGCAGCACGAGCGGCGGCACCAGCGCGTCGCCGGGCATCCCGTCGATGCGCCACGAGACGCGCAGGCGCTCGCCCAGGCGCAGGCTCTCGATCGCGAGGTACTGGCGCGCGAGCTCCACCTCCTCGGCGATCGGGGCGAGCGTGCGGTTCTCGGACATCAGCACGCGGAAGAGGTCCGCCATGTCCTCGAGGGCACGCTCCGCGCGCCGCGGCTCGGAGCGGATCAGCGAGATCACCGCGTTGATGCTGTTGTAGAGGAAATGCGGGCGGATGCGCGCCTGCAGCGCCTGGATGCGCGCATCGGCGATCGCCGGGGCGAGCGCGCGCGAGCGCAGGTCGAAATAGGCGAGCGTCACGGCGGTGGCGAAGAGCACCAGCGCGGCGAGGCGCGGGAAGGAGGCATTGGCGTAGTCGACGAAGAGGCTCCCGACCGCGCGGCCGGCGGCCCAGGAAAGCGCCAGCTCGAAGACGGCCACCGCCACGATCGAGCGAATGTAGCCCATCGCATGCAGCCAGCGGCGCGCGCCGCACAGCGCGACGAGGCTCACGATGAGCACCGGCTCGGCGAGGGCGGCGAGGAGGACGAACTCGAGGGCCGCGGCCGCGAGGCTCGGCGCGCGAACCGTGGCGGCCGCGGCTACCAGCAGGTTCACGATGACCAACGAGCGCAGCATGATGCCCAGGTTGCAGAAATTGGGCAGCCTGATCCCGGTAGCCGTCTGATTTATACTCGCCACGTTCCCCATTTGGCCATCGCCGCCGTTTCCATGCAACAAGACGACAAGCCGGCCGGAAAGGCGAGCGCCGGCAAGGCATGGTCGGGCCGATTCGCCGAGCCCATCGACGAGCTCACCCGCCGCTTCAACGCGTCGGTCGATTTCGACCGCCGCCTCGCGCCGTTCGACATCCGCGGCTCGCTCGCCCACGCGCGCATGCTCGAGCGCTGCGGCATCCTGCCGGCGGCCGACCTCGAGGCGATCGAGCGCGGCATGGCGCGCATCGCCGAGGAAGTGCGCGCCGGGACGTTCCCGTGGTCGATCGAGCGCGAGGACGTGCATTTCAACATCGAGCATCGGCTCACCGAGCTCGCCGGCGACGCGGGCAAGCGGCTGCACACGGCGCGCTCGCGCAACGACCAGGTGGCGACCGACATGCGCCTGTGGCTGCGCGACGAGATCGACGGGCTCGCGGCGCTCCTCCAGCGCGTGCGCGAGCGGATCCTCGATCTCGCCGAGCGCAACGCGGCGACGCCGATGCCGGGATTCACGCACCTGCAGGTGGCGCAGCCGGTGACCTTCGGCCACCATCTCATGGCGTACTTCGAGATGTTCACGCGCGACGCCGGGCGCCTCGCCGATTGCCGGCGCCGCGCCAACATGCTGCCGCTGGGCGCCTCCGCGCTCGCCGGCACGAGCTACCCGATCGACCGGGAATGGGTCGCCCGCGAGCTCGGCTTCGACGGCGTGTGCGAGAACTCGCTCGACGCGGTTTCCGACCGCGATTTCGCGGTCGAATTCGTCGCCGCCGCCGCGCTCGCCATGGCGCACGTCTCGCGCCTCGCCGAGGAGCTGGTCCTGTGGGCCAATCCGCGCTTCGGCTTCGTGCGGATCCCGGACCGGTTCTGCACCGGCTCCTCGATCATGCCGCAGAAGAAGAACCCGGACGTGCCGGAGCTCATGCGCGGCAAGACGGGGCGGGTGTACGGGTCGCTGGTGGCGCTCCTCACGCTCCTCAAGGCCCAGCCGCTCGCCTACAACAAGGACAACCAGGAGGACAAGGAGCCGCTCTTCGACGCCGCCGACACGCTGCGCGACGTGCTCGCCATCCTCGCCGAGCTCGTGGGCGGGCTCGTCGCGCAGCCGCAACGCATGCTCGAGGCGCTGCGCGAGGGCCACTCCACGGCCACCGACCTCGCCGACTACCTGGTGCGCAAGGGATTGCCGTTCCGCGACGCGCACGAGGTGGTGGCGCGCGCGGTGCGCGCGGCGGAGGATTCCGGCCGGGAGCTCGCGCAGCTCCCCATCGCGGAGCTCGCGCGGTTCTCGCCGCTCATCGCGCCCGATGCGGTCGAGGCGCTCACGGTGGAAGGCTCGATCGCGGCGCGCCGGCATATCGGGGGCACCGCTCCCGAGGCGGTGCGTGCCGCGATCGCACGCGCCCGCAGGCGGCTCGCGGCCGGCTAGGCCGCTTCCTCGGTCTTCTTCGCCTCGAAGATGCGGCAGATCCGGCGCGTTTCGGGGCCCGAGAGCCGGTCGCCCATGCGCCCGCAGCGGTAGATGCGCTGCGAGAGCTTCTGGCACCAGCTGCAGTTGTGGCAGACGCCGAAGGGCGCGCCTTCGTTGTCCTCCTGCAGCGTGGTGAGCGCCTCGCGCAGCGCCGAAACGGCGTTGCGGATGCGGTTCGGGCTGATGTTGCGGGTGGCGTTCTGCCAGGCGAGCGTGGGCTGCGACTCGTAGAGCAGCCGCTCGCCGGCGGGCGAGAGCCTCAGGCGCACCACGCGCCGGTCGATGTCGTCCTCGAAGCGCTCGATGAGCCCGCGGCGGTCGAGGAGCAGCAGCGTCTGCGAGACCGTGCCCTTGGTGAGGCCCAGGTACTCCGCGAGGGCCTGCGGCGTGTTGGAATAGCGGTTCGCCTTGCTGAGGTAGATGAGGGATTGCAGGTGCACGGGCTGGAGCGATTCGTCGGCGCCGGCGCGGCGAAGCTCCGTGCGCATGAGGTTGCCGAGCCGCTCGACCAGCTCGAGAAGGACGATCGGGTTCTTGTCCAGTCGCGCCTCCGGATCGCGGTTGACGTCCGCGTCCGCGCATTAGTATCGGCTCGATACGGAAAAGTCAAGGATTCGACGCGCCGATTTGTCGTATCGGGTCGAAACCAACTCGCCGGAAGCGGCCGCGAGTGCCGGTTTTCGTCGCTTTCCGACGCGCCGACTCACGTCCAGCGCACGCGCTCGCCCGATTGCGCCTCGACGAGGCGCGCGAGCGAAGCGAACAGCTCCTCGCCGCTCCTCGTGTCGCGCCACGCCCCCTCGCGCGAGGCGAAATGGAAGCCGCCGGAGCGCGCCGCCACCCAGATCTCGCGGTTCGGCGTCTGCCGATTCACGATGATGCGGCTCGCGTCCGGGCACTCGACGCTGAGCACGCCGCCCTCGAGGTCCACGTCGAGCGCGTCGTGCGCGGCGAGCGAGGACTCGATGCGCTCGAGCACCGCGTCCACGGCCCGGTGGAATTCCGATTCGTTCATAATCGACGCCATGATACGCGCCGCGCCGGTTCTCGCCGTCCTGCTGCTGCTCGCCGCCTGCGGGCAGAAGGGACCGCTCAAGCTTCCCGCTCCCGCGCCCGCCGTCCCGACGCCGGTTCCCGCCGCGCCGCCTTCCTCGCCATGAGCGCGCTCGAGCGCGTGGCGGGCGAGCTGCGCCTGGAGGGCGCCTCGCTCGAGGAGATCGCGCGCCGCTTCGGCACGCCGTGCTACGTGTACTCGCGCGCCGCGATCGAGGCGGCGTTCCGCGACTTCGACCAGGGCCTCGCCGGCCTCGACCACCTCGTCTGCTACGCGGTGAAGGCGGGATCCAACCTCGCGATCCTCGACCTCCTCGCCCGCGCCGGCGCCGGGTTCGACATCGTCTCGGGCGGCGAGCTCGCGCGCGTGCTCGCCGCGGGCGGGCGCGCCGATCGCGTGATCTTCTCCGGCGTCGGCAAGACGGAGACGGAGATGCGCGCGGCGCTCGAAACGGGCATCAAGTGCTTCAACGTCGAGAGCGAGCCGGAGCTCGAGCGCCTGGACGCCGTCGCGGGCGCGCTCGGCAAGCGCGCGCCGGTCGCGCTGCGCATCAA
>Ga0134126_10000583_pt1 | contig 46516 bp, 37 predicted proteins | sample KB31752_FD_96881 | JGI IMG/M metagenome (GOLD analysis project Ga0134126, IMG submission 96881) | Terrestrial soil microbial communities with excess Nitrogen fertilizer from Kellogg Biological Station, Michigan, USA - KB3-175-2 | ecosystem: Environmental > Terrestrial > Soil > Unclassified ...
ATGCTCGACTCCCGCCGCCGCTTCGAGCTTCCCACTGCACTTTGCTCCGCTCGTGCGCGGGAAATTGCGACCACTGCCCAGCGCATGATTACCCATCGGAAGACCGCTTGATTTCACCACCAAAGGAGAAGGCAATGCCACTGCTAGAAGTCACCCAAACCCGCCACGTCAGCGCCTCCATTCGGCTCACCGATTCGACTGCTCTATTGGTCGATCAATACGCCGCTTTCATCAAGGCTCCAGCGAACAGTGTTGTGGAGGAAGCCCTAAAGCATGTCTTCGCGAAAGACCGTGACTTTCAGGACTACCTGAAGTCGCCGGATGCGCAGCGGATTACGCCGACGCTTCGCGTGCGCCGTGTCCCCACCAATGATCGTGCGGAACCAGCAGCAAAGAAGCCGGTTCCAGTCGGATCATCGACGTCTCATACGCCGTCAGTTGTGGCGGGATCGAGAGCGTGATCCTCCACCTACATCCGTGGCAGTGCCGGAACGGTGCTTCGCACCGTGTGTATTTCGACACTCCACCCCTCACAGGGTCGTGCAGGTGCACCACGGTGCACTTGCCGCAGCTTCAATGACATGGCGATTTCAAGTGCACTTGGGTGCACCTGAGAATACGAGGTCCCGATGGCGCTCTTGAAAACGAAAACCGACCTGGAACTGACAGGCAACCGGAATGCGCTCCGCGTCTTTCCGGTCACTGCCAAGCTGACGAAGGAAGAGCGCAAAGCAGTGACCGATTTTGCTCAGTCGCAGGGCCTCGCCCGTGGACAGTGGATACGCGATGTCATTCTTGCCGAGCTGGGCGGCGCTCGCTCGAATGATGCTCCGCTGGCAGAGATTCTTGGCGTGCGCTTGCTTTTGGTCAACGTGCTACGTCCGCTCGCCGCAGGCCAGAGACTCACACCCGAAGCATTCGACAAACTGCTCGACGAGATCAGCACCGCCAAGCACCAGCTGGCCGGCAAGCTGGCCTCTGAGAAGCGGAGGTAACGCAATGGCAAAGACAACTTGGGGACGCAGGGAGACGATCATCCGGCCTCGGCACATACCTATCTATACCTACGGACTGGCCATTGCGATTGCCGCCTTGACCTTCGTTGCGGTCTGCGTTCGTATCCATCTCGCCACGCCATTGCAGCAGTATTACCTGCCGGTCTATGAGCGCGCATCGGCCATCGGCGCGTTCACGGCCACGCACCGCAGCACGGCCCGGATACTCTTCGTGAGTAGCCGGGGAAGCGCACCGCGGCCTGCCATGAATGACGATGTGGTGTTGGGTACAACGCCGGAGCCGAACGGCAGGCCGCTCCCGTTGGCGCTCTCCGCCGATGCGCGGCAGCACGGATACTCGCTGCTCTTTCGCGGCCCGGAACGCAGCTATGTGGATGCGCGCTTGCGCGACTATCTGAAAGCTGTCGTCTACGGCGGAGCTTCGCTCCCCGGCTTCTTTCGCCCGCCGCTACTTGGCGGCGCTGCACTGTTTCTCATCCTGCTTCCGTTCACGACCATCAAGGATGTGCAGCGGCAGAAACAGTTGAAGTACGGGCGCAGGCTGAAAGGGCCGGAGATGCTGACGCCGCAGCAATTCAATAGAACCGTGAAAGGCGATGGTATCGGGTTCAAGACCGACGAGATAAAGCCGATGTTACGCATCCCGGCGCGCGCCGAGGCGCAGCATATACAAATCATCGGCGACACTGGAGCGGGTAAGTCGGCACTCATGTTCCAGGTGCTCCGGCAGGTCCGCAGCCGGGGAGATTCGGCCATCGTGTACGATCCGGCCCGCGAGTTCGTGAAGCGATTTTATGACCCGACGCGCGGCGACGTGATTCTTAATCCGCTCGATAAACGCTGCCCGTATTGGGGGCCAGCCGAAGAGCTGCGTAGCCGCTCCGAAGCGAAGGCATTGGCCGCTTCTTTGTTCCAGCCGCCCCAGGACAAGAAAGGCGAGTTTTTCATCGAATCGCCGCAGAAGATCTTTGCTTTCCTGATGGCCTATGGCCCGACGCCGGATGAGTTGGTCGAGTGGATGTCAAACCCGGAAGAGATCGACCGCAGGTTGAAAGGCACCGAACACGCGCATTTGATTGACCCGCGCGCGCACCAGCAGCGGGCCGGTGTTCTGGCCTCACTTGGCTTGGTCGCAGACAGTCTCCGGCTGCTTCCGAAGCGGGATGCTGGCAATGGTGCGTGGACCGCTACCGAGTGGGCCGAGAAGCGACAGGGTTGGATATTTCTTACCTCTCTGCCAGCCGAGCGGGAGGCCCTACGGCCCTTGCAGAGTTTGTGGATTGATTGGCTGGTATTGCGCCTGCTGAACGAACCGACCGAGGCGCAAAAGCGCGTCTGGTTCGTCATCGACGAGCTGGCGAGTTTGCAGAAGTTGCCGCAGCTCCACACCGCCATTACCGAGGCCCGCAAGAGCCGCAATCCGGTGGTGCTTGGCTTCCAGGGAAAGGCCCAGCTTGAGTATCTGTACGGCCATCTGGCCGAAGTGATGTTGTCGCAGCCCGCAACAAGCATCTGGCTTACAACCAAAGAGCCGAAGGCCGGCCAGTGGGTGAGCGAGTTCATCGGCAAAGTTGAAGTCGAGCGGTTACGCGAGACACACTTTGACGGCACGCGCGCGGGCAGGAACTTCGCCCTGGACCGGCAAGTAGAGCCGCTGGTGTTGGAGTCCGAAATCTCCGGCCTCGCCGATCTTCACGCCTATATGAAGTATCAGAACTATGTCACACGCTTTGCGTTTCCGTACTTCGATATGCCGGTCGTCGCCAATGGCTTCGAGCTGCGCGAGAGGCCCGATGACAAGCTGCCCTATGACCCCAAGCGGATGCGGGCAGCGGAGGTCTCCTCTGTTGAACTGCGGCAGGCACCGGAGGCTCCCGCCTCTGCACGGTCGGATGGCATTGCGGCAGTTCAGCAGATCGAACCGGAATCCGCTATTGCGCCCGCGGCGGACGACACGCAAAACCTAATTCTGCGGGGTTGAGAGGATGCCATGCTGACCATCTCAAAACCGCTCTCTGCAACCCAGGCGCAGACCTACCATGCCAAAGAGTTCACCGCAGCCGAGCAGAACTATTGGAAGCAGGGAGACACCATTCAAGGGGAATGGCATGGAAAGTTGGCGGAACATTTTGGGTTGTCCGGCGCAGTCGGTGCAGAGGAGTTCGCCCGCTTGTCCGAGGGACAGCACCCGGCGACTGGCAGGCAGTTGGTATCGCATCGCGCCGTCCATGAATATCGCAACGGCGATGGGAAGATCGTCTCCCCAGTCGAGCATCGTGCCGGATGGGATGCGACCTTCTCGGCCCCCAAATCCATCTCTTTGACCGCCCTTGTCGGCGGCGACGACCTCGTGCGCGAAGCGCATCACGAGGCCGTCAATGTTGCCTTAAACGAGTTGGAAAAGTACACGCAGGCCCGGATCGGCGGCAACCATCCCGCCGAAACGACCGGGCAGTTTGTCGCAGCCAAATTCGAGCATGACACCGCGCGGCCCGTCGATGGCTACGCCGCACCGCAGCTCCACACACACGCTGTCGTCTTTAATATGACCGAGCGGGAGAATGGCAAGATGCGGGCCTTGCAGCCGCACGCTCTCTTCGAGAGCCAGCAATTCGCGACTGCAGTCTATCAATCCCATCTCATCTACAAACTACGCTCCCTGGGATATGAGATCGAAGCCGGAAAAAGCGGCGCACCGGAGATCAAGGGCTACACGCAGGAGTATCTCGATGCCTCCAGTCCCCGTCGCCAACAGATCGAAGAGGCGCTTGCACGGACTGGCTTCGCTGGCCCCGAGGCCGCGCAGATTGCAGCCCACAACACCCGCGACAAAAAAGTGATTCTATCGCCCGGCCAAACCCTCGCCGCACATAAACAGATCGCCGACGAGTTTGGCAATGAGGCCGAGAGAGTTGTCGCTGAAGCGAGTGCACGTCGCAAGGAACAGACGCCTGAGCGACCTGCCAGCGACCGGCACAAGCAGATGCGCGAGGCCATCACCTTTGCCCGCGATAAGAGCTTTGAGCGCGAAGCCGTCATCGACGAGCGCGCACTTTACGTTAATGCTCTCCGCCGTGGTATGGGGGAGATGACCTACCCGGAAGTACGCGCCAGCTTTGAGGCCCGCATCGCCTCCGGTGAGTTCCGCCAAGTCGAACACTCCGCGCATGAAGCCGGGCGACGGTTCACCACCGCCGCGACCATCAGAGCCGAGAATGAGATCATCGAGAAGGTGCGTGAGGGACAAAACCGTGCATCGCAGATCATGTCCATTGAAGACGCAGTCCCACTCACTGAGTCTCGGGCGCACTTCAATGCCGCTCAGAAAAGAGTTGTCGAGGAGGTTCTGACCTCGCGCGATCAAGTGCAGGGATTGCAGGGACGGGCAGGCAGTGGCAAAACTTTAGTGCTTGAATCCATACGCATGGCAGCCGAACAAAGCGGGTACGTCGTTGAAGGCTCTGCGCCGACATCACGTGCGGCCAAACAGCTTCGCGACGCTGGAATCAAGGCGGATACGTTGCAACGCTTCCTTGCGGTTGGCGGCCTGCGGGCCGCTAACGATCCTGCGAGCAGACACCTCTATATGGTCGATGAGTCGTCTCTAGCATCGACGCAACAGATGTGCGACTTCCTGAATAAGATTGCCTCGCAGGACAAGGTTCTGTTGATTGGGGATACCCACCAGCACCAGGGGATCGATGCCGGAAAGCCCTTCGAGCAGTTGCAGGAAGCCGGGATGCGGACAGCGCAACTTGACCAAATCATGCGCCAGAAAGATCCCGGACTCCTGAAAGCCGTCGAGCATCTGTCCAACAACGAAACGGCCATTGGCGTCCACATGCTCGGACAGCAGGGGCGCATCACGGAGATCGTTGATTCGCATGAGCGAATCGTAACTATCGCCAAAAAATATGCGGCACGTCCTGAAAACACCCTCATTGTCTCTCCCGACAACGCCTCACGCCGCGCCATCAACCAAGCTGTCCGGCAGGAGTTGCAAACGCTTGGCGTCGTGGACGCCAAAGACCATTCGATGTTCGTGCTCATGCCGCGGAACGACATGACGGGCGCCGATAGGGAATGGGCGGCACGTTACCAGCCCGGAGACGTGCTCCATTACGTTCGTGGGAGCAGAGAGCATGGCATCGAGGCGCGGAGTTATGCTCGCGTAGTCAGCTCGAATCCGAGCGAAAATCTTCTCACGGTACAAACGCAAGACGGGCAACGAGTGACCTATGACCCGTCTCGACTGAGGGGCATAGCCGCTTACCAGGAGATTGAGCGCGACTTTGCGATTGGAGACAAAATGCAGTTTACAGCACCGCAGAGAGACTTGCAGGTTGCCAATCGGGACCTCGGCACCATCCAGCATATCGGTGATGATGGCAAGATCACCGTCTGCATCGATGGCAACAAAAAAAAGATCGTGTGCTTCGACGCCAACCGGATGCGGCACTTCGATCACGGCTACGCCGTGACCTCGCACAGCTGCCAAGGCCTCACTGCCGAGCGTGTCTTAGTAAATATGGATACCGACGTTCATCACGAACTCATTAATTCGCGCTTTGCGTATGTCTCCATTTCGCGCGCATCGCACGATGCACAAGTTTTCACCAATGATGCCGCCACGCTTGCGGAAAGTCTGAGCCGTGACGTGACGAAGGCTTCCGCAATCGAACTTGGAGCGAACCGAACTCCACAGGCGAACGCCGTATCGATACAGTCTCTGGCAAGACTGAAGGAGTCGCCTGCTGCCGGAATCGGGCTAGGTCTTTGACGCCTTATGTTCAAGACGGCCGCTGAAAATGCCGTCACCATTGACAGGCCGCCTCCCACCTAAGCGTGGATGGCGTCGATATCGAAGTGCGGCTGTATCCCGCTACAAATACGGAATAATAAATCCCCGATTGGCACAGGGGGCGTTAGGCTGAGTTCTGCCGTACCCGCAGGGATGCGATGAGGCCATACTTCCGCGCTCACGCTGTTTGTTAAGTCATAGCGGAGGCCGGCGAGCATTGGAGGAAAATCTGCGGTGAATAAGTGGTTGTAGGCGCAAAGGGTGAACCGCAAACCCGACGGCGTGCTGGTTCCGACAACCGGAATCTCTGCCGCATATCCAAGCTGGAGATAGCCGCCCTCAAGAGTCATATCTGCGTGGATCGCTGAGTAAAAGAAGCGCATGTGCGGTGGTGTGGGGCTATCTGGCAAGAAGCTTCGGCGTATGAATGCAGGAACGATAGCTGGTGATGGCGTTAGGTAGCCAAGAACAATGGAAGTCTTTCCCGTCCATCGGGCCAAGGTCTCGACCTCGGCGAGACTGAGCTGATTGAAGTCCGTGCCCGTCATCAGTTTGTCAATGATAAGGTCAACCGCTTTCTCCAATAGAGACATCCAGCCGTTGTTGCATTTTGCGCACACCGAGCGGTTCCAAAACTTTTCGAGTTCGGTTTGTTGATGAAAGGTAGCTGTCGATCCATCCGATGTGAACATCTTGATCTTGTGATTCACGACATAATCGCGGAACCATCGAGCGTACACATGCTCCTTGGTGCGGGAGTCGTATTGATTAAGCGAAGAATGCGTCATCGCGACATCACAAAAGATGCAGTTCGATGCTTCCATAATCAGCCCCTATTCAGGATATGTCTCCAATGTGGAACTCAATGAAAATCATCTGATCGCGTCATCCATTGGACCAGGCTCCAGCATAATGGAGAGGTATCGATGAGAGATCAACATGCCGTCCTTGATTGATGAAACTCCAGACGCGACAGCCTGGGTCAAACGGAGTCTGTCCGGAGTGCCTAACGCTGAAAGCCTCGGACGGCTTGCAACTGCCGTTCTATGGACCGACAACTATCTGCAAGGAGGCGAGCCGATCGGCGGGAGCGATCCATCTCCCATAGTCGACGAAATCAATCAGCGGGGACTTCCCCTGCTGCATGGACACGACCCGGGGCGCCCAGCTGGGCGAGTCGTCGCCGCACAAGCATTTGCTAGTCCGAGTGGTACTCGATTCGTCGCGGCCATTTTGGCATATTACGAGCCAGAGAGTCTGTTGAGTTTCGCCTCATTTGGCATAGATCCCTTTCCAGTCGCTGCGTTGCCGGTCAGGCTCGGACTGCCGGTCGGCGCGCGAATCGAGCTGGCAGCCGACCCGAGAGATGTTCCTGATGATTGGCTCCGTGAGGTTTCGGAAGGCGCTCCTCTTTTCGTTAAGCAAGTGAGGTCGTCACACAATGATGCCGAATCACTGAAGGAGTTGATACACGTTGCATTGCCGTACGCTGCATTGCTCTGGAATCCGCTCGTGAAGTCTATCGGTGAGCGGGCCGGTAAAGACATTTATGCGGCTGTCCATCAGTGGCTTCAAAAGCTCTGGAAGAAATCGAAAGAACGACGCGATCCTATCCTGGATATACAGGCACATCACAACGGCTGCACCGTTTCGTTTCTCATTCGTGGCCGCGAAGTCGAACAACACTATGCCGCGCATGCCGCGTTGCCAACAGCGGCTGCACAGGCCGCTAAGTTGATCGATACTTTTGCTCAACTCAACGCTAATCTCGGCACTCTCTTTTATGAGTTCGAGCAATCGCGATGGGTTCCTTCTTACGGGATCCTGTTTGATGGGCGAATCGTCTCAGACCGGAGTGTTCTCATCGCCTATGAGCAAATTCCCAAGAGCCTCAGTATGGGGCTTCTTCTCCAAGAAGAACAGGACGAGAAGCGGGAAGGTAATCGATAGGCAATAAGCGCTGACGCAGTTGCGGCCTTGCAGTCCTGATGCACGAAAGGGATGGGTCCTCAGCTCATCGCAGGAGCAGAACATTCCTCCCCGGAAGCACTAGCGAAAGAACCAAGCTTATCGCCATATTGGTAGCCATCCGGGTTGACACCACAATATATTGTGCGGTGCAGGGATGGATGTACATTGCTTGGGGTGGCGTGTTATCCTGAAGGGCATGTAGCTGACGGCATTTTTCCTTTCTGCTGAACTCATTCGAGCTGCCAGCCGCTTCGGAGGTTTGTGTGGGTGCAGCCATGCCGCTGGCATTAAGGGAAGTGCGTACTGTGTCAGGAGTTTTTGAAAAACTCCTCGCGGAACAGATCAACATCGTGCCGCGAATCCGAAGCGTCGCCAGCGTAAGCCAGAGTAGCCTTCGGAACTTTCTCAACGATGAGAACCGCCGCGACCCAAGCTTTCCTCGCGTCCTGTCGTCTGCAGATTCTGACTTCCTCGGTGGATCGTTCGCAAGGCACACAAAGACTTGGCCTTTGGACGATATTGATATCTACCTGCCGCTCGACGGCAAGGACCTCTTCTACTCGCAAGGCGGGGTCCGACTCCCATACACCGTAGTCTCGGACAACCAGTTTCTCTACAATCCGCTGTTCGGTGCACGTTGGATGGTGAATTCCTATGTGTCGTCCGATCGACTGTTGCTAGAGTTCGCACGGGCCTTAAAGCGTCACTATCCCGCGGAAACTAAAATCGACACTCCCGGCTGCTCAGTTGCTGTGAGGTTGTCGCACGGCTCCTCCGCAAACTCGGATGGCCTTGGTTACGATATCGTTCCGTGTTTCCTTCTGCGCCCGGACGCTACGAGCGATTTCGATTTCTATCTCATGCCGGATGGTAAGAACGGCTGGATGAGGACCAACCCGCGACTCGACACTTATATGACTGAAGAGCTCCAGTCATTCCATAATGGTCTCTACCGAAGGGCCGTCAAACTGGTGAAGTACTGGAACCAGACTCAGTTTTGGAACACCTTCGGTTCCTATTACATCGAACTCGCCATCGGCCTGCGCTTTTGGGGCTTGAAGACTGCGAACACGCCTGTGCAATCATTGTCCGCCGGCGTCCTCCTAGCTTTTGAAGCATTGCGCACGGCCGCCCTATCCGGCGATATTGCCTCTCTCGTGAAAAACGCTCCACCAGTAAAAGCACCCTCGCTTGTCCCCTCTGGGCATCAGTATCTTCGGTCGGTGCAAACCATCATGGAGGATGCGGTCACCCGCGAACTCTCGGGCGATATCGATCAGGCGATTGCCACATGGGGCATTCTCTTTGGAGATAGCTTCACCTCCTAGATTTCATCAACCGCTATGAATGGCACCAATTGACCCGGTAAGGAGGGTTCGTATTTCAGCTCAAGGAATTCATGTCGAACACAAACTCCCGAGAAAGGAGTTCGCTTCACTGTGGGATGCCATACACGTTGACGCAGGGATAAAGGATCGACTGCTCAGCCAGGCGCTCCTGAATTTCACCGTACGATCGAAGATCGATCGAGCCCGAGTGCCAATGCACGGCATCATCCTGCTGGCAGGAAAGCCTGGCACCGGCAAGACCTCCCTCGCGAAGGGATTGGCGGATCGCGTGGCACAGATGCTCCCCAAGGCGAGGCTTGCATATCTTGAGGTGGAGCCTCACTCCCTGCAAAGTTCATCACTCGGGAAGTCTCAAAAAGCCGTGACCGATCTGTTTGCCATCACTATTGCGGAGAGGGCCGCACAAGGACCTACCTTCGTTCTGCTTGACGAAGTCGAAACACTGATTGTGGACCGTTCCAAATTGAGCATGGATGCAAATCCGATCGATGTCCATCGAGCCACGGACGCGGCCTTGGTTCAACTAGATCATCTTGCTGAAGCTCATCCACATCTCCTCTTCGTTGCTACCAGCAATTTTTCCGCAGCGATTGACAGTGCATTTCATTCACGATGCGATCTCATTGTGGATATTCCGCTCCCTGAAACTGCTGCGATCCGCTCGATTATGGAAGACACGATTCACGCTTTCGCTCACTCTTATCCCAAGGTAAAGGCATTGCTGGATAAGCCAGCATTCGCATCAGCTGTCAGCGCCGCCCATGGTCTCGACGGTCGCCAGATTCGTAAAGCGGTCGCATCGGCGTTCACGTTCGAGAAGAAAGTCGCCCTCGACCCTGAGTTGGTAAGCGGAGAGCATCTCCTTCAAGCGATGCAATTGGCGAAGAAAGGACATTCCCGATGACTGTAGTGAGCAGAACTGTGCGTGCAATTCCTCATCGACCTGCATCCGATACATGGGCCTTCATAATCGATTTGCTTGCTCCGTCTGCGGGCGCCGCCCGATCCGAATTGCAATCGGTAAGAGGCACCGCTTGCGCTCTCATCGCCGAGGAGATCATGACCGACGCCTCCATCGTCGTCTATGGCTCGGGACCACGCGTTCGGATCTATTGCCTGTTCAACGAAGATGCGCTGGAAGGTGACAGGGCTTCGGAGAGCGCGCTGTCATTTGTTCCGACAGAGGAAGACTGGAAACTTTCCTTTCCTTGTCCCCAAGATGATCTGCAATGGGTGCAAAAAGCGCTCAAGGCAAAGTCTTCAAGAATTACCGCACGCGATAAGGACGCCAGTGTTGAGGACGGCGACTCCGATAACCGCGCCGATAGTTCCTTAACGATTGATAAGGAGGCGTTCCTTCGCCTATGAGCACCTCGGTTGTCGTGAACACCTACACCCATTCAGTCACCTACGTGGCTGACAACATTCAGCGCACGCTCAAGAACATTTTGGTATTGAGTGGGCTCGATCCAGGAAAGCTGACATCTGATTGGGAAAGCACCAATCGGGCGTTGCGTACCTGGATCGACTCCAAGCACCTTGAAACCATCGTGCTTGAAATTTCTAACGCGAGTGGGACATCCCTCATCGGCAGGTGGGATATCGAGATTGCGTATGGCTGGGAGGGGGGCGACGGCAGTTCTTTCTGGGTTGATACGGATCAGATCAAGACCGCAGTTCGCAAGGCCGGCGTGCATCCGGCTTCCTGTGAATACCGGCTCATCTGCGTCAACAAACCTGGCCGGCCAGCCGTTAGCGGATGGGGATCAACGACCTTACTCTCCACGGCAGGCTTCACGAGGCAAAGCCTGGGAGGTACTGTCGAGCACAGCGGCCTTGGAGCCAGTACGAGTTATTACCGGAGGTCCCAATAATGCTTACGGTCGAAGACGCCTTCCGCAAATTCAGGAGTCGCCTCGAACTCAACTCTAAAGAACAGGACAACGTCACTGCGCGGCATACAGAAATGCGCAGCGTTCTACGGATTGCTTTCGATGTCGAAACTGATTTTCTCACCGGTTCGTATCGGCGATACACCAAAACGAAGCCCCTTCAGGACGTGGACTTTCTCTGTGTCCTGGGCAAAGGCGAACGGTTTCGCCGGAAGGAGCACCCTTCAAATTTGCTGGACGCGTTCGTAGATGTTCTGCGAAAAGAGTATGGCAGCTCGGCCGTAACCAAACACGATCGGTCTGTAGAAGTTGATTTTGGCGTCGTGGCGGATGCGGAGGACAACACCGACTATCGGGTTATCAGCATGGAAGCGGTTCCGGCATTTACTCTCGGCGAGAATTACGAGATTCCCGATGGTCCGCATAACCAGTGGATCAAGACGAATCCGAAGGTTCACGAAGACAAGGCCCTGGAAGCGCAGAACAAGTTCGACGGGGAATGGAAGGGCATCGTCCGGATGCTCAAGTACTGGAACAATCACAACGGAAAGACCGTTCAGCCGTCGTTCCTTTTGGAAGTGATGGCCCTCGGTTGCTTGCACGCTCCGTATGCAGGCAACTTTCCGGATGAGTTCCAGGCGCTCTTCGCGACCTTAGCCGACCGCATGTTCGAGAGTTGGCCCGATCCGGCGGGTTTGGGGCCTGATATCAGTCAGGACATGACAACAGCAATGCGCACTACAGCGAAGGCCGCCCTTCAAAGTGCATCAAAATCGGCTGGCAATGCGAAACATCTCACGCGCACGGGCAAAAATGGCGACGCGTTGCAGGCATGGCGAACCATCTTTGGACCGAAATTCCCGCTGTCCTGACATCATCGTGAATAGTCGATTTCGTGGTAGTCGTCGCTCGGTTAAGGAATGAGACGCATGAAGAGATAACAGTGAGGCAGATCCATGGCAAACTCAATCCCTAAGCGTCAAAACGAAGAAGATCAACTCAGGTTTCTTCGGGCGAGACAGCAGACCTATGCACAAGCGACGAGATTCCTATTAGCACAGCTCGTCGTAACTTTGCTCGTGCCGCTCGTCGGCGCCGTGCTCGCGATTATTCATCCTCCCGCAAAGCCCTATGTCGCCGCAGCTTCCTTGGTGGTCTTGTTGCTGGATATTCTTTGGTTAGATCGGCGTCAAAAGACGCTCGTCAAACGTGCTGCAAAGATCGCAGAGCATTATGACTGCGCCGTACTCGAGCTTCCCTGGAACGAATTTACGGTCGGAGACAGAATCGAAGCAGAAGAAATCCACTCGGCCGCAAAGGCGTATGCCAAACACCACGATGACACACGTTTGCGAGACTGGTATCCAATTGAAGTGGGTGCCTTACCACTTTTGCTTGGGCGGATCGTCTGTCAGCGGACCAACCTCCATTATGACCGGCGCCTCCGGACGATGTATGGCGATGCGATCAGAGCCGGTGCCATCTTCGTCGTTCTGGTAATGGTGATCTACGGTCTCGCACAGAATCTTTCGATAACTGCATGGGTGCTAACCATGGCACCAGCTGCACCAGTTCTTGCCTGGGCGGGACGTGAGTTTTATCGGCAACATGATACTGCGGAACCACTTGAAAAATTGTTGAGAGAAGCCCGAAAGTTCTGGAATGATGCACTGTTCAACGGCTGCGACGAGAGCCAATGCCTCATCCGATCACGCGAATTTCAGAATGCCATCTATAGCCGACGCTCCAGCAGTCCGCTTGTATTTCCACTGGTCTATCGGTTTCGTCGGGCGCAGCTAGAGGATGAAATGCATGATGGGGCGGCAGATTTCCTAAAACAGTATGAACAGGCGAAATCGTCCCCGTTGACACCGAAATAGATACAGCAGCCGAATCGAAATGGGTTTACCTACAGCACTTCCGAGCAGGGCCCTATGTGGCACGGCCTTCATTTCCTCAAAAGGAGGACCGCTGGCATCTCCAACTTCTACCCCCGCACAAAGGTTCACCTAATAGTTCCGCGTTCACTGAGGAACACCATCGTCTGTAGCCTGATACCAAGGGACGTCTCTTGATGAGAAGAGGTTCGGAAATCGAGAGGTGAGATGTGTCAGCATCGCTTTGGCGATGCGCGCACTGTGTTCTACCTCTATCTGCCAATCCACATCGGCGAGACCGTCGCTATGAGTCGCCGGCCAACGTGCAGTACGAATTGCTAGCACAAGGCTGGACGCAATCAGAAGGGCAGGGCCAAGTTTCTGATAGTCCACCTCTTTACGAACACCGCCGACACGTCCATTAGTGGAAGTCATGCGACCGGACCTCCAGCGCCAAATCTGCGAGCGGTTGGAGGCGCGTCGCTTTCACGTGAATCACTCCGTCCTGATTCTGCAAGGGGCCTTCAGCGACGATGAACTTGCTCCGCGTCACCACCAGCCTGTCCCGCTCGTACAAGTCTGGCGTGACAATTACATTGGCAATGCCGGTCTCATCCTCCATGGAAATAAAGATGAAACCACGCGCAGTACCGGGACGCTGGCGGGCAATGACACATCCTGCAGCGCGCACGAATCGGCCGTGGGGTATGTCCTTCAGCTCGTCGGACGAGAGGATGCCTTCGCGCCGCAACTCATTTCTTCGATAAGCCATTGGGTGTTTGCCCACCGTCACACCGGTTCCTGCATAATCGGCCATCAGACGCTCTTCCGTCGTCATCCGTCGCAACGGTGCTGATGAAGAGTCCTCGCGGAGAAGCCCGCTTGATTGCGTGAACAACGGGCCTTCCAGCTTGCCGGCGCGCTCGGCTTGCCACAGCGCATCTCGGCGATGGGCCACTCCATCCAGACTGTTCAAGGCTCCGATACCAGCGAGCAAATTGAGTTCCTTGCGATTCAAGGATGGAACACGCGCGACCAGATCCTCCATTGACAAAAACAATCCTGCGCTTCTCCTCGCGAGAACGGTGGATTCTCCCGGCTGTTGGCGCAACCCTTTCGCATATCCAAGACCCAGACGTAACGAAAGCTCGCCGTCATCATCGTGCTCGATCGTGCATTCCCAATCGGACATCTGAATGTCGATGGGACGCACGCGCAACCCATGCCGCTGTGCATCCTTGACAAGCACGGCGGGCATGTAGAAACCCATCGGCTGATTGTTGAGAATCGCGCAGGTGAAAGCTGCAAGGTATTTCACTTTGAAGTATGCAGAGGCATACGCAATCAAAGCGAAGCTGGCAGCATGGCTCTCCGGGAACCCGTAGAGCGCGAACGAACTAACGTTCTCAATGATCGTGTCCTGCGTCTTTGCGTCAAGTCCATTTGCGGTCATGCCGGCGCGCAACCGGCCTTCGAGATTCTTCATCCGCTCCCAGGATCGGCGCATTCCCACCGCCCGGCGCAGCTCCTCCGCCTCAGCGCCGGTGAAGTTGGCGACTACCATCGCCATCTTCAGCAGTTGCTCCTGAAAGAGCGGCACACCGAGCGTTCGCTTGAGCGTCGGTTCGAGCGACGGGTGGGGATAAGATACTTCCTCTTTCTTCTGGCGCCGCCGCATATATGGGTGCATCATCTTGCCCACGATTGGACCAGGCCGGATGATGGCTACCTGCACCACCACGTCATAGAACTTCTCCGGATGGTTGCGTGGCAAGGACGCCATCTGTGCCCGGCTTTCTACCTGAAACATGCCCACCGTGTCCGCGAGTTGCAGCGTCCGGTAAACCTCATCATCTTCGGGGAGCTGGGCCAGATCGACAGGCTCGCCATGATGCTTCGGAATGAGTTCCAGGCAATCTTTCAAAACGGCCATCATGCCGAGACCCAGAAGGTCCACTTTGATGATGCCGAGATCAGCGCAGTCTTCCTTGTCCCACTGCACCACCGTACGCCCTGGCATCGACGCACGTTCCAAAGGCACCACTTGGTTGAGCTGGCCTTGGCAAATCACCATACCGCCCGAGTGCTGACCGAGATGACGCGGCAAGTCCTGAATGCGCATACAGAGTTCCAGGTACTTCGCGATGCGCGGGTGCTTGAGATCGAAGCCTGCATTCTGAAAGGAGTGCGCCATAGTGTCCTTTGGCCCCTTCCACTCGAAGTTGGCTACTAGGGCAGAGAGACGCTGCAGCGATTCCGCATCGAACCCCAATGCTTTGCCGACTTCGCGCGCGGCTGATTTGCCGCGGTATGTAATCACGTTCGCCGTCATCGCCGCGCCGAGTTCGCCGTACCGTTGATAGACATACTGGATCGCTTGCTCTCGTTTCTCTTCCGAAGGTAGATCGAGATCGATGTCTGGCCACTCCCCGCGGCTTTCGGAAAGGAAGCGCTCAAACAGCAGCTCCATCCCGACCGGATCAATGGCGGTGATTTCGAGGGCATAGCAAACGGCCGAGTTCGCGGCGCTTCCTCGTCCCTGGATGAGAATGCCGTTTTTCTTGCAGAACTCAACGATGTCCCAAACGATTAGAAAGTAGCCCGCGAAGCCCAGTTTCGCAATGAGCTTGAGCTCGTGCTCGACCTGTTTCTTGGCGCGCTCCGTGAGGCGGACATCGCGTTTGGGGCCATAACGCCGCTGCACTCCCTCAGCGACGCGCTTTGCGAGAAAGCTGTCCATCGTCTCGCCATCCGGCACTGGATAACGAGGAAACTCATAGCCAAGGTCACATAGCTGAAACCGAAGGCGAGATGACAATTCCAGTGTGTGTTCAACCGCTCCCGGTACATCGCGGAACAGTCTCACCATCCTGTCAGGTGCGCGCAGATGCCGTTGACTATTGATCGCCAGCAGTCGCCCTGCACGATCGAGTTCCGTGTGATTGCGAATCGCGGTGAATAGATCGAGAATCTCTCTGTCATACCGAGTCGCGTAACGAACGCCGTTCGTTGCAATCACGGGCAATTTCAGCGATTCCGCGACATGAACCGCCGCCTGATTCCGTGCCTCCTCCCCGCGCTCGCGATGCCGCTGAACCTCGACATAAACATTGTTCCGTCCAAAGATGCGGATGAGACGTTCCACCACCTCACGCCCTGCCGCTTCGCCACCGCGCACGAGCGCAGCCGCCAGCGGTCCTTCGTCGCCTCCGGTCAGACATACGAGGCCCGAACCATACTCTTCAAGATCGGAAAATCTTGCCGAGCCCTCCTGCTTCGTCGTCTCGCGCATTTTGAATCGCGTAATAAGCTGGCACAGGTTTTGATAGCCCTCGCGGGTCTCACATAACAATGGGAGACGTGGTGGCTCGGAGAGATGCTGGTGCGGCAACCACACTGGTGGCTGCAAACGCTGGCCAAAGCTTGATATCGCAACTTCAGAGCCCACGTGGGCGCGAATGCCATTCTCGGATGCGACCTTGTGGAATCGCGCGGAGCCGTAGAACCCATTTCGGTCTAGCAGGGCCGCCGCCGGCATTTCCAGATCAAAGGCCCGCTTCGCGAGCGTCTCTGGCGCAGAACCGCCTTCGAGGAACGAAAATGCGCTCGCGGCATGCAGTTCAACATAGCCGCTAGTCATAAAGCGCCACCACCTGCCACTGGTCCTGGATGATGTCACGAACGACGCAACAGAACAGCAGTGTGTTGTCCTGCGCTCGCGCGATCAGATCCCACAGTTCCTGTCCCCAGATGGTCTCGTTCCACCATTCGCCGCCCTTCAGCCAAGGCCCATACGCTCGTTCCACAACGCAACGCTGGTTGCGAAAGGAGAAGGACCGCGGATAGCCCCTTTCGGTGACCACGGCTGTGGCTTGTGGCGGCCGGAGCTGGCGCAGACAGGCATAGTTCGGTAGTGACTGCGGTTCCGACGCCGCGGTGTCTACCTGAAACGGCTCCAAATGAAAACCCTCCGGTGTATTGGTGTCATCGAGCACCGCTTGTCCTACGTTGCCTTCTCCGACGAGCGCTGCAATGCGCGCTAATGTCACATCCAATCGTCCAGCTTCGGGAAGCTGTGGCGAAAATAATCCGAGTTGCACTTTGCTGGCACTGCCTGGCTCCGCGTGCAGTACCACGGTAAGGATGGCGGCATGGGGTGGATGCGCTTCGAGATCGAGGTGCAGGAGCTTTAGCCAAAGTTGCCTATCATTCGTCGGCTGCGCTGGCCTTACGGTTCGAGAATGCGAGTCTCCATCGTCCAAATGTAATGTGACGGTCACGATTGCCAGCGCGACGATGCGCGCTTTCGCTCGCAGGATAAGTTGTTCAAGCATCACAGAGAGTCCGAAGAGTAGCGACTCCAGATCTTCTAGCGGGAAATCGAGTTCGGCACGCTCCTCCAGGACAAACGGGACATCGACAGGCTGAAACAGATGCGGCAATTCTCCAACCGCCAGTTGCCGGAGCCGCTTCCCATCCTGCCCCATACGGGCAACAAGTTCCTTTTCCGGAAGTGCTGCCAACATGCCAAGCGTATGAATGCCCCACGAACCAAACGTCTCCGCCTGGTTCTCTCTCAGATCAAGCGTCCCAACCGGCAGGGGTGCGAGTGCAGTCGCTTCCTTTCCTGGTGGCACTATCTGCAGAACAGAACGCGTAAGCCCCTTGGCAAGACACACGGCAGCATGAAAGCTGCTGCTCACCGTCACCTGTCCTGAGATGCCCAACGCACGGACTCGTTGGCGGAGACTTTTTGCCAGCATCTCCGGCGGACCAAAGAGATTCTGCGTCCCGGCAATATCCAGTACGCAGAGAAATGCGACGGGGTCGCTTCGCTCTTCAATACATGGAGAAAACGCGCCCGCACATTCGAGCAACACAGCTTTGGTTGCTTTCTCAGTTTCGAGCGAACGTGAGAGAACAACCGCATCGACAAACGTATCGACCTCCACACGAGTCATGCCGCGCCGAAGACCGAGGAGTCGCGCTTTCGTATTCAGCGAACACACAACCTCGAATGGCGTCTCGCCCTCCATGACCACACAGGGCTTCTCATGCAGCTCAGGACGCAGGCGCAGCAAAGCCTGTGCGGGAAACTCTTTCACGTAGAGACACGCGTACAGTTCCGCAGGCTTCCTCATCTCGGCACCGCCCAGGTTGTACGGTTCTCCCAGCACGCAGTGCGTTCGCTCTGTGGTGGCTTCCGCAAAGGAACGACGTTCGTTTCCGCCTGGGTGAAACGTTGCCGCGCCACTTCGACGCGCGGTTGCATGCCCATGAAGACCGTAGAATCACCACCACTCTCTTCGGCGGAAGCCAGCCGCAGTTGCAGCTCAGAGCTGCTCTTGGCACATGGATATTGCGAGAGGAGAAGAATGCTCGACTGCATACGCTCTGCGGCGAGCCGATAACGATGCCAGGTCGAAAGCTCGATGCGGGCAACGTACTCCGGTGCAACACTCCCCATGTCGAGCACAATGGCGCTGAAACCCCCTGGCTGCAACAGCAGGTCCGCGCTTCGCACACCCTGTTCGATGGCGTCGTATTGCTTCGCTCTCTTCGGGGTGCGTATGGTTTGCGTCACCATCGACAGACTTGGCTCGGCGCTCTCCTTCTGAAGACGCGGCCGGTGCTGTGGTTCGGCGCAACGCGGCTCGAACAGCTCTCCCACGGCATCGGATAGGCCGCGGACCTCGGTGCGAGGATGCGGTCCGAATCCGCCGCCGTGAAGTCCTTTTTTGATTGGCGAGGGCGTCACATAGTGTTCCGGCAAACGAAAGCTCCGGCCCGCTCGCGTGGCGGTCGTCTGCTGATTTCCGCAGCGCACCCACAACAGCTTCTTCAGATTGACTCCTACCGATGCAGCCGACGCCGGATCAAAGGTGTTGGACACGTCGATCCATGCACACACTTTGTTGGCTTCGGTAAGTCGAGCCAGAAATGACAGCGCCACCGATGTTCTTCCGGAACATTCCGGTCCGGTCAATTCGCTCATAGCTCCCACCGGAAGGCCACCGCGGAGAAGATCGTCCAGTGGTCCGATCCCGGTTTCCAAGGCCGGACGAACCATCTTCGGCTGCGGTGTCAGCGCAGACGGAATCTTCCGGGCGAGTGCCGATTCAATCTGGAGCCGAATTGCGGAGGCGGTAGGCATCAAACTATATTCGCCTTATTTTCGCCTTTATGTAGCCTCCGCAGTCAATCTCGAGTTGCACCAAGATTAGTGCAAACCCACGTTAAGTCATAGATTTTGGGCGGCTAGAAAATTTCTGCGACTGATGGCCGCACTGCGGGCAAGTAGCATGATTCCATGTGCGGCAGGTATGGACGGAGGGCGGACAAGCAGCGGATCGAGGAGTGGTTTCGTACCCACAACACGAATGTCTTCAATGATTCGGAGTTCGCCCCCACCTACAACGCGGCGCCCCAAAGCTTGCAGCCAGTGATCCGATTGAACGCGGAGACGGGAGAGCGCGAAATTGACCTCATGAAGTGGGGTCTCGTTCCGTATTGGTCAGAATCCGCGAAGCTCAAATACTCGACCATCAATGCCGACGCCGGGAAACTCACCACCAGCAGCGTGTGGCGCGAGCCCTTCCGGCATCGCCGCTGTCTCGTTCCCGCGGATTGGTTCTACGAGTGGCCTGTAGTCAACGGTGAGAAACAGGCCCGCGCCTTCAGTCTCAAGAACAAAAGCCCCTTTGCCTTCGCCGGCATCTGGGACCGGTGGAAGGATAAGGAGACGGGAGATGTCCTGGAATCTTTTGCGATCGTCACCGTCGAGCCGAACGAGTGGCTGGCGAAGTATCACGACCGCATGGGCGTCATCATCGAGCCGAAGAACTATCAGCGATGGCTGGAACCGGGCGAGCCGCACAGCCTGCCCGTCGATCTACTCAGGCCCTATGCAGAAGAGGACATGGAATCCTGGCGCGTGAGCGACAAGGTAGGAAATACCAAGAACAATTGGGCAGAGCTGATCGAACCGGTTCCTGAAGACACACCTAGGCCCGAGAAAAGGCCCAAGCGTGCAAAGCCCAAGAAAGAGTCGCCGATACGCGGGTTGTTTGATGAAGGCTCGGAAGGTTCTGCCTAGCTGTGTTAGATAGGCACGAAATTATGCCTTGCAGCGTACACTTGTATGTGCTTTCTGAATCAGCACAAAAAGTCTGAAATCTTGTGCATAGACGCCCTACCTGAACGGGCATATCTGCGCATATATAGTTCAGATTTATTGTCCGTGCACGCCACGCGAGGGTAAGTCGCTAACGATGGAAAACGGCTTTTTTGAGCATCCGATTCTCAATTCGCCCTACGAGTATCCGGCCCGGCACTGGGAGATGGACGAGAGCGGTCAGCCGACGCAGCAGATCATCGATAACCGGCGCACAGCACAATTCATTACCCCTATCCCGAAGCCACGGAAGCGCAAAGAGTCTCTCATTCAGGAGGACTTTGAGTTTGACGACAGCACCGGGCTTTCTACGGCTAAGCAGCGGTACGAACCGATCCCCATCATCAATGATCTGCGCCGCCAGGTCGATGAGTGGCGTCGGCTGCCCAGTCCGAATGACTGGCTGGTGACCCCGGAGACAGCGCGGCTTCTCCAGCACTGGCGACACCACTCCTTTCAGGGGATCCGGCCCTTTTTCTGCCAAGTCGAGGCTGTCGAAACTGCAATCTGGCTGATCGAAGTGGCTCCCAAACGGCAAGCGTGGAAGAGTTTCCATGAGCATCTTGCCAGGGCCAACGCCGACGCCAATCCCGAACTGAACCGGCTGTCACTCAAGCTCGCGACCGGAGCTGGAAAAACTACGGTTATGGCGATGCTGATCGCTTGGCAGACTGTGAATGCCGTCCGGCGACCGGGAAGTTCCAACTTCACCCGCGGCTTTCTTGTCGTAACACCAGGGCTCACGATCAAGGACCGCCTGCGTGTCCTCCAACCGAGCGATCCCGACAGTTACTACGCGAGCCGCGAGCTGGTGCCTCCCGACATGCTGGACGACGTGAAGCGAGCGAAGATCGTCATCACCAACTATCACGCATTCAAGTTGCGCGAGCGAATGGAGCTCTCAAAGGGCAACCGGGCGCTTCTCGAAGGCCGACACGGCGATCCCATACAGACCCTTGAATCCGAAGGCCAGATGCTTCAGCGTGTCATGCCGGACCTGATGGGCCTTAAGAACATCATGGTTCTGAATGACGAGGCGCACCATTGCTACAAGGAAAAGCCCGGCGAATCCGACGAAGAAGACCTATCCCGCGACGACAAGGAAGAGGTGGAGCGCAACAAGGAGGCCGCTCGCCTCTGGATCAACGGCATTGAGGCCGCAAAGCGCAAAATCGGTGTTCACCGGGTGATGGATCTCTCCGCCACGCCATTCTTCCTACGCGGCTCTGGCTATGCCGAGGGCACACTCTTCCCATGGACGATGTCCGATTTCTCTCTGATGGACGCGATTGAGTGCGGCATCGTGAAACTGCCCCGCGTGCCGGTCGCGGATAATATCCCTGGCGCGGAAGTACCGGTCTTCCGAAACCTGTGGGACAACATCCGCAAGAAGATGCCGAAAAAGGGACGCGGCAAAGCGGAGGGCCTCGATCCTCTGAATTTGCCCACGCCCCTTTATACAGCGCTCGATGCGCTGTATGGGCACTATAAAGAGACTTTCGAGAAATGGCAGGAGGCCGGATACAAGGTTCCGCCGTGCTTCATCATAGTCTGCCAAAACACGGCTATCTCGAAGCTGGTTTATGACTACGTTTCGGGCTTCTTCCGTACCAATGAAGACGGATCAACCCAGCTTGAGAATGGCCGCTTGGAGCTATTCCGCAATTTCGATATACATGGGAATGCCTATGCCCGTCCGCGCACGCTTTTGATTGACAGCGAACAGCTCGAATCTGGAGAAGCGCTCGATGATAATTTCCGCAAGGCCGCAGCGGCCGAGATCGAACAGTTCCGTCGTGAGCGCGTCGAGCGGAGCGGCCAACAGGAGCGGGCCGAGGACATTGATGATGTATCAATCCTCCGCGAGGTGATGAATACAGTCGGCAAGGAAGGCCGCCTGGGTTGTGACATCCGGTGCGTCGTCTCCGTTTCCATGCTGACTGAAGGCTGGGACGCCAACACCGTCACGCATGTACTCGGCATCCGCGCCTTTGGAACACAGTTGCTCTGCGAACAGGTCATCGGGCGTGCGTTGCGCCGCCAATCCTACGACCTGAATGAAGAGGGTCTCTTCAATGTGGAATACGCCGACGTGCTCGGCATTCCGTTCGACTTTGCCGCCAAGCCGGTCGTCGTCGTTGCTGTCCCGCCGCGACAGACCATTCACGTGAAAGCGGTTCGCCCAGAGCGCGATGCGCTCGAAATTCGCTTCCCGCGCGTGATGGGTTACCGCGTCGAGCTGCCGAACGAACGGCTTACTGCAAAGTTCACCGAAGACTCAAAGCTGCCTCTCACTCCGGAACTCACAGGTCCCTCACAGACGCAAAACGCCGGCATCGTCGGCGAGAGCGTCAATCTTACCGTATCGCATCTACGGGACACTCGGCCCTCCACCGTCCTTTATCAGCTCACGACGCACCTGCTGTATACCAAGTGGCGAGATCCCGGCGAAGAGGCACGACTGCATCTCTTCGGCCAACTTAAGCGCATCGTCAAAGAGTGGTTGGACACGTGCCTCATCTGTCGCGGAGATACCTACCCGGCGCAGATTCTTTACCGCCACCTGGCCGACATGGCCTGCGAGCGTATCACTGCCGCCATCAATACCGGAGTAGGCGCTGAATCTGCCGACCGCGCCTCCATCAAGGTGCTGCTCGACCCTTTCAATCCGGTGGGGTCCACCAGCCACGTCAACTTCACCACGTCGAAAGCCAGCAGGTGGCAGACAGATGCGCGCCGTTGCCAGATCAACTGGGTGATCCTCGACAGCGATTGGGAGGTGGAGTTTTGCCGCGTGGCAGAGAACCATCCTCGTGTGCGCTCCTATGTCAAGAATCACAACCTAGGTTTCGACGTGCCTTACCGATATGGCTCGGAGAGTCGCATCTACCGGCCTGACTTCATCGTCCTTGTTGAGGACGGTCGTGGCGACGATGATCTTCTACAGCTGGTGGTGGAGGTGAAGGGATACCGCCGCGAGGACGCCAAGGACAAGAAGCTCACGATGGAGAACTATTGGGTGCCGGGCGTGAACAGTGCCGGCAAGTTCGGCCGTTGGGCCTTTGTGGAGTTTACCGAAGTCTTCGGAATGAACGCTGACTTCGCCGCCCGTATCGAGCAGGAGTTCGAGAAGATGGTCGAGTCCGTCACCGAGCCGCAGCCTGAGCCGCAACAGAAGTAAAGAGAGAACGATGCCGAAGACGACAATACCGAAACCGAAGAAGATCGTCCAGACGTTGGTGCACGACGAAGCGTCGCGTAAAAACATTCCTACTGCCGAGTACCAATCGGTGATGCGTGCTGAGGATTTGTCACCTGTCCGGGCGGCCTACGAGCGCCGGAACCGCGACCTTGACCCGCAACTGGTGTGGCGCGGAAAAGATGAGCAGGACTGGTCCGATCTCGTTGTGCCGGCCCCGCCACTCTACATCCAGGAAAAGGTCCACCCCAAGGTCTTGATCGACGATCTCGAACGGCAGACAAAAGCACAGGCGGCTTCAGCCCCGCAATTCGATCTCTTTGCCGACTTCAACGGGCTTCCCAGCGAAGAGGCCCGCACCGAGTTTTATCAGCACGATGCCCACTGGTCGAACCGTATGATCCTCGGCGACAGCCTGCAGGTGATGGCGTCATTGGCGGAACGCGAAAGTCTGCGTGGCAAGGTGCAGTGCGTCTACTTCGACCCGCCATATGGAATCAAGTTCAACTACAACTTCCAATGGTCTACAACTGACAGGTCTGACAAAAACGATAAGGCCGAATTCATTACAAGAGAGCCAGAACAGGTCAAGGCTTTTAGGGACACTTGGCGGGACGGAATTCACTCCTACATTACCTATCTGAGAGATAGATTGCTAGTGACGCGGGAACTCCTCTCGCCGTCCGGTGCGATATTCGTTCAAATCGGAGATGAAAACGTCCATCGTGTTCGCTGTGTTCTTGATGAAGTTTTTGGTGAGGATAACTTCATAACGGAAATTGTCGTGAAGAAAAAGGGTAGCCAGATCAGTGGAACCTTAGACCCTGTGAATGATTTCATTCTTTGCTACGGCAGATCTCCTAAAGAATCCAAAGCATTGAAGTTTCGTCCGTTGTATGAAACCAGAGAAGAAAGGGATCTCTTCGACGACTTTGGATCGATCGAATTGCCCGATGGAGAACGGATAACAGTAGCCGCGCTAGAGCAGCGCGACGGCGTTGCATATCGAGAAGACTTTTCGGCATTTTCTAAGAAATACCCTAATGCCCGTCTATTCGCGCCGAACCCGCTAAAGAGTGGCGGATTCCGCAAAAATCAATCGCGCGATTTCAACTTCCAAGGGCGGACTTTTCCAATTGGAGACGGTCAGTGCTGGAAACATACCGTTGTTGAAGATGATGGAACGACGCCTGGAATGGAACGCCTTGCGCGAGCCGACCGATTGCTCCCTTTAAACCGTGATGTTCGGTTCATAAAGTATGCATCTGTCCCCTCAGCAAAGCAGATTTCAAATTGGTGGGACGGTTTAGGCGGAGCGTCGTCGCCGATCTATGTCGTTCAAACGAACACAGAAGTTGTAAAGCGTTGCATCTTGATGGTCACTGATCCTGGCGACTTGGTTTTGGACCCAACCTGTGGATCTGGTACAACTGCGTTTGTTTCAGAGCAATGGGGGCGCCGTTGGATAACCATCGATACATCCCGTGTTGCTCTGGCCCTTGCTCGGGCACGCGTTATGGGTGCTCGATATCCGTACTATTTGTTGGCAGATTCCCGCGATGGGCAACTAAAAGAGGCGGAATTACGCCGACGCGTCCCACTAGACTCTCCCACATACAACAACGTTCGCCTGGGCTTTGTGTATCGAAAGCTGAAGGAGGATACGTCTGGCTCAATCGCGAATAACGCCGAGATTGATGTCATCTGGGAGGAGTACCAAAAGAAACTCGAGCCACTGCGTGAGAAATTGAACGCCGAGCTGAAGCAACATTGGCAGGGATGGGAGATTCCGCGCGAGGTGTCTGAGAATTGGAGCGCCAGCGGCAAGGCCATCCACACTGCATGGTGGGACGCACGCATTGCGCGCCAGAAGGCCATCGACGCCTCCATCACCGCCAAGGCCGAGTTCGAAAATCTCTACGATAAGCCTTACGAAGGCAAGAACAAGGTCCGCGTGGCCGGCCCCTTCACGGTAGAGAGCCTTTCGCCTCACCGGGTGCTGGCTGTGGATGAAAACGAGGAGCTGATCGAGACTTCAGGCCAGAGTGATGCCGATGCTCGCGACGCTCAGGACTTCGTTCAGATCATTTTGGACAATCTGAAGATTGCTGGCGTGCAGCAGGCTCACAAGGAAGACAAGATCGTCTTTACCACGCTGGCGCCATGGCCGGGTGAATACATATGCGCGGAAGGCCGCTACACCGAAGCGGACCGCACGGAAAAACGCGCCGGCATTTTCATCGGACCGGAGTTTGGCACAGTAACGCGTGAAGATTTGGTTGCCGCCGCGCGCGAGGCGGGAGATGCCGTTTTCGACGTTCTGATCGCATGTGCGTTCAGCTACGACGCCCATTCCGCCGAGATGAACAAGCTAGGACGCATTCGTGTGCTGAAAGCTCGCATGAACGCCGACCTGCACATGGCCGAAGACCTGAAGAACACCGGCAAGGGCAACCTTTTCGTTATCTTTGGCGAACCCGATATCGAGATTCAGGAAGCAGGCAGCGGACAAGTGAAGGTGAAGGTACGCGGTGTAGACGTCTTCCATCCCAGCACAGGGGAGGTACGCTCGAACGGGCCAGACGAGATTGCCTGTTGGTTCATTGACACGGATTACAACGAGGAGAGCTTCTTCGTTCGCCACGCTTACTTCTTAGGCGCGAACGATCCGTACAAGGCTCTGAAGACGACCCTGAAGGCGGAGATCGATGAGGATGCATGGGCAACGCTCCGCAGCGATACATCGCGCGCCTTCGATAAACCCGAATCCGGGAGGATTGCAGTCAAGGTCATCAACCACCTTGGCGACGAGGTGATGAAGGTGTTTCGGGTGAAGTGAGGAAGCAGGGATGGAATTTCGCATTGCAGATACATTTACGGACAGCCTCGCTCGCCTAACCGGCGACGAACAGAAGGCCGCGAAGATGGCCGCGTTCGACCTGCAACTGAATCCGGCACATCCTAGTCTGCAACTGCACAAACTGGACAAGGCGAAAGATCCCAACTTCTGGTCTATCCGTGTCACCCGCGACCTTCGGATCATCGTGCATCGCACTGGCACCAGCCTGCTCCTCTGCTATGTGAACCACCACGATGACGCCTACCAGTGGGCCGAGCGGCGGCGGTTGGAGACGCACCCGAAGACGGGCGCAGCCCAACTGGTCGAGGTACGCGAGCGTGTACAGGAGATCACGATTCCGAAGTATGTGGAATCGGAGCAGCCGGCGTCGAAGCGGAAAGCGTTCCATAACATCTCCGAAGGAACGTTGCTAACTTATGGCGTTCCGCCCCAGTGGGTGCCCGAGGTTCTGAACGCAACAGAAGACGAGCTACTGGAAATTGCAGGACATCTGCCAGCAGAAGCCGCTGAAGCATTGCTGAATCTCGCGACCGGCATACGCCCGCCCATCCCCGAGCCGGTGGCTCCGGGCACAAGTCCGTTCGAGCATCCGGATGCGTTACGCCGCTTCCGCGCAATGAAGAATGTCGAGGAGTTGGCTCTTGCGCTCGACTATCCCTGGGAACGCTGGGCGGTCTTCTTACACCCAGAGCAGCGCAAACTCGTGGAGAAAGACTTTAGTGGTCCTGCACGAGTCTCCGGTACGGCAGGAACGGGCAAAACAATTGTCGCTCTACATCGCGCAGCACATCTCGCTCGTACCCACCCTCAGGCGCGTGTTCTGTTGACCACATTCTCCCAACCACTGGCGAATGCATTGAGGGCCAAGTTGCGTCTGCTCCTGAGCAGCGAGCCGCGCCTAGGTGAGCGGATCGAGGTGTACTCGATGGACGCCATTGGGCGTCGCCTATATGAGCTCAATATCGGAAAGCTAAAGATCGCAACGGATGCCCAGATTGTTGAGTTGCTTCGAGAAGCCTCAAAGAACGCCGCAGAACACAAGTTTTCGCTCCGATTCCTGACCACTGAATGGCAACAGGTGGTCGATGGCTGGCAGTTGGACTCATGGGAGGAGTACCGCGATGTCAATCGCCTTGGACGCAAGACGAGACTCCGCGAAGAGCAGCGGAAGCTCCTGTGGACCATCTTTGAGAGGATTCGTGCCGGGCTTCGCGACCAGAACCTCGTTACGACTGCCGGGATGTTCAATGTACTTGCCCGTTTCTACTCAGGCGGCGCCGCATCGCCGTTCGATTTCGCTGTCGTAGATGAAGCTCAGGACATCGGGATCGCGCAGGTTCGTTTCCTCGCTGCCATGGCAGCGGGCCGACCGAACAGCCTGTTCTTCGCAGGTGACCTGGGGCAGCGTATCTTCCAGCAGCCGTTCTCATGGAAAGCCGCCGGCGCGGATGTACGCGGACGTTCGACGACGCTAAAGATCAACTACCGAACCTCACACCAGATTCGCGCGCAGTCAGACCGCCTGCTTGATCCTGAGATTGCCGATGTGGATGGGATCGTTGAAGGGCGCAAGGGGACTGTCTCGCTCTTCAATGGTCCCAAGCCGGACATAAAGACATATCCGTCAGCTAAAAACGAGAGCAATGCGGTAGGCAGCTGGTTGGCGCAGCTGATGGAGGATGGAATCCAGCCCCATGAGATCGCCCTGTTTGTCCGCTCTGCTGCACAGCTCGATCGAGCAAGAGCCGCCGCGGAATCCGGGGGAATCAAGTGCCGAATCCTCGACGAACACGTTGAGATTTCTCCTGGCTCGTTGTCTGTGAGCACTATGCACCTTGCCAAAGGGCTGGAGTTCCGGGCAGTTGGTGTGATGGCCTGCGATGACGAGGTGATTCCGCTCCAGGAGCGAATCGAAGCAGTCGCCGATGAAGCTGACCTTGAAGATATCTACAGCACGGAGCGACAGTTGCTCTACGTCGCGTGTACCCGTGCCCGCGATCAGTTGTTGGTGACAAGCACCGAGCCAGCATCGGAATTTCTGGAAGATATGCTGACCCACCCGAATATTTAGCACTTAAGATTTACCCAATGGAACTTGCCGCCAAGCGATTGTCACCAGTCCAGCTCTTCGGTAGGCGCGGTTTCGGCCTCCCATTGATCTAGCAATGTCATGGTCTTGTTCCGGGGTTCAAACTTTGGATCGATCTTTCCTATATCGACAACAACCGGCACATTGGCCAGCAGGCCGGCAAAAATGCAAGTTCCCGTCGGCAGGATAGGCAACGACTCAAACGACACTTTATCAAGATACGAAATCGTTCGCTCGACTGCCTTGATGTCTTGGTTGTTGATGAGTCGATGGAGAAAATAGTTGTGAAGTTGCGAGATGATGGTCGGCGAAATGTCGGAGGGCCGTTGGCTCGCGACGGTGAGAAAAACGCCGAATTTCCTGCCTTCCTTGATGATCTCTTCAAATACTTCGAGCCTGTAGTCCTTCCATTGCTCGCTTTCGCGTTCTGAGTCTTCCGATAAGATGTTATGCGCCTCATCGACAATGAGGTTGAGATAGCATGTTTCATCGTTCTCTTGTTTTTTTGCGTCGTACATCTGCTTGCACAGCAAGAGAGGGAGGACTTTGCGAATATGGACATTGACGTCCTTCAGCGATACGACTGTGAAGTTCTTGAGCGCCCCACCTCCATCCGCCGCCTCTTCTATAGACACAACTTTCTTCAAATCATCGACTCTTTTGTCCATCCGCTTGATGAGAGGAGATAAATGCTCACGATTTGAAAAGCCTTTAATGATCTCATCGTAGTATTCGAGCACGATACGAAGCCGAATCCGGTCTATCGCAGTGACCGTTGCGAGCGGCAGCGAAAGCGCCTCAGTCTTACCGTCGATGACGGTGGTCCTAAACGAGTCCTGCTGGTTGCTATAGATGCGATTTGGGCCGTCGTCATAATAGAAGTTCCGAGTGGTGCCATTAAACTGCAAATTTGCCCTGTAGTCGTCTAGGAGCGCTTTTAAAGACTGATTGCCGGGGAGGCACACTAGAAGCTCTTCGAGAAAATTCAGAATAACGCCCTTCTCGATATTGCGATCGTTCGCAGCAGTGGCCGCAAAGATTAGCGTACCGATGAAAGTCCTTAGGGCTTGCTCATCTTGCACTTTAGGCTGGAGAAATTTGCTCTCTACTGCTCGGCGGAGGAAAGGCATCTGTGTCTTTTCTGTGGCCTCCAGGAACACAACCCAAAAGTTTGCGTCTTGCAGCGTTTCGAGCGTAACGGGAAGCTTGTCACCAGTAGCAGACTTGGTAGACAGTTTGTAGATGTTCTTGTACTTCTTCTCTACGATGATGTTGTCTTCGGCGCCGACGTATTCCCCATTGAAGTCGATGAGCAGAAATGTGGCTTTCTTCACGAATTGTTGATTGTCTTTGTAGCGGTCAAAAAGCTCCTTGTATATCTTCGCCAAGGTATAGGACTTGCCGCTGCCAGTATTGCCAAAGATGCCGATGTGGCTCGCAAAGAGGCTATTGATCCCAACATCGATCTTCTGGCCGCGTTCCAGGGCGAGCGTTCCTAGCGTAATTGGCTTATCGCCTTTCGTTAGAAAGTTGTGAACCTGATTGAACTCTTCAGCGTGAAGCAGGAAGCATTCGTTATCGATCAGCGGCATCTCTTTGATACCTCTCACGAATGACTGTCCCTTAAAGAAGCCGAGCAAACTGACATTGAGCGTCCTGCTAACCCTCTCTCGTTCACTTCCATATTCTTTTTTGCCAAGCTGCTTGTCTTCGACAATGAACTCGCCGTCCACCTTGCCGATGATGGACGTGAAGCCTTTGACGATCTTGATATATCCGCCGACCGAGATGTTCTTCAGCGGTTCTCCCTTATAGATGAGATGAGACGTGTTCTTCGTCTTATCGACCTTCACGCGCACAAGCCGTCCATCGACAGAGATAACCTTGCCGATTTTGAAGATCGCGTCCTCGGACGCATCGAGGGGTTCCATGAGTTCACTCCTCCTCTTCAAAATCGGAAGGGGCAGATTGCGGCGATTCGTCTTTGAACAGTTTCCCCAAGATCTCGCGATTGATCGTTGCTAAATCAAACACCATGTCATCGCCGTCCGGTCCAAGGGTGGGCGCGATGAATTGGATGTTCGCGTTCTTGATGCTGTTCTTTCCGAAGTGACCGCGTATGGCGTCGGCAGACTTAGAACTGTGGGCGATCACGTACACGATTAGAGTAGGGTTGGAATTCGCGGCCCGTAGGGTGATTTCCTTGATATGCTCATCCGCGAAGGAGAACCCCATAACGAAGAGCACGGAATTGTCCTTTTCCAGCTCGTTTGAGAATATCCGCAGCAGCTCATAGTACGTGTAGTTCAATAGCGTGTGCTTGAACTTTTCCTTGGTCGGATTCACGATCAGGAATTCTTCGTATACAGAGAGAAATTTAGTCAGCGATTCGTGCACTGTCAGGCCGCTCACCGCCTTCGCTAAGCCCTCGATCGTGCTCTCGGCCGTCACCTCGACGAGGCATCCAGACGGGATAACAACTTGTTTAAGCCTCTCCACCTGTGCCAGATCGGGAGAAAAGACAATCCGTGTGTCGTTTTCCATGATCCACGTCAGGGAGCCGTGCAACTTGAAGAGATTAAAAACGGGTAGCTCGGAGAGATTGTCAAAATGCAGGCTCCGCTTGAAGCGCGACTTATTGAAGTTGCTCAGGCTGAACAATGGCTTGAAACGTCCATTGAAGCCGTCGTTCGATTCAAGACCAATCTCTTCGATGGCTTTTTCTAGGAACACATCGATATTGGTGGTGAAGAGATTGACTTCCTTGCCCAGCAGAGAACTGCGACGACGTAGCAGTATCGAATTCAGCGTCCGTAGGAAGTCGTTATATGCCCGCATGTTTTCGGCTGCGGTCTGATCTGCCTTGAGGACGGCTAGGTTTTTCGCCATCACGTCATCGAAGTACAGCTTGTAGAGAGAACAGCGGAGTACCTGTTTCTCTGCGTCTTCCAGGTTGCTTTGTTCAACACGCGCTAGAAGCGTCTCGATGTTACCAAGCGTCCGCAGATAAGGTGAAGAAAGACCTGACCCCAATAGGAAATTGAGATTGCAGTCCTGAATCACGTCTTTCAGGCGTTCAAGCTGCGCATCTGTCACCATCCGAAACCTCCAAAGCAACACATCAGTACAACAGTATTAGGCCCAATAAACCATTATCGTCCCTTCGCCGAACGGCGGAAACTGATTCGTTATCGCTGGCTTCTCATGTTCTGGACATGAAGGGAGGAAAGCTCCTCCCTAGCTCCAGCCGCGGGCGACGCTCACGTCTTTCGCTTCCCACCTCAGCGGGCCCGTTCCTGCCCGCAACGCCGGCCCTGACCTTCTGACAAACAAAAGCAACCGCAAAAGCTGCTAAGGGGAGCTCCGCCCCTCGCGCGCGCAAGGAGTCTCCCCAGGCTTCCGCGCTCCGTTTGTGCAGCCCTGCGCCCTCCGCTGCGCTCCGGGTGGGTGATCCCCCTCTCCTTGCACTTGCTACCCCCCGCCTTCGCCAGGAGGCGTTCGGCATGTAGGTACATGCCGCGCACGGCATGAAAAGCAACGGCAACAGCAACCGCAAAGGAGAAAACACCATGAGCAGCGCAGCCAGCAGCAACAGCCAGCCCAAGACGGCGAGAGAAGTTATCGCCGCCAACGTCGAAGCCCTCATCGAGCAGCTAGAGGCGGGACACTCGGACGCCCTCACCGCCTACCTCAACGCGATGAGCCGGTTTCACAACTACTCGCTCGGCAACATTCTCGAAATCGCACGGCAGAGGCCCGACGCCACACGCGTGGCCGGGTTTTGGAAGTGGAAGGAGCTAGGCCGTTCCGTGAAGAAGGGTGAGAAAGGCATTCGCATCCTTGCCCCCATCATCGGGGTTCGCCGCAAGAAGAACGAGGAGGCCGAGAAGGACATCACCAAGCAGAACACGGCGGTCTTGGTGGGCTTCCGTTCGACCTACGTGTTCGACGTGTCGCAGACCGAAGGCGCAGAGCTTCCCGAACTGCGCGAGATCAGTGGCGACGTAGGTGAGAACCGCGACCGTCTGATTGCTTTCCTTGAGCGTCAGGGCATCGAGCTTGTCTTTTCCGAGCGCATCGCTCCGGCGCTGGGCATGAGCTACGGCGGACGCATCGCCATTCTTCCCGGCCAGTCGAAAGCCGAGGAGTTCAGCACGTTAGTGCATGAGCTGGCGCATGAGATGTTGCACAAGGCCGAGCGGCGCACAGCCACCACCAAGGTTGTGCGCGAGACCGAGGCCGAGGCCATCGCGTTCATCATCGGGAAGGCCGTTGGGCTGGAGACGGGCACCGCTTCCGCTGATTACATCCAGCTTTATCACGGCAACGCATCCCTGCTGGCGGAATCGCTCGAAGTCATCCAGCAGACTTCCGCCGTCATCCTCGCCGCCTTGCAGCCTTCCGTCGAAGAGGCAATTACCGCCGCCACCGAGCTTGCGGAGGTGGCGGCATGAAAAGCGTTCTGGAGCTTATCAAGCGGGCCGGTGGATGGCACCCCGGCCTCTACCTCAAGATCGACAACCCGCCGTACATGGAACTTGTCATCGAAGCGATGGACGAGTCCGGCCCTTGCGGGCTACCGGCTATCTCTGTTGCCCACTATGGCCAATTGAACGGCGACGCCATGCGCGACCCGGAGATGTGCTTCGAGCTTGTCACGGTGTGCAACCCGCAGCTATCGACGTTCTACTACCGCAACGACTACGCGGGAGTGGAGCAGTGGTCGCGCTATATCCACGAGGGGCAGTACGCTTTTCACACCTCGCTCCACCGCGAACATGAACGCTTCGCGGCGCTGTGGGACAAGAACCTGAACGCGCAGCGGTTCGTCGAAGCCTTCTCGGACAAGTGCATTCGTGGCTAGTCCGCTCTCCCTCGGAGCGGAACAGCCAGTGTGTCTCCGCTTCGCAGCCTTTCACCATTCAACCGCTCGAAAGGAGCAAATTACCATGCAGACCGTAGCCATCACACCCAATGCCGTACCGCAGGAAGTTCCACTCTCGCTCTTGATTGAGTCCGCGACCAATCCGCGCCAGCACTTCGAGGAGGACGACCTGAATGAACTGGCCGAAACCATCCGCAAGTCCGGCGTCTATCAAGCCATCCTCGCCCGTCCCAAGGACGACCGCTTGGAGATTGTCTTTGGCGCACGGCGGTTCCGTGCCTCGCAACTGGCCGGGAAAGAAACCATCCCCGCCCTTGTCCGCGAGATGAGCGATGCCGAAGTGCTGGAGGCGCAGCTTGTCGAGAACCTGCAGCGGCGCGACGTTCATCCGATGGAGGAGGCCGAAGGGTACAAACGGCTTCTTGCGCTGACCGAACCGACCTATACCGTGGAGCAGATCGCCGCCAAGGTAGGCAAGGCGCCTGCGTATATCGCCACGCGCTTGAAGCTGACCGACCTCTGCGATGAGGTTGCCGCAGCGTTCTACAAGCACCATATCGGCGTCGGCCATGCGCTGCTGTTAGCCAAACTGCCAACGGCAATGCAAACGCTTGGCCTCACCGCTTGCTTCAAAGAGGTCTATGCGGGAGGAGGGGACAAGCCTGCGAGTATCTTGCTCCCCGTCCGCAACCTTCGCTTCTGGATTGAGACGAACGTCCTGCTCTTGTTGAAGGATGCACCGTTCGACAAGCGCGACGCGCAGCTTGTACCGGCTGCGGGAAGTTGCGTGGAATGCCCCAAACGAACCGGACATAACAAACTCCTGTTTGCCGACCTGGGCAAGCAGGACAATTGCACCGACCCGGCCTGCTATCAGGCCAAGGTGCAAGCGCACATCACTGCTGCGGTCGCGACAAAACCGCAGCTTGTCCAGATCAGTGCGTCTTACCGCGCGCAGGGCGAAGGCAGCGCCGTTCTCTCGCGGGGCAAGTATGTCGTCATCTGTGAAGAGAGGCCGACGGACAAGGCGCAGGCGAAGCGACCAGAGTTCAAGACCTGCAAATACACCACCGAGGCCATCATTACCGAGGGAGAAGGCCAAGGCACAGTTCACAAGGTCTGCCCAAACGCCGATTGCCCGGTGCATCATCCCAAGACCAAAGAGCGGGCACAGGGTGAGGCCGAGCGTGCCAAAGGGAAGGCCGAGCAGGAGAAACAGCGCCGCGAGGAAGCCATCGCTAACACGACCGGGCTTCGCGTCCTCTCGGCCATCGGCTCCGCCGTGCCGGTACGGTTGCTCAAGCGCGACCTGCTATTCGTCATCGAGAAGCTGGTCAGCACATTGGAAGATAGCCGGATCGAGACGCTGGCGAGGCAGCATGGCCTCCGTCAGAAGCGCGACGATGGCGGGGCTCGCAAAACCTTTGCGGCCTTCGTTCGCCGCGCCGAGGAAGGAACGCTCGCACGGCTCTTGGTGGAATCCACCATCTTGCTTGTGGCCTCGCGCGGCAATCCGAGCGCGGTACTGAAGGATGCTGCAAACGCTTACAAGGTGGACACCGACACCATTGCTGCGAAGGTCAGACAGGAGTTCGCGGCCAAGGGGAAAGCGAATGCGGAAAAGAAATTGCCAGTCAAGACGGCAGCTAAAACAAGTAAGGCAGCAGCTTAACTTGGCGCTTCACTGTTTGGGCCTGCCTCCGTAGGCCCTTTTTCTTGGACATCATCTTCTCTCGGCCTCACACCGGCGGCAGCCTCGGCCAATTGGTGAATTGCATCGATAAGGCTGTGCATGAATCCATTGCGGTGCTGAGCGATACCTTCCGGAGATACATTGCAATCTCGGATTACATCTGGGTTCTGGATAATCGAGTCGAAGTCTTTGATAGCGGTACTGCACAACTCTTTGTAGTTGTCAGCGTATTCGCGAAATCCGATTACATCTCCGCCACATGAATCGGCGTCATCTGCTAGAGCGCGCATTTCTCGAATAACATCCCTGTGGGAGACGATCTCGAGTTCTAGCATCAGCGCTTCTTGTTCTTCGGTTCTGAAGCCTGGCTTGGGATGCGCTTGCTGGACGAAGTACAGAGCTTTCGCAGCTCCACTCAATACGTGAAGAGCGCGAAGATACGGAGCTACGCTCCCGGCCATACTTATTCGCCGTCCAACTACAGCCGATAAACCAGCAACTTCGTGACCGATCCGTTCCCAGATATTGCCGTCGATGGGAGAAATCATCGGGATGTGCAAGCTGATCTCGTTCTCTTCGCTAGAAAGTAGTTTGGTCTTGTCCGCTAAGACCTGATTGGCCCAGGCGCAGAAGCCACGGTCTGTGGTTGTCTCGTACAGAACTATAAGGGTTGGTGTGAACCCGGTGATCCAATATCGCAGTGATGCAGGCTTTACATTCCGCACAACGATGGAATTGTCCTTGATCGTCCATTTCTGATTGCTTTTAATTTGGACGCGAAACTCCAGTCCGTTGAACTTCCCCGGGGAGCAGATGACGACGACACCGTCGATGCCGATGTCCTCCATGGGCGGCTGAAAGATCCAAGAGGATGGAAGCCGATTCATGAACCATCTTTCGCCCTGGCGTCCGGTGAGTTGCGCTTGGTTCTGATTTGGCATCGTTTTCTCGCGTTCAGTGCTTTCGGGAACAGGTCTCTATCGTAAAACCGTAGTCCCCAACGTGATCGCCCGTCTACCCTCCCTTATGTGTAGCTCCTGCCATCCGGCATGAGCGGCAGCTTTGGCCCACCCGACGGGCACCGCGTCTAGCAGACGCGCATCGCACAGTTCAAGTCAATGGCGGATTTTGTGAAGAATTGTGACAACTGCGTCAGGCTCGCCACTTCTTGCGATCGACAGTCTAAGATTCTGAAAGCCGCGACGATGACGCCACTGCCTGGCAGGCGACTTGATAGCGGCAAGTGCGCTCTATGAAGACAATTCTTATCGTGGACGATGACACGGAGCTCTGTTCCATGCTCCGCGAGTTCTTTCGACAACATGGATTCGGGGCCGAGTCCGAACCAGACGGGGTTCGCGGTCTCAGTCGGGCGACGACAGAACTCTTTGATCTTTTGATTCTGGATGTCATGCTTCCAGGAGTTGATGGATTCCAGGCGCTTCATACTTTGCGGAAGAAATCTCAAATTCCCGTCTTGATGCTGACAGCCAAGGGCGAACGCGGGGAACGGATTCAGGGACTCGAATTGGGGGCAGATGACTATCTTTCCAAACCGTTTGATCCCCAGGAGTTGCTTGCTCGGGTACGGGCCATCCTTCGACGTGCGGAGCCGCTAGCTAGTTCCATCTCGGAGGTCCTCGAAGTGGGAGGACTGCGCTTGCTGCCGGGAGCACGCGACGTTTCCTATCGTGAGGAGAATCTCGGTCTGACTGCGATGGAATGCGATGTGCTCGAACAGTTGATGAGGTCTCGTGGCCGAGTCGTTTCCCGTGATCAATTGAGTTTGTATTTATATTGCCGGCCTGCGACAGCTTTCGATCGTTCCATCGATACCCACATCAGCCGTATTCGACGCAAGATGAAAGACGGGCGCAACCTGATTCTCAGCGTTCGAGGAAGTGGCTATCAGCTATGCTATCCGCCAAAGACATAACGACCACGCCACTTATCGGACGGATCATCAGGTGGCGACCTGTTCTGAACCTCTGGGCGTTGGTTGCAGTGTTTCTTGTCCTTGCCACATGCTTTGTGGCGGTAATCTTCTTTCATTGGTTTACTCAACTAGGATCGAAATTCGATGCCCTTGCGGATTTTGAATGCCAAGCCGCTGCCTCTGCCTACGACAGTGGAGGTCCACAAAAGCTCGAATCGCTAATGGGCCAACACGAGGTAAGATCCGGTGTGCGTGCCTATCTTTTCGACCAGCAAGGACATGATCTTAGCGGTGGACCAGACCGTGCCACCCTGTTGTCTACTGAACCGCTCTATGTCCGCATCTTTGCAAGATTGCGCGGACGGCCAGTTGGTGACATCGCTGCGCGTGTTGTGGCCGGCACGAGCTATCCGTGCGTCGTTACCTCTGACCTGGAAAATCGGGCTTTTTACGGAAACCGCGCTGTTCGCCTCTTATCGGTTTTGGCTCTTTTCTGTTACGGGATTGCTGGATACGTAGTGCTGAGGATGCGTCGTCTGGAAAACGCGATCAGGTCTTTTGGAACCGGAAGAATGGAAATCCGGCTGCCATCCAACAGCCGCGATCCATTGCGCCGTCTTTCTGGAGCGTTTAATCAAATGGCGAACCGCGTGGAATCCCTGGTGGACGCCCACAAGCGATTGTGCATTGATGTCTCTCACGAGCTTCGTTCGCCCTTAACGCGGTTGCGCTTGGCAATCGGCCTGGCGCGCACCGGCACAGCTGGAGCCTTAGACCAGATTGAACTTGAGTCGGCCCGACTGAACGATCTTGTCGAACAGCTGCTCGATGTGGCGCGCGCCGAGGTTGACCCTACAACGCTGCGTCGGGAAAACATCGATGTCGAAGTTCTGCTCACGGAAGTGCTAGACGATTGCAGTATCGAAGCACGCGAACACGGCTGCGAGCTAAATCTCCAAATGGAGAGCCCTGGCTCAGTGCTAGGAGATCCGGAACTTCTCCGGCGCGCCGTGGAGAATCCGGTACGCAATGCCATTCACCACAGCCCTGTTGGATCGACTGTGGAAGTGAGATGTAGCAGGAACGAAGAGTTCACCGTAGTTTCGGTCCGAGACATGGGGCCAGGTGTCCCCCCTGTGTCTCTCCAGGAAATCTTCAAACCGTTCTATCGAGTGGAAGCGGATCGCGGCAGGAGTACAGGCGGCAGTGGGCTGGGGTTGGCAATTGTCGAGCGCGCCGTCGTTCTGCATCGCGGTTCCGTTCGAGCCGAGAACTCTGCTCCCGGTCTGCGGATTGAAATCCGCCTTCCGCGAGAGTAAACGCCGTTCACGTAGACACACTTCTTCACAAAACTGCTCAACGCGAAGCCACAAACCTTCCGTCTACACCTTTGACAGTAGACACGATGGCGACACGGGTTCGTCGCCGGTGTGTCATGCGGCACTAACGGAGGGCGCTTGCGCTTGGTTTTTACATGTCTCCTGCTTTTTGGTTTTTCGATGGCGGCTATTTCTTTGAGGGCGCAGAATACCGGCACTGGAACATCGGGCACTGATTCCTTGCCGAACGCGCCCTCGATCTCCGCGCAAGAGTCCGCCACCGTATCAGGAAACGTACTAGACCCGAGTGGCGCTGTCGTACCTAGCGCAGAAGTAACCCTGATTCAAGGGGAGCCATCTCAACGGCGCTCCGCTGTGACGGGTGTTGACGGAAGATTCACCTTCGGCGGACTACCGGCTGGAACATACGTGGTCTCCGTTAAGGCGAAGGGCTTTCAGCCGGTCTCCTCAGGAAAGTTCACGATCACGGCAGGCCAGGCGTACGAGTTACCCAGTCTCAAGCTCTCGATTGCGCCCGCAAACTCCGAGGTTGTCGTTCAGCCCACTGACGTGATCGCGGCCCAACAGATCAAAGCCGAAGAGAAGCAGCGTGTGTTCGGTGTCATCCCGGACTTCTATACCAGTTACGTGTGGAACGCCGCACCGCTCGATACGAAGCAGAAATATTCCATGGCGCTGAGAGACACGTTCGATCCGATGACCTTTGTCGGGATCAGTATCGGGGCAGGGATAGAACAGGCGAACAATGCGTTCCCAGGGTATGGGCAAGGTGCAGCGGGCTATGGCAAGAGGTGGGGCGCGCTCTTCGCCAATGGACGCACCAGCGACATCCTAAGCAGGGCGGTATTTCCGTCGCTCTTCCATCAGGACCCGCGCTATTTTTACCAGGGCTCCGGTTCCACATGGTCTCGCGCGAAACACGCGGTTGCTTTCGCTTTCGTCGCGCGCAGCGACAGCGGACAACTTATGCCGAACTATTCGTACTTCCTCGGTGACTTGTGTTCTGGGGCGATATCGAACCTTTACTATCCATCTTCAAGCCGCGGAGCAGGCCTAGTTTTCACAAACGCAGCCATAGGAATTGGTGGGCGCGCTGGGCAAGACCTTATACGCGAATTCCTCTTCAAACACATAACCAAACACGTGCCCGCCAATGGAAAACCTGCCTCCCACGAACAAAGCCCCTGATGACAACCTCGACCCTATGTTCTTCTGCGGATTCCTTCAATTTTCAACGGACTGATCAAACCAAGGAGAAATATGCAAATGAACCTGAGTCGACTTTGCATTGCTGTCGCCCTGTTCGCTGGGATCACCCTCCCGGTTGCGGGACAAGACGCGACGACCACGAACGTCAGCGGTAATTGGTCTGTCTCGACCCAGGGTCAACGAGGTTCGGGGACCCACAAGATGACCATCAAGCAGGATGGAACCAAGATTTCCGGCAGTCTCGAGTCCGATCGCGGAGACGAGGAACTTCAAGGAAGCGTCGAGGGAAACGACATTCATTTCACTGTGCGCTTCAATACGCCGCGCGGCGCCATGACCTTGCAATATAGCGGGAAGATTCAAGGAGATTCGATGAAAGGAACGCTTCAGAGCCCCATCGGCAAAGGATCTTGGTCAGCCAAAAGACAATCCGAGCGAGATTAGCCCCTATGACTATTACAGGTTCCGAGCAAACAGCGACACGCGATGCGGCGATTGCCGTCTGTGGTCTCACGCGCCGTTTTGGTGAGATTCGAGCAGTTCACAATTTGAGCCTGTCAGTTCCACAAAAATGCGTCTACGCGTTTCTCGGACCCAATGGAGCAGGAAAGACAACCACCATACGCATGTTGCTGGGCCTCACCCGCCCCGACAGCGGAGACATCCGCATCTTCGGGGAAGTGATGAGTTCCAGCACCCGGCTTCGTCTGCTGCGCCGAATCGGGAGCATGGTCGAAGGCCCATCCGTGTATCCGCATTTGACTGGATATGAGAACTTGCAGGTTATGCAAAAACTGATCTCACTGAAACGCTCCGAGATCGACCGCGTCTTGCACATCACTCGGTTGCAAAGCGACGCACACCGTTTGGTCAAGACTTATTCGCAAGGAATGCGGCAACGGCTCGGGCTTGCTTTGGCGCTCCTGGCAAAACCTGACCTTCTGATTCTCGATGAGCCCACGAATGGCCTTGATCCGGCTGGGATGATCGAAATGCGCGAATTGATCCGGAGACTTCCCGATGAGTACGGAGTGACCGTCTTTCTCTCAAGTCATCTGCTCGGCGAAGTCGAACAGATCGCGACCCACGTAGGAATCATTGGCCGCGGTCAGCTCCTTTTTGAAGGGACGCTGGAGGCCTTTCAACAACGGAGCGGCAATCGCGTTGCGATCGAGACTGACAACCCGGCAGGCGCGGTCGAGGTCCTCCGTAGGGGAGGCTGGAACCCCATGAATCTTGGCGATTCTCGTCTGACAATCGAATTTCCGAATCGCGAGAGCGTCGCCAATGCAGTAGCGATGCTCGTCTCTTCGGGGGTGAAAATCTACCAGATCCGGACGGATCAGCCCTCGCTAGAAAACCTCTTCCTGGATCTGACCGAAGAGTCGCGTTTCGGCTCCCACACTCAAGAGGAGGTGCTCCATGAATGAACTCTTTCGTGCTATCCGGGTAGAGGTCTTCAAACTGCGGCGGACTCTCGCGCTTTTGTCGTCACTGCTGATACCAGCCGTGGTTATCGCGATGACGATGGCGGTCAATCTTTCGCGCTCTCAAGGAACCGAGTTTGTTCTCGATCATCCAAACGGCTGGGACACGCTGATGCTGGACCAAACGCTGGTTCTCTGGTGCTTTGTTCTCCTGCCGTTATTCGTTACGCTTGAGGCAGCTCTGCTCGCTGGAATTGAACATCGCGAGAACAACTGGAAACATCTGTTTGCTCTGCCTGTCCACCGCTGGACCATCTACGTAAGCAAGCTCGTCGTCGGCATGGCGCTGGTGTGCGTCAGTTCTCTCGTTCTGGCGGTAGGCACTGCTTTCCAGGGTTGGCTGCTCGTGGAGTTCCGTCCAGATCTGGGCGTGACCTATCCGATTCCCTGGGATCTAATCATTCTCCGCAACTTCGGCTTCGTTCCGGTGGTTTTCCTGCTGCTCGCGATTCAGCTGTGGGTGGCGATCCGTTGGCGAAACTTCACTGTCCCTATGAGCGTGGGGATCGCCGGAACGCTGATCGGCGTCATGCTATTGCGCACTCTGAAGAACAGCGTCAGCACGCCATCGGGCCCGTGGATAGCGAGCATGTTTCCCTGGTCGATGCCCTACATCATGATCGCGCCAATATCGAATTCAACCCTTCCGGAAGCGACGGCTGGCTTACAGGAAACGGCGTTGCTCGCAGGCGTTCTGGGCGGCCTGCTCGTTTCGGCTCTTGGATGTTGGGAAACTCTACGGCGGGACGTTGCATGAGGACGCAAATGGCGCGGCCGCTTAACCAACAGCGTTTCGCTACTGGAACTCGGCTTTCTTGGCGTCAGCGAATGCACAACGTCGCAGATGTCGGCGCGCGCAGCGGGTGGATGAAGCTCATTTTCATTACTCTGTCCTTTGTTCCGGCTGTGGCAATGATGTGGGCGGCAAGCAATCGCAATCTTGATGCCGTCACCGGCCGGATGATCACGCGTCAGACTGGCGATTGGGCGCTTGGCTTCTTGATCCTCACGTTGGCAATTACGCCGCTGCGCAAATTGCTCGATTTGCCCGATATAATCCGATTCCGCCGCGCATTGGGGTTGTTCGCATTCTTCTACGGATTTCTTCACGTTGCGGCATGGCGCGTATTCAAACTCGGCCATGCGCTCCACATTGGGCCTCTGACAATATGGAGTCTCCGAATTGGATTCTTGGGTTTCCTGCTCATGATCCCGCTAGCCATGACATCTACCGATTGGTGGGTTCGTTTGCTGGGTGGAAAGCGCTGGCGAGCACTTCACTCACTGGCCTATTTGAGCGCCATCGCCGGCATCGCGCACTATTGGTTGCTTCCAGCGATCGGGGTCTGGAAGCCGGTCGCATCTGGTTTAGCCATCGCGCTGCTGCTCTTCGCTCGCTTTAAGACATCGGCCTCGCGGACCTATGGGGATCGGCATGAAGAAGTCAAGCAGTGACAATTAGCGGCTCCGCCGCACAAATCCGCCGCAGCATTCAACTGCCGAGCTATGCCAATGCGTCGTAGTGGATGGGTCCAGTGTCTCTCCCCGAAATCAGACTTCAAATCGCAGCGGTCACCCTGGCTGAAGAACTGAACTTTACCAGAACTGCCGAACGATTGAGGATCACACAACCTGCTTTAAGCAAACAGATTGCCGAGCTTGAGAACAGGCTCGGCTTCGCTGTCTTTTTCAGAGGACAGAAGCGAGTCGAACTCACCGAAGCAGGCCAGGTCTTCGTACGAGGGTGTCGGGATTCTCTAGCCATTTTGGAAAAGGGTGTCCGCATGGCGCGAGCCACCCAAGAAGAGATTCAACCCGTTGTCACCATTGGCCACAGCCCCTATGTCGATCCGGCCCTGGTTTCAGGTCTGCTTTCGGTTCATCTTCCTCTTTATCCGAGTCTCCGTCTTCGCATGGAGAGCCGGTTCGCCCACGAACTGGTTCATAGCGTTCTGTCCGCCGAGCTTGACTTGGCGATTATCGAAGAACCTTTGGAAAACCCCTTGTTGACGCTTGTGGCATTGTCCACGATGCCCCTCTATTCGCTCATTTCCATTGACCATCCGGCCGCGAAAAGAGGGCGCGTTGAATTGACCGACTTTGCGAACGTGGGCTGGATGATGTTTCCAAGACGCGCCAACCCGACGATTTACGAAAGGGTCTTGGAAATGGGTAGGCAGGCCGGCGTCGCACCGGTTGAGTTACACCACTACATGGCGCCGCAAGAGGTGATTCAACTGATTGCGGAGAACTTTGGCGTTGCGTTCATGCCAAAAGGAACGGCCGAACAAATGGCGGGTACCGAGATTGTGGCACGTCCATTTGCTGCCAAAAGCCTTCAGATGACAAGCTATCTTGCATTGAGGGCGGATCAATCGTCTCGTCTTGTTAACGAATTCGGGCGCGCGTTCCTCAAGCGGATCATGCCAAATGGTCAGCAGGCCGATACCTCCGGACAACTACTGCTCAAGCTGTAGCACGTTCCGGTTCGTTACTGCGGCGTCCATCATTCCAAATCGGAATAGTTGAGATACGAGATGGAATTGGACTCGAACAGCGCCTCTAGTCAATCCTCTTTTCCACAGCGGTTCCTCGCAAGTTACAGCTGCCGCAGGAGAGGATATGCAACTTCCCGAGCCCGTCCAACAAGAAACCGTCGATGAGGGCGCCGTACCGCCCCAACATCCGAGAGCGATCGCTGACCCGACTCGAAGAAAGGGCCCTGCGAGAGTTCTGACACCCAACCGTGCGATGGAAGACCCCCTGCTTACAGTTGAGGATGTCGGACGGCGACTAAACGTCAGCAAAGATTGGGTCTGGGATCACTGCTCCCGCAAGAACCCTAAGCTGCCGGTTATTCGCATGGGAGACGGAGCCCTTCGCTTCCGGGCAAGCGCGATTGAATCGTTCATCGATGAGCGCGAAAGATTGACCGCATTGCGGCATCGAGTTGGTTGACGAGAAGGTTGGCCGCACGATGTCGACTGCTGCGATTGAGCGTTTCGCGTCGAGGGTTCGACACGAGCGGATATTTAGAACAGGCCTGTAGAACTTCGGCTTTGACCGTCGATAAAATTGACGCAGGCCCTATTCTTTCCCGCCACAGAATTGAGGAAAGTATGGCTACCAGCAACCAGCGAGGATACGTATTGCCTCGCGGGAAGCAGTGGTACGGGTACTACCGCAAAGCAGTGATTGACCCGGCCACAGACAAGCAAAAGTTGGTTCGCGTCCCGGTCATCTTAGGGCCTAAGTCGAGCATGACGAAGACGGAGGCCCGGCGAGCGCTGGAGCGCGAAATTACCAAACACCTGGGCCAGCCGGGCTCTCCGACGCGAGTCACAAACGATGGCTCCGTCACCCTGGGATGGTTCGTAAACCAGCGGTTCATTCCTCTCAAAGAAGCGGTTTGGAAGGAGCAGACCGGAAACACGAAGAAGATCCTCATCCGACTCGATATCGTCGAACCGCTCGGCGAAATTCCGTTGGTCAACTTCGACAAGTTCAGCTTGCAGTTGCACCTCAACAAGCTGGCCCTCACCCGGTCTAAGGATCGCGTCTTGCAGATTCGAGCGTACATTCGGGACATCTTCACCGAAGCAGTCGATCAAGACTTCCTCGTCAAAGATCCCGCACGGAAGCTCAAGGTGCCGGCCCAACTTCGGGCCACAGACACAACAACTCTGACTTGGGATCAGCTCCGGATGGCTCTGTCGGAACTGCTTCTCCGAGACCGCATTTTGCTCGAACTGGACATGACCAACGCGTTGCGCCCCAGCGAGCTTTTTGCGTTCAGATGGAAGCGGTTTGACTATCCTGCATCAACGCTGACGGTGGCCGAAACGGTCTATAAGGGCAAGATCCGTGATTGGGGGAAAACCAAGAAGAGTCTCACGGTGATCCACATTCCCCGGAAGCTCGCGGATGACCTCCAGGCATGGCGTCTGGAGTGCGAGGCAAAGGCCAGAGAAGAGTTCGCGGAGGGCAAGAGGGCGTTTGCAGTGTTGTCGCCGGACGACTTCATCTTCCAAAACGAAGATGGAGGCTTTCTCGACACGGACAACTATCGCAAGCGCGTCCTTCACAGGATCGCTCGCGACCTCAAGCTACCCAAGCTGACCTTCCAGGTGATCCGCAGGACGATTGCGACTCTCGCACAAAAAAAGGGAACGGTGAAGGACGTTCAGGGAGTGATGCGGCATTCACGCACCGCAACAACGACCGACGTATACATGCAGGAGATTCCCGAGAGCGTCCAAGTGACGATCAATTCCATCAATTCGGAGCTTCGAAAGGCTGGCAGCAAGTCCAGAAAAAGTCCGAAGAACTCGGAGTCAACCGGACCAGTCGTTAGCAGTCGGCGCAAGCCTACCGTGCGTTTGACACCAAATGACACCAAACCGGTGAGAGGAGGGAGTAACCCACTTCCGGCATACGCTTGATTTTGAGGGGGTTGTTTGGTGGACCTGATCGGGATCGAACCGATGACCTCTTCCATGCCATGGAAGCGCGCTCCCAGCTGCGCCACAGGCCCACTCAAAGGAAGGACAACTCCTATTTTCGGTGGTCAGCGCCGTGGAGTCAAACGGGACTGTTCGTAACGGAGCCGCCCAGGCCGATTATTTTCAAAAAAATGGGAACCATTGGGCAGGAGATTGGTGTCTATAGAGATAGAGTGAGCGAGCACTCGGCCGCCGGCGGCGCAGTTTTCTCGCGGATGGTTGGCGCTTTGGACTGAGATGGACGGCGGGCTGCCGATTGCCAGGGTTTCGGCAATGCGAGTAGCTTAAAGGACACCCGGATGCAGGCGGGCAGCGTGATGGGCAATCTGGCGAGCACGATCGACCTGGCAAGCGGTGAGGCGGCTCTTGTGGCCGAACTCCGCGCCGGGTCCGAGACCGCTTTTGCCGAGCTCATCGCGCAGTATCATCAGCCGCTGTATTCGCTGATCGTACGCAACCTGCAGGACCCCTCTGAGGCCTCCGACATTACGCAGGAGGTCTTCATCAAGGTCTTCCGCAATATCGGCAGCTTCCACGGCGATGCCAGCCTGCGCACATGGCTGTATCGGATCGCGGTGCATGAGGCCAGCAACCAGCGCCGCTGGTGGAAGCGGCATCGCCGGCAGGAGATTGCGATGGACGCGCCCTGCTGCGTGCGTTGCGATGCGGAGCCCGAAAGCGATCCGCAGCCACTCAGCGCGACGATCGCGGATGGCGGCGTCTCTCCGTTCGACCAGGCTGCGCGCGAGGAGCTGCGCGCGCATGTGGAGTCGGCGCTGCGGCAGGTGCCGGAGGTCTTTCGTACGGTGGTCGTCCTGCGTGAGATTGAGGGCTTTACGTATGAAGAGATCGCGGACATTCTTCAAGTCAACCTCGGCACGGTGAAGTCGCGGATCACACGCGGACGTGCTGCTCTGCGGGCGTTGCTGGCTCCGGAGAACGGCGTCGCAAAGGAACTGCCGCGTTGCGCGCACAGGGACACCCATCCGAGTCGTCCCGCGCTGCCGGCCATGGAAACGGCGGAGGTGCCGCGATGACGCCGATGGTGTGCAATCAAATCCAGGAGCGGCTCTCGGACTATATTGATGGCGCGGTCAGCGGCCAGGAGATGCAGGAGATCGCGCGCCACATCGATGGCGACAGCGGTGCGGCTGGCTGCGATGCCTGCGCCGGAGAGCTCGCTGCGTGGCGCATGACGCAGAATGCGCTGGTGGCAGTGGGCCCGGCAAAGGCGCC
>Ga0134126_10000584_pt1 | contig 46473 bp, 39 predicted proteins | sample KB31752_FD_96881 | JGI IMG/M metagenome (GOLD analysis project Ga0134126, IMG submission 96881) | Terrestrial soil microbial communities with excess Nitrogen fertilizer from Kellogg Biological Station, Michigan, USA - KB3-175-2 | ecosystem: Environmental > Terrestrial > Soil > Unclassified ...
AGGCCAGGGTCCGACCACGGCATCACAGACGGCGTGGGCGGTCATGGGTTTGTGCGCATTCGATGACCCGAATCTTCCGAGTCTCAAGCGCGGCGTTGAATACCTCGTCCGCACGCAGAACGAGGATGGTTCCTGGACCGAACATGAAACGACCGGCACCGGTTTTCCGAAAGTGTTCTATTTGAAATACGACATGTACCGCAACGCCTGGCCGCTGCTCGCGCTGGCGACGTATCGAAATATTTTGCAGAAAGCCGTGGCGAAAGGGAACACGCACGTGAATGGCACGCCCAAGGAATCTGTCGGAGAGGAAGTGTTGGTGAGGCGGTGAAAGCGTTTCTGCTGTCCCGGCCCGAAACTTAAACCAACCACTCAGGCTGACGAACGTGAAGGAAAATAATCTATCGAGGCTAAAACTACGAGGTTCAATACAGTGTTTGAGCATCATGTGCACACCAAAGCTCAAGGTCATCATCACACTCTGCCTTGCGGGAGTTATTTGTTTACTCGCTTTTGCAGCCTCGTCACCGGTAACGCCCAGGGTTTCGCTACAGCTTCGCGGCTACCAGACAAACGAGCTGGAGGACGTTCCAGGTTTATTCACAAACACGCAGTATGTCTGTGCGGTCGTCTGCATGACGAACAACAGCACACAACCAGTTTTTTATTTCGGCAACCCCTTGCCGTTTTACGATTGTTCGGTTCGGACCATTGAGGAGAAATGGGTAAATGAAACTCCGATGAGATGCGGTTTCGGCGCAGCCCACTACACACTTAAACCATCGCAGAGCGCCACGTTCACCGTTCTGCTTCACGGGCCGGAGCGGCCATTGCTGGTATCAGTCGATTACACGCAGCCAAGAGCCACAGACAAGCTTTGGCGAGTGTTACCACAGCAGCTTACACAGTGGATACCGCCATGGATAAAAGGCACGCGCAAGGCATCAATAACGATTCACCGGGTTGATTCCAGACGATGATGCCCAAATGCAATCTTCTTGACGTGAGCAAACAGCGACCGCCCTGAACAGTGCACCTTCAATGTCCTCTCTTCTCGTTGCCTTTGCTGTCAAGGAAGAGTCGCGTCAATTCCAAAAGTTGGTCGCCGATCAATCGAATTTGAAAGTTCTACTTACTGGCATCGGCCAACGAAATGCCGAAAAGGCCATCCACCGGGCGTTGTCGGAGCAATCGCCAAAACTCGTGCTGACTTGCGGTTTTGCCGGCGGGTTGAATCCAGAACTGGCTGCCGGCACTGTCATTTTTTCTGCCGATGAAGATTTTTGTTTGTCCCCTGCTCTACTCGCAGTCGGCGCACGGCCCGCCAAATTTCATTGTGCTAAACGAGTAGCAACAACTGTCGAGGAAAAGCACGCTCTTTGGCAAACCACCGGAGCGGACGCGGTGGAAATGGAGTCGGGCTTTATCCGTGTCATCTGCCGCGAGCACAAAATCCCCAGCGCCACGGTACGGGTGATTTCCGATGCGGCGAATGAGAACCTGCCGCTTGATTTCAACAGATTGATGGACACCGGGCAAAACTTGAGCTATGGCAAACTGGCGGTGACATTGGCGGCGTCGCCGGGAAAAATCAGCGCTTTGCTCAAACTCCAAAGGCAAACCAAAGCCGCGGCGGGAAAACTTGCGCAGGTTCTGGCTGGAATCATTCCGAACCCATAGCGGGCGCCGTCGTAGCCGGAGCCAGCGGCCGTTTCGCCTTCATTTTCTCGCTGTAGCTGACAAATGCGGCTCCAATCACGATCAGCCCGACCCCGAGCCAGCGGGTCCAGTGGATTTCCTCGTGCAAAATAAGCCTGGCGGCGACCGCGGTGAGCACGAAGCCCAGCGAGGTCAGGGGCCAGATGAGACTGACATCACGCTGCGACAACAGATACAGCAACGCACCGAAGAAGACTGTCTCCAACGCCACACCGAGCAGGATGCTGGAGTTGGCCACACCTCGCCTTACCACGCGCCATACTTCGATCACCGACACTTTTTCCGGCTCACCAACCTCCTTCAGTCCGCGACTCAGGAAAACAACGCCAATGGCCTCAAGCACGAGCGCGATGAGAAGTACGGTCAAAACTTTGGTCATATCACAAATTCTGGTAACGGATCAGCTTCACGTCGTGTTCCTCCACAAGCGAACGCACCCGCGGACTGATCAACGCGTCGAATTCATTCTTAAATTCGTTGAGCGAAGGATGGGAGTAAAGCTCGGAATCGCCGGGCGGCAATTGCGGAATGAGGCGCGTCGCATAATCCTCGTCCACGCGGGCGTTTTGAAGCAAACCAAATACTGCGCCGGTGTGGCGGATACCCTGTCGTTGAAGAGCGCGGCGCGCGCCCGGCGCGAGCATCGAGAAAATAAGCGCATGGCTGGCACGGTAAAACAAGCGACCCGACGCGATCTGCAGGTTGAACCAAAACGGGTCGCGCGTAAGGCGGAAATGTGTGACGCCCCACTCTCGCGCGCGGCGCATCAGTATCCCGAAGACGACCGGGTGCAGGTGAAAATGGAGATGACCGTTGACGTGATCGAGCTTCAGTCCGGTTTGGCGAAATTTTTGAAATTGCGCGGCAATTTCCCGTTCGAGCTGCGGGCGCAGCCTGCCAAGGAAGAAGTAGCGGATTCCCGCACGAACGGGGTCGATGCTGAAATTTCCGCCGGCATCAACCAAACCGGGAATTTCGCCGGACTTCAGCGCCGACGTTCCGCAGACGAGCGCCAGGTGAAGGCCGACGCCCAACCGCGGATTCTGGCGGGCAAGCTCGACCGCTTCGTCGGCAGCGGCGCCATTCACCATCAGGCTGGCGGTCGTCAGAATACCATCACGATGGGCGCGGACGACGGCTTGGTTGATGGAGCGCGACCGGCCGAAGTCGTCGGCGTTGACGATAAGCCGGCGAACGGCTTCACGGCGTCCCATAGTTTGGAACGAGGGCGCCGGTGGTCAGCCGATACCAGGTGCGGAAGATGAGGAACAGCTTCTGAGGCTTGCTCACACGCGTGGGCGTGGGGTCAAATACGTTGAACGCCTGTGCTTCGAGCTTTTGTAGCAGCCGCCAGTACACCGACCCCATCAACTCGGCCGCCCCCATCGAACGGCGATCCTCGGCCGGCAGCGCCTCGCGCGCCTTGCGGTAGAAATCCCGCGCCCGTGTGGCAAGGCTCCCGGCGGCCTGCCGGAATCGCGACGAGTATGTCAGGTCCAGAATCTCTTCCGGTCGAACGCCCCACCGCTCCAATTCTTCGGTCGGGATATAAATCCGCCCGCGTTCCGCATCAGTGCGCACGTCGCGGAGGATGTTGGTGAATTGAAGGGCCTTCCCGAGATAAACCGCGTAATCGCGGCAGCGCGGGTTTTGATAACCGAAGATTTCGATGCTGAGCAACCCGACGGCGGAAGCTACGCGATAGCAATATTGTTCCAGTTCGGCGTATGTCTCATACCGTTTGATGTCGAGGTCCATTTCGACCCCGCGAATCAATTCGTCGAACAGCGAAAACGGGAGGCCGTGTCGCGCGATGACGGGCCGGAGTTCCTGATTCACTGGAAACGCCGGCGAGCCCTGTTCGCAGCTCTTGCGGACATCGTCGCGCCACGCGGCCAGACGCGACCGACGCTCCTCGACCGGCGTGGCATCTTCGTCGGCCACATCGTCCACTTCGCGGCAGAAGGCGTAGAGCGCGGCCATGCCGTCGCGTTTTGACCGGGGCAACAGGACGAAGGCCAGCGCGAGATTGGAGGCGCTTTTGCGCGTGATCGACTGGCTGACGTGCGCGCTCACAGCGGCGGGTTGGAAGTCGGGCCGGCTTTGGACGGCGGAAGTCCGCCGGTCTCAGCCAGCGTCGGGTTGCGGGGACGATGATCGCGACGATGGCGTCGTCTCCGTCGGCGCCCCTGACGATGTCCCCCGTCTTCTCCGTCCTCAACTGCATTGACCACCGGGAGTGGATCGCTCCTGCGCTCGTGATGACGATGCTGACGGCGTTTCTTGCTGCGGACGTAATACCGCGCCCACAGCAGAAGGATCAACCCCAGCGCCAGGCCCGTGGCGAGTATCACCATGATGTCCATGAACACCAGGCCGGTGTTCTTCCCCACCGGGGCCGTCGGATTCAACGGATTCAATCCGTCCAGCTGGGCCAGAAAGCAAAATGATCGCGGCATCAGGAAAAATCCTTTCGCGTGGGCACCACCGTATCTTCATCCGGGCCGGCGTCAATATTGACGTTCAAGCGCTGCATGCGATAGCGCAGCGCGTGGCGGGTGATTTTTAACTGATCCGCGGTCCGGGCCACACTGTAATGGTTTTGTTCCAGCCGCGTCAGGATCAATTCCCGCTCAAAATTAAACATCGCCTCCTCCAGCGAACAACCGGCCATCGCCGAGAGGTCGCTCTTGCGTAAACGCGTTTCGAGATGAAAATCCGGCAGATTCGTGGGCTGGATTTCCTCGGTCGTTTCCAGAATCACCGCGCGCTCGATGACGTTACGCAGCTCGCGCACGTTACCCGGCCAGTGATGGGCCACCAGCAACTGTTGCGCGGGCGGAGAGATCGCCTTGATCGGCTTGTTCATCGTGACGCGGAATTGCTTCAGGAAATGCCCCGCCAGCACGGGGATGTCGTCAGCCCGTTCCCGCAGGGCTGGAGGGCGGAATTGCACCACGTTCAAGCGGTGATAGAGGTCTTCCCGAAAGTAGTTCTGGCGGATTGCATCGATGATGTCGCGATTCGTCGCCGCAATAAGGCGGACATCCACGCGCAATTCCTGGTTTCCACCGACGCGTGTGAAGGTACCGTCCTCCAGAAAGCGGAGCAGCTTGGCCTGCAACGGGCGGCTCATGTCGCCGATTTCGTCCAAAAAAATAGTGCCGCCACCGGCCTCTTCCACGCGTCCCGCCTTCTGTCTCAACGCACCGGTGAAAGCGCCCTTTTCATGGCCAAACAATTCGCTTTCCAGGAGCGTTTCGGGAATCGCCGCGCAGTTGATGCGCACGTAGTTGCCGGAACTGCGCTGGCTCAGGGTGTGGAGCGCACCCGCGATCAACTCCTTGCCGGTGCCGCTTTCGCCCAGGATCAACACGGTGGCGTTCGTTGGTGCCACGGTTTGGATCAACTGGCGAAGTTCGCGTATCCTGGCGGAGTCACCGATGATCTGGTCCAGGCGGTACGGCTCGCCGGCGCGGGCGCGCAACTCCTGGTTTTCCAGGATCAACCGATGACGCTCCGCGCAGCGGGCTACGGCATGGAGCAGTTCCTCGGGCGCAAACGGCTTCGCCAGATAGTCAATTGCCCCGGCCTTGATCGCTTCGACGGCCAGTTTTGGTGTCGCAAACGCGGTGATCATCACCACGGGAAGGTTGGGCCATTTGAGTTTCAACTGGCCGAGGAACTCGTAACCGCTCATTCCGTTCAGGCGAGCGTCCGTGATGATCATGAAGAAGTCCTCCTGCTCCAGCAACCGCAGCGCCTGTTCGGCGGAATCCACCGCGCGGACTTCGTAACCCTCGTCCGCCATGACGGCTTCCAGGGACAGCCGCATGTTCTTCTCGTCATCGACGACCAACAAGGGTGGTAGTTTGACACTCATTTACTTGCGCAACTTCATGACCGTCTTGGCTGGGAAATGTAAAGTAAAGCGGGTTCCTTTTCCAGGCTCGGATTCGACCTGAACCGTCCCGCCGTAAAGTTCGGTGTTGTGTTTGACGATCGCCAGTCCGAGGCCGGTTCCTTTTTCCTTGGTGGTAAAGTAGGGCTCAAAAATCTGCCCGATCTTGTCACGCGAAACGCCAGGGCCGTCGTCGGCGATGCCGATGACCAATGAAAAACTCTCCCCGACTTTCGCGGAGACAAAAATGTTCCCGCGGCCGTTCATCGCCTCGCGGGCGTTCTGCAGCAGGTTTACGAAGGCCTCCGCAAGGTGCATTCGCTGCATCAACAGCGGGGGCAGTGCGGTCGAGTAGTCCCGGTGAATTTTTACCTCGTATTTCACCGCAGGGGGGAAGACACGAAGGATGGCCTGTTCCAACTCCTCCGTGACGTCGAGCTTTTCCACGCGACCTTCAACCAGTCGGGCATAACCCATCAACTCCGTGATGATCCGGTCGGAACGCTCGACCTCTTCGCGGATGATTTGAATCTGTTGAGTGATTGTTTTGCCTTCCTTGACCGTGCGCTGCAAAGTGAACGCCGCGTTGTTGATGATGCCCAGGGGATTCTTCAATTGATGCGCGATCTCGGCGGCCAGCCGGCCGGCCGATTGCAACTGCTGCTGGCGCTGCGCGAATTCGACCGCTTCTTCGTTGACTCTCCGTTGCTTGTCAAACAGCACCTGTAATCCGTAGCAACAAAACGCCATCAGCAATAATACCACGATCCGCAAGACGTAGGGTTCATTGCTCTCTTCAAACAATTCCGGCTCAATCTGCGTAATGGCGACCTCGGTCAGGCCGGCGGCAACAAAGCAGGCACAGGACAACAAATTGAGCACGATCTGCGTGGACGAAACAGGAATGGTGATGCCGGTCCGCACGATCAGCCCCACAAAGACCCAGTACAGCGTGCTGTCGAATCCCCCCGTCACCACTGTCATCGCCCCCCAAAACAGAATATCAATGACTGACTCGATGAGGACCACTTCACGGATCAGCTTGAACGGCAGCTCATCCATCCCGACCAGGATGATTGCCGCGGCCAGATTCACGACGATGTAAATCAGAAAGAACAGTCGCACGGTCAACAGCACGGCCTCGCGGAATGTATAGACGTCGTCAAACCAATTGGACAGGAACAGATACCAGGTCAGCAATGCGATGATCACGCCCTTGATCGGCAGGATGATGTTCCGTTCGACCGATCGGACCCGGGTCGTCTGGTGACCGTAATCCGGTGCCTGGCTGGTCAGCCAGTCCGGCAAACGCAACCAGTCCGGAGTCCGGAAGAAGCCCGCGATCTTCGAATCATGGCGCGTAGCGAAACTCATGGCCTCGGTCCAATCATACGTGGTTTCACTCGCTTACGCCAGCAACTCCAATGCCCGCGCGGCGATTTTTTCCACCTCCCAAAGCCGGCCAAGACCCTCGTAACCGCATGACAACATCCCCTGCTCTGGACCGATGAATTCCGCACCGCGCTCCTTGAGGGTTGCCACATTCTGTTGCGTCGCGGGATGGAGCCACATCTTGCCATTCATCGCGGGCGCAATAAGAAATCTCGCCCGTGGATTCAACGCCAGCGCAATGCATGTCAATGCATCGTCAGCGATCCCATGCGCAAGTTTCGCAAGGTTGTTGGCCGTCGCCGGCGCAATCAGGAGCAGGTCCGCCTCGTCCGCCAGGCGGACGTGCGCCGGCTTCCATCCCTCTTCCTCGTCGTAAAGGTCCGTCACAACGGGATGCCGCGAAAGCGTCTTGAACGGCAGCGGTGTGATGAACCGGAGCGCATCCGCGGTCATGACGACGTTCACCTCGGCGCCCTGACGGGTCAGTTGACTCGTCAAATCCGCCGCCTTGTAAGCCGCGATGGAACCGGTCACGCCAAGCACGATATTGGGGCCCTCCGGTTTTGAACTCCCGCGTTTTGACTTTGGAGTCATATCTCCGGTGGCTGCGCACGAACCTGTCTCATTTTCTCCGCGGCCAGAATCATCTGAACACGCCGCAAATCCTCGGGAATGGTGGTGCTGATCAACAGATAATCAAAGTGCTTCCACTGTGCGATCTCCTGGCGCGCCACACTCAAACGTTTTTGGATGGCGCCTTCGGAATCCGCCCCCCGTTTCCGCAGCCGTTTCTCCAGTATGGCCAGACTTGGTGGTGTCAAAAAAACCGAAACAAGCGCGGCGCCAAGCTCGGAATCTTCCGTGGCTTTCTGCCGGATCGCTGCGGCGCCTTGCACGTCGATGTTTAACACCACGTCCCGGCCCTGCCGGAGCTTGTCCAGGACCTCGCACTTCAGCGTTCCGTAGCGGTTGCCAAAAACCGTGGCGTGCTCAAGAAAATCCCCCGCATTCACCCGCTTGAGAAATGTTGCCGGGTCGAGAAAATAATAATCCACGCCGTCCCGTTCACCGGCGCGCGGAGGGCGGGTCGTGCAGGTAATGGCGCGGACGATATCCCCATTCGCTGCCAGTAATTGCTGGCAAAGCGTCGTCTTGCCGCCGCCGGACGGCGCGGAAATGACCAACAGCAATGGGCTGGCCCGCCGTCTGCCACCGTCAACGGTTGCTTGCTTCTCTCCACTCATTCAACGTTCTGCACCTGTTCGCGGAATTTCTCCAGCTCGGCCTTCAACGCCACCACCTCGCGCGAAATCAAACTGTCGTTCGCCTTTGAGCCAATGGTGTTCACTTCCCGGTTCATCTCCTGCGCCAGAAAATCGAGCGTGCGGCCGATCGGGTCCTTTGATTTCACGCAGTCCTCGAATTGCTGAAAATGGCTTTGCAAGCGTGTCAATTCCTCCGAGATGTCGGAACGGTCGGCAAAGTAAACGATTTCCTTGAGCAACCGTTCGTCGTCCACTCCCGGCATTTCCAACCCTGCATTCTTGATCCGATCGCGCAATTGCTCCTGAAAACGCGCCACAACTTCCGGAGCCTGCTTCTGGACGCGCTCGACCGATTTGCGCGCCATGGCAATCCGCCTCTCCAGATCCTTCGCCAGGTGCGCCCCTTCCCGCTCGCGCATCTTGATCAACCCGTCAAGCGCTTTTCTCAAGGACTTCTCCACCGCCTGCCAGAACGCCCCGGCGTCCGCCAGGTCTTCGCCGGTCTGCAGCACGCCCGGCACGCGCAGCAGGGTTTCCAGCGTGACCGGTCCCGCCAGTTTCAGTTCCCTGGCCAGCCGGTTCAATTCCCGCGAATACGCCCGCGCCAGTGCCGCGTTCAGTTTGACCTGACCCGAACAGCTTCCGTCGGACGCGTGCAGCGAAACCTTGACGGTTAACCGACCGCGCGCAATGCGGCGGTTGACCTCGTCGCGAATACGCGATTCCAGTGCTTCCAGTTCCCGGGGCAGATAGACGGAAATCTCGCTCTGCTTCCGGTTCACCGAGGTGAGCTCGACCGTGACCTTGAAGCCGTCCTGGGCGCACTCGCCGCGTCCATAACCCGTCATTGATTTCATCGAGCGGGGAATATGGGGAAAGGCGGCTGAAATGTCGAATGGCGAATTGCCGCGCGTCCGACTGTCTTTGTTTGCCCGACGCGCGGCGCAAAGCGGGGACGACAGATTCACCCGCCGCCGATGCTCTTCCGCAGATTTTTGTCCGCCGGGCCTGTGAAGGATGAAGATGGGGTATTGGAAAAACTCCTTGCCCGCGTTCCACCGTCGGCAATAAGCTCTCCGCTCGCAATCACTTTTCACGTCCGCAGTCATTTTATCGAACATGAACGCAAGCAAACCACCGTTTCCCTTTTTATACCTTGCCGCACTGCTGCTCGTCTCGAATCCGCTGCGCGCGCAAACGCCGGAGTGGATCTGGCACGATAGCAAGGGCAAGGCACCGGATGAGGACGAGGTCCGTTTCTTCCGCAAATCGTTCACGCTTGATAACACCGTGACAAAGGCCGTGATTTCAGTCGCGGCGGACAATGAGGCCATCGTTTATGTCAACGGCCGGCGCGCTGCGCAGAACAGGAGCTGGCAGCATGCCAGCGCGGCCAACGTTACATCGGCACTTGTGAAGGGGGAGAACGTCGTCGCCATCCGCGGAAGAAACAACGGTGGTCCCGCCGGTGTTATTCTGAAGCTGGAACTCACGCTTGCGGACAACCGCAGCGAAACTGTCATTACTGATCCGACGTGGGTCTCCGCCGAAAGGGGAAGCACCGGCTGGGAAAAGCCCGGTTTCGACGCGAGCGCTTGGGCGAAGGTCGCGAGCCTTGGCAAACTCGGCGTGCAACCGTGGGGTGATGTTTTCGTGGTTCCGCACGCCACAACCCCGGAAAAACTGGCCGTGCTGCCGGGGTTCAAAGTCGAACTGATCCGGTCCGCCGAGCCCGGCGAAGGTTCATGGGTCAGCATGACGGTTGACTCGAAGGGCCGCCTCATCATGTCACCCCAGGAAAACAACCCGCGGATGATCCGTGTAACGCTGTCGAATTCTGGCCAGGTCGCGAAGGTTGAGCCGATCAACCTGCCCGTCGGCTCGGCGATGGGTCTGCTTTACGCGTTCGACTGTCTCTACGTCAGCGGCAACGGCCCGGACGGCCTGGGTCTTTATCGCCTGCGTGACACGAACGGCGACGATCAGTTCGACAAAGTGGAATTCCTCCGGAAGTTTGAAGGTGCCGCCGGTGAACACGGCTCGCACGCCGTCGTGCTTGGTCCGGACAACATGCTGTATTACATACATGGCAATTTCGTGAAGCTTCCGGCGGACCTGTCGCCAAACTCGCCACACCGCAACTATGCGGATGACGTGATTCTTCCGCGCATGGAGGATGGCAACGGCTTCGGCGCCGGCAACAAACCGCCCGGCGGTTTCGTGTTGCGGATGGATCGCGACGCGAAGAACTGCGAATTGTTCGCCGCCGGTTTTCGCAACACCTACGACATCGCGTTCAACGCCGACGGCGAACTGTTCGGCTTCGACAGCGACATGGAATGGGATTGGGGCATGCCGTGGTACCGGCCTATTCGCATCGTGCACATCGTCAGCGGCGGCGACTACGGATTTCGCGAGGGCAGCGCGAAGTGGCCGGAATATTACCCCGACAGTCTCCCTCCGGTTGTCAATATCGGCATCGGCTCGCCGACCGGGGTAAGGTTCGGGACGAAAAGCAATTATCCGGAGAAATACAAACGGGCGTTTTTCGCGATGGATTGGTCCTACGGGCGAATCCTCGCCGTTCATCCCACGGAGAACGGCGCGACCTACTCCGGGACGTTTGAAAACTTTGTCGCCCCGCAAGGACTGACTGGCAATGCGCCGAAGGCGACGCTCAATGTCACCGACTTCGAATTCGGTCCTGACGGGGCGATGTATTTCACGACCGGCGGTCGCGGCACACAGGCAGGTTTGTATCGTGTGAGTTACGTCGCGCAGGCAGCGCCACGCTCGGCGGTGTCCCCGTCGCCGGAAGGAAAATCGGCTGCTGAGGCCCGCGCTTTGCGTCACAAACTCGAAGCCTTCCACGGCAAAACGGATCCCGCCGCCATTGACTTCGCGTGGCCGCATCTTGACAGCCCGGATCGTTGGATTCGTTACGCCGCCCGCATTGCCATTGAGAGCCAGCCGGTCGAGCAATGGCAGGCGCGCGCACTGGACGAATCGCGCACCCAGGCGTCACTTACCGCGCTGCTCGCGCTCGCTCGCCGCGGAAATTCTGCGGCGGAGAAGGAGTTGTTGCAGGCGCTGGGCCGCCTGGCCCCCGACCAGCTCGACGAAATGCAGAAACTCGAAGCGTTGCGCGTTCTGGAAGTGGCCCTCATCCGCCTCGGCAGGCCCGATGAGGATACGATCAACGGAATCATCGGCGCTGTGGATCCGTTGTATCCGGCGAAAAGCTTCCCGCTGAACCGCGAATTGTGCCAGTTGCTCGTCTATCTCGAAGCACCCGGAGTCGTGCCCAAGACGCTGGCACTGCTCGATTCAGCGCAGACTCAGGAGGAACAGATTTGCTACATCGTTGCGTTGAGGAATCTGAAGACCGGCTGGACCATGGAGCAACGCAGGCACTACTTCGGCTGGTTCAACCAGAGCCGCGAAGGCATCAGCCACCCGCTGGATACCTTCAAATGGTTTGCCGACGTCGGCCAGGCGTATCACGACGGGGCGAGCTTTCCGAATTTCATCAAAAACATCCGTAAAGAGGCCGTCGCGTCGCTTTCCGACGACCAGCGCGCGGAACTGGCGTCCGTCATCGCGGGTCCGCAAAATGCCACCAAGCCGTCCGCCGTGCAGCGCTCATTCGTGAAGGAATGGAAAATGGATGATCTTGCGCCGGCGCTGGACCAGTTATCGCATGGCCGCAACTTTGCCAGGGGCAAACAGGCCTTCAACGACGCCCAGTGCATCCTGTGCCACCGTTTCGGCAACGAAGGGGGTTCGGTCGGCCCTGATCTCACCGGTGTGTCCAGCCGCTTCAACCCCCATGACATCCTTGAGTCCATCCTCGACCCCTCGAAGGTCATCTCCGAACAATTCCAGAATATCACCGTGACGAAAAAGGATGGCGAAGATGTAACCGGCCGGCTGGTCGAGGAAACAAACGACCGGCTGGTGATCGTCGTAAATCCGCTGGCGCCGGACAGCAAAACGGTTGTGAACAAGAAGGATGTTACCAAACGCGAGGCGTCGAAGGTGTCGCCCATGCCGGAAGGTGCCGCAAACATCTTAACGAAGGAGGATATCCTCGACCTGATTGCCTATCTCCAGTCCAACGGCGACAGGAACGCCGCGGCGTTCGCGGCCGGAAAATAATTTTACGAGGCACTGTGAAAAAAGCGAACCTGAACGACATCTCGTGCGTTGAGCGGTGCCCGCCGGACGCGATATATCATCGCCCCTACCGCGGCCGGGCTCTGGCGCCCGCCAACCCGAAAACCGCCCTTCTTGTCTCCCGATCGAACCGCGCGAGCAACTCCGGCGGCGAGGAACAACCACGACCATCCACGGGCCGGATCCAGCCGGAACCATTATGAACAAAGTCTCCTGCCGGGCATTCCATGGCAGTTTGTTTTGTGCGCTGGCCCTTTCGCTCGCGGGCTGTAAGTCATCCGGTGCGAAAAATGTTCCCCCGACCCAATCGGGATTGCCTGAAGTCACCCTTGCATCAAGACCGGTGAAGGAGATCCAGGCAATCACGCGGGAGTTTTTCGTCGGACGCGGGTATGTTGAACGAGGCTCGGAACACGCTTACGAACAGGTCTTCGACAAGCCGACCAAGAGCGGCCGTGCGAGTAAGGCGCTGCGTGTCCGGCTCAGGCTCGTCCGTCAGACGAACGGTTCCTGGCGTTTCGTCGGAAGACCGATGGGCGTCGAGGCGTGGCGCTCCGACCTAGAATCAGAAGTGGATGTTCCTAATGGCGCGAGCCAGATCCAGGGCTTTCTCGAAGAGATCAAAAACCAGATCGAATCGAATCGTTGAGCGCGCCGTTGCCCGCGCGAGGTGGAAGCGGAGGCCAAGTCGGCGCTTCCTGGGAGGCCCGTCGCGCTGAATTCTGCGGCTGACAACGAACAGCCGATTTGCTCTCCTCTGTCACATACGACACCGAACAAAGACGACCGGGCAACGCTTTAACTCGCGAACGAATCCATGAACACCGTGAAACAACTCCGCACCGTCAAAGGCAACACCTCCACCAAAGTTTCCAACGAACTCTCCCGCACCGGCGGCCTGCTCCGCCTCGCGCCAAACTGGGTGCCGCGCTCTTTTCTGCAACCTGGCCTGCGCATCAAGCTGCATCCCGACGACACGTATGCCTACGGTCTCAACCGTGGCGGCATTGACGAACGCTGGTTCGCCTCGACCACGGTCACCGCCAACGAAGGCCGCGCGGCAGACGAGGGCTTGAGTTACTGCGTCGTCGGCAAGGAACGTTTCACGCTGAAGCAGGCGGTGAACGATTGCGGCGCGACGCTCGTCGGCAAGTCGATCTGGAAGAAGCATGGCAAGTGGCCCGTCTATTCCAAGTTCTTCGATAACATGGGGCCGATCCCGCACCACATGCACCAATCGGCCAGACAGGCCAGGCTCGTCGGTCAGGAAGGCAAGCCCGAGAGCTATTACTTCCCGCCGCAGCACAACAACGTTGGCAATAATTTTCCCTACACCTTCATGGGCCTCGAACCTGGCACCACCAGGGCTCAGGTCCGCCGGTGCCTCGAAAACTGGAACAAAGGCGACAACGGCATCCTCGACCTCTCGAAGGCGTACCGTCTCAAGGTCGGCTCCGGCTGGCTCATTGATCCGTGCATTCTCCACGCGCCCGGCAGCCTTTGCACCTACGAGCCGCAATGGGGCAGTGACGTCTTTGGCATGTATCAAAATCTCGTCGAAGGCCGCGAAGTGCCGTGGAGCCTGCTCGTGAAGGACATGCCCCGGAGCAGGCACCATGACCTCGACTTCATCGTGGACCAGCTCGATTGGGATAAAAATGTGGACCCGAGATTCAAGGACCACCACTACCTCGAACCCGTCCCCGTGGCCGACACGCGCAAGGAAGGTTGGGTGGACCGTTGGATCGTCTATGGCAAGGTCGATGGCCAACAGCTCTTCACTGCCAAAGAACTCACCGTCAACCCGGGCGTGAACGCGACCGTGCGCGACAACGGCGCCTATGGACTCATCTGCGTGCAGGGCAGCGGCAGAATCAATGGCCAGCCCTTGGTCAGCCCCAAACTCATCCGTTTCACCGAACTGACCGAGGACGAATACTTCTGCACCGAGGACGGCGCGAAGGCCGGCGTGACCTTCGAGAACACGAGTGAAACCGAGCCGCTCGTGACGCTCCGCTACTTCGGCCCCGAAGTTAATCCCGATGCTCCGGCGATGGGAGCGCACCGGAAGAACAGATTCAATTGAAGACCCCGCCGCCGGAAATGATTGCGAACGGTGACAGGGGAAACGCCCGCTTCTATTCACCCTTCGAAAGGAACGCGCAGGTCCCAACGAACGACGGGGAAAAATGACAGACCGCATCCGGCCTGTTCACGTGCAAGCTTTGGGAATGGCGCATGCCCGTTCTGAGCGAAGAATCGCCACTGAGGATTTTTCAACCGATCAGCGCCCATGAGGCCGTCGCCGAGGTCATTGCCGTGTTGATCGCAGCAGGGAAATCCGCGAACAACTCATCAACGACCTCCAGGCAATCGGACTCGGCAAGCGCCATGCCGCGCGCCGCCGAATAAATGAAGCCGCGGGTTGTTTGCTGCGCGTAACTCAACAGGGCCTGTCGCAACGGCAGCGAATAGAGTGAAAGGATCAAACCGTAAACCACGGTGTGCCAGCCGTGCGCCTCTCCGGCCTGGACGGCGCGCAGGTAACGCTGGACCAGCCGCTGATCGCGCAGCGGACGCAGGCGCTTGAGCTGCGCCTTCCCCGCGCGCTGGCTGGCCGCGGCGAATGCCTCCAGCAACGGTTCGTGCGCGAGCCGGCGATCCAATTCGATCAACTCGCGAACCTCAAAAAGGCCGGCGTGTCTGTGCGCCTCGCAAATGGCGGGCAGTTCCAGAGGATTGAGAACCTGCGTCTGGTATGCCCGCAGAAACTTCCGAAGCGAGGGCAGATCGGTGACGCGCTGAAATGCCTGCGACGTTGCTCCGCCGAGTGCAACCAGCCCCTCCGTGGAGCCTATTTGTGCGGCCAGCAGCCCGGCATCGCCGAAAAAATCTTCGACGACCTGCTGCGCGGTTGTCGGCTGGTGGGTCACGTCAATTCCCGGTAAACCGAATCGCTTTCCGAAATCTGGCGCGACGCTACGCCGATTTGCGCGCGCGCGCCAGACGGAAAGGGAATTCGGCGAAGATTTTTTCGCGCGCGAAAGCGAGTTTTTGCTTGCGTCGCGACATGGGAAAGACGTGCGCGAGCTAACGCGCCAGAGCCAGACTGATCGCCCCCGCGACGGCAACGACACCGCCGGCCACCGAGCGCGGACCCGACCGCTCGCCGTCCATCAGGTGCGCAAAAGGAATGACCACCAGCGGCGTCGTGGCGACGATGGCCAGCACCACGCCGCTGGGCGCAACGCCCAGTGCCCACTGGTAACAGCCCACGCCAACCGTTGGTCCGGCAAGACTATTCAACACCACCCACAGCCAGATCGGAACCGATTTGAATTTTGCCCTCGAGAATTCGGCGGCGTTGCCGGCGGCACGATTGTTTTGGCGCTTCTTCCACAGGATCCACAGCGACGGCGGCAGGGCGAACACGAGGCCCCCGAGGATTCGTTGGTACGCCGCGGTGAGGCCATCGATATCTTGTCCACCCGCCCTCGCGACGGCGTAGGCTTTGCGGCTCACCACCGCGCCGCCGCCCTGGCCAATGGCCGCGATCAATCCCAAAACAATGCCGGCGACCAGGACGTTGCGCGGAATGTGCAGGTGTTCACCCGGCGCGAGCGCAAGGGCGACTCCCGTCAAGATCACGGCCGAAGAAACGAGCTGCGCGGGCGAGAGAGTGGTGCCCATCCAGAGCCACTCCACGAGCGTCGCGAACGGCGCAGCCAGGCAGTGAACCATCAGAATGGTCAGGCGCGGGCCGAGACGCGGCAGCGCCTGATAAAGCGCGAGATCACCGAAACCGAAACCGACGCAGCCGCTCAGAAAAAAGACCGGAAAGGCGCCGCCGGCGAGTCCCTTTCCGAACGCGTGCGCCCAGATCGCCAGGAGGATCGTTGAAAGACAGAGCCGGTAAAGGTTGGCCGGAATGCCACCGAGGACGCGCGTTGTGCGATTCGCAAACACGACCGACAGGGAAAAGAGAATTGTCGCGAGAAACGCGGGAAGCATTTTCAGTGGTCTGCAGCGGCGGAATTCATTTCACGAGAGAATGCGGGAAGCCACAAACTTTGCAAACCAGGATACAGCATCGAGGCAAAGCGCCCTGTCATCGGATTCCGTTTTTCACGGGATTGCTGGCCCCATTGTCCTTCACGAACTGCGGTCGCGCGAGGAACCGGACGAAGCGACTGCGCTGGAGAGCGAAAGTCAATTTCAACCCGCGCGACTCCGGTCGTGGTTTCAAGAATACAGCCTGCTCGACGTAATCCTGGTTGCCATGCTGGACGATCTCGATTTCGCGTCCGTCCTGGTCAACCGCTTGTACGACGCTCAATCGATGGCTTTTCAATTCAGGGCCGAGTTTCAACGCGAGTGAATACACTTTGTTTTTGTCCTCGCCCCACCACTTCGCGACCCATTTGAATGAGCCGGAATGGTCGGTGTTTGGACTGGCGAGCGCAATCAACCGGATCGCGATGCCATCGTGCCGCCAGTTGTTCGTCAAATCGGTGAGTTGACCGAAAGCCGGCAACTGAATCGGAGGAGCTTCCCAAAGTTCATCCGCGCTGAAACCGGCTGTGCGGACGCATTCAGCCTCAAGTTTCCACGCGTCTTCACCCGGCCAGAGCGCGCCGAAAAATTCCACCGTCCCGTTGGTGGCCCAATCGAGGTCCTGATCGACAAAATCCAGGTACGGAGACCACCGGTTGCCCGTGACGTCGGAAATGGTGAGCTTTTGGATGCGCCAGCTGCCGTTCGCCGGCCGGTCGGCCTCGGTAAAATCAAACGCGACGCGGGTTTTGCGCGGTGCCGTTTGTTCATCGCCGCGACCGCGGTTGCCCGACATTCGTCCGCCACTTTGGAATTCGCCGAGCGTGACCGCGAGATTTCCATCGCTTTTTGTGGAAGGCCACGGCTCGGGAGTCCATTGCGGGTAATCCGCGCAAGCGGGATTGCGGACAACGAACTCGGCCGCATTCGTCCAGCCGCCGTCGGCGGTGGGGGCAAGAAATCTGAGGCCGACCGTTTTACTGCGTCGCGGAAAAGCGCGGATTTGCCACCCTTGCGCAACTTCGCCTGGGAATCCAAGCGTGTTGGCCCCCCAACTCGCATCGTAGAAATTGCCCTGCTCGTCGAAAACGCGAAGTCTGGCCAATGACGAGTTGATTACGCCGCCACGGTTCACTGTGATTGCAAACAAGTTCGCGTTTCCGTCGTTTCCAAAGCCAAAGCTGCCGCTGCCGGACGAAAAGAACCGATTTCTCACGAACGCCGGCATGATGGGCCCGATAAGCCGCTGCAGTCGGTTGCCGGTTTGATGATGGTATTGGAACCCGTTCGTGAACGCGACCTGCCGAAGTTCCAGTGTCGATCCGTCCGGCAATCTGCGTACGACGCCCACTTCATTTGCGGGTCCGCGCGTCCGCAAAAACAGCGCGACGGCAACCAGGCCCAGGGCCGTGATCAAACCGATGACCCACCTTGACCTGTTCGCGCCCATCGTTGCTTTGTGACAAAAAAGCGCGAAACAACTCGCGTCATCCCGCGCCCTCGAATTTGATGAGCGGCTACTTCGCCCTCTTCACCTTCACCCACTGCTTTGACTTGCCGGACTGGAGCACGGCATCGACGACGTAGTCCGTGGCGAGGCCGTCCTTGAAATCGGGCTTCGCAGGTTTGCCATCAGAAAGGCCCTGAAGGAAGTCTGCGACCTGATGAACGAAACTGTGTTCATAGCCGATCTGCAATCCGGGCACCCACCAGTGCTTCATGTAAGGCTGGTCGCCGTCACTGACATGAATGCTGCGCCAGCCGCGCACGCGGCCTTCATCGCGGTGATCAAAGTATTGCAGGCGATGCAGGTCGTGCAGGTCCCAGAAAATCGACGCGTGCTCGCCATTGATCTCGAAGGTGTATAGCGCTTTGTGGCCGCGGGCGTAACGTGTTGATTCAAACGTCGCGAGCGAGCCGTTATTGAAGCGCGCGAGAAAGGCGCAGGCGTCGTCAATGCCGACCTTTTCCACCTTGCCGGTAAGATTATGTTTGCGTTCCTTGATGAAGGTTTCCGTCATCGCGCTGACGGAATCAATCGAGCCGTTCAGCCACATGGCGGTATCAATGCAATGCGCGAGCAGATCGCCGGTGACGCCGGAGCCGGCGGCCTTCACGTCGAGCCGCCAGAGAGCCGTGCCGCCCTGCGGAAGATCGGGGCTGATGGTCCAGTCCTGCAGAAACTTTGCGCGATAGTGGAAGATGCGACCTAGCTTTTCCTCGTCAATCAATTGCTTGGCAAGCATCACGGCCGGACAACGGCGGTAATTGTACCAAACCATGTTGGGAACTTTGGCTTTTTCGACTGCAGCGACCATCTTCTCCGCGTCTGCGGCGTTCAGGCCAAGGGGTTTTTCGCAGAGGATCATCTTGCCGGCTCTGGCGGCGGCGATGGCGATTTCCGCATGCGTGTTGTTCGGTGTGGCGACGTCGATGAGATCGATGTCATCGCGCAGGACGAGCTTCCGCCAGTCGGTTTCGACGGATTCGTAGCCCCATTTGGAGGCGAAGGCTTTTGCGTTGTCCACGCTGCGGGCACAGATGGCTTTGAGGACCGGTTGATATTTGAGGTCGAAGAAATTGTTGACCTTGCGATAGGCGTTGGAATGCGCGCGGCCCATGAAGCCGTAGCCGATGAGTCCGATGTTGAGTTTTTTCATAGGAAATTGTTGGCTTGGTGTCGGAAAAACCCGGGGGGAAAGCAAGCAGAAACACTTCCAAACGGATTCGCATCAGTTCTGCGGCTTGAACCAAAACCACTCAGGCGTATTCATTGTTACGCCTTGGTTTTGGCTGAAATCCAGAATATCCGTATGGCCATCCACGAAAAGAATTGGCGAGATCAGACGGTTATTTCCCAGCAGCGCGAGCGTTCCATTCTCCCGGCGCAAGGTTTTTGGCTTTGCAATTCGATGCCAAAACACAAGGAACGCGGCGCCATTCCCACTCTCCAGCTCATGCGCTGCAGGTTCATACTCCAGAATATAAAGGGAAGGATTTGGCACCCAGTTTTCCGGCTTACCCGCGAGTCCTTCGAGTCCCAAAGTCTCGTCGCGCCTCGTTTTAATCGTGTTGTATTGGTAGCTGCATCCGTGCGCTCTGAACGCCGTCGGCATTACCAACTCTCCTTCCGGTCGACAATCCCAACCGCCGTCAAACGGGCAGCGAAAAGTTCCTGTGGCCTTTACATACTGAAAAAGCGGTCGCTCGGAGGCACGTGGCACTTGGGGAGACGAGAAAGTGCCGTCGCCGCCGCCAATCGCTATATCAAAAAAGCGCCAGTCGTTTCGATTCCCGTTCGGGTCAGGTGGTTTTCCAGTGGAACCTTTTTCGCTGATGCGGAGCGGGAATCGCATGTCGTTGTCGTTCTGGTAAAGCTTGATACCGATACCGATTTGGCGAAGGTTGTTCAAACACACGGTTTCGTTGGCGCGAACTTTTGCCTTCGAGATTGCGGGGAGCAACAGCGCGAGAAGGATCGCGATGACCCCAAGCACCACCGACAGCTCCACGAGCGTAAAGGCGGGAGGGCAGTATTTATGTGAATACCGGCTCATCACCGTGAAATTGGACAGCCTCAAGCCATCTTCGTTTCACGGCAACCCCCCGTGGTTCAGCGGTGATCGAGTGAACCTCAGCTCAGCTCATTCCACCCGTGCCTGTCGCGGACGGCGATCATCGCGGCAAGGATGTCGTTCCACGTCTGCTGCTTCATCATGACTTCGTTCGGGAACATGCAGCCGTCCCAGCAGATGTGCATGAACGCCTTGGTAAGTTGATTCTTTTCGTCACGCAGCCAGAAGCCGGCATGGTGCGGAATGTTGAGCTTCCCGTTCGGATCGGTGGCAAGGCAGTGGCGGCCGGTCTTGTCGTGGGTGCCGGAGCCTTTGACCGTCGCATCGTTTTGCGCGATATGGAAATCAATTGTCCACGGCCGCAACGCCGCGGTCAGTTTCGCCAACGCCTTGTCGAGGGTCTTCTTATTTTTCCAATCATAGCCCGGCGGCAGGACGGCGTCTTTTTCGGCATTGTAGCCGAGCGTGTAGAGAAGCGTGTGCGCCATGTCAGCCTGGAATCCGACCGTCTGCGGACGGTCAACCAACTCGAGCAGCCGCACCATTTCCTTCCAACTGTGCATCCCGCCCCAACAGATTTCGCCTTCCGCCGCGAGCCGTTCACCGAAACCCTCGGCAACGGTGGCCGCTTCACGAAATGTTTTGGCTATAAGCTTTGAGTTGTTGACCGGATCCTTGTCCCAGTCGGTGACACCGGTAGCGGAGTCGATGCGCACGATGCCATAGGGCCGTGCGCCGAGTTCGCGCAGCTTCTTCGCAATACGACAGGCTTTTCGGACAGAAGCGACGAAGTTGGCCCGCTTGGTTTCGTCACCCATTGCCGAACCGTCAAACCACACAGGCGCGACCACCGAGCCGACCACAAATCCCCTCGATTGAATTTTGTCTGCGATCGCCTTGATGCCATCGTCGCTGATGTCAATGTTGATGTGCGGGTCGTACAGAAACAGATCCACGCCGTCGAACTTGATGCCGTCCACTTCAGCCCGGGCGGTCAGGTCCAACATGGTGTCGAGGTCGATGCACGGTTCGGCGCCGGGGCTGCCCTTGCCGACGAGGCCCGGCCACATCGCGTTGTGAAGTCTGGGATACCTGTTGTTGGTGTGCTTGCTCATGCGCTGTCTCTTTCTGTTGAACGTGCTTTCTGTTGCGAATCCAGGAGTCCACGCCTGTTCGTGATAAAAATGTCGATATGGAAAAAATGTGCGAAAACACTAGCAAGGGTTTGCGGCCAGGCAACGCCAAAGTGGGCTGCTGGGCGGATTGGCAATTGTGTCGCCTCTGCGTGTTTGCAATGCCGTGCTATGTTCCGGCGAGGGCTATACCACTAACGGGGTATTGTCGAAAAACCTGCTACATAGTATTCGTTAGGGGCAATGACGACGAGTATCGGATGAATCGCAGCGGACAGATCATCGCCCGCGCTCGTCACGTCGGAACCGATTATGAAGAAGACTGAAACCAAACCGACCTGCGTTCATCGGCGGCCTGCCCGTGAAGCCGCGGTCGAAGACTACGCCTGGCGTTTCGGGCTGGTTCGTTCCACGTTGGAAGATTTCAACCAGCTTAACGAGGACAGAAACGGCGGGTCGGACACGAAGCGGCCGGCGACATCGCTTCCAGCAATGCAGGGTGAAATTCCCCCGTCCGCAGCGACTCAGGCCCGATTGTGCCTGACGACAATGGCTGTTTGATTCCGCGCGCCGCCGTGGTGCCTTTGTCCGGACGGTTCTCTCCTTAATCCGTTGCTTCAATTCGCCGCAGACTTGCGCCTTCGGAGGACTTAGGGTTCACTTCTCCCACATTTTGAATCCTATGATCAGCCGCCTTACACATTCCATTTTCCGGGCCTCCGCCGTGGTGGTGTTGCTTTCATTCACCTCGTTACGCGGGGGTGAAGCTTTCCAAACGCCCGGCTTCTCCGTCGCATACATGGACCGCTCCGTGCCACCCGCGGTGGATTTCTATCGCTTCGCGGACGGCGATTGGTTGAAGAACAATCCGGTGCCGGCCGACAAATCGCGCTGGGGTGCGTTCAATGAATTGCAGGAGCGCAACTGGCAGTTGATCCACTCGGTGCTTGAATCCTGCGCCGGGGATACGTCGGCGGCGCCGAAGAGTCCGGCCCGCGAGGTGGGCGATCTGTTTGCCTCGGCGCTGGACACAAACCTCCTCGAACAACTCCGCTTCAAGCCGCTGGCCCGCGACTTGAAACGCATCGCGCGGCTCCGCTCGACGGACAGTGTTTTCCGGCTGCTCGCGGACTTTCATCAACGGGGCATTGGCGGTTTCTTCAGCCCGCAGGTGGAGGCGGACCCGAAGGACAGCTCGATTTACGCGCTGCGTCTGGCGCAAGGCGGCCTCGGTCTGCCGGACCGCGACTATTATCTCAAGGACACTTTCACCAGACAGCGTGACGCCTATCGCGCGCACATCACGACCATGCTCAAAATGCTCGGTGAACCGGAGGCCGATGCCGCCAGACACGCGGTCACCGTCCTCGACATCGAAACCTCGCTCGCGCAAGCGAGCAAGACACGGGTCGAAATGCGCGACCCGGTTGCCAACTATCACAAGTTCTCGGTCGGCGAACTGGAACGGCTCACCCCGGCGCTTCCCTGGAAAACGTATCTGCGCGTGGACAAACTCGACAAAATCAATTACCTCGTCGTCGGCCAGCCCGAATTTCTCAAGGCAGAGGAGAAACTCGTCATCGAACGTCCGCTGGCGGACTGGCAGGTTTATCTGCGCTGGCATCTGCTGCGGAGCGCGGCGCCCTACCTGCATCACGCGGCCGAAAGCGAAAACTTTGCGTTCTATCAAGGAGTCCTGAGCGGCACACAGCAGCCGGAGCCCCGTTGGCAGCGCGCCGCGCACGTCATTGACGGCTCGATTGGCGAGGCGCTCGGCCGCCTTTACGTCGAGAAATATTTTCCGCCTGCCGCCCGCGCGCGCATGAACGAGCTGATCGCAAACCTGAAGTCGGTTTTCCGGGACCGACTGAAAAAGATCGACTGGATGACGGACGGCACCCGCGCAAAGGCGCTCGCGAAATTCGACCGCTTCACCCAAAAGATCGGTTATCCTGACAAGTTCCGCGATTATTCGTCCGTAAAAATTGTGAGGGATGATTATTGGGGCAATGTCCAACGCGCCAGCCAGTTTGAGTCGCGGCGGCAGTTCGCGCGCGTTGGCAAACCCGTTGACCGGAGCGAGTGGGAGATGACCCCGCAAACGGTCAATGCCTATTTCAACCCGTCGCAAAATGAAATCGTGTTCCCGGCCGGAATCCTGCAGCCTCCATTTTTCGACGCGCAAATGGACGACGCGGTAAACTACGGCGCCATCGGTGTCGTCATCGGCCACGAGATCACACACGGTTATGACGACGAAGGGCGGAAATACGATGCGGACGGCAATCTCAACGAATGGTGGTCCGCAGAGGACGGCAGGAAATTCGAGGCGCGGGCGCAAAAGGTCGTGGACCAATACAATTCCTACGAGGCGTTGCCGGGATTCCACGTCAACGGCAAGCTGACACTGGGAGAAAACATCGCGGACCTCGGCGGCACCAGCATCGCTTACGAAGCGCTCCAGCGCGCGCTTGCAAAAGATCCCTCGAAACGGAAGGCCATCGACGGATTCACCCCTGAACAACGCTTCTTTCTGTCGCTCGCCCAGATCTGGCGCACGAACTGGAGGGAGGATGAATTGAAGCGCCGGCTTACGGTTGATCCGCATTCGCCCGGCCAGTTCCGCGCCATCGGCCCCCACGTGAACATGGAGGAGTTTTACAAGGCGTTTGACATCAAACCGGGCGACCCGATGTACCGCCCCGCGGAGCTGAGGGCGAAAATCTGGTAGCGCGAAGGCAAGGTTCGCAAACGCGCCGCGGGCTCCGGACAACCGAAGTTGAATTCAACGGGGACCGGCGTAGGAATCTGCGACTCGACTGAGCGCTCGAAAACACGGACTGCGTTCAACCTTTTCCTTGCCGCCCTTCGAGGGACGCGGCAAGCTCTCCCCGAACTCAAAGCCCGCCAGCCATGAAGAACATTCCCCGCTCTTCCGATTCACTTGAACCGTTTCCAATTGCCGATGCCGCGCTTGATCGGCGGAGGTTTCTGGCCTCGGCCGCAATGGCGGCGGCCGGCACCATCCTCGCGTCGAAATCCGCCGCCGCCGATCGCGATTGGACCGGCAACAATCCAGTGCGTTATCCCGACCCCGACGTCATCGTGCTCGATGAGCGTTTTGCTCAATACAAGATCGGCAACGCGCCGATTCAAAAGCTCTGGACCGGCGCGCTCTGGGCGGAGGGTTGCGCCTGGAATGGAGCCGGGCGCTACCTCGTATGGAGCGACATCCCGAACAACCGCCAGATGCGCTGGCTGGACGAGGACGGCCACGTCAGCGTGTTTCGCAATCCAAGCGGCAACAGCAATGGCAACACGTTCGACTTTGAAGGCCGCCAGCTTTCGTGCGAACACGGCAACCGCCGCGTGGTCCGCTACGAACATAATGGCTCGATCACCGTGCTCGCCGAGAAGTGGAAGGACAAACCATTGAACGCGCCGAACGATATCGTGGTGCATCCCGATGGCGGCGTCTGGTTCACCGATCCCGGTTACGGCAGCATGGTGAATTACGAGGGTCACAAGGGTGCGCTGGAAATCAAAGAGGCGGTTTACCGCATTGATCCCAAGAATGGAAAGATGGACATGGTCAGCGACGAACTCGAGAAGCCGAATGGCATTTGCTTTTCGCCGGACTATAAACGGCTCTACGTCGCCGACACAGGCAAGGCGCGGGACATTCAGGTCTGGGACATCACGGACGGGCGGAAGTTGAAAAACCGGCGCCGCTTCGTGGACATGGCGATGCCGATGCAAAAAGTGGAAACCGAAAGAGGTTCACGCCAGGTCGGCGGCAAGGGCAGCTCGGATGGCATTCGCTGCGACGTGGACGGCAACGTGTGGTCAGCCGCGGGCTGGGTGGGTGACGGTTACGATGGCGCGCATGTTTTCACGCCAGACGGCCAGCGCATCGGCATGATTCTGCTTCCCGAGATCTGCGCGAACCTCTGCTTTGGCGGCGAGAAGCGCAATCACCTTTTCATGGCCGCGAGCCAGTCGATTTATGCGGTTTATGTCGAGACGCAGGGCGCGCATATCACCTGATCGGCGGTCTCCTCCCGCCCTTTCGTATCGCGTTGCGAATTCGCATCCGACCGGGATAAAGTCGGACATGCAAAAGGCGTTGCTTCTTTCCGGCCTCCTTTTTATCACCATCGCTGCGACCGCCGACGCCCCGGCCCTGTCCGAGGCGCGCAATGGAGGCCGCACATTCAATGTCCGCAACCACGGCGCAATCGGTGACGGAACCACGCTTGACACCGCTGCGATTCAAAAGGCCCTCGACGACGCTGACGTGGCAGGCGGTGGACAAGTCTTGTTTCCGCCGGGTAGTTACCTGTCAGGGTCGATTCATCTGCGCAGCCATGTCGTCCTGTGGCTTGAAGCCGGAGCGCGGCTCATCGGCACAACCAACCTCGCCGAATATCGCCAGCCGGAAGTGCCGGCATTCATGCCGGAGGCGAAATGGGGCAAGTGGCATCGCGCTCTGATTGTCGGCGAAAATGTTGAGGATGTCGCCATCGCCGGACCGGGAGTAATCGATGGCAACAAAGTGTTTGATTCGACCGGCGAGGAACACATGCGCGGCCCGCACACCATTGCATTTGTGAACTGCCGCCGGTTCACGCTCCGCGACGTGACCATCGTGGATGCCGCGAATTACGCGATTTTCTTCCAGGCCAGCGACGACGTGGACGTTCGCAACGTGACGATTGTTGGTGGCTGGGATGGCGTGCATTTCCGGGGAGCGCCCGACCACTGGTGCAAGAACGTGAACATCATCGGTTGCCGGCTTTACACCGGCGACGACTCCATCGCCGGCCGCTACTGGGACAATGTTGTGATTTCCGACTGCATCATCAACTCATCCTGCAACGGTATCCGCCTTATCGGTCCGGCAACGCGGCTGCTCGTGAATAATTGTCTTTTCTACGGCCCCGGGCAGCAGCCCCACCGCACCTCCGGCGCGCGACGCCGCACCAACATGCTTTCCGGGATCAACCTTCAACCCGGCGGCTGGGACAAAACGCAGGGGCCGCTCGACAATGTGCTCATCTCGCGTGTCACGATGCGAGATGTTGCCTCGCCGGTGAACCTCACGATGAAACGCGGCAACACGGCCGGGCGCGTGACGGTCAGCGGCTTGAATGCAACCGGCGTCTATCGTTCGGCGCTGTCTGTGGAAAGCTGGGCCGACGTGCCCATCACCAACGTGGTGTTCCGCGACATAAACGTCGAATTCACCGGTGGCGGAACGGCTGAAGAGTCGCAGCAGCTGGTGAAAAGCCCGGGTGCTGACGCCCGTCCACTTCCGTCGTGGGGAATTTACGCCCGCAACTTGGGAACCCTCACACTCGAGGACGTACGCCTCAGCCTTGCGAAAAATGATTATCGTCCGGTCGTGCTCGCGGATGGAGTGAAACAGTTGAATTTCGACAGTTTCAAATTCACACATGTCGAAGGCGTCTCCGAACCATTGGTGACCACGAATGTGGGAAAAGTGAACGTGAGGGCGTCCGATTTGCAAAACCGCGCTTCCCGATAGTCAGCGCGTGCGGGGTCAGGGAGTTGGGATCATTTGTCCAAGCGTCCCGCCGCCCACAAAACACCGTGCGAAACGTAAGTCAGGAACACGGGATCAAGCCAGGTATCATCAGAATGCCCGAAGGTTGTCCCGAACACGCGTGTTTTGCCTTCATACTCATTGATCCAGATCACGGGATACGTCTTTCCGTCCTGCTCGCTCACTGAAGTCGCGAGGGCTGTCGCGTTCGGCCAGAGTTTCTCGATGACGTATAGCTCATCCATCGGCGTGACCCAATTGTCCGAAAAGCCTTTCAGAATTGGATGGTCAGGCATAACGGCTTTCACGGGATATTTGCTCTGATGATCGTGCCGTCGGCTGGTCACGCCAAGAAGCTCCCGCCAGTCATCCACATCCGTCGCGCGGTAGGTGTGCATCGCGCAATGGATCACCACCGCCGGCACCCCGGCCTTGTGCGCAGCCGTGATCTTGCGGATGTAGTCGTGGTCGGCCGTGTCGGCAAAACACTCGTTGTGCACCACCACGTCGAAGCCCTTTGCCCAATCCGGATGATCGTAAAGTGAAATTTGCGCCTTCGTACCGTCGCCGCCTTCGTTCACGATCGTCCACTCCACCTTGGCGAGCTTGGCCACGCTGTTCGTCAATTGCCGGGCTTGCAACGAGTAATTGTGACAACAGCCGCCGGTGATCAACAGCGCGCGCATCGGCTTCGTTGAGTCCGCGGCCAGAGCCGACGACAGGGACACGAGCGAAAAGACGGCTGAAGCCGCGAGAATTCTTTGCATGGTGTCGTGAGGTTAACGGCGCCCTGATGACGACGTCAACGGGAGACTCAGGTTGAAACCAAACCGGCCAGAATGTGTCCGCAGGGAACAAAGCCGGCCTTCTGAAGGGTTTTGCGACTCGCGATATTCTGCGTATTGCAGCGGGCGGCCGGAACATTCCCACCCTCGTAGCAGATTCGTTTCAACTCCTGGACCAGGTAAGATCCGAAACCGCGTCTGCGAAAAGGTTCAGTGATTGTCATGTAGATGTCGCCATAAGGACGGTTGTAGTGAAAAAGGATGTCTCCTGTCCCGGCAATCTCACCCTCCACTTCAACGATCCAATGCGCATCGGAATCCAGGTCGCGCGAGACGACCTGTGCGGCGTCCTCCAGAGTGGCACGCCGGACCTTGGCCCCCGCCGGCGAGTATGACGAGGTCAGTTTGTCGTGAAACAGGACGCTTTCGCTCGACGCGCGGGGAGCGAACGTGTGCAGCATGACCGTCAGCGACGCGTCGTTGCTTTGCGTTTCAATGGCGATCGCGCCGCTGGCGGAGAGCAGCACGGAAAACAATTCGAACACTCGGGAGCGGTGCTGTGGCACGACGTAAAACTCGTACACCGTTGGCGTTCCCTTCCACGGACCAGCAACGGCAATCGAGCCGTAACCAACCTTGGCGCCGCCGGCCAGGAGGACATCCTCCTGCGTCCAGCCCGGGCGGTAATGAATCGAGTCGTGAACGATCTGGCAACTCATCTCCAGACGGTACGAATCACGCCAGGGTGAAACGTCTTCAACGGCGGCAGTTTTGGCGCACAATTCCATGCGAATGATGGTCCTGGTTTAATTCGATCCCCAGATTCCAATCAGCAAAAATCTGTCCCTAGCCTCTCACTTCGCGGGTCAATTGCCCGAAGGATTATTCGGACAAAAACTGCATTCCCTGGTATGAAGGTCGGATTCGGGAATTCGGCAGGCTGCGGACGCTGATCCTTGCGGCAAATCATGCTCTAAAAATATTTCAGCTTCCACTGCCGTCGTCCGCCTCAACTCAAAAATGGGTGTTCGCCGTGGAGCTGCCGGAGATGACTCATCTGTGTCCGTGGTCACCTGCTTGACTTGAATCGGCGCTGTGCAATTATCCCCGCGGTTTTATGGCGCCCAAAAGCAGAAAGAAATTGAGCCGTGACCAGGAACGTGATCTCGACATCGAGATCGGGTTTCTGGAAGGCGTGGTCCGCCGCGACCCTGGCTATGTCGACGCGCTGCAAATTCTTGGCGACAACTACACGCGGCGAGGCCGGATCAAGGAGGGTTTGAAGGTGGACGAGCGGCTTTCCCGGCTCCGGCCCGCTGATGCGCTGGTTCACTACAACCTGGCCTGCAGCTATTCGTTGATCGAACAGTTTGAACCAGCGACGGAGGCGCTGAACCGTGCGCTGGACCTGGGTTACCGCGATTTCAAGTGGCTGGCGAAAGACCCCGACCTCGCCGAGCTCCGCAAACACCCGCTCTACAAAAAGATCCGCGCCCGCATCAGGGCGATGGAAATCAAGATCCACTGAATTTTGCCGTTGTGCCATACGGCTGAATGGGTACTCGCACTTCATGAACGTAACTGTCGGCCGACGCACCCGGCACTATCGAACAGTCACATTCGATTCGCAGGATAACGCGGTGCTGCTCATCGAACAGCGACTGCTTCCTCATAAATTCGAAGTCGTATCGACGCGAGACTTCAGGGAAACAGCCCGGGCCATCAGAGACATGGTCGTGCGCGGCGCGGGGGCGATCGGCGCAACGGCGGCGTATGGTCTGGCTCAGGGTGCGCGTGCGTTTCGCGGTAAGGCAATCGCGGGTTTTTCCCGTCACATTGACGGAGTTTATCGGACTCTTGAAGCCGCGCGTCCGACGGCCGTTGACCCGGTGAACGCCATGAACGAAGTCCTCCACGCGATGAGCGCGGGCAAAACCGTCGAGGAACAACAGGCGCTGGCGCTGGCTGCGGCCGAGGAATTCGCCAACGCCGACGTGAAGCATTGCGAGGCGATCGGCCGGCACGGCGCGCCGTTGATCCGGGATGGAATGAGAGTTCTGACGCATTGCAATGCCGGCTGGCTCGCGTTCGTGGACGTCGGCACTGCCACGGCCCCGATTTATGCCGCGCAGGCGGAGCACAAAAAAATTCACGTCTTCTGCGACGAAACCCGGCCGCGTTCGCAAGGCGCGACGCTGACGGCCTGGGAGCTCTCGCAGCAGGGTATTTCTCACGAGATCATCGCCGACAATGCCGCCGGTCATCTGATGCAGCGCGGAGAAATCGATTTGGTCATTGTGGGAAGTGACCGCACGCTGGGACACACCGGCGAAGTGGCGAACAAAATCGGGACTTACACGAAGGCGATCCTGGCCGCACGGCACAACGTCCCATTCTATGTCACGATTCCGCTCTCAACTATCGACTGGCGCTTATCGTCAGGTCACGACATTCCGATTGAAGAGCGCGATCAAACCGAGGTCCTCGGCGCATGGGGCACCCTGCAAACCCCGAACGGGAAGCGCGGGACTCGCGATGGCCGACGAGTGTTTATCCGCGTGGCGAATCCGTCGAGCAACGCGCGCAACCCCGGTTTCGACGTCACGCCCCCCGAACTCATTACGGGTATCATCACACCGACAGGGATATTCAATCCGAAAGAACTGTGGACGAAGCGGCACAGGCTAGGCTGGAGAGAGCAGGCGTGAAACTTGCGCTTGCTGTGTGTCCGAACTGAATTATGATGCGCCCGTCGATGGGCGGAGTAGCCAAGTGGTAAGGCACGGCTCTGCAAAAGCTGCATTCGTCGGTTCGATTCCGACCTCCGCCTCCAACTCCAATCCCCGTTTGGAAAAGGAGTTACAAATTCACAGACCCAAGTGCCAGCAACTTTTTGACTCGGAACAACCCGACAAAAGTCTCGAAGTGCTCAGGCACGATCTGCTGAAACGCAATTGGCTATGCGCTTGGTGTAGCTGATACACCCGTCACTGGACTTCGTTCGGCTGGCTCGAACTAGAGAATTCGAGCAATGAAAAACTGATTCCGACTCTACCGGCGAACAATGGGTGGGGCGTTCTACGTCCACGATTCCGAGACGAGCAAACAGGAGAGCCTCGGCACCCACGACCGCGCCGCTCCTTAATGCGCGAAACGAATCTGTCCGCCAGCCTCAACTGAACCTTCAAATCGCAAGGGCATATCTGGCCGGCACTGGTTCCGGCGTCTCCACCCGGACCTGGCAAAACGCTCTCGATGCGATTGTCGAGACGAAGACTGGTTCAACCAAGGATCGCTGGCGCCGTGCCACAAAGGAAACCGCATTGGATGGGATTCGAGACCGCGTCATCATCGAGACTCAGGCGGAGCAACTTCTTGCCTGCCTCAAGGCGGGCACGGTCAGCAGCAATGTCCATCTGCGAAACTTCACAACTTCTGCCTTTCGATGAACTGGCTTCCCTGGCCTCTCATTCCCAAGCGTCTCTGGCCTGAAGTTCGCTTCCGGCCAAAGGGTGCCATCACTATCGAGGAACACCAGCTCATCATTGCCAGACGATTGCGTCCACGCGTACAACCCCAATGTGGACCCTGAATTGGACACGACCGTGGCCCATCTAGGAATGAGTTGACGTCCAGCGGATTAAATACAACAATCGTATGCGACGGGATGAGTTCGACGAAAACAGAAACGCCCCCGGTAACCGTCAAAACTACCAAGCTAGTTTACGTAGTGGATGACGAACCCATGGTGGGTGATGTCGTGCAGGCCATCCTGAAAATGGGAGGGTTCGAATCCATCTTCTTCGAAGATCCCACCATTGCGCTCAAGACGTTAAGCGAGGCGGATCCCAAACCAACTCTGTTGTTGACTGATTTTCAGATGCCGCTAATGACCGGCCGCGAATTGATCCAGCGCTGCAAAAAGATTTGCCCTTCTTTGAAGACCATCCTTTACAGCGGCAACGTGCAGGAAACGGTCACGTTTTATCCCGCCCGGCCCGACCGGTTTTTGCGAAAGCCGTTCACACCAAAAACATTGATTGATTTAGTGCAGTCGGTCCTCGCCGAGTAGCGCTCCCGTCGAACAGGATTGGCAGACGGATTTCCCGATCAAGAATCCTCCAGAGACTCCACGATTTTTTCCGCTGCGGCACGCGGGTTCCGAGAGGTGCAAATCGGCCGACCGATCACGAGCCAGTCCGCGCCGGCATCCAGGGCTTCTCTGGGCGACAGGACCCGCCTTTGATCGTCCTTGGCCGAGCCGGCGGGGCGAATGCCGGGGACCACCAGTTTTGTATCTGCAGGAACGATTTGTCGCAGGCCGGCAATTTCGAGCGGGGAACAAACGAGGCCGCGCAAACCGGAACTGACAGCCAGTAACGCCAACCGCTCCACCTGGTGTCCGACGTTCGGTTCGATCCCGATTTCTGAGAGTTGGTTGGCGTCCAGGCTGGTCAGCACAGTGACGCCCAGTACAAGAGGGGGTGTGCGACCGAGTTTTGCCGCCGTGGCTTGAGCCGCGCTTTCAGCCGCGCGCAGCATTTCACCGCCACCACTGGCATGTACCGTCAGCATTTGCACGTCGAGTCGCACGGCCGCCTCGACGGTCCGGGCAACCGTGTTCGGAATGTCATGGAATTTGAGGTCCAGAAAGACTGACGCGCCCGCAGCACGGATGTCACGAATTACCCCCGGTCCAGCAGAAACGAACAGCTCCTTTCCCACCTTGAACGCGCCGACGACCGGAGCCAGTTGTTCGACGAGCTTCAACGCTGCCGCGGAGTCAGGAACATCCAGCGCAACGATGATTGGATTATGCATGGCACGGGAATTAAGCCACGGAAGGAACGCGGATGAAACACAGATTTTCCGGATGGCCGCGAACTTGACGATGCCACGAAGGGCTGCGAGTTTGGGCGCGTTTGGCAAAAGTGCGGCCAGGGACGGCGACAAATGATCTCTTTGCCGCTGTCGTGCAAACTCCCGCTGCGCAATCCCTGCTGCGGCGTGTGGAGGAAGGCGGCGCATTGTCTTGTACCGGAGTCAGCCGGTCCGCCCAGCCGTTTCTGGCGGCGCTACTGCGCCACGTCTTCCCGAAACGCCCCATCGCTGTTGTCACGCCCGAACTTAAATCGCAGGAAAGCTTTCAGCAGGACATAACAACCTGGTTGCGGGCCGGCGAATCGGGCGTGGTCCAGGATTCACAATCTCTGGTCGGGACTGCGTTCTTTTTCCCCGCCTGGGAAATCCTGGCCCACGACGCAAAGCTGCCGCATGTTGACGTCGTCAGCGAACGGCTGGAGACACTCGTCGCGCTGACGCGGAATCAAACACCCGGCGGGAAACAGGCGCCACTCGTGGTGGCGAGCGTCACGGCAGTATTGCAGCGAACATTCCCGGTGAACGAGCTCAAGAATCGCACGAAAATACTCACTCATGGCGACCGGTTCGACCCCACTGGCCTCATAAAATGGCTCGAGATGCAAGGCTACGAAACCGAGGCGCAAGTCACGCAGAAAGGCGAGACCGCGTTGCGAGGTGGAATTCTTGATGTCTGGTCGCCCGCAAGTCCGTGGCCTGTGCGACTGGAATTCTTTGGAGACGAGGTGGAATCGCTGCGCTTTTTCGATCCGTTCACACAGATTTCGCGCGAGAACACGAACATCGTGACACTGCCCCCCGCAGGTGAGCTGGGATTGCTCAAGCGGAGGGTTCAAAAGTCAGAAGCACCGGGCCGGAATTCGGAGACACACTCACCAACCGCCAGTCCTGAACTATCAACGTTGCTGGATTACCTGCCGCCAGAAACCATCGTTTTGCTTTGCGAACCCGAAGACCTCGACCAACACGCCGGCCAATCCGCGCAACAAATGACCGGGAACGATCCTTTCTTTATCCAGTGGAAAGATTTTCAAGGAGAGTTGGCCGCCCGGGGAATGACAGTGCTGGAGACGAGCGAAAGTGACACTGCCAAACCACGACCATTATCATCTGCCGGCCTCCAGACGATGCCGCTTCCACTTTCTTCGCTGGACGCGTTCCGTCCTCTCGGCGCGCACTTGCCGGAACCGCAAATCGCCGAAGCGCAACGTTTGGGTTTCCTGACCCAGCTGCACCGGTGGCTGCGCCAGGGGTACGTTGTCCACGTTTTCTGCAACAACGAAGGAGAACGGGAGCGATTCCGTGAGATTTGGGCTGAGTCCGGATTTGGCAATCTTGTCGGGACTTCCAGTCCGTCCATTGCCGAGGCGCACGCGGATGTGCCGGAAACGGCTCCGATCCTTAGCATTGGCGCCCTTTGCCGCGGCTTTCTCTTTGACGAAGGGAAACTGGTCGTGGTCACAGACGCCGAGATCTTCGGGCGTTACAAGGTTCAACGACCGCGCCGCCTAAAATCACCGCACGCCGCCGCGATGCGGTCGGCACTGGACATCGACTTCACCGAACTCGAAGAAGGCGATTACGTCGTCCATGTTCAGCACGGCATTGGACGCTACCTCGGGCTGAAGGCGCTGCCACCCGGCGCGGGTCGGAAGGGCACCTGGAACCAAAAGGAGAATTCGCACTCTGCCAGCGACGCGGACCAGGAATGCCTGGTGATCGAATACGCGTCGTCTGAACCGAATCAACCTCCACCCCGCTTGTACGTGCCGGTAACGGAATCTCATTTGATCAGCAAATACGTTGGCGCGGGGAAGGCGCGTCCGCCGCTCAACCTACTGGGAGGCACACGCTGGGCGAGAACGAAAGAGCAGGCGGAGAAGGCGGTACGGGATCTCGCTGGCGAACTGCTCGCCATACAGGCGGCGCGCGAATCGCAGGCCGGTCACGCGTTCAAACCCGACGCCCCGTGGCAGCGCGAATTTGAAGGGGCGTTCATCTTCGAGGAAACGCCCGACCAGATGCGTGCCATCTCAGAAACCAAGGCTGACATGGAAAAGCCCAAGCCCATGGATCGCCTGATCTGTGGTGACGTCGGGTTCGGCAAGACCGAGGTGGCGATCCGCGCCGCTTTCAAGGCAGTCATGGATGGACGGCAGGTCGCCGTGCTCGTGCCCACGACCGTGCTCGCGCAGCAGCATTTCAATACGTTTCGTGATAGGATGGCGGACTACCCGGTGCGCATTGAATTGCTCTCGCGCTTTCGCAAGCCGCGTCAGCAACAGAGCGTGATTAAAGATCTGGTGGCGGGCGCAGTGGACATCATCATCGGCACGCACCGGCTGGTACAGGAGGATGTCCATTTCAAGGAGCTTGGGCTGGTCGTCATCGATGAAGAGCAGCGCTTTGGAGTGATGCAAAAGGAAAAGTTCAAGCTCTTGCGCAAACTCGTGGACGTGCTGACGTTGAGTGCGACACCGATTCCGCGCACGCTGTACCTGGCGCTTACTGGGGCGCGCGACATGAGCACCATCGAAACGCCGCCCCAAGACCGACTTCCGGTCGAGACCCTGGTCATTCAATATGACGAGCGGGTCATCCGCGATGCCATCCAACGCGAATTGAACCGTGGCGGCCAGGTCTTTTTCCTGCACAACCGCGTCATGACGATAGATGCGACGGCCCGGAAGCTGCGCGCCCTTGTGCCACGCGCACGGGTCGTTGTCGGCCATGGCCAGATGCAATCCGAGGATCTCGAGGAGGTGATGACCCGGTTTGTAAATGGCGAAGCCGACGTGCTGCTTTCCACGACCATCATCGAGAGTGGGCTCGATATTCCGAACGCAAACACGATCATTATAGATCGCGCCGACCGTTTTGGTTTGAGCGACCTCTACCAATTGCGCGGCCGCGTCGGCCGCTACAAGAACCAGGCTTACGCTTATCTGCTCCTTCCGCGTCATGCTGGATTGTTGGCCGACGCCCGAAAACGCATCAGCGCCATCAAGCAGTACTCAACGCTTGGCAGCGGGTTTAAAATCGCCATGCGCGACCTCGAAATTCGCGGGGCGGGCAACCTGCTTGGCGCCGAGCAAAGCGGCCACATCACGGCGGTGGGCTTTGAGCTTTACTGCCAGTTGCTCAAGCAGAGCGTCGCCGTTTTGAAGGGCGAGAAACCAAAACGGCGGTTAGAGGTGGAGGTGCGGTTTGATTTTCTGGAATCGGACATTCGTGGGCCGGACGAGCCACACGCGGCAACGTCGCCTTACACCGAACGGACGCCCCGGAAACCGATCCATGTTCCGGCCTCGCTGCCTCACAGATATATCCTCGAACCGCGGCACCGGATTGAGATGTACCGCAAACTCGCCCAGGCCAACGATAAATCCTCGGTGGAGAGTTTGGAAAAAGAGCTGCGCGACCGGTTCGGCCCGATTCCGGCTCCAGCGGAACTATTGTTGCAAGTCAGAAAGTTGACAATCCTCGCCGGCGAACGCGGCATCACGGCGATGGAAACCTTGGGAGACAGGCTGATGTTGACGCGTAACAATGACTACATCATGCCCGGCGGGAAGTTTCCGCGCCTTGCGAAACCAGAAGCAAAAGCGCGTCTGAGCGAAATTAGAAGATTGATTTTGGCACATTAATTTCAAAATGCGCGCGAAGTGAAATCGAGACTTGCTTTCAAATTCATCTTCGCTAACTTCCCCAGTCCGCTGCTTTCCTGTCTGAAGCAGAGCGCAACGTAAACAATTTGGATCTTATGCCAGCAGCAAACGACCTTCGCCGAGGGATGGCGATTCTGTACAACGGCGACGTGGCCGTCGTCCTCGACACACAGCACCGCACCCCGGGGAACCTGCGCGCCTTTGTGCAGGCGACCATCCGCAGCATCAAGTCCGGCCGATCGTCTGACGTACGATTCAGTTCCACGGAAAAGGTGGAAGTGGTGCCGATGATGACCCGCAAGATGGAGTTCAGCTATAAGGACGGTGAAGATTTCGCTTTTTCCGATCCGGAGACATTCGAAACCGTGACGTTACCGCCGGAACTGGTCGGTGAGGCGCGGAACTATCTGGTGGAAAACGCGCCGATCACCATGACTTTCGTGGAAGACAAAGCCGTGTCGATCGAACTGCCCGCCAGTGTGGCGCTGGCGGTCACGGACGCGCCGGAGGGGATCCGCGGTGATTCCGCAAACAACGTGCAGAAACCCGTCGTGTTGGAAACCGGCATCACCATTCAGGTTCCTCTTTTTATCAAGACCGGAGAAAAGGTAAAAATCGACACGCGCACCGGCAAATACATGGAACGCGCCTAGTTGGTCGCGAATCCGGCCAAAGACTTCGAAAGCCCCGAGAGAGCGGACATTTTCAATCACCCTTTTCCGGAGCCGGCCGGAATCGGAATTTCCGCGCGAGTTCAAGCGTCGCTTTGAGCCGTTTGACACCGCCCGTGCAAGTTGGATCCGAGAGCGACGCGGCGGCAACACAGACTCCAGTTTCCAGACACCGTTTCAGATCCCACCCTTCATGCAGCCCGAGCAGAACGCCCGCGCAAAAAGCATCGCCAGCTCCGGCTGTGCCCGCGATCCGTTTGGTGGGAAGATTCAATGATGATTGCCAGTGATCCTCTCCTCTGCGGGTTCGAGCGAAGCTGCCTTCTGGAAAGTGAATGACCACCAATTCGCGCACGCCCAACTGCAGGAGTGCGCCCGCAGCGTGTCGCAGCGCGACCGTATCGAGCCTCCCGTCGGGCCCCCGCACTCTGAATCCCGCCGTCTTCCCCGCCTCGATCTCATTCAGAATGCAGTAATCCGTGTGTTTGAGAGCCGGCGCAACGATGCTGGAAAAGCGGTCACTATCTTCACTGACGACGTCCACGCTGGTTTTCAATCCGGCTTGTTGCGCGGCGGCGAGAAGTGCGGCGGCCTTCGTGCCATAGCGTCTGTGGGCCGAATCCAGCGCATCGAGCAACAAGAGGTAGCCGAGATGAAAAATCCGCGCCCTGATTTTGGTGAAATCCAAATCGTCCCCATCCCAAAGCGCGTTGGCCCCGCGATGATGAAAGAAAGTGCGGCGTCCACCGTTTGTTTCGGTCATGACATCGGTGTAGGAAGTCGGCGCGGCGGTCGTGACGCGCAGAAACCGCGCGTCTATCCCGTGCCTTTTGCAATCCTCAAGGATGAACTGCCCGTACCCGTCCTGGCCGACCAAGCCGGCGGCAAAAAGCGGAAGGGACACGTCTAACCTGGCCAGATCGACCAGCACATTGTAAGGTGAACCGCCTGTGCCACGCGTCTGGCCACGAATATTGGCAAGCTGTTCCGGCCGCGGATAAACATCAATCAATTTCACCTGATCGACGATCCAGTTGCCGCCAGCGAGCAGTCCATTGCGGACAGGTCCTGGTTTGCTTTTCATTTGGCGCGTTGCGAAAATCTGTCGTTCGTCGGGATTCCGTTTGTGCGAGCCTAACGGAGAACCCGTTCTTTGTCTCTAGTCAATTGGTCAAGCCAATTGGCCAAGCTGCCGGATCGCGACGCATCAATTAAATCACGTAATCCGTCGGATTGGCGTGAATGTCTTGCAACTTCCGCGCCCGATCGCAAAGGTCGGCAATGGTCAGCCTTTCGACGATGCTCACCACGGCATCACGCACTTCCTTCATTACATTTCGAATCGCGCACCGTGCCTCGTCCGGACAGGAACACTTTTCATAGAAGCGTTCGCTAACGCAACTCACGGGCGCCAGTGCCCCCTCGATGTGCCGGACCACGCTGGCGATTGAAATGTCCTGAGGCGCACGAGCCAGCCGGTAGCCGCCAGCGACTCCGCGCTTGCTTTCGACCACCCCTGCGGATTTCAAGTCGTGCAGGATCTGCTCGAGAAATCGCTTGGGAATATTCTGTTGCCGGGAGATTGCCTTAATCCCCACCACCGGCTGCTTGTAGTTTACGCCAAGCACGAGTAAGGCGCGTAACGCATATTCACCCCGTAATGACAGCTTCACGGAAGAATTGTATAAACTACACACGAACTATCAAGAATTAGTTTCATAGATCAGTGAATTAATCCAAAACACCAAATAAAATAACATGATAATCGATTTTATAAACTCTATTGACTTAGTGTATATTAAGTCTAATATCGCAGTTAATCGTAAGTTTCATGGCTATGAATTTGCAGTGGCATAATAATTACTCGTCCACGCCCCGCCTGTCGCCGGATCGGCGGAACGGAGAAGCTCCGGTTAGCTATAGTTAGTAACCGGAAGACAGGAAACGGCTCCATGAAAACCCAAACCCCACCCGAACAATGGAGGTCGTGATAGCAACATCGGACGAATCGACCGACCCTTGGGGGTCTTCCAAGGACAACCAGAAAAGCGAAATGAAATTGGAACGATGGGCAGTCGTAACGGCTTTGATTGGCAGTCAATCGGTCACAGCCAATTATTTGCCGGCTGATGACGCGACCAATACAATCAACAGCCTGAAACAACGAATTGAGGAACTGGACTGGAAAGTTAGAATCCTCGAAGGCGACAGCAATCACGAAAAGCAATCTGTTGACTTGGAGGTCAGAACCGCGCCCAAAATGACCTTCGGCGAGAGGGGCTTTTCACTCGGGTCCGCCGACGGCAATTTCGCGATCAATTTGCGGGGTGTATTGCAGCTCGATTCCAGAACGTTCTTCAAAGACGGAGGGATCAAGGGGAATGATGGTTTCCTGCTGCGTCGGGCCAGACCCATCATTGAGGGCACCGTTTTCCAGGATTTCGACTTTGTGTTCGTTCCGGACTTCGGCGGCAGCACAGTGCAAATCTTTGATGCTTACCTCAACTATCGCTACAATCCAGCTCTGCAGGTGCAACTCGGAAAGTTCAAATCCCCAATTGGGTTGGAGCAACTTCAGGCTGATACAAATCTGCCGTTTAACGAACGCTCTCTCGCGACGGACCTCGTCCCCAATCGCGACCTCGGCGTGGAGTTGCACGGCGAGTTGTTTGACGGGGCCGTGAGCTATGGGGCCGGCGTTTTCAATGGGATCGGCGACGCGCGCAATTCAAATAACGCCGACTTCGAAAACGACAAAGATTTTGCGGGACGACTGTTTCTCCAGCCGCTGAAGAGATCGGAGTCGCCGGCACTCCGGGGGCTCGGCTTGGGAATCGGAGGCGGCTTCGGCGACTCGTCAACTGTCAATGCGCTTCCCGCGACAACAGGTGGCACGACACCCGGATACGTTACAGACGGGCAACAGCAGTTCTTCGCCTACCGAAACACAGCTGCGGCTAATGGGAGGCGCTGGAGAATCTCCCCTCAAGGCTCCTATTTTTATGGCCCCTGCGGCCTGCTGGGTGAATACGCGGTTTCTTCCCAGCATGTTCAAACGAATGCATTGAATACGGCGCCTCTCAGAACCACGGCGTGGCAAATCACTGCTTCCTGGGTTCTTACCGGGGAAGATGCCTCCTTCAAAGGGGTGTCTCCCGCTCGCGCGTTTGATCCGTCCATTGGACATTGGGGAGCGATTCAACTGGTTGCCCGCTACGCGCAATTAAATATCGATCCGGCCGCCTTTCCGATGTTCGCTGACTCAACCGCTTCGGCTCGATCGGCGGACGCGTGGTCCATCGGTGTTGACTGGTCGTTAAACAGGAGCGTCCGACTGATGACGAGTTTCTCACGCACCACGTTTTCGGGTGGCGGTGGTACGGGCACTACTGCTCCCGCAATCATCACTCGCCAACCTGAAAATGTTCTATTTACCAGGGTCCAGCTTGCTTTTTAGAATCATTGCAAGAACCTACCTATGACAAAAAGGAATCCCATCAAATTGTTCACCGCCTTCGGCGCCGTGTTGGCGCTTTGCTTGAACTGCTCCTTCGCCCGGGAGATCAAACTCCTGAATGTTTCCTACGACCCCACGCGCGAACTGTACCAGGATTTCAACACCGCCTTTTCAAAGTACTGGAAGGACAAAACCGGCGACTCTGTCATCATCCAGCAATCGCACGGCGGCTCGGGCAAACAAGCACGGTCGGTCATCGACGGCCTCCAGGCGGATGTCGTCACCCTGGCTCTGGCTTACGACATCGATGCCATCGCCGAAAGGGCGAAGTTGCTGCCGACAGACTGGCAAAAGCTCCTGCCCGACAATAGTTCGCCTTATACGTCCACGATCGTCTTTTTGGTGCGAAAAGGTAACCCCAAGGGCATCAGAGACTGGGAGGATCTCGTCAAACCCGGCGTGACGGTTGTGCCCGCTAATCCGAAGACGTCTGGCGGAGCGCGCTGGACTTATCTCGCCGCCTATGGCCAGGCATTGAAAAAAAACAACGGCGACGACACAAAAGCGGCCGACTACATCACCAGGTTTTACAAAAATGCTCCCGTCCTCGACAGTGGCGCTCGTGGGGCCACAACCACTTTCGTTCAACGGGGGATTGGCGACGTGCTGGTCGGCTGGGAGAACGAGGCGTTTCTCGCGATCAAGGAGTTTGGCGCAGACAAGTTCGAGATCATCGTTCCGCCGATAAGTATCGTGGCTGAACCGCCGGTCGCCGTCGTGGACAAGGTTGCCAGAAAACATGGGACGAGCGACGTCGCGAAAGCCTATTTGGAATACCTCTATTCCGACGAAGGTCAGAATATCGCTGGCCGACACTTTTATCGCCCGCGTATTCAGAGGGTGGCGTCAAAGTACGCAAACGTATTCCGTGAGGTCAAACTGTTCACGGTCGACGAAGTCTTCGGTGGTTGGCAACAGGCGCAAAAAACGCACTTCAATAACGGAGGTGTGTTTGACCGGATTTTCAAGAGGTAAACGGATCATGACCATGCTTCCCGAATCCAACCAAAGAGCGGTCGCGCGCGCCACTCCTGTGGGCTATCCTCACCGAATATCGGGAGCTGATTGCGTTCGCACCGAACCTGCGCGGATATCATGTCCGGCGGGAACCGCGGAACCATCGGGTTTTCTGAAGCCATTTCCGGGTCTGCGCACTCCCGTAAGGGGGTCTTTTCGGCCAACCGGACTGTCTCGTATGCTCGTGCGCCATTGCTTGCCGGGCGCTACAGCGACGCGTGAAATACCTTTTTACCTCGCGCTCCAGTTCAAGTAGTCTCACGCGGATTCTTGCGTCTCTCATGGTAAAGCAAAAATTCAACGCGCTGCCGGGATTCAGCCTGACGATGGGTTTCACTCTGTTTTATTTGAGCGCGATAATTCTCATACCCATCGCAGGCCTGTTCTTGAAAGCGTTGGAGATTTCGCCGACCGACTTTTGGCGCCTGGCCACCACCGACCGCGCGCTGGCGACATACAAGCTGACTTTTGGCGCTTCGCTGGCTGCGGCACTCGCCAATGCCTTTTTCGGGACCGTCCTTGCCTGGGTGCTGGTCCGTTACGATTTTCCCGGTAAGCGCTTCATCGATGCACTCGTCGATTTTCCGTTCGCTCTGCCGACGGCCGTCGCAGGGCTGACCCTTGCCAGTCTTTTCGCCAGCGACGGTTGGCTCGGGCGGTGGCTCGTGCCGCTTGGTATCAACGGCGCGTTCACCGCGCTGGGGGTCATCATCGCCCTGACGTTCGTCGGAATGCCTTTCGCGGTCCGCACCTTGCAGCCTGTGCTCGAAAACCTCGAACGCGAAGTTGAAGAAGCTGCCGCCACTCTCGGTGCCGGACGTCTCCGTACTTTTTACAGCATCATCGCACCAACGCTGCTCCCCACGATCATCACGGGCTTCGCCCTGGCCTTCGCACGGGCTGTCGGCGAATACGGGTCGATCGTGTTCATCTCCGGCAACCTGCCGTTCAGGACTGAAATCGCGCCGTATCTGATCGTCATGCGTCTGGAGGAATACGATTACGCCGGAGCCGTGGCTCTCGCCGTTGTGTTAATGGCGATTTCTTTCGCGATGCTCTACGTCATCAACTGGCTCGAAAACTGGGCGAGCCGCTACGAGAACTGATCATGTCCGGCCCGCCCTCCACCGACACTGAACTCATCCGGCGCCGCGCCGGCCGCAGCCAGTCACAACGCGGCACCGAGGAACCACCCTTCGTCAAGTGGGCACTGATCACGATTGCACTTGTCTTTTCGCTTGTGTTTTTGCTGCTGCCGCTGATCAACGTGTTTGCGCAGGCTTTCGCCAAGGGCCTGCAAACCTACTGGACCTCCCTCTCAGAGCCCGATTCGTGGGCCGCGATTCGACTGACGCTCGTCGTCGCAGCCGTCGCGGTCCCGCTGAACGTGTTTTTTGGCGTGGCCGCGGCGTGGGCGATCGCCAAGTTTGATTTTCGCGGAAAGTCCCTTCTCACCACGCTGATTGACCTGCCGTTTTCCGTGTCACCGGTCGTCGCCGGATTGATGTTCGTTTTGCTGTTTGGGCTGCAAGGCTACTTCGGTAAATGGCTCGACTCGCACGACATCAAAATCATCTTCGCCGTGCCCGGGATCGTGCTTGCGACGGTGTTCGTCACGTTCCCGTTCGTGGCGCGTGAATTGATCCCGGTCATGCAGGCGGCGGGAGCAGAACAGGAACAGGCGGCCTTGACCCTCGGCGCCAGCGGCTGGCAAACCTTCTGGCATGTGACGCTGCCCTCGGTGAAGTGGGGGCTGATTTACGGCATCATCCTTTGTAACGCTCGAGCCATGGGTGAATTCGGCGCGGTCTCGGTCGTGTCCGGCCACATTACGGGTTTAACCGACACGATGCCCTTGCGCGTCGAAAAACTTTACAACGAATACCAGGGCGCGGCAGCCTTCGCTGTGGCGAGCCTGCTGGCGCTGCTTGCCCTGCTGACGCTGGGGATCAAGACGTTCCTGGAATGGCGGACCCGGCGCGAATACGAACTGGCCCAGCGCTCCGGCGAACATCGACCTTCAAGCTGAGGCCTGGAAATGGAACCGCCCACCGAGGCATGAGCATCGAACTGAAGAACGTCAGCAAGCGATTCGGCAACGTGGTTGCCGTCAACACGGTCAGTTTTTCCGTCAGGGAAGGCGAACTGATGGCGCTGCTCGGCCCCAGCGGCGGTGGCAAGACAACAGTGCTCCGCATGATCGCCGGACTGGAAATGCCGACCGAGGGCGACATCCATGTTCGCGGCCAGCGCGTCAACGATCTCTCCGTCCAACAACGCAACATTGGCTTCGTCTTCCAGAATTACGCGCTGTTCAAGAACATGAATGTGTTCAAGAACATCGCCTTCGGCCTCAAGATCAAAAAATGGAAACGGGCGGACATCAAGACGCGCGTCCGCGAGTTGCTGGAGTTGTTCGGCCTTGAAGAACTGGAACGGCGTTATCCGCACCAGCTTTCCGGGGGTCAGCGTCAACGCGTTGCCATCGCCCGGGCGCTTGCGCCAAAGCCCGGGGTGCTCCTGCTCGACGAGCCGTTCGGGGCGGTGGATGCGAAAATCCGGCAGGAGCTCCGCGAATGGCTCGTCACACTTCACCACGAGTTGAATGTCACCACGCTCTTCGTGACTCACGATCAAGAAGAGGCGATGGAGGTGTCCAACCGTATCGTGATCTTTTCTCGCGGCAACCTCGAACAGATCGGCACGCCGCGCGAAGTTTACGAGCAGCCGGCTAATGAATTCGTGGCCCGTTTCATCGGCGTCATGAACGTGCTGGAGCTGGATGTGTACAACGGCGTCGCGTCCTTGAATGAACTTGAATTCCCATCCCACGGCCTGCCCGACGGTCAGCGGTTGCGCATCGGCTTCCGCCCCTACGCCGTGCAAATTTCCTCCGACCTCAAAGCCTTTCGGTATCAAGCCGTGCTCCGACACACGTACTTTCTTGGCATCATGCTTCGCGTTGAACTGGAGCTGCCGAGCGGACTCATCGTCCGCGCCCGCATGACCAAGGAGGAATACGCATTTCAGGGACTCGACGACGGCAAGGAAGTATCTTTTCAAATCCGACAATACCGCGTGCTCGCGCGCGAAGGGGAAAAACTGGCTCCTGAAGTCGCCGTGACGCACGACGCGCCAGTGGCGCTCGGGGAGGGAATCTAACGCCTCAAATGTCAGTTCCCATTTCAAGATTCATTTCAACGAAGCCGCTGGGAATCGATCAAGTCGCCACGACCCCATCAGACGCGTGAACAACAACCACACTGTCCTTGTCGTTGGCTCGGCGGGCCGCATTGGCCGGGCCGTCGTCGCCGAATTGCAGCGGCGGAAAATGCCCGTCAGGGGGTTCGACATCGTCAGGACGCCGGGCGTGGGTGATTGCGTTGTCGGTGACATCACAATAGCGGAGGATTTGAAGCGCGCGTCGTACGGGGCCGGAACTTTGATTCATCTGGCGGCCACACCAGACGACGACGATTTCCTGTCGAAACTTTTGCCGAACAATATTGTTGGCGTGTATCACGTGATGGAAGCGGCCCGCCTGGCGGGCGTGCGCCGGCTCATCCTGGCCAGCAGCGGACAGGTGAACTGGTGGCAGCGGACGGAGGGAAGCTTGCCCGTCCGCGTGGAAGATCCACCCAGTCCACGTTACTGGTATGCCGCCACCAAGATGTTTCTGGAAGCCATTGGACGCGGCTACGCCGAAACACACGGCATGAGCGTCATCGCTGTCCGGCTCGGCTGGTGTCCTCGCACTCCGGAACAGGTGCGGGAAATCGCCGCCAGCGCATGGGCGCAGGACGTCTATCTGAGTCCCGGGGATGCCGGACGCTTTTTCGCCTGCGCAGTCGAAGCGAAGACGGACGTTCGATTCGCGATTGTTTACGCTTCCAGCAGGCCCGTCCTTCGCGTCCATTTTGATCTGGAGCCAGCGAGAAAGCTGGTCGGATTCGTTCCGCAGGAAACCTGGCCGCAAGGGACGGAGATCGTGGGAGGAGATCGCCTGTAACACTGTCTCGAATGCGCGTCACCGCGTGAAACCACCTCTGCTTTGAAGGAATTTAACGTGCCTTTTGGCGGCCGAATTGATGCAACCAATGAACTCGCGGCTTGAAATGGTTTTTTCTGCCGCTATACCAACAGCGGTTCGTTGCGCAGCCGGCGCCTTTGCGCCGTTTTGGCGGCGGCCCGTCAATGAATCACTGTTTCGGCGAGCACACGCGATATCATGAATTCTTTTTTTGCCCGGGCGATTGGAACGATGGCCGTTTTTTTCCTCTGCCCGGTCGCCGGCTTCGCCTGGGACTACGAAGGGCATCGCTTTGTGAACCAACTGGCCCTGGCCACACTGCCGACCAATTTCCCTGCCTTCGTCCAGACACCGGAAGCGCGCGAGCGCGTCGCTTTCCTGAGTGGCGAACCGGACCGCTGGCGAAACACATCCGATCTGCCACTCAAACATTTCAATTCTCCCGATCACTTCTTCGATCTGGAGGACCTGGCGCTTTACCGGCTGAAGCCATCCGCATTGAGCCATTTTCGCTACGAGTTTACCGCGCAACTCGCGCTGATCCGGGCGGCCAATCCCCGCGTTTTCCCGCCGATCAATTCGACCAATGATTTCGACCGTACTCGAGCGCTGATCGGTTTTCTACCGTGGACCATCACCGAATATTACGCGAAGTTGAAGTCGGCCTTTTCCTATCTGAAAACATTTGAAGAGGCCGGAGAACCGGAAGAAGTCGCGAACGCGCGCGAAAACGTGCTGTTTTTCATGGGTACGCTGGGCCATTTCGTCGGCGATGCCGGACAACCACTCCACACGACGCGCAATTTCAACGGCTGGGTTGACCGCAATCCGCGCGGTTATACAACAAACAAGACATTTCATGCCTGGATAGATGGGGGCTATTTCCATCGGACGGGAATATTCATTGTGGCTGATTTGCAGGGCCGCCTGCGCCCCGCGCGCATGGTATGGCCGGACGACCCAAAAGCCCACCACGACGACATTTTCCCCGAAGTGATGCAGTTCATTGTCCAACAGAATCGTCAGGTCGAACCGCTTTACCAATTGGAGAAAGAGGGGAAATTCGGCGGCGAAACAGAACCCGGCCTTTCCGGGCGCGCATTTCTCGGCGACCAGTTGACGAA
>Ga0134126_10000585_pt1 | contig 46401 bp, 37 predicted proteins | sample KB31752_FD_96881 | JGI IMG/M metagenome (GOLD analysis project Ga0134126, IMG submission 96881) | Terrestrial soil microbial communities with excess Nitrogen fertilizer from Kellogg Biological Station, Michigan, USA - KB3-175-2 | ecosystem: Environmental > Terrestrial > Soil > Unclassified ...
CTGAGAGACAAAATCCAATATGCACGGCGTGAAAAGGCCCAGATCGTCGATTGACGGCCTTTGGTTCCATCCCTATGGTCCGCAGCCCTTACGGGCCCGTAGCTCAGCGGCAGAGCATCTGACTTTTAATCAGAGGGCCGATGGTTCGATCCCATCCGGGCTCACCAAATGGATCAAAGGTTAATGTGGGAAGCCGGACCCCGAAATGGACCGCAAGATCGGTCTGGGTTCCAATGGGGTTCTAACCTCAAAAGACGATCAGCCACAGGCGACTGTGCTCCGCCATGAGTGGGATGTGCCCCGCATGATCGCCGCCTACGGGCTTCTGAGAGCCTCGGCCCCGAACAAGTCCGGTCGGGGCCGCTGTGGATTCCGCACGTGCTTCTAATCCGCGTTTCGTGGGGTTCGATTAGCGCAAGGGGGATTCGGCGCGGAGAGTGCCGCGTATGCTCGATAATCCTTCGCTACCTGGGTGAATTCGTTGCGGAGCGCCGTCTGCTCGCTCTCATATGGCCCGACTCGTTCCAACGCATCTATGCGCGCGAGAGCGGTGTCGATCCGGTCAATTTAAGCGAGAGCTGCGCCGAGACCGCGTGGGTATCTCGACGCTTTCTCCCGTCCGGCCTGTTCGATTTTTTGAGCCGATCGAGCTGGCGATAGAGCGCGTTCGCGTCGGGGAGCCGATCAGCGCGCTCGATCTGCACTAAGCGCCGGATCATCGATCGAAGCCTATAGCGGGATCGGAAGGAGATGCATTCGCTCGGTCGCGTCGACCTTCGCACATCTGGGTCTGTGATCGGAACCGCGCATGTCACGCGCCGTCTGCCTTTTGTGGCTTCACCTCAGGCATCACGCGAGCGGCGCGGCCGGCAATGATCGCCTCAAGTCGCAAGCCCCAGAGTTCAATCGCTTCGCGCTTCTCTCGCAAGAAGTCGTGTCGCACGTAGGACATAAACGTCACACCGCCGCGTGTAACGCTTCGATGGTTCGCGATAGCCGCGATGGTCATCGGCGCAACTCCCAACGCGGCCAGACCCGTTAAACACGTCCGGCGCAAATCGTGCGCGTGCCACGGCAAAAGCCCGAAGCGCCCAAGTGGTCTCTCCTTCGTCGGTGCCTGCGCGCGCGCCAGTGTCCTGCCGATCGCGTGCGCGTTGAGCGCCTTCGGCTCGTCCTCGTCGTTCGATGGAAACACGAACGCGGCATCATCGCCCGCGTTGTCGAGCGCGTCCTTGATGATCGACATCGCGAGCGGCGGTAAAGGCACCTTGTGCGGGCTCGCGTTCTTCGTTCGCGAGGCGGGCAGCGACCAGAGCGACTTCTTGAAATCAACTTCATCGCGTCTCATGCCAGTGACTTCGCCGATCCTCTGACCGGTCGCCAAGCACAGCTTCAAAATTCGCTGGCTTGCGACCGACTTCGCGAGCACTATGGGCAGGGCGTTCCACACGGCGAAAATCTCGGTGTCGCTCAGGTGCCGCTCGCGTGGGCCGGTCTCGGTGGACGGCTTGCCCATGCCCTGCATCGGGTTTCGGTCGAGATCCCCGCGCCGGGTCGCCCACGAGAACATGGCGCTCATTGCAGCGTGGACCCTGTTCGCCTCGATCAAGCTGCCTCGGCGCACGATCTCGTCGAGGCAGCGGTTGATGTCGCGGCGGTGCAAATCGGCCAAACGAATATTGCCGACAATTGGGGTGACGTTACGCTTGAAGCGCTGCTCGAAGTTCGCGGCCGTGCGCAGGTTCGGCCTGACGTGCTTTTCGACGAAGCTGTCGATGAGCATCTCGACCGTGACGGCGCTGGCGTCCGTGGCCGAAAAGGCGTCTCTTGGATCCTTGTCCGCGTCGATGTACCCGCCCGCCTCGATCGCGTGAGCGCGTGCCGTGGCGAGCGACGTGCGCGGAAAACTACCAAAGGTGAGTCGTGCGCGTTGGCCGGTCTTCGGTGACCAAAACACGAAGGACCATGTCCGCTTCCCGGACTTGGAAACACGCAACACGAGGCCCGGCGTGCTGGCATCGTGGTAGGCCGCGCGTCCTGTCGGGCCGGACGTTGCGGAAGCGACGAATCGGTCGGTCAGCGTGACTTTCGCCATGTTCACTTTATTCCCAGCCGTTGCTCGAAGTTTGGAACCCCCAGGGTTCCTACGACAGCGCTATGGTGCCGTTCGGTGAAGATCAAGGCAAGCGGGAGCGAGTATTTATCCAGACATTCATTGGTTTTTCATGCAGCGCGCGGATGGGCCGTTTTGCGGGGAAGCGTACAGGGAGAACTTTCATCAGAGGGTCAATGGCTCGATTCATCGAGGCTCGCCGCCCGGCGTGATTGAAATTGTTATATTTTCTCGATTGCCTGAATAATTTCAGGCCCAGTTATAGGGGCAGCTAAACCAAACCTACTAAGCCGACATAACTGAAAATGGCCGGATACCTATCGGCATATCTGGATACCGAAATTGCCTTTGGATGATGCGCTGCTATCCGCGCATCTACGCGAACCTGTTTGTCGTTAGGGAGTAGCATCATCTACCGGGATAGGTCCGTGCGTGCGATGTGTAGTGCAGCATTCCGACGTGAACGAGCGCGCCAGTCGCTGGGCCTGAGCGATCCTTAGATAGAGCTGGCAGAGGTTGGCGCCTCTAACGAAACCCATACCTGGGTCAGTAGTTTGCCCGATCATCTTGCCAACACGCGCCTCGACCGTCCCGACCGTCCCGACCGTCCCGGGTGCACCGGCGATTTCCTAAGTCGTGTGATTGACACTGAGGTCGAATAGCGTTGGAACAGGTTGCAAATTTGCGCGCTTTGGCTTCGACACACGCTCAACCGGCAAAGTCGACCCACGCACTGAAATACAAATGATCCGGTTACGGTTGCCGCCAGCCTTCCGGAGGTGCTGTATTTCGATACCCGTCTTGCGCAATGCCGGTGCCATGCGGCGCAAGTCTCCGCTCAAAGCTCGCGGTGTCTTCGGCCACGTGGTCGCTCCAACTGAGCCGCTCGCGCCTGCCAGTGCAATTTCAATGAGCAGCTGTTGCGCTGTACCCTCAAACGTCGTGTGCTCCATGAGATACTCGTGCAACGCAAGTGCGACCGGCTCGTCCTCCAAAACGTCATTGGCCGAATTGATGAGATTGTCCTGATAGGCACGCCTGAACGTACCGCCGGGCCAGAACGCCGTCTCGCTTGCGGCACCGACGCGTGCAAAGTCCGCCATCCTTGCCGTGCCGGCGTCCAGAGTCTTGTGCTCATTGCGGAGATACTCGACCAACCCATCCAAAAGAACGCCGAGCAGATAAGGACGAGCCTCTTCAAATTCGGCCTCTAGATCGTTGAGAGGCTTGTGGATGCCGATAGGTTCCAGAGCAATGAAAATTGCTCGATCAGCGAGATCGGAGCGTATCGCAACATTTGTCCCGTTGATGAGAACGGGCAGCTCGGCCGAGAAATACTCCTCTGAGCGTGTCTTGCGATCGCGCGTGGTGATGAATGACCCACCGCCAGAAATCCGGCATAGCGCGTCAGAAATGTTGCCGGGAATCTGCGAAACGTTATCAAACATCAGCAGGTGCGCGTTGCTGGCTCGAGTGAACAAGTCCTGCTCATTTCTCGAAAGACTGGCCAAGGCCGCGACGCTAGGATCCACCAACTTCTGCACGACGCGTGACAAAGTCGACTTTGCGGAACCATGTTCGCCAGTTACCACCAGTACCGGATAAGGCCCTCGGCCACGCAAAGCGGCAACTAGCCACGTTATCAAAAGCGCGAACTCGCTTTCGTTTGGTATGTTTATGAATGGGCGGAACCCTTCGATCGTACCTCCGGGCTTGGGCGCAGGCATCGCAAGCGTCGCGTCCGTACGATAAAATCGCACAGGACAATTTGCGACCACTTCCCATCCGTCCTTTGTGACTGCAACGCAGCGGCGGTCAGCATCGCCCAAGTCGAGATAGATTGCACCGTTGTGTTCCTTGACACGCAGCGCGAACGGATGCTCTGGGCCGCGCAAGCGGGCAATGGTTTGCATCTCGGCTACCAACGAGCTCAATTCACTGCCAGCGAGAAGATCGCCTGAGTTCGACAAGACCTTCTGAGCCAACCAACACTTGAACGCGCTGGACGAGACGCGCCAAGCCTCGCGGCGGCTCCCAGCAAGAATGCTGGCGTACCCCGCGCCGTCGGGCCCCCTGGTGAGTTCGACGGCCTGAAAGATCTCGGGCAGCATCATATCCACCCAACTATCTGTAATCGTTACATTAAACATTGTATCGCCTCGCCTTTGCATCATTTGGCGCGCCCCTCCGTTGGGGACACGACCACTGTTTGTGATCGCAATAATGGCATCACGACTTTGTTTGACCTTCGCTCACCGGCTCGGAATCGTCTCTTTTTTTTGCGCACGCGGTTTCCGACTGGGCGCCAAACCACCCTGCCTTTGAGCGCCATGGCGCGACCTGCGAGCACCGTTCAAACGCAAGTCGCGATGACGAGCGGCGCGATCACCGCGCAGATGCGAATCGCAGTCAAAGCCACAACCTCGGAAATCCGATCACCGGTGATGGTCAATGGCTGGAAAAAATGTGGAGATCGGCTCGTCAGGCCAATACTGCTGCATGAGGTCGCCTGTTTTCCAAAGCGATTTGATAGGACAGACTTTGTGCAGGGCAGGACTTACTTTCGGCGGTAGTCCTGAGGGTAGTTCATCAGCCAAGGAAATTTCAATTGCTGACTAGGATTGTGATATGGCCTTGCTGCTAGCGCTATGGAACAGCGCCCTATAAGGGCGTAGATTTGCTGGGTCAAATCTGACCATATCCGGCACAATGATGGTTCGGTCCCATCCGGGTTCATCACCTATCGCTGCGCTTGGCCGACTGGCAGACGCACGCAACGGTCATGGACACATCGCTTTTCGATTTTGACTTGCCGCAGGACCTGATCGCCCTGCGTCCGGCAGAGCCGCGCGGCACCGGGCGAATGCTCGTGGTCGATCCTGCCGGCGCATGGCATCACGCATCGATCGGGGATTTGCCGCGCTATCTTAATCGCGGCGACTGTCTCGCGGTGAACGATACCAAAGTCATTGCGGCGCGGCTGATGGGCCGACGCGCCCGTCGCGCGTCCGGACCGTCTACGGTGCCTAAGATCGAGGTGATGCTGCACAAGCGCCTGGCAGCGGATCGGTTCCTGGCCTTCGCACGGCCAGCGCGCAAGCTTGCGGCCGGTGACCAGCTCGTTCTCGGGAGCACACTGGCGGCGACGGTCGTCACGCGCGGCGAAGGCGGTGAGATCGAGGTCGGATTCGCGCTGTCGGGAAGCGCGCTAGACGCCGCCATCCAAAGGGAAGGCGAGTTGCCTCTGCCGCCCTATATCGTCGGCAAGCGCAGGGTCGACGATCGCGACGTAGTCGACTACCAGACGACTTTCGCATCGCAATTGGGCTCGGTGGCGGCACCGACTGCCGGACTTCACTTTACGCCACAGCTCCTGGGCGAACTCGCTGCCGCCGGCGTAGAATGTGAGAGATTGACGCTTCATGTGGGCGCCGGGACATTCCTGCCGGTCACGGTCGCCGACACGTCGCAGCATCGCATGCACGGCGAATGGGCCAGACTGACGGCTGAAACCGCGGACCGGCTGAACACGGCTCGTGCCGCAGGCGGTCGCATTGTGGCCGTGGGCACGACTTCGCTCCGAACGCTGGAAACGGCCGCCGATGAAAGTGGAATATTGCGCACCTTCGAAGGCGAGACCGACATCTTCATCACGCCGGGCTATCGCTTCCGGGCGGTCGACGTGCTGCTGACGAATTTTCACCTGCCGCGCTCGACACTGTTCATGCTCGTCAGCGCGTTCTGCGGGCGCGACCGGATGCAGGCGGTCTATGCCGAGGCAATTCGCGGAAATTACCGTTTCTACTCGTATGGCGACGCGTGCCTGCTGTTTCGAGCCCCCTGACGCAATCCGAAACATATCTTGTGTCGCGACTTCAAGTCCGCCCGCCTAAAACTCGGCCGCCCCCGCATCAGGAGTTTGCATTGGCCACCGACATTGCCTTCATCGACCTCCAGACCCAGCGCAGGCGCCTGGGCGAGCCGCTCAATCGCGCCAGCCTGAGAGCGGTGGAGGGCGGACAGTGGGTGATGGGGCCCCAGGTCGCCGAGCTGGAAGGCAAGCTCGCGCAGTTTGCCGGCGTGAAGCACTGCATCGCTTGCGCCAACGGCACCGACGCGCTTGTCATCGTCCTGCGTGCCTGGGGCATCGGTCCGGGCGATGCGGTATTTGTTCCCGCCTTTACCTTCGCCGCGACGGCCGAAGTTGTGGCGCTGGTCGGCGCCACGCCGGTGTTCGTGGATGTGCTCGCCGACACCTACAACATGGCTCCGGCGAGCCTCGAGGCGGCAATCGCCATGGTCCGGCGTGAAGGCAAGCTGACGCCGCGCGTGGTGATACCGGTTGATCTGTTCGGCCAGCCCGCCGACTACCGCACGCTTGAGCCCGTCGTGAAGCGCGCGGGACTCAAGATGCTGTGCGACACTGCCCAGGGCTTCGGCGCGGTGCTGGACGGCAAGCGTACCGGGGCGATCGGCGATGCGGCGACGACGAGCTTCTTTCCCGCAAAGCCGCTTGGATGCTTCGGCGACGGCGGCGCGACCTTCACCGACGACGACGAGCTTGCGGACCTGCTGCGTTCAATCCGCGTCCATGGCCAGGGCGGTGACAAGTACGAAAACGTCCGCATCGGCGTGAACTCGCGCCTGGACACCATTCAGGCCGCGATCCTGCTCGAAAAACTGAAAATCTTTCCCGATGAAATCGAGAAGCGCGATGCGATCGCCCGGCGCTACAATGCGGGTTTGGGGCAATCCAATCGGATCGTCGTGCCGCGCCTGATTGCCGGCGCGCTGTCTACCTGGGCGCAATACACGATCCAGGTTCCGGACCGCGACAGATTACATGCCAGTTTGAAGACGTCGGAAATCCCGACCGCCGTCTACTATCCGATCCCGCTCCCGGCCCAGAAGGGTTACGACCGTTTTCCAGCGGTCGCGACGCCGGTCAGCGATGCGATCTGCAAGGGCGTCATCAGCCTACCCATGCATCCTTATTTGGACATCACCACCCAGGATCGAATAATTGACGCAGTGTTGCGTGCGGTTTAAGCTTGTGTTCAGACTTGGAATTCGCTGCAAAATAGATTGACTTCCGCGTTTACCAATTTTCATTGAAATTGGTTAGGCGACGGGAACGTTTTGTTCGACCGTTTGTTCCAGTTGCGTGGCGGATTGTTCGTGCAACGCGGGCAAAGGGGGAATGGTGATGCATCTGGGGCTGCTTGCGCCGACCAACGGACTTGGGCTGTTCGGCGCCTTGATGGTTGCGCTGCTCATCCTGACCAACGCTGGATATGTCGGCGAAAAGCTCGGCGTAATGGACCGGCCCGACGGCATACGCAAGACCCATAAGCAGATCACGCCCTTGGTTGGGGGACTTGCCATCATGGTCTCCCTCATCCTGTGGGCCGGGAGCATGCTGGTTGTCGGAGTTGCATTGGACACAAACCTGCTGATTGCCGTCGCGCTGTGCGGCGCCGGTGTGACCCTTGTCGGCTACGCTGACGATCAGAGTTCGACGTCTCCGTCCAGCCGGCTGTTGTCGCTGTTGCTGTTCGCGATGGTGGCACTTGTCGTCGACCCCGATCTCGTTCCCGCCACGATCAACTGGGGAAGCTTCGCGCCGACCGCGATTCCGGCCTGGTTCGCATTCGTGTTGATCGCCGTCGCGATGGCGGGATACGTAAATTCCGTGAACATGGCCGACGGCCAGAACGGCGTGGTGCTCGGCATGTACACGATCTGGGCCGCGTGCCTGATGATCGTGACCGACGGCACGACCGAGATCGTCGCCCAAGTCCTGTTCGAGACGGCCTTCGTGACGTTGTTGTTCAACATGACGAGCCGGGTTTTCATCGGCGACAGCGGTTCCTATGGCGTTTCCTTCGTGTTCGGACTCCTGGCGATCCGCGCGCACAATCGTTGGGGCGTCTCAGCGGAGACGATCGCGGTGTGGTTCTACATACCGGTCCTGGATTGCCTCAGGCTGATGATGTCGCGCTTGCTGCAGGGGCAGGTTCCGTCTGACGCCGACCGCAACCACTTCCACCACCGGCTGCAGGACCGGGTCGGCGAGCCCATCGGACTGACGATCTATCTCGGGACCGTGGGTGCGTCCTCGTTGGTCGCGTCGCTGATGCCTCACCTATCGCTCATCTGCCTCGTGGTGCTGTCGGGCTTCTACTTCAGCTTCGCGTGGCTCGCGAAGGCCGATGGCGACGAGAAGTCCGACGCCACAGGCGCGGAGCCTTCGCGCGAAGGCGAAACTCGCCCGGCGGGCAATGTGAGTGTGCTGAATTTCGACGCAAAGAACAGTTCGTCCGGCCAACGGTGACGCCCGTGGCTACGTCCGATGATCTGTACCACGCCGAAATTTCGACATTTCGTATCATTTCCGGCGCCTATGTCTATCTCGTGTCTCGAACGGGTTCGATCTTAGGAACGGTTTGGCTTCCGCTTGCCGCCGCGGCCGTGGTCCTGCTACTGATGTTCAAGTCCTATTTTTCGTTGCTTGCTATCTATCTTGCCCAACCTGACGCGCGTATCGCGAGCCTGACCGTCGGCGTGGCGATCGCGCTGCTTTTCGTCTGGCAGTTCCTATATGTGATCGCTTCCGCCAGGCTCGCAGGCTTTGTGTACCGTACCGTGCTGGGCAAGACGAGCTTTCCAGAAAAACGCGCCGTCGCCGCGCGCCTTTACGCGGCGACCCTGCGGCTTGTCCTGTTCCTTATCGTCGCGTGTGGCCTCGACGTCGCGGCCGTGACACTCGCGGCCCGGTCGCTGGCAGCGGAGCATGCGCAGGCAATCGCGTCAGCCGGATGGATCTTCGCGGCGCTAATCTTCGTCGTTCTCTCGGTCCGTTGCGCCATGCTGCAACCAGCGCTGGCCTTTGACGAAAATCGCATGATGCTGCGTCGGGCCTGGCAGGTCACGCACGGCCGTTCATGGATGTTTCTTATCTTGTGGCTCGCGCTCTGGGTCGCCCCCTTTCTTACACTGGAGGTTCTGGGCGAAGTCGCGATCGGGCCGATGCTGCCCGCTGCCAGCGCTACGCTCGGGATCGTGCAGACCGTGCGTGATCTGGCGACCAACAACTTGGCGCTCTTCAGCATTTGTCTGACTCTTGCGATGTCCTCGACCGTCGCGATGATTCTGACGACAATCGGGTCCTGCCTCAGCTATGAAGAGCTGAGGAGAACAGGCGTCTAAGGCTGCTTCGTGGACGTCGGCATTTCGATCTGCGAGCAAGGTCAAACTTTGCGGCGTTCGTCTTGAATAAGTCGCGATGCGTCTCGACGGTGCAAGGCGAGAGTACTGTCTCGTCGACGTTCGCCTGACGTTGAAAAAAGACGAGGACACGAGCGGATTTGTTAGCGGAATGACCCAAAAGAGTCAGATTGCATTGTCCCGGAATTGGCAACTATTGTTGACACCGTCTGAAGGCAGCGTAGGAATCAATACACGGGAACCTCACCAGTCAGAAAGACGGTCGGGAATCAAGCGCGGGAATTGATCGGGCCGCTCAAGTGAGCGGAGGCCCACCGAATGTCTCGGGTCGGAAATGTGGGTTTCCTGGGACTTATGACGGGCCTGAGAGAGTCAGGCGCACTCTGTGACTCATCACGAGCAGATAATTCGCGTGCTTGTACCGAGATTTCTGTCCGCTCCGCTGAGCCGGTAGCAAAAGGCATTCTGAAGTGCCTCCTCCCCGGAAATGAGTTGCTTGAGAAAGGGCGCGACGTCATCGAGCACACACTCGGCCGACTTGAGGACTTCCGCCGCATCGCGACCCGATACGACAAGCGGGTAGACCTTGCCGCCCGATGTCTAACTCACCACTGCTCTAAACGGGCGGACGCTTTTGCGTCCAGACCTAGGGCCAGTGCAGCTGCAATAGCTTGCTCAATGGTTTCAGAGCGAAGGCGGCGTCGATCGCAGGCGTTCCGAGGTGTACGTGCCTTGAATGAGTGCACTCCAGATTGCCGCGAACGACCGCCGACAGGCTACGCGTGCTGATGCCCCCGATCATGAAATCGACAAGCGTGTTCGGGATGTACGCGATGGTGAATTTCTCAACCAAGAAGGCCCGCAACATAAAGTCGTAATCGGATGCCAGACCATAGCGTAAATTGAACTGGCCCATCGCTTCGACGGCGTCGCGTCGCATGTAGAAGGAAGGGTGCGGCGCCATCCAGCCCCAACGTAGCGACCTGCGGGTGAATTGCCCTGCAATCCAGGTGCGCACCTTATGTTTGGACACATGATCGGTAACCATCACGAGGTCGCCGTACACGATGTCAGCATTCGTGAGGGCCGCGTCGACCCGGCCGAGCACTTCCGAATCGTGGAAAGTGTCGTCCGAATTCAGGTAGCCGATGGCATCCCCGGTGAACTCCGCCAATCCCCGGTTCATCGCGCTAAAGACGCCCGACACGCTGCCGGCCGCGAGGCGGACCCCCGTTGCGCGATAGCTGTCCACGATTGCAAGCGTGCGATCGAGGGATCCGCCGTCCACGACGACCAACTCCTTTGACGCGTGGGTTTGGGCCGCGAATGACTGCAAGGTATGACCGATTGTGCCTGCCGAATTCCGGGAGACTGTGACGACGCTAATCTTCATCGGAAAAAGGTGGGTTTGTGCCGGTTCAAGACGGGACAATCCGATAGGAAACGTTTTGACGCGTTAAGGGCCGTCGACTATAACAAGATGTTCTACGACTACGCAGCTGCAATTTGGGACATACAATTGCACTCGGCATTTGCGTGACCTCGACAGAGATTTCGAATCATACCGATTCCGTGTGCCGTGCAATCCGAGTGGATCGTCAGATGCAACGGACACGGTAAAAAGACGGACAATCCAGTGACGGTCCAGTTGTGGGGGCAGCTCCCGAATGACATCATCACCACTCATTCATCAGCGCGCCGCGCAACGTTCGAGTTCCTGTGGTATCCAGGGGCCCCGGTTCGATCTCATCCGCGCTCACCGCCGCGTCGAAGACTTTGCACAGAAGTGTGGTCCACTAAGCGATCACTCACGTCTAGTGCCAGTAGCGGGACCTACAGATTCTGATTGCTTTTTGGAGCGCCGAGACCAGCGTAGGCGTGTTGTAGAGCTGCGAACCCGGAAGGGCAAACCCATCGTGCCACGAATACGGCAGAAGCGCGACTGCACCTGCTTTGCAATAGGCAGTTGCCTGCTCGACAAGCTCATCCGCCGTTGGAAGCGCATAATTCTGACCGGTGTAGTTTCCAAACGCCTGTGGCATGCCGATTAGCGGCTCGCGCGCTTGGTCCCAGCCTCTAGCCTTCAGGCCCGCCAGCATTTCGGACAGACGGCTCGACAGCGACCAATCGATAGCCTGGCCCGCGACAGGCTTCCTCGAATAGAGATAGATGGCGACCATGTCGCAGGCCTGCGGCGAGAAATTTTTCAACGATTTGGGCGCGCCGAAGCTGCAGATTGTCGGGCGCGCGAATGGCGAGTGAATGTTCTGTTCGGCGATGATGTCATGAATTGAGCGCAGCAGCGGCCGGATATCGCCTCCGGGATCATCATCTAGAATCCAATAGCCAATCATATTCTCTCTGTCGGAGTTTCTTGGCGATGTCACATACTGTCGAATGCGTGCGAGGGCCCTTTGTTGCGTGCCGCCGCTGCATGCTTGCGTGGCGCGCAGCTCTGGCCGGCACGCGGTGTCCATTTCGAATTCCGGTTCCCCGTCGATGAACAGCATATGGGTCTCGTCCGCCGCAGGGCTGCGCTCAACCGAATCGCGGAAGAGACCGAAATGAAACCCGGCGGCCGCCATATCGCGTAGCTCGTCGGGCGTCTGGGCGGCGTCCGGGCCCACCTGACCATAGAATTTCGGCCAGGGACCGTTGCTGGCGTCCGCGGCAGTCGCGAGGCCGCAAACAAAAGCGGCGAGAGCGGTCAAGACCAAGATGGTAGCGCTTCGGTTCATGGCAGGCGCACTCCTGAAAGGAAGGAAACCAGGTCGGCGGCAATTCGCTCCGCTGCGCGGCCGTCCCACAGCTCCGGCCGGCGTCCTCGTTTTCCGGGGGTGCGCAGCATGTCGGCAATCGCGCTCTCGATCCTAGCGGGATCCGTGCCCATCAGTACGTTTGTGCCTTGCTCAATTGTGACGGGTCGTTCGGTGTTTTCGCGCAGTGTCATGCACGGCACGCCGAGGGCGGTCGTCTCCTCCTGCAAGCCGCCCGAGTCTGTCACCACAAACTTCGCGTCTTTCAGTAGGCCGATCATCTCCAGATAGCCAACCGGCGGCAGCTCGACGAAATCGGGGGGGCGAACGAGGCCGGACATATTCGCCTCGCGAATCCGGGCCGCGGTTCGCGGGTGCACTGGAAACACAACCGGAATGCCCCTGCAGGCCCGCGCCAATGTCTTGAGCAGCGCCGCAAGCTTGCGAGGGTCGTCCACATTCGATGGTCTGTGCAGGGTCAGGACGGCATACTCGCCGGCAGCCGGTGCGTGCTGAATGTCCGCGGCCGCTTCCAGCACGTGCACATACGACGGTGCCCGCTCCTTATAACGCAACAGCGTGTCGATCATCACGTTTCCCACGAACCGGATCCGGGCTTTATCGATTCCCTCCCGGATCAGGTTTTCGACTCCGCTTCTCTCGGTGACGAAGAGCAGATCCGATATCGCGTCTGTGAGGACACGGTTGATCTCCTCGGGCATGGACCGGTCGCCGCTACGCAATCCGGCTTCGACGTGAACGACTCGGATGGATTTTTTCGCGGCGACCAGGGCGCATGCGATTGTCGAATTGACGTCGCCCACGACAAGGATCGCATCGGGCCGTTGCTCCTCCAGAATCGGCTCGAACCGCTTCATGATTTCGGCTGTCTGCACGGCATGGCTAGCCGAGCCGACCTCCAGATTGACGTCGGGCGTGTCGATCTCCAGCTGCTCGAAGAACGTCCGGCTGAGCCCGCTGTCGTAGTGCTGGCCTGTGTGGAGAAGGAATGGCCGGATGGGCGTCGGCTCGAGCGCGCGGACGATCGGAGCGATTTTCATGAAATTCGGTCGCGCACCGACGACGCAAATCAGCTTGTAGGCCTTTGGCATCGAACAATCTCTCAATGGTTTCGATCGATCGTCAAACCTGAACGAGGATTTTTTGCTCCAATGGTGCGGGCCATGTCGTGCCGCCGTTCGCCTAGTGACGCCTGCTCGCGTCTCAGCGCGACAACCGCAAGCACGGCAAAGACGGAGATCATGCTACGCATGCCCACGACATTGTGCGACAACATGCAGGTATAGGCGAAGGCGAGTGTAAATATCACCCCTTCGACGAGCCGTCTGGTCCAGAAATATACGCACCAGAGAAAGATAAAGCCGACAAGTGACATGATCCCGATCAGACCGCAATCCGCCATGCGCGCTAGATAGGTATTGTGCGGCCCGTAATGCTGATATCCCCAGGTGGGGCCGATCTGTTCCCATGAGTAGTTCGTACCTCCGCCCAGGAACGGCTCGCGTTGCACGACGTCGAACCATTCCGCGACCATCGTCCCTCTGCCGTCATTGTTGGCGCTGCTGAGGTCGCCTTGCGCAAACGAGGCAATGCTGGCTAGCCGATTGGTGGTTCCGGTCGAAAGGCCCAGCAAGGGGATGAGCAATTCGGGGGAGCGAATGAATACCGTGACGCCAACGCCGGCGACCCCGGCCGTGACCATTGCGGTGATCTTGGCACTCGCCCTGCCGCCCATCAGGGTCAAGCCGATATACGCGATCGAGACCAAGCCCCAGAGCGCCAGTCCGCCGCGCGAAAGCGTCAAGCCGCATCCAATGAAACCGATGATGATGAGCACGTAACCGATTGCGTTTCGCTCCCGCCAGGGTAGCGAAACGAGCATCAGCGCGGCCACGGTGTCCGCGCCGTCGTTCGCGTTGGCCAGGAATCCGGCCGCGCGTCCGCCGCGATTCTGGAAGATGAGACCGCCCGTGAAGAAGTCGAGCACGATAGAAATCGTGTAGATGACGAGAGCCACCCTCAACGTCAGCACTATGTCCGACTCCTCAAGGAACAGCGCGAGTTCGAAGGCGAACAGCACAACCAGGATGACGACGAACTGTTTGGGGCCATACTGAGAGAGGTCGCTCGGTGCGTGATTGAGCCATCCCAGGGCGAGAAAGTCCGGCAGGTACATGATAGCCAGCAGGACGAGTAGTTCGAGAAATGCTCTACGGTTCTTTTCGTGATCGCCGACTTGGCGGAGAAACAGGGAAGCCAAGAAGAGTCCGGCTCCCGGAAGCGCGAGGGCGACGACCGCCGCCGCGCCGGGCGATGCGTTAACCGCGTTGATCGCGGCAGCCATCTCCGTCAGGATGAACGCCAGAGATCCTATGACTACCAGGCGCACGAAGCCGCGCATCGCGGAACCTCTGGAAACGATAGGTGCTCGAATGTCGCCGCGACCGCGACGCAGCCCTCATGCCGATCGGCTGTGCTTTGCTCTGACGGGTAGGTCTCGGCTGCGCCGAAAAATCCTCTGTTTGAACCGGGAAACGAAACCGCTCTGCCACTCCGGCAGCCCGGCCAGACGCCGCAATTCGAGGAATTGGGCCCATGCGATCGCCCCAACCGAGCCGAAGAAGAGGCCCGCGACTAGCGCCATCGCCAGGAGGAATGGCAAATTTGGCCAGCTGGCACGCAAGGGCGGCCGTGCCGGGTCGATCACTTCGATGGCGAAATTCGGCTCGACGTTCGCGAGCATCCCGCGCGTGATTTGCTTCTGCGCGACAGTGAAGATGGAGTCGCGCAAATCCGAGAGTGACGCGGACGCGGCCTGCTTTTCCAGGTATTTCATATCTTCGGCGGATTGGCGAATTGCCTCCTGCCGCAGCGATTGATCCGTCAACGCCACAAGAGCGTTGGCCCAGGCAGCAGCCAATCTGGGGTCGCGCCAGCGGACGTCGATGCTTATGACCCCTGTAACTTCATCACGGGAGACCGTGCGAATTCTGTTGAACGTCTCGAACGCGTCGTCTTCCGTGGGTTCGGTTCGCGGCGGCTTGCCAGTAAGGTACGATATGAATTGCTGCATTACGGAAGGGGGTTTCCAGATCTTCCGCTCGGGATTCCACCGCTGATAGAAGAGCTCCGGCAGCATATTTTCCTGTTTGAACAGCCGGAACGCAATTTGCCGCGACTGCATCAAGGCTATCGTTTCCGGCACTGGCGTCGAGAGGTCGAATGGGTCCGTCAGGCCCCCACCCGATGACAAACCCAATCGGCTGGCCAGCCCGCCCAGTGCGCCCGAAGGGCCGTTCGAGTTGCTGGACGGATACGCAACCACGGTTGCGTTGTATATCGGTTGGCTGATGAGCGACACGAGAACAGCTGCGATCATCAAGATCACGGTAAATATGGCGATCCCCCACCGGTGGGCCGCGACAGTTCTGCCGAGGTATATCCAGGTGGACCCAGCGGTGTCGTCGTCTTGCCGGCGAACCGGGGGGGCGTTCATCTTATAGTCTCCGTAATCCCAGCACCTGCCACCGCGCCCGCGATGGACACCGCATGCTCTGCGGGCGCCGCGGCTTGTGTCGCTGGCACAAGGTGTCGCTAGGGACAATAGCCGCATCGGATTGGTGGCTCAAGCCAGTGTCGTCCGCTGGCCGCCTTTCGCTGGCCGCCAGGGATATCTCCTGGGCTAGCGACGACGCGTGTGCTGGCGAAAATAGACCGCCTTTTGGGACTGAGCCTCATCGGCCCGCCAATGAAGCGGGCAGTGGCATCGCGCGCTCGCGCCGTCGTATCACCAGCCGCGATGAAATGAACAAATACGTCCACGACCACGCCATAACGACGAACGTCGCCGCCGCAATTCCCTGAAGCTGCCAATGGCGCGAAAAGAAGACAGCTAGAACAAAGTTCAGAATGACGTTCAAGATTGCGCCAACCGTAAGAATCGGCGTCACGCGCAGCGCCGCCACGATCCTCGCGCTCATGGTGCCGGCAATTTCAAACGGCACCTGCAAGATCATAAATTGCAGTACGCCTCCTACCGCAATGGTATCAGCGGCATGAAACGAGCCGCGTTGCAAGAGAAAGCCGGCGAAGTCCCTGGCGAACAACTCGAAGATCAGCAAGGGAACTGCACAGACGGCGAAGATCATAACCGCATAGACCTTCATGCTGCGGCGCAAGGCAGCGTATTCCTGTGCCGCAACCATTCTCGAGAAGTGCGGCAGTAGGACGGCGGAAAATGCCACGCCGGCGATCTGGACGATGCCACTGGTTATCCGCTCGGCATAGAGCAGGTGCGCTATGCTACCGGCTCGCAACCCGGAAGCGATAGTCCGGTTGATCAGAGGATTGAATGCAGCAATGCTGGTGCCTGCAAGCGACGGATAATATTGGCCCAGGATGGTGAGCAGTTCCGGGCCGAACTGGCTGCGGCGCAATGGAATTGCGCCGATCCTGGGAGCCGCCAGAACTAACAACACAGCGAGTTGCAGCGATTCCCCCAACACCAGGCCGTCAACGAGGGAAAAAACGCCGATACTTCCGGAAAGCGCTATGAGACTAGCGATCGCAACAAGCGACGGGATGGCGCTGCTGGTGACTGGCAAGGCAAACATGTGCTCCGAATTGAGCAGGGCGGACACGATCTGGTTGGCCGCACGAATAGGTATCAACAAAAGGGATATGCGCAAGAGATCGGTGGCGATCATCAAATGTGCTTGAGAGAAGTTACCATTCGCCACCAGCCGGATGATGCCTGGTGCCGCTGCTTCTATGATCACCGTCAATCCCATCACGGCCAGGCCGACGAGGGGCACCAAATCGCCAAGAAGCCTGTTGGCGGCGTGCCGGCCGTCCCGTGTCAGGACTGAGATATAGGTGGGCAGAAGAGCTACAACGATCGGGCCGACCGCGATCGTTGTCGCAACTGTCACTATCGCGAATGAGATGCTGTAATCATCGACGCTCCGGCCCGCTCCAATAGCGTAAGCCAGCATCAAGTCCTGACCAAATTTCAGTACCAGGATCAATCCTGAGATAGCACCTACAGATACCAACGCTTGAAAACGCGTGCGGTCGGCCCCCAAGACTCGGAGCGTGTTCGAGACGAATATCTTTATGCGCTTCCCCAGCACCGGCTCGTCACATTGCTACGGCTGAATTGTGAAGAAGCCCCTCCGACGTTCAATAGTGTCGGTCGGCGCTCCCCTTAGATTTCTACTTAGCGAGGCCTCGCCTCTTTCACAAGGCCGCTCTTCCATCACGCTTGGCGAGGTGGTCAAGCCCCTCATTTTGGCGTTTGAAGCGCTCGCGATTGATGGCATGCAGCCCATACTAGACCGCGAATTTGTCTTGGTGTAACAAGACATTCATGTGGGATCCGTGGGCTCTGTTCACTCTTGCTCCGCGTCCATCAAAAAAATCGGATTGCCGATGCCGCCCGCCGAGCTTACTGACGTCTCCACTCATTTCCGCTTTGGCCAGAACTGGGAGCAGTTCGCGCAGAAACTGTCGCCATCGCGAATCGCGATCGCCGAAGCTTGTCTGAGCCGCCTGTTCGACGGTCGCTTGGATGGGCGGTCATTCCTGGATATCGGCAGCGGCTCGGGACTCTCAGCGCTGGCCGCGATACATCTCGGCGCTTCGCCGGTTGTCGCATCGGATATCGACGAGGATTCGGTGCGGACTACGCAGGCAACCCTCTCCCACTATGCATCGGGCTCGCAGTTCGCCGTTCATCGCGCTTCGGTCTTCGATCTGCCACAGGACCAGTATGATGTCGTGCATTCTTGGGGTGTCTTGCATCACACCGGCGACATGTGGCGGGCCATCCGCACTTCGGCGCTGCGTGTGAAACCCAACGGCATCTATGCCATCGCGATATACCTGAAGACTCCGTTTTGCGGCCTGTGGAAGCAGGAAAAGCGCGTCTACACCGCGCTTCCTCCGGCGGGTCAGCGGCTCGTGCTCTCCGCCTATCGTGCGCTCGTTCGGCTTGCCTTGCGGCTTCGCGGCCGCAGTCCAGACGAGGTTTGGAAGAGTTATGAATCCGGCCGTGGCATGGACCAGGACCACGATCTCCACGACTGGCTCGGCGGGTATCCATATGAATCGGCCTCCGCCGAGGAGATCACTTCATTTATGCGCCGAATGGGATTTTCACTGGTTAGAAGTTTCGATACCGGGCCCAGGATGGGTGTCCTCGGAACAGGCTGTGCGGAATATGTTTTTCAGCGCATGCAGCAAGTGTCCTAACACGAGGGGGGCAATATATGGATGATCATGCCGCGCCTCGAGACGTCCCGAACCCGCACGCCGCAGAATTGTTCCGGCACAAACTTGCAGTCTTAGCGGAAGTCGGTATTCCGGTCGCGAAAAACGTCAGTATACTGGATTACGGATGTGGACCGGGCGACACCGTGCTTGCTATCGTCAATGGCGGTTACGATCATGCTGTCGGATACGACATTCGAAATTATCTCGGCAAATACGTCGACCGGAATAGATATTTTTTCGATGCAAGCGGCCACTTGCCGTTTCCCGACAATCAATTCGACTTCGTTATTTCGGATCAGGTTTTCGAACACGTGCTCGATCAGGATTTGGCGTTCAAGGAAATTTTCCGTGTGCTGAAACCCGGCGGGGTATCGTTACATTCAATCCCGGCGAAATATTGCCTACTTGAGCCACACCTGCGCGTCCCGGTCGGATACCTGCTCCAACGGCGATGGTGGTACACCATGTGGGCGTTGCTAGGCTTTCGCCCACCCTCGATGCCAAATGCAACCTGGCGCCAAACCGTGGAACGCAATCTGCGATATTCCAAGGTTGGCTTGAAGTATCTTACCGACGGAGAATACAGGCGCATGTGGAAACGCATAGGGTTCGAATTCAAGTTCGTCGAAGATGTTTACATGCGCACGAGCCGGTCACGTCGCACGCTTCAGTTAGCAAAAGTGGCAGCCATTTTCCCACCGCTCCATTGGCTCATAAGACAGACGTGGGAACGCGTCCCACTGTTGAGAAAGCCGGCTTGATGCTTTCTGCTTTTTGTGGCGCAGGAACAATAGCTTACGACAATCGGCGCATTTTCGAAATGCTCAGGGTTGCTAACTGCATCGCGGATGTGGATCAGATCAGACTCGCCTCATGAACGGGGCGTACCGGGCGACGTGAGAAGCATTCCGTACAATATGTAGCATGTGATCCCATAAAATCTGCTGGCAGATTTCGGCAACACGAGAAAGACCGAAGTAGGTATGGACTCAAAATCGATTCTGATTTGTGGGGGCAGACAGCGCCCCGGCCGGGATTTGAGAGAATGGCACCAATACGAAGCGGCTGTCATCGCACGCCTTGACGTCGAAAGTGGATCGGTTACGGTGCCGATGACCTATGTCTCGCCACTAGGTGCGCTGCCCGATGGTCCCGACCCCTGCATTGTTTTCAAGGCGGGAACGCTCAAAGGTCGTACGCTCTACTCTTGCACGCAAACCGAGGTTATGGCGTTTACGTTGCCGGCATTCGATATGTCGTTTTACCTTTCGCAGCCCGAATTCAACGACGTGCACCACGTGCTGCCACTGGACGACGGCACGCTCGCGGTCGTATCGACCGGGCTCGACGCAGTGTTCCAGATGAATCGCTCGGGTGCGATCGTCAAGGAATGGAGCACCAGCGGCACTCCGATTTGGGATAGATTTGACCGGACTCGAGACTGGCGGCAGGTCGCAACAACCAAGCCGCACAGATCGCATCCAAACTACTGCTTCATGCTGGACGACAGGCTTTGGACAACGCGCTTCGAGCAGCGCGACGCGATCTGTCTCGACGTTCCCGAATTGCGCTTCGACATCAACGCCGAGCGACCTCATGACGGCGTGTTTCATGACGGAAGGATTCTCTTCTCGAGTGTGGACGGTCATATTCTGGCGTTTGATCCGCACACGCGCCGTCTGCTTGAGGATATGGACCTCAATCTGATCGCGGCGCCTTCAAAAGAGGCATTGGGATGGTGCCGCGGCCTCCTTCCGCTCGGCGACACTCTGCTCGTTGGCTTCTCGCGTATCCGGCCCACGCCCTTTCGCCAGTCTGTGAATTGGGTCAGGCGGAATATCCTGCCATCAGGGGGCGCGGCGAATGAAATGCCCACGCGGGTCGCCGCGTACGATCTACGCCGCAAGACACTTCTCTGGGAAGTGTCCCTCGAGGGTCACGGCGTCAACGCCATATTTTCCATGCATGCGGAGCCGGCCTAAGCGGAAGCGATTTTTCTCTCGGAACGGCTGCAACCAGTCAATTCGAGTAGGCATCGGTGGTCGACCTCGCAACGACGGCGCAGTTGGACTCTTGAAGTGGACCCGTGGAAAGTTCTTGCCAATTGGGTCCAAAGTGCACACATGCTATCATAGTTTTTGCGGTGGTGTGCCCATCTTGCGGGATCGCGCGGGTGGGCGGAAACAGACTGGAAACCGGTGAATGTGCGGTATCGCTGGAATTCGTGCCACCGATGGCCGAGATCGAGGCGGACTGAGACGCCAAGTCCGGCGGATGACCTGCACCTTGGCGCACCGCGGTCCTGATGGCGAAGGCATTTGGGTTAGTGAAGATGGCCTCGCGGCCTTTGGCCAACGCCGATTAGCGATCATCGACGTCTCCCCCACCGGCGCACAACCGATGATGTCGGGCGACGGCCGCTTCGTCGTCACCTATAATGGGGAAATCTACAACTACCGCGAAATCAAGTCCGAATTGAAGAGCTTGGGCGCGCGCTTTCGCGGCACGTCCGACACGGAAGTTATCGTCGAGAGTTGCACGGCTTGGGGCGTCGAGGCGACGCTGATGAGACTCAACGGTATCTTCGCGATCGCGATTTGGGACGTGCAGGACAAGGTTCTCTGGCTCGCGCGCGATCATCTCGGCATCAAGCCGCTTTATTGGGCGCGGGTGGGCGATGACATAGTCTTTGGATCCGAGCTAAAGGCGTTGCGGGCGATCGAATCGTTTCGGCCCGAGATCGACGTGGACGCTATGGGGGCCTATTTCCAGTTCAACTACATTCCGGCTCCGCATACCGCCTATCGCGGAGTGCGTAAGCTGATGCCGGGATCGTTACTGCGCGTGCCGCTGGACGGCGCGCCGGCGGAACGGCGTTTTTGGAACGTCTATGATGCTGCTGCTAAGGGTATCACTGTGCGTGACGTGGGCATGGATGACGACGCGGCGATAGATGCGTTGGAGTCGCTGCTGAGGGACGTCGTAAAGGGACAGATGGTGTCCGACGTGCCGCTAGGGGCGCTACTTTCTGGCGGCATTGACAGTTCGACTGTCACCGCGCTGATGCAAACGCAGTCGGATCGGCCGGTGAAGACTTTTTCGATCGGCTTCGCCGAGGAGGATCACAACGAGGCGCCGTTTGCATCCGCCATCGCGGCCCATTTGGGAACCGATCATCACGAGCTATACGTCACGCCCGAAGATGCGCTCGCTACAATTCCAAATCTAACTGAATGGTACGACGAACCCTTTGCCGACTCGTCGCAGATTCCGACCTACTTGGTGTCGAAGCTTGCGCGGCAGGAGGTGACGGTGGCCCTGAGCGGAGACGGCGGGGATGAGATTTTCGGCGGCTATCCGCAGTACGACCGGCACTCCCGGGCGCGCGCCGCCGTGATGGCCATCCCGGCGCTCGCGCGTGCACCCCTTTCCTCGGCGATCACTGCGATGGGCGGGCCGGCGTGGGAGCGTGCGCTCAAACTTCTGCCGCGCCGCTATCAGGCGGGGGGCGGCGCGGCCACAGTGTTGCGGTTTGCAACCTCCCTCCGGCAAGGCGATCCGCGCATGTTTCACAAATCGCTCGTCAGTTTCTGGGAGGATCCGAGCGAAATCATCCCTGGGGCACATGCGGTGCAAACCGATTTCGAACGCGCGCTGCCGGTCGTTCCCATGGAATATATGGATGTGGCGCAACTCATAGATTCGGCAACCTACTTGGTCGACGACATTCTGTGCAAGGTGGATAGAGCCAGTATGGCGGTGTCACTCGAAACCCGCGTTCCAATCCTGGACTATCGTGTGGTGGAGTTCGCCTGGTCGCTGCCGCTTAGAATGAAGCGGCGCGGAGGCGCGATGAAGTGGATTTTGCGCAACGTGCTTTACCGTCATGTGCCGCGCAATCTCGTCGAGCGGCCCAAGAAGGGTTTCGCCGTTCCGCTTGCGCAGTGGTTGCGTCATGAATTGCGCGAGTGGGCTGAGGATCTTCTGGACGTGAAGCACATCCGTGAGGCGGGTTATTTGAACGCTGGAACCGTTCGTCGGCTTTGGCTTGAGCACCTAACGGGCCAGATGAATCATTCCGAGCGCCTCTGGGCAATACTCCAGTTCCAGGACTGGCTCCGCCGCTGGGCGCCGGATGTGCGGACGGTCGACGTCGAACCAACCATTGGCCTATCGGCGGCACGCGGTTCCGCGGTGGCGAGCGACGCCTGAGAGTACCAGAAGCCATCGGCATAGTGCGCGCACACGGCGCGCTACCGTTAGCTAAACCATTTCATGGAAATATGTTCCGACTCTACGTGGAGTGCTCGGATACCTGCATCCTGACGCAGTGCAGACCACGCCGTTCCAACGGCGCGCGCCGGCATCTGAATCCGAGCGCGCGCATCGTGCCCTCGACGGCCTTCCAGGTCTGAGGGCTGTCGTATTTAGGCTGAAACCAGTCGTAGGTGTCGAGTATGGCCCACTCGACCCTCTCGCGCTCGGAGAGACCCGCGATGTTGTCCCGGTTAGCCACCGGCAATATCCGGTCCAACACGTCCGATTCCCGGCCGGGAATAATGAAGTGCAGGCCCTTCGCAAGAAGACGGCTCACCGGCAATAGCTTCGGCACATACCAGGATACAAAACGATAAAGCCGATGCTCGTCCATATTCCTGAAGAACGGACGCAGCAAGTACGCTTGATTGAGATAGGTGTACCAGTACTTCTTGTACCAGCTCACACCGACGATGCCACCGACCTTCACCGTATTCGCGGTCTCGCGCAGCGCGCCGAGCGGATCGGGGGTGTGCTGAATTACGCCGATGGTGAAAGCGCAATCCATCGACTGTGCACGTACTGGCATCTCGAGAAGGCTCGCTTGAATGACGCAGACATTCTCGCGGTCGCGATTGTTCGCGTAGCACGCATCTACTGCTTCGGAGAGGTCGACGGCGATGACGCGCGCACCGGCACCGGCTGCGATATCCGTAAACCGCCCGGAGCCGCAACCGCCGTCGAGCACCAGTTTTCCGGCCAGATCGGCCGGGGTGAAGCCCGTCTCGCCCCAGAAGCGCTCCGCGGAATGAGTGTGCCTGGCGTTGTCGATCTGGGTGCGGGCGTGCGTGTTCCATTGCAGCCCGAATGCCGTGGCGTAGTGGATCTCAACGAAACGGGGCACACCGCCGCGGATCGGATAGCGCGTGCCGCTCTTGGTCACCAGTGCGCCGGCTATAACGTCGTCGCCGACCTCGTCGGCCACATCCGCGAGGACGAGGTCCTCGCGGGTCTTGGGACACTGCAAATACGGAACCACCCAACGTCGCATGAATTCCTCTCAATAAGGACGAACCCCAAGTCCCACACCGCCTCGGTTCGGGCCGCGGTTCTTATAAGGGAAACGATTGTCAGAGTCATGCCTGCACCGTCGAGTCTCTGCCGCGAGAGCGCCAAAACGAGTCACGACGCTTGCCGGCGCCCTCGGCCGCCGGCATTGCGAATTCCTGTTCAGCCGACGCTGAATGATTGCGGGGCAGGGTCGTCGACCTTCGAGTGGGAATAGATTGCGCTTTTTCGCTTGGACAAGGCGGGCTTCTCGATGAGAAACCAGCTCAGCGAGGCGAATGCGATCGTGCCTGCGATGGTGGCCCAGAACCCAGATATGCCGACAACGTCGAGGGCCAACATCGAGTTGAAAACCGGCATGTGGAAAATGTAAACGCCGTAGGAGATGTCGTTGCGGCGAAGAATGCGGTCTGCGAGGTCGGGCAATGTATAAGCCAGCGACAGAATCAGAAGCGCCATGGCCCCGAAATTTAAGAGACCGAGCGAGTTGGAAACGCCCTTAAGCAACGGGTATGCCGGCACCAGGTAGGATAGCAGCGAAACGGCGACGTAGATCCCGGCAAACACCCACGCCCGTCCGGCGACCAAATCGTGCAACGCACCGAAATGTCGCTGCGCCAGCACGCCGACACAGTACGCGGCGATCCAGGGAATCGGGGAGAGCAGAAGTGCCCGCACAATGCCTATATGAGTGTCAGTATAGTAAGCGTGCGCAGCGAACTGGATGGCATAGGATAGGACCGCCACCGCGATCAGCACGCCATCCACCGACTTCAGGCGCCGTCCGGCCCAGTACATGAGCGGCGTTGCGATGTAGAAACAAAGTTCGACCGGAATCGTCCAGAGCGATCCGTTCGGGACCCCGGTCCCGAAACCGCGCAGGAAAGGCGGGTTCCAGGCCTGCAGAAGCGTCAGCTGTGTCACCGCCCATACGAGCAATCCCGGTACGTGGTCGAGCGGATGAAAGCCCCGGTTGAGCAATAGAACCGACAGCAGCGAGAACAAGAACACGCCCGCGAGGGCGGGATAGATGCGCAAGAATCGGTTGCGGGCGAAGGCGGATATATCCGCGTGTCGTTCCCATGATGCGGAAATGAGAAAGCCACTGATGAAGAAGAAGGCCGGAACTCCGGGAAAATAATAGATGAACCCCAGCCAGGAAGGTCCAACGCTGTTGGCGCCTTCGAAAGTATGGGTGACCATGACCTGACTGGCTGCCAGCAGGCGGATGAGATCGAAGTTGTTCTTCGAGAAATTCCTGATCTGCAAGAACACCCCCCACGGTAGGTCAAACTAACACGGCTGTCGGCGCCAACAACAGGCAAGCAGTCCGCGCTTCGGGCTCGTGTTCAATTCAGCCTTTGGAGCGGTTGAGCAGTGCGGCCTTTTCCGATTTGTCCGGATAGTTGATCAGAACGGCGCGATACTTTCCCTTGAAAACAAACAAACTTCCGGCCGCCGCCCCGACGATACCTTGCGCGCGCCATAGATCGGCGACGTGATCGAGCGTGCCGGCGCCGCCCAGCACCGTTACCGGCAGATTGAGGTTTGCTCGCAGGCAATCGATCAAGTCGAGATCGTAACCCTCCATCGTGCCGTCGCGATCCACCGAATTGACTACGATCTCGCCGGCACCACGGTCGGCAGCTTCGCGAGCGAAGCTCGTCGGATCCAGACCCGTTCTGTGTGTCGCATTGTGGGTCACGACCTCCGGCCGGCGCATCACGCCGGACTTCTTGACGTCGATCACAACCACTACGCTTTGCCCGCCAACCCGGGCCGCGGCCCTTGTGATCAGAGTGGGATCCTCGACGGCTGCGGAGCTGAGCGAGACCTTCTCGACACCGAGGCCGATTATCCGCTCGATCTGCTCGGTCGTGCGAACCCCGCCACCATAGGACAGAGGCATCCTGCATTCCGTCGCGAGATTAGCGATCATGCGGAAGTCAGGCTCGCGGCCGAGCCGCGTGGCGTCGATGTCGAGAACCATGATCTCGTCGACGGCCTTTTCGTTGAAGATGCGAACGGCGTTGATCGGATCGCCGACATATTTCGGACCGGCGAATCTCACTGTCTTTACTAGCCCGTGATCGTGAACGAGGAGGCATGGAATAAGACGGGGCCGTAACATGCTCACAACTCAGCGAAATTCCTGAGAATGCGCACGCCGAAGTCGTGGCTTTTCTCCGGGTGGAATTGGGTTGCCCAGATGTTGCCTTGTCTGACCGCCGAAGCAAACGGTCTGCCATAGTCGGTGGTGCCGATCACGCAGGCGTCGGAATCTGGAAGGAGGAAGTATGAGTGCAGGAAATAGAATTGCGGCTGCGTAAGGCCCTGGAACAGCGGGCAATCGGGTCTGGAATCGACGTCGTTCCAGCCCATATGCGGCAAATGGGTTCTATCGTTGAACCAAGAATTGTCGAACCGCTTCACGCTGGCCTCGATCCAGCCGAGCCCCGGGCGTCCACCCTCGTCGCTGCTTCGCGCCATGATCTGCATGCCCACGCATACGCCGAGCACCGGCACGTGATCATCGAGCACACGGCGGTTGAGCGCATCCAGCATGCCCGACGCCGTCAGTCGCTCCATCGCCCAGTCGAACGCCCCGACGCCCGGAAGGATGATGCGCTCGCTGGCGGACATCTCCTCCTCGGTTCGTACCGGCGCCGCCGCGATGCCAAGCCGCCGATAGATGTTCTCGAAGGCCCGGACGTTACCCAGGCCGTAGTCGACGACCCCGATCACCGCTTGCCTCCGACCTCGATTCCGAACCACTTCATTGCGCGTGCGCCGAACCTGTAGACGTCCTCTTGGTTCTTGTAGTCGTGAAACGTCTTCTTGGGCAGCGTCCGATATCGCATCAGTTCCTCGACACTGATGTCGAGCTTGTTCGCAACGAATTCGATTTCCTGGTGGATCGTTTCGGCGTCGTAAGGGGGCCGTGCCAGATCTGCCAACGCCTGATCGCGCGTCATCTGGCCCGTAACGATCAGCGAGGAGAACTGTACGCGCCGCACGTCGTAGCCGAACCGCTCGGGCAGCCAGTAGCTTTCGTAAAACCGGGTGAAGCGGGACTCGAAGTGCTTCTGGGGATAGGGTTGCCAGCCGAAACGATCCATCAGGAACTGTCGAGCTTCATCCTTCAGATACGGAATGTAGTTCAGCGGGCGTTCGACCTTGATGCCATGGGCGTAAGGAAGCCAGACCTTGTGCCATAGGATCGATGTGACAGGAAACGTCTTGAGAGGGCGGGTTCCGAACTGGCGATGGATATCCATTAGCTGACGAGAATCCGACTGGTAGTACATCCATTCGACGGGATTGCGGATGCATTCGGTGGACAGGTTCGCGCCGGTCAGAATGTGCTTGATCCGGTGTTTCGTCGCAAACTTGTACATGGTGGCGAAAAAGGCATGATCCTGGGGCGTGTCTATATGAGGCACGCCGGAGCGGAAATAGGCGAGTTGCAGGTCCTTCATTTCCTCCCAGTCGATCACCTCCGTGAACAGGTCCAGACCCAGCCCGTCGACCAGGCGTTCAATGTTGTTGACCGCGATCTGCGAGTTCCATCCGGCATCCACGTGGAATACGAGGGGGCGAAGTCCGAGCAGTTCCTTGGCAGCATAGGTGAGATAGGAACTATCGATGCCGCCACTCATTCCGATAATGCAGTCGAAGTCTTTGCCCTTGCCGGCGTCGCGGATATTCTCCGCGACGCGCGCCAATTTGGCGTTTCCCTTAGCCGCGGTATCCCACTTCGGCAAGACGTCGTTGTAGAACGTATTACAATGATCGCATACGCCACGGTTGTCGAAGACGATGGCGCTATCGGTTGTGTCCATCACGCAATTCGAGCAGATCGCATACCCGCTATGCATCGTTGGCGATCCTGATCACGTCTTTGATCGACTTTTTCGAATCGAACCAATCCCAGGTTTCCGTTTTGAACCGAGGGGGCGTCGAGCCGATGCGTTTCGCCCGCTCGAGCGCCTCGTCGAACCAATCGCCCTTGTCTGGATCGACGATGATTATTCTCGACCTCATTTGGCTGGGCAGGTCCTCGTAGAAGGGATTGTAGGCCATCGCCACCGGTGCGCCGCAATAGAGCGCCTCGTAGATGGTTTTTGGCGAAGAGTCACTCGTGGGGATCGATAACACCAGTCGAGACTTTGTAAACAAGCGGTACATCTGGTCGCGCTCTATTCGGCCATGATCCTTGTCGTTAGGGCGAAGCAGCGAGAAGCACTGATCCCGGTAAATCCGGTCGGCGAACGGGTAGACGAAGTCGAGCGCAGCATCCGACCTGGCGGCGCAATTCCGCGCGCGAATAATCTCTTCGATGCGGTAGAGCGGGGTTATACCGCGCGCCGACACGATCAGCGAGCGTTCGGAGGGTGTCGCCGACTCGTCGCTGAGCACGGTTCGAATGGCATCCAAATTGATGCCGTTGCGAATGACGAACGCATGCACACCTGCAAGCCTGTTCGCGGCATCTTGCATGGCTAGGGAGTCCACCCAGACTGCCTTGGCGCCGCGAAGCGCCCTGACTGAAAAGAAACGGAACAGTCTCGATCTCCAGGGTTTGACGAGAAGATCGCTGCCTTGCGGCAGCCCCACGAATTCGACGCCGGCGCCCCACGCCAGCCAAAGATAGTACATCGAGTGGGGGAAGTAGAGCGCGCGCGGATGTCTCCGCGCAAAGCGGCGAAGAAGGAGGATCTGGATCGGCATAAGCAGAAGTTTCAGGATATTCCGCCAGAGATCGCCAATCCGGTTCTGCTGCCTGAACAGCAGGGCATCAATGACGATCAGTTCGTGAACGACGTCCGTGTCTCTTGCGAGATCCTTGAAGCCTTCGCCGCCCCGGCTGTCAGTGACCAGTGAAGTCGGCGGCGCGCCCTCCATGTCCTTCGTCAGCCGATACCAGTCCATCGCGTGATAGTCGCGCGTTCCGCAGAGGTAGACATACTCTTCATGACGAGCGTTCGCAGACGTCATGGTTGCCTGGCCGCCTTCGCGCGAACGCGATCCACGATTTCGAGATACTCGTCGCACATCCGGTCGATTGTCAGATGTTCGATGGCGAAGGAGCGGGAGTTTCGGCTCCACTCCAACCATGTCGTGTCGGGCAGGTGACCGAGCTTCTGGACCGCGTCGGCGATGGCTGCGTAAGTGAGGGCGGGAAGCACCAGTCCTCGCTCACCATGTGCGACGAGCCGTGCATTGTCGGAGACGTTGGAGGTTAGCACAGGACGGGCGGCCATCAGCGCCTCGCACACGACATTCGGCAATCCCTCGAAGGACGCCGTATGAATCAGTGCGTGACTTTCCGTTAGGAACGGCTGGACATTCGATTGCTCGCCGGCCCAGATCCAATTCTCTTTCAGTACGGCATGGCCATCGATGAAATCGCATACCTCCTTGTGATAGGCTTGCGATGCGGCCCCGCCTTCGACGCGGCCGACCCAGACCAACCGGGGCATCTTCCCCGTCCTGCGGTGAACTTCGGCCAGCGCCAACGCGAGCATTTTCGGGTTTTTCTCCTGTGAGATACGCCCGATCGCCAGAAGCCTTAGCGTGCCCTCGCCGGGCGGCACGAGGGGGGTAAATTCGAAGCCCGGATACCCATTGTAGATAGTCAACACCTTTCGCTTCAGCCAGGGAAATTGGCGCAGCCAATCGGCTTGGCTCTCGCTGTTGCAGACGACCGCGGATGCCATCGCGTGCATTACCCGGCGCATTACGCCGACAAGCCGATTGGACTCACCGACATGATGAGAGCGCTCGGAGACGATTAATGGGACACTCGGTCTGGCAAGTCTCGCGAGCTCGCAATAGAAGTTTGGTCCATGGAGCGCGGAGATGACGACGTCATATCGATATTCTTTGACGATCGTCGCCAACGCCGCTGGCACACGCGGAGAAAAGCCGAGCGGCTTTGAGATCGCAAATATCGGGATGCCGCGTGCCTCGATCCCCGCCCGGAAAATGTCGTGGCCGGAATCGTGATAGAGCGCGATGGCGACGTCGATCCCGCGCGAATGCAGCGCCAGCGCTAGGTTCGATATTTGGCGTTGTGCTCCGCCCGACCCAAGATCGTCGATGACGAGCAGGATCTTCACGGCTCGCACCGCCTTGCGGACAGGAAAAATAACTTTTCTGGGTGCATGTCCGGCCTTATTCGCGTCTCGATGTGCGGCACGGAAGAAGTACCGGCCGGAACGCCGCACCTTGGCGCAATCGCCCGAAGTCCGGCAAGTCCCGAGCCTATGCGCCGTAGCGTCCCTTCGGTCTCGGCCCCCCTTTAATCTTGATGAATTCGAAGCGTCCCGACAAGGATAGCTCGCCGTCGCGAAATTCGAAAGCTTAACAGGCCGAAGTTAGATGTTTTCACGGCTTCGAAGGTCGTCTAAGAGATCACCATCTGCGGCTGACTGGCCGTTCATGCCTCCATAAGTCCGATTGCAGCAGATGAAACAGGTTGTTCAAAACATTCGGCACGGCCAAACCGAACTGATCGAGGTCCCGTCGCCGGCGGCGCGCGCGGGTCAATTGCTTATCCGAACCACGCGAAGCCTGGTTTCGCCGGGCACGGAACGCATGCTGCGGGACTTTGGCAGGGGCAACCTCTTACAAAAGGTTCGCCAACAGCCGGACCGAGTACGGCAGGTGCTGGACAAAATTAAGATAGACGGTCTGCTGCCGACGCTCGAATCCGTGCGGGCCAAGCTGGATCAGCCGATACCTCTGGGCTACAGCAATGTTGGCTATGTGCTTGACAATGGCGGCGCCGGACAATTTCGGGTTGGCGATCGGGTGGTGTCCAATGGCCCGCACGCGGAAATTGTTCGGGTCCCAATGAATCTGTGCGCGGCTGTTCCGCAGAATGTTGACGACGACACGGCGGCATTTGCGGTACTTGGTTCGATCGCGCTCGAGGGCATCCGGCTGGCGCAGCCCGCCCTGGGCGAATGCATCGTCGTGCTCGGGCTTGGACTGGTAGGGCTCCTCGCTACGCAACTCCTCCGCGCCCAGGGCGTGCGCGTGCTGGGCATCGACCTGGACCCAGCCCGATGCGCTTTGGCCGAGCGCTACGGCGCCAGTGCGATCTGTCTGCGTGGTGGTGCGGATCCCGTGCAGGTCGCCATGGACTATTCGCGCGGCCGCGGTGTGGATGCCGTCGTGATCTGTGCAGCAACTGACAGCAATGCGCCGATTGTTCAGGCCGCGCAAATGTCGCGGGTACGGGGCCGGATCGTCCTTGTCGGTGTCGTAGGTCTCGACGTCCCGCGCGACGAGTTCTTCCGCAAGGAGTTGAGCTTCCAGGTTTCCTGTTCTTACGGCCCGGGACGTTACGACTCGGCCTATGAAGAAAAGGGACAGGACTATCCCGTGGGCTATGTGCGTTGGACCGCGCAGCGAAATTTCGAAGCGGTACTGGACATGATGTCCGATGACCGGATCGACGTGCGCGCGCTTATCGACCGCCGCGCCCCGATCGCTGAGGCGTCGCGGGCCTATGAATCGCTCGATGCGGGGTCGTCCGCGCTGGGAATACTTTTCGATTATACCGATTCTGCTGCCGTTCCCGACTCCTCGCTCAGACTATCCACCCTTTCGACTGGTGCGACGAGGACGTCTGCCGGAAAGCGCTTCGGGATCATCGGCGCCGGCAACTACGCGACGCGCGTACTGATCCCCGCCTTCCTCGACGCGGGCGGCGCGCCGGCCGTGATCTGTGGCAGTGGCGCCGTAGCCGAATCTCTCGCGGCGCGGAAGTACCGATTCGCGCGTGTCACCTCAAACGCTGTTGAGATGATCGAAGCGTCCGACGTCGATCTCGTGCTTGTCGCGACCCGTCACGACAGCCATGCCCGCTATGTCGTTTCGGCGCTTCGCGCCGGTCGCCCGGTATTCGTCGAGAAGCCGCTCTGCCTGACGATCCAGGAACTTCACGAGATCGAAGATGCCTATGCTGCCGCGACCTCTCCTTTTCTGATGGTCGGGTTCAACCGTCGCTTCTCGCCGCATGTCATGAAGCTCAGGTCGGCATTGATGAAAGAGACGGTCGCGCCCGCGATAGTGATCACCGTCAACGCGGGAGCGATATCGGCGTCGCATTGGAGCCAGAATCCCGCGGTTGGAGGAGGGCGCATTGTCGGTGAAGCATGCCACTTTGTCGACTTGGCGCGCCATCTAGCCGACGCGCCGATCGTCGAGAGCCATGCGCTCGGATTGTCTAGTGGCTCGACGCTTCGCGACAGCGCGACATTGAGCCTGCGTTTCGCGAATGGCGCCATCGCTTCAATCAACTATCTCGCAAACGGCCATCCGCGCGTCCCGAAAGAGCGCGTGGAGGTCTATTGCGGCGGGCGTGTGTGGCGGATCGACAATTTTCGCAAGTTGGAAGGCTTCGGTGCACCCGGCGCCGGCGGCGGCCCGCTGGCAAAGCAGAACAAGGGGCAAGGTACGATGGCCGCGCAGGTTTTGGCCGCTCTGTCCAGCGCGCGCGCGTCGCCGATCTCATTCATGGAGCTTTTCGAGGTCGCTCGTACGGCGATCGAGCTGGACGGCGCGCTGCGCCAAGTCTGAGACGGGTGTACTAGGGCTATGACAATTGCCGGCCTGTTCAATCGCGGCGCGCTTTACGCGCGCACATTGCGCCACGTCCGGCCGGTCCAAGTCGTCAATCGCCTTCGACGGTTGATACCGCCCAGGCCCGATCTCGCGGTCGCGCCGCCGCTGCGCCGTCGTGAATCGCAATTCCTTGAGCCGTGTGAGCGCCCGGTCCGATTGAGCGGCGACAACTTTCGATTTTTGGGAGTCGAACGCCCGATCACGTGGGCTGCCGACTGCGACGCGCCGCTCCTGTGGCAGTATAACCTGCACTATTTCGACGATTTGATCTCGACAGGCGCTCGAGATCGCCGATCGCTGCATGGCGAGTTCGTCGATCGATGGGTGAGGGACGCCGAGCCCGGTGTCGGAGTCGGCTGGGCCCCCTATCCGATCTCTCTGCGCATGGTGAACTGGATCAAGTGGCATCTGCTCGGTGCGAGCCTTTCGGATGGGGCTAGGCACAGCCTCGCCATTCAGGCCCGCTTTCTCGCATCCTCGCTTGAATACCATCTTTTGGCCAACCACCTCTGGGCGAACGCTAAGGCCCTGATCTTCGCTGGTCTTTTCTTCGAAGGCAGAGAGGCAGAGTGCTGGCTTCGCAAGGGTGCGCGCATCCTCGAGCGTGAAATCGCTGTGCAGATATTGCCGGACGGCGGGCACTTCGAATTGAGCCCGATGTATCATGCGATTGTCACCGAGGATCTGCTGGATCTCATCAATATCGGGACCGCTTTCGGATGGGTGGACGTCGCGAAACTGCGGCAGACGGTATCATCTGCGCTCGCGTGGCATGCCGCCATGGTGCGCCCGGACGGCAAATTTCCTCTGTTCAACGATGCAGCCTATGGCGTAGCTTCGGATTGCGTTTCGATTGCGGACTATGCGCGGCGGCTGGGCATCGACTATCCGGCGGCCCCCGGTTTCGCATGGCTGGCGGATACCGGTTACGCGCGTGTCGTGTCAGAAGACTTCGCTCTATTCGCCGACCTTGGAGCAATCGGTCCGGACTATAATCCCGGTCACGGCCATTGCGACATGCTCAGTTTCGAGCTTTGCCTTCGTGGAAGGTCCATCGTCGTGGATACGGGGACGTCGACTTATGATGTGTCGGCGCGTCGCCTGCGCGAGAGAAGTACGGCCGCTCACAACACGATTCAATTTGGCGCCAACGAGCAGAGCGAGATCTGGGGCGCCTTCCGAGTCGGACGCCGCGCCAGGATGAAGGTATACAACGTCGACCGCGACTGCTTGGAAGGCAGTCACAACGGATTTCGGCATCTGCATGTGTGGCATCGGCGACGATTTCGTCCCGAACCCGCCAGGTTGGTCATCGACGACGTCTGCGAGGGCCGCGGCGGCCGACGTCCGGCTACAGCGCGTTTTCACCTTCATCCCGACGTGGTGGCAAGCCTGTCGGACGACGGCGTTGTCACTGACTTCGCAAATTTTTCCTTCGTTGGCGCCGACACAGTCACGCTGTCGGCCTACGATTTCGCGCCGGAATTCGGCGTCGTGCGGCCGGCGCAGTGCATTGAAGTCGGATTTCGCGAGCGGTTGACGACGGTGATCGCGGCATGAAGGTCCTGTTCCTGTCCGACAATTTTCCACCCGAGGTTAACGCGCCGGCGACGCGCACCTATGAGCATTGCCGGCGCTGGGTCGCGGCCGGAGCCGAAGTGACCGTCATCACTTGTGCGCCGAATTTTCCACGAGGCAAACTCTATCCGAGGTACACCAATCGTCTGCGCGCGATTGAGACGGTGGACGGAATTCGCGTCGTTCGAGTGTGGTCCTATATGGCGGCCAACGCCGGCGTCGCACTTCGGACCCTCGATTATTTTAGTTTTGCGGCCGGCGCAGTGGTCGCCGGCCTGTCTGAAAAGGCCGATTTGATTGTCGCGACATCACCGCAATTCTTTACGACATGGGCCGGATTCGCACTCCATGTCTTGAAACGTAGGCCATGGATATTCGAGCTTCGCGACATCTGGCCAGAATCCATCGCGGCCGTAGGAACGGCGATACCGACCGTAGCCTATCGGTTCCTCGAGTGGGTCGAGCTGTTCCTGTATCGCTCGGCGGCGCGAGTCGTCGCGGTCACGCCGGCCTTCAAGCGTAATCTGTCGGATCGGGGGATCAACCCGGCGAAGATCGAGGTCGTCACGAACGGCGCCGACGTCGAACTCTTCCGGGAGCGTCCTTTGAACCGCGCGCTGCGGCAATCGCTCGGGATCGATGGCAAGTATGTCGTCGGCTACATCGGCACAATGGGCATGGCCCATGGCCTGGGTGCAATCCTCGCGGCGGCGGCGTCCATTGCGAGTGAACCGTTTCACTTTCTTTTTGTCGGCGACGGCGCGTCGAAGGCCGACCTCGTCGCCAAAGCGGTTTCGCTGCGCTTGCCGAATGTCACATTTCACGAAACGGTTCCGAAAGAGTCGGTCGCGGACTGGCTCGCCGCGTGCGACGCGATGTTGATTCCGCTGCGCCGCGCCGACACCTTTCGCACAGTCATCCCGTCGAAGATATTCGAAGCGGCGGCGATGGCGCGCCCGATCCTGCTGGGCGTGGACGGACAAGCGCGCGAGCTCGTTGATGCGTTCGGCGCGGGCGTGTATTTCGAGCCGGAAAATGGTGAACAGCTTGTTGCTGCGCTACGAACCCTCGCGGGCGAACGGGCGCTTTGCGAGCGACTTGCAGAAGGTGGGCGGAGCTTAGCCCAGCACTACGGTCGCGACCGGCTGGCGGCGCAGATGCTATTGATCCTGCAGGAAGTCGCTGCCGGTCGTGCCGCATTGCCGAAGTGAAACGCCAGTCTTAGCATGCCGGATAATCGGGGAAGAATTCGCACAATGTCGGAAAAATTTGCCGTAATCGGCCTGGGATATGTCGGTTTGCCGGTCGCGCTCGCGTTTGCACGGAAGTCCGCCGGGACGGTTGGTTTTGACATCGACAAGCGGCGCGTCGCCGATCTCGCGCGCGGTCACGATTGGACGGGGGAGACCGGACCTGAGGAACTGACCTCCTCGCCGATCCGCTTTAGCGCTGCTCCCGCCGACCTCAAGGACTGCACGTTCTTCATCGTCTGCGTTCCCACACCCATCGACGGAGAAAGACGGCCAGATTTCCGTCCGCTCGTCAGCGCCTCGCGCACGGTCGGCGCCGCCCTCTCCAAGGGTTCTGTCGTAGTCTACGAATCGACGGTCTATCCCGGTGCAACGGAGGAAATTTGCGGGCCTGTACTTGAACAGGTATCGGGACTGAAGCGCGGAACTGATTTTTGGCTCGGCTATTCGCCGGAACGGATCAACCCGGGCGACCGCGAGCACACACTGGAACGGATCACCAAGGTCGTTTCGGGCGAGAATCCGCAGATCCTGGAACGCGTGGCGACCGCTTATGCCAGTGTGATCAAAGCGGGCATCCATCGTGCGCCCAGCATAAAGGCCGCCGAAGCCGCCAAGGTCATCGAAAACACCCAGCGCGACCTCAACATCGCGCTGATGAACGAGCTGGCGCTGATCTTCGAACGGCTCGGTATCCGCACCAAGGACGTGCTGGACGCCGCGGCGACCAAGTGGAACTTCCTGAAATTCGCGCCCGGCCTCGTCGGCGGCCACTGCATCGGGGTTGATCCCTACTATCTCACCTCGAAGGCCGAAGCGATCGGTTATCGGCCCGAGGTCATCCTGGCCGGGCGTCGCATCAACGACAGCATGGGCGCAGTGATCGCGTCGAAGCTCATGCGCATGGTGCGCGATTGCGAGACGCCGGCGAGCCGCATGCGAGTGGGCATTTTAGGGCTGGCGTTCAAGGAGAACGTGCGCGATCTGCGCAACAGCCGCGTGCCCGACATCGTCGCGGAGCTCAAATCCTTCGGCGTTAAGCCGATGGTCTATGATCCGCTGGCAAGCGCGGAGCAGGCGGAGGAGGAATACGGCATCGCGCTGGCGAGTCGGGACGAGATGAAGGACCTGCACGGCCTGATCGTTGCGGTTCCGCACCGCGAATTCCTGGCTGATGTCGCCTCGTTATTCGCTATGGTTCGCCGCGACGGCGCGGTCATCGACGTCAAATCAGTCCTGGCGCCGGACATGGTCCCGCCGGACCTTGCTTACTGGAGTCTTTAGTTCCATGGCAATCTTAGTGACGGCTGCCGCCGGATTCATCGGCAGTTATGTGGTGCGCGCGTTGCTGGATCGCGGCGAACGCGTGATCGGTATCGACAATCTCAACGACTATTACGACGTTAATCTGAAGCGCGCCCGGCTCGAGTTGATCGGGCACAACCGTCACTTCGATTTCCACCAGATTGATATTGCCGATAAGGTCGCAGTGTTCGCGGTGATGCAGGCCAATCCCGATATCGCTGGTATCGTCCATCTTGCCGCCCAGGCGGGCGTGCGCTATTCGCTGATCAATCCCTTCGCCTATATCCAGGCAAACGTGCTCGGCCACACCGTAATGGTGGAAGGCGCGCGCAAGCTCGAACGCCTGAAGCATTTCGTCTATGCGAGTTCGTCCTCCGTCTATGGGTCGAATGAAGTCCTGCCGTTTTCGATCGAGGACCGCGTCGACACGCCGAACTCGCTTTACGCCGCCACCAAGCGTTCCGATGAATTGATCTCCTACACCTACGCCCATCTTTACGGAATGCCGCAGACGGGCCTGCGCTTCTTCACGGTGTACGGCCCATGGGGGCGACCCGACATGGCGGCCTATATCTTCGCCAGTCGCATCACTGCTGGCGAGCCGATCTCTGTGTTCAATGGTGGCGAAATGTGGCGCGATTTCACCTATGTCGACGATATCGTCGCGGGCGTGATTTCGGCTCTGGACCGTCCGGCCGCCGGGAAGGTGCCGCATAAGGTCTACAATCTGGGCAACCATCGCAGCGAGAAGCTCACGGACTACATCGCTCTGATCGAGTCGGCGCTCGGCCGCACGGCGATCATCGAATACCAGCCGATGCAGATGGGCGACATTGCACGCACATATTCCGACATCAGCGCGAGCCAGCGCGATCTGGGCTTCGACCCCAAGACGCCGATTTCGGAAGGGATCCCCCGATTTGTGGCTTGGTACCGCGCGTTTCACGGCGTCTGAGACGAAAGGCGGACCAACATGGGTGGCTGGGTGTCGGCGCTGCAGAAGCGGTTCTATCCGACCTTCGACAATCATTGGGACGACGAGGCTTTCCGCCAGCGGATTCTGAAGGTCATCGACAAGGAGCATCGCATGCTCGACCTCGGCGCCGGCGCTGGGATCGTGAAGCAGATGAACTTTCGCGGCCTCGCGGCACAGGTTTGCGGCGTCGACCCCGATCCGCGCGTCGCCGACAATCCCTATCTCGATGTCGCGCGCGAAGGGTTGGGCGAGCGAATTCCGTTCGAAGACTCGTCGTTCGACATCGTGTTCTCGGCCAATGTCGTGGAGCATCTGGCCGCGCCGGTTGAGGTCTTCACGGAAATCCGCCGCGTTCTGAAACCGGGAGGGGTATTCCTCTTCAAGACGCCGAACTTCACGCACTACATGCCAATGATCGCATTTGCCACCCCGATGAGTTTCCACCGGTTCTACAACCGGCTGCGCGGCCGGATGGAGGCGGACACGTTTCCCACCCTGTACCGCGCCAACACGGCCGGCGCCGTTGCCCGGGTCGCGCGGCAATCGGGCTTTGTCGTTGACTATGTAGACCGAATCGAAGGCCGACCTGAATATCTGGCGCTCGCGGTTCCGCTGTTCCTCTTGGGGCTGGCCTATGAAAGGATCGTGAACGCAGTTCCGATTCTACAGGCGTTCCGGGGGCTTCTGATCGCGCAGTTGCGCAAGCCTTCGGACATCTGACGGCCGCGTCCAAATTCTATCTCGCACCTGCGAATGCGTCACCTGCTGCCCCTAGTTCGGAAGCAATAAATTACGTTTGATGGTTTAGTGGCGGCGGCGGAACCATTGTTAGGATTCAGACGTTTAGCCATGGTGCTGCGGGATATTGTGGCGGTGGCGCAACAGTTTAGGTGGTGACTTCGGTTGACAAAACTTCGACTGTCGCGTTAAGTGAACTCAAGTTGATCAGGAGGATTTTCATGTTGCGGAAACTAGGCGCGGTAGCATTGGCGTCGGCCCTATTTGTAACGACGGGCTCGGCGGCGTTCGCGGCACCTGCTGCTGATCAGGCAGCTTTGGCACCTGGCAAGGCGGCCGGCGTTCATGAAGCTGCGCTTCGCGCGCCGATCTGGGTGTGGATCGCGGGCGTAGGCTTCGTCGCCTTGGGCATCGGTCTTGTGATGTCCGGCAACGGCAATGGCCATTCGGGCGGTACCACGACGACGACGCATCTCTGATCGCGTCGCAGATTTGAATTTTAGGAGGCGCCGGATTTGCATCCGGCGCCTTTTCCTTTTGCGGCGGACGTTCAGCCCGGTGTTGCAGGCGGCCGGAGAAACTCGATTTCGAGTTGCGGCCCCCCGGGGTGAATTTGCTGGATCGAGCGCCATACCCGCCCGGTCGCGACGCTCACCCAAAATGAATTGACGAAGGTCCAATCGAGCAGTGTGCTGCTGCAGTTCTCTTCTACGCGAATTGTATCGAAGTTCGCGCCCAATATTGTGATGGGATCGCGTCCGACAGGTCGCACATCGCACACCACCGGCACAGAATACATACCCAGGTCGGCAAAATCCGCGAGCCATCGATTCTGGTGCGGCGACCACCAATCTTCATGTGCAGCGTCGGGGGTCGAATATCCGCTCAAATTCGCCAGGAAGCCGTTCGTCCTTATAATGCGTCCGCGGCGCGTCTCGATCGCGACATGCGATGCGGACGTCCAGACACGTTCGCCGTTCGAATCGGTGGCCAGGACCAGGATCTGCTCGCTCCCGTCGTTCAAGCGGACCCCGAGGGTGGCGTACGGGATTGCCGCCGCCGCGTCAATTTTGACGGTTGCGTCGCTCCGCTCCCACGATTGGCGCGCCACTTTCAGCATCGCCCGCCAGGAGTCACTGCCGTCGGAGCTGCATCCCGCCAGAACGGTGGCGCAACCCAGGCCGCACAACAGGTGTCGGGCTTTATGGATCGACGATATCATCGGTGTGCCTTAGCACTTCACCGTATCCAAATGGCGCGGTCTCCGCGAAAAGTGAGTCGTCGTCATCGAGCCGTTGGCCACCGTCGCGCACGATTGAGCGCAGGTTAAGATCATAGGCCGCCTCGCTGTCAAAGGGGAGGACCCAATCAAGCGGAATGTGCACTACGATGCCTTTGTCGAAACTGCCTTCGCCGAACTTCGAAAATGGTACATTCGTAAACGTCGCGAATGCGCCGATTTCGACTCCAGTGGAGAACTCCCGGGTAATCTCGAACGTCGCGCCGTAGTCGCCGGCGAGGTAGCGGCCGGCATGCACCTGGAAGTTCAAGCCGTACCAAGGTGACTGGTAGTATACCGAGGCGTGGCCCGTCAGTACGTGATAGTTCTGGACTCCGAACTGGCGATTGAAGGCCCGCTGCCATACTTCGTAGAGATTCGCGCCAAAGGCGAAGCGGCTGCCATCTGGCCGCCAGAGGACTTGTGCACCGCCGCCCGCGAACATGTCCTCCAAATAACCAACCTTCGCTTCGAAGAAGATGTCACGTGCCAGACGCATGCGGTACTTCGCATCGAGATTGGAGATGCCGTTTGCGCCGTCCTTGTAGTAGAGATTGAGATCGCTTCGAACGTGCGGTAGCACGCTCTCCGAGGGGACATTGACGTCGAAGTTGTTGTAGATGTTCGCCTCGATGCGTCCCTCCAAGGTGAGATGCGGCGTGACGTCGATGCTGGCATTTGCTGCGGCGAGAATCTGCAACTGCAGCGGCACTTTGGGATCGAAGAAGCCTGTGCGCAGGCCGGGCCCGAAGCTCCAGTGCAGCCTCGGATAGCTTTTGCCCCAGGCTCGATCCAGCACCGGATTGGCGAGTTGCGCAGGCTCGGGCGCAACAGCGTCGCCCAGCTCCTGTGCCGTCGCGTTGGCGAAGTTGGCTCGCTCGAGCGAGCTGCGCGCGATCCGGAAGTCGCGCGTCACCATTCCATCTTTAGCTGAGATGACGTGAAAGATTTCTGCGGATGGCGGCGCGTCCGCCATTAGAACGCGCGCGATCCGACCGACGGCCTCGTCTTCGCTGCGGTAGCGCCGATTGGAGTAGTATAGCCATACCCCGTTGTTGTCGATGGCCAACGCCTCGACGTCGATCTTTTGGCTCGCCAGATCGTCGTAGATCCTTTTCTCAGCGGCCCCCAGATCGATCGGGGTTTCGGCGCCTCCCCGCGCGGACGTCTCGCTGCCGCTTCCGTCGACCTCGACGAGACCCGTGGAATGCGAAATCCCGCAGATTGCAACGCGGCCGGAGCGGTCGTTGAAGTCCGAAATGGCGACCGATTGTAGGCTCGGTGCAAGCGAAGATACAATCTGCGCATACCGCTCGCACTGAGCGCCCGATGGCGATAACGTCGCATCAATCAGCAGTGTGTGGCCCGATACGTCGACATCGCGAACGCCCGATCCCACTGACATGAGTGCGGAGGACAGGACGCGCGTTGCGGTATCCGGATCGGGTACTTGAACCCACGGAGTCGGGTGGCCGCCGATCGCCGCCGGCTTTGCACGCGTCAGAAGCAGATTGAGCGCGTCGACCTGCTGCTCGACCGGGCGAATGACCGGTCGAACCACGTCCGGTCCGATATGCTGGGTCGACATCGGCACGGTCGGATCGGCGTCGAATGTAAGCGTGAGGCCGTAACTTGAGCCGTAATACCAGCCGGCGGAAACTGTCGCGGCGTCGTAGAGCCGGTACGACAAACCCATATTGACCGGCATGCGGACCTTGAACGAGTGCGAGGCGACCTCCTGGACATAGCGATCAGTGCTGTACTCGGCGAGGACGTCGAGATTGTCGATCGGGCTATGCCACACCACACCGCCGAATAGTCCTGTGCTGGGACCGTGGAAGAATTGGCCGAAATTGACCGTGCCGCCGGCGCCCGTGAAAGGCGCGCGCGTCTTGAACGAATTGAAAATCAGGCCAAGCGGGTTGGGAAAGGTATCGACCGACGCCATCCGCCCCCAACCGAGCCCGGCCGTTACGTCGAAATCGCCTACGTGCTTCGACGCGGCGATGTATTCCGCTCCGTAGACGCCGGTACCGAGAATATCGCGGATCCCCAGAGAAATGTCGGGCCAGTCCTCGTCCTCACTGACTAGGCGAATCTTGAGGCCGAAACTTCTATCGTAGATGGGGTTGGTCCCCCGCAGATGCCCGAGACGGCTGTAGCGGAATGATCCTTCCAGCCAAGGAAGCACCTGGAACGCGAAATTGTAGCGTTGCGTCGAATTCAAAAGTCCTGTGGTAGAGGAGATTTGCCCGTCGGGCGCCATGTGCGCGCTGGGCATGTCAAGAATGCCGACTTCGCCATAGGTCGTCCTCGGATAATAGGACGTGTCGTCGCCGCATGCCGGCGACGATAACAGCAACAATCCGAGACAGGCTCCGCCGGCGACAATCCGGCCAGCGGCGACAGGGCGCTGGCTGTGCGTGCGATCGGCTCCTCGACGACGTCTGCCAATTCCCATTTGCACTGGAAGCAATGTCCCGCTAGGACGCACTTCCCGCCTTCAACGCCGTTGTCGGCGGGCGAACATGCGCCCGGTATGTATTGGCAAGGTCACAGTCGCCCGAACTTCCGCTTATCTACGCGATTGGGAATCCGATCGCAACTTTCCGCCTCTGACCGGTATACGCGCGAGCCCTTGGGCGATATGTAACATTACCGTTCGCCGCTCGGGGTAACCTCAAGGCGTCTTTTGAGCTTGCTCGACTGGCTTGCGGAAACCGGGGATGGTTATAATATCGGACCGTCGCGGTAAATCTGACTTTCAGATCTTTGGGCGCAGCTATATGTGGCAGTCGATAAAAAGGGGGCGCCGCGTATTTGTGCTTGGCCTGTCGCTTACGGCCATAGTCGCTGCCTTCCTCGTAATCCTCTGGGAAGTTCCTAGTGCAAGTGCACAGAGCGTTCCACCGGACGTTCTTCAAGCGCTGCAGCAGCGGATCGGCGGCGGAAACTTGTCGGACACGACGAATTCCTCCGCTCCACCTATTATTCAGACTTATCAACCGGTGGGAGATCAGCCGCCCGCGCCCACTTCCGTGCTGGAGTCGATCTACTCTAAGCGTGCTGGTCGCGACCTCAAGCAGATGGGCTATGGGGCGCTCGGTACGCCGGCGGCGATTTCGATTGTCCAGTCCGGCGCGGTCCAAGATGACTATGTTCTAGGGGTTGGTGACGAGCTCGCGTTCGAGTTTCGCGGACAGGAGAATTCATCGTTCCGGCAGACGGTCGACCGCAACGGTCTCATCGTATTGCCGAAGCTGAATCCGATATCAGCCGCAGGCCGCACGTTGGCGGAATTTCGCGCCTCGCTCGAAAATGAGGTCAGCAGGTCATACATATCCACCAAGGTCTTCGTGTCGCTGGGCACGATCCGGCAGGTCTCGGTTCTCGTTACGGGCGAGGTGCAGTCGCCGGGCACGCGTATTGTCAGCGGTCTCGCCAGCCCGGTGGATGCGATCCTGCTGTCGCGCGGCGTCACCAAGCGGGGAAGCTTGCGCGGCGTACGGCTCATTCGGCATGGATCTGTACGCATCTTGGACCTGTACTCCATTCTCCTGAACATCGGCCACGCGCATTTGGAGCCTCTGCAGGACGGCGACCGCATCTACGTCCCGCCACTCGGCGCGACGGTTGCGATCGCAGGCGGTGTGCGAAGGTCGGGAATTTACGAGCTGTCTCCGGGCAGGACCTCCGTAAGCGCAAGCGATCTCGTAAGATGGGCCGGCGGCTTCGTGATCGCGACGTCGTACGATCTCTCGAAGGTCGCGGTGGAGGCCGATGGCTCGACCCATCTCATTCCTGTGCCGAGGACGGCAACGGTCCGAAGCGGCGAGATTTTGTTCCTCGATCCGAGCCGAACCGAGAACCTGAACGGTGTTACACTATTGGGCGCGGTCGAGCGTGGCGGCACCAGACCGTATTCGGTGACCGCCTCGATCAATGATCTGTTTCACGGTTACGATGAACTGCCGCAAGAAGCATATGCACCTTTCGCGATCATCGTCAGGCGAGATCCCGCGTCGAACGCAATTTCCGTTCTACCGTTTTCAGTGATACAGGCGCTCAACCATCGTGGCGTAATCAAATTGCAGCGCGGCGACAGCATTTACGTGTTCACGCGGCACGACATTTCTGCCTTGACCCGGTTGGTCACGAAGGATGTGAACACGCCTTACGGCGCGAAATTGAATGGCGGAAGTGGAGATGCCGGTTCCATTTCCTCAAGTCCGGGCACGGCGCTGCTCGGGGCATCGGGTGTGACGCCCAATACCCTGAGTGGTACCGGCATCGGCGGAATCCCAGACAGCGCGCTGCAAGACCCCCGCCTCAAGGCGGCGCTCGAGAGCAATTCGGCGGAGAGTTCGGCAGTGGCACAAGCCCAGTCGCTGATCCAAACCGATACCGGTGCCGCATCGCCGGCGACGACAGTGAGCCCCACGGAGACGGACGATCAGATCGCCGACCGCGTCGCTTCGCAGCTCGACGTGCCGCGAGACATGCTGCTTCATTCGATCTCGGACCACTTGGTCTGGGTTTTGGACAAGGTGCGCGTACCCGGCGTCTATGCGGCCGCGGAAGGCACTACTCTGCAGGAGATGATCGAAGCGGCCGGCGGAGCGATGGCGCAGGCTGACCTTTCGTCGATCGAGGTGACGTCCACCGAATTCGATCGGATCGCGGGCATTTCGCATACCACGCGCACCTCCTATGCCACGTCCTCTCCGGAGTTCGCGAGCCTAGAAATTCGGCCGTTGGACATCATTCGCCTGCGCCAGGTGTACTCCGACCGCACTGGCGAAACGATCACTGTGGCGGGCCAGGTGCGCTATCCCGGCGTCTTCGACATCACGCGCGACGAGCGACTCTCGTCGATCCTGCAGCGGGCCGGAGGTCTCACCGAGGTCGCTTATCCCTATGGCGCCATCTTCACACGGCGCTCGGCTGCGATCACCGAGGCCGCGGGCAATGAGCGTTCCGCCAAAGAACTTCAGAGCGAGCTCGTGTCCCTGATGACCTCACCGCAAGCGACGCAACCCACGTCCGTGCCGGAAACCAGCGGTGTCGCCTTCCTGTCAAGCATGATCGATCAGGTCCGCTCGGCGCCAGCGCTCGGCCGCGTATCGGTCACGGCGGATCCGGTGGTCCTGGCGTCGCGTCCCGATCTCGACCCGATCCTGGAGCCCGGTGACGCGATCTACATTCCCAAGCGGCCTTCGAGCGTGAACGTCTCCGGCGAGGTGCTGAATCCCGGCTCGTTCCAGTTTCAGTCCAGCTACGGCTACAAGGACTACATCCGTATGGCTGGCGGGCCTACCCAGGCGTCCAATTTCGGCGGCACGTTCATCATCTTCCCTGATGGCAGCGCCTCACCAACCTCGGACAACTGGCTCACCTTCGGCAACGGCGGACATGTTCCACCCGGCTCGACCATCGTTGTGCCGCGCGACCTGTCGCCCTTCGACTGGGGCATATTCCTCAAGGATGCGACTCAAATCATAAGCCAGTTGGCCGTGACCGCGGCTTCGCTCTCGGTAATATCGCGCACCAATTGATCGATTGCGGCGATCGGCACTCGATCTAGGGCGCGATTGCCTTCAGGATCGCGCGCAGATGCGGCGCGATGTCGGGCCGGTTGAGGCCGATGGCCAGATTAGCCTGCAGGAAGCCGATCTTGTCGCCGCAATCGTAACGCGCGCAGGTCGTCTTTACGGCATGGAATGGCATCCGGCCGATCAGCCGCGCAATCGAATCCGTCAACTGGATCTCCTCGCCCGCGCCCTTCTCGCCGCGTTCCAGCTCGTCGAAAATCTCCGGCTGTAGGATGTAGCGGCCGATGATGCACAGCCGGGACGGCGCGTCCTTGGGATCCGGCTTTTCGACGACGCCCAGGATCTCTGTCGCGTTGCCCGTGGTTTTGCCGGGCGCGATCACGCCGTAACGGCGGGTTTCTTCCAGCGGCTTTTCCTCGGCGGCGATGATGACCCCGCCACCGACCGCATTGTACGCCTCGATCATCTGCGCCAGCGCCCCCGGCTTGCCGTCCAGCAGATCGTCGGGCAGCAGCACGGCGAACGGCTCATTGCCCACAAGATGGCGCGCGCACCACACCGCGTGGCCGAGCCCCAGCGGCTTCTGCTGCCGGGTGAAGGACACCGAGCCGCTTACCGGCAGGCCTTCCAGAAGGCTGTCGAGCTCGCGGGTCTTCTCGCGCGCTGAGAGCAAGGCCTCGAGCTCATAGGCGTGGTCGAAATGATCCTCGATGATGTGCTTGCCGCGGCCGGTCACGAAGATGAACTGCTCGATGCCGGCCTCCTTCGCCTCCTCGACCGCGTATTGGACGACGGGCTTGTCGACGACGGGCAGCATCTCCTTCGGCACCGCCTTGGTCGCCGGCAGGAACCGCGTTCCCAGTCCGGCGACCGGAAAGACGGCTTTGCGCACGGGTTTCGGCTTGGCCATGATGCACCGGGTGTTCCTAGAAGCGCACATGGAATAGACGGCCGGCGCAAAACAGTCGAGAGGGCCGGTCATGCCGGCCGCAGGTGCATCGATTTATCGCCGCAAGGTGCTTCTTTCCGGCTTCGCGTTCCGCCGCGTCCGTTGACATCGCCGGCACCGGGGGCTTTTCGTCCGGCCCTTCCGGGTGCATCGTTGGCGGCACGCCATTGCGGGGAGACCGGTATGCCTTACGTCGAAGGCCGCATTGTCCATGATGCCGATTCGCATCTGATGGAGTTGCCCGACAGTCTGGATTCTTACTTCGATCCGAAGTTCCGGGCGGCCTATGACGGGCTCCCCAAGCTGCGAAAAAATCCTCGCGATGCCGGCTGGGTGAAGAAGGCGCGGGCGCTGCACGACAGCGACGATTTCCGCTCCGGCGCCGACGCCAATGTCCTGCTGCGCAAGAACTACGAAGCGCA
>Ga0134126_10000586_pt1 | contig 46302 bp, 64 predicted proteins | sample KB31752_FD_96881 | JGI IMG/M metagenome (GOLD analysis project Ga0134126, IMG submission 96881) | Terrestrial soil microbial communities with excess Nitrogen fertilizer from Kellogg Biological Station, Michigan, USA - KB3-175-2 | ecosystem: Environmental > Terrestrial > Soil > Unclassified ...
CGGCTTGAGTTCCATTAGTCGGCTCCCTTCTCGGCTGACGGATTGGGAGAGGTGAGGGCGCGTTCGGCATTTTCATACGCAACGGCCGCGATCGGCACGTCATCCCATTTGTTCGCGCGGACACGGGCGCTATTTTCGCCGCTCTTGAGGACGCCACGCAGCGCCTCCTCCAGCGCCTTCACGCGGGCTGAGAGGGTGGCGTTTTCGGCTTTGGTAGCGTTCAGGACGCTGGCGGTGTTTGACAGGTATGTGCGAACAAGCCCGAGATCGCGCTCAAGCTCCGCGATGCGCATTCCCGCCCCCTGTCCGTCTTGCTTCGTGTCGGTCATATCTTCCTCGTGATGGTTGGGGCCTTGGGCCGGATGGCTAGGCGCTGGGTGAGGTTGATTGCAGGTTCGGCTGAGGCCGAGGTTGGGTAATGGTCGGGCCAGTCGAAAGGTGGATCGCCTATGGTGAGCCAGTTATCAGCGTGACGGCCAACTCGGTCTCGAAACGCTCCAAGTAATTGATACCAATACGGATACGCCCGATGGCCTGAGGTCGGAATGATCCACCAATAACCCGTGTGGTCGCATTCATCGCAGCCTTCTGGGGCCGCGTGACGGCCGGTGGCCGGGTTAATGGTCGAGCATTCGGGGCAGATGATCTGTGTCGCGATATCGAACGCAGGTTCGCCGCGGACGAGGTGGGCGATGAGGAAGGGTTCGGGCATTAGATAATACCAGCTTTGCGCAGGGCTTCGCGAGCCGCTGCGCGTTGGGTTTCGGTAGCCGCAGGTTCGCCCGGTCGGCGAATGGCGGGATGATCGCGGGGGATGGTGCGCGGCGCAGGTTCGGGCGAGGCGATAAGGGCGCCCAAGGCGTCGGCAAGGCCGGAAGGCGAGAGGGGATAGCGGCAGATGACCGGGATGCCGGAGGCGTGGGGGATTTCCACGAAGATGGCCGAAGGTGTGGCCCAAGCCAGGGCGCAGGAGGTCGGGCGGGCGGTGGAGAGGGTGGAGGTCATGGCTTAAGCGCCTCGTGGCCCATGCGGTAGGCATCGGCGCAGGAGCAATATATTTCTTCGTTTTCTAGGTTTTCGGCTAAAGATTGGCCTTCATATTCTTCGTGAAACCTTTCTAGACTCTCCATTAGGGCCTTGCAAGCGCGTTCAAGCTTTTGCTCGCGTGTGTTACAATTCCATTGGGCAAGTAAGGTTGCGCCCGTGCGGTAGTTAGCGGTGTCATCGTTCATCGGTGTAGCCTCAGTTGAAATAGAAACTCCGGGCCAAGGTGTTGGCCAAGGCCTCCATGTGATCGAACGCGGATTGGAGGGTAAAGCCCGGGGGGAGCGGGGCTTCGGCGGAGTGGATGACTTGGGCGAGGTCCGGCCGGTGTCGGATGCAGAGCAGGGACATCTGGAACCGGATGTAGGCGGAGCCAGGGCCGCAGGGATCAGAGATGGAACGCATGGGTCCTTACCCTTTCCTGATTATAGGCCGAGTATACCACAAGTTGTAGAAAATGTCAATCCCTTATTTGGCTGATAGGCGGAGGAGTGTGGGCCTCCGCCTATGCCGACGCCCCGCCAGCCGAAGCCAGCGGGGCGAAGGGGAAGGTTAGGCGAGGTAGGGCTTGTCTGGGTAGTGGGCCGTATCAGCCGGCCGATCCCACGGGTGCACTTCATGGGACGGGCCGTCGTCATGGGCCGGAGGCGGGTAGTCAGCCGGGGACTGAGGAACGGGTTCCGGCTTGGACGGCTCCGGCGCAAACAGCGAAACGAGATCGCTGAGTTTGCCGTGGGCCTGTTCGGCCTTGGCCTTCCACTTATCGGCCTCGGTTGAGTAGGAGGCCGCAAGCGAGCCGTTGTCAGAAGCTTCCTGCCGGGCCTTTGCAAGGTCCTCGCGGAGTTGGCCGATCAAGGTCGCGTCCGCATCGTTCTGTGCCTTGGCCTTGTCGCGTTCGGTAGCTGCCGTCCAGAGGTCAGAGCGAGTCTGGGCGAGTTCATCACGGGCCTTGTCGCGTTCGGACCGAAGGTGCTGGATCATGTCGTCTAGATCAGCGTTGCGCCGGCGGACCTGTTCGATGTCGGCTTTCAGGGCCTCAACCTGCTTAGCGAGGTCTTTGACCGTCTCGGCGAGTTCGGTGGCGTAGGCGATGGCGTTGAGTGCACGCTTGAACATATCGCCGACATGGTTCATTTCGCTCTCCGTAGGAACGGGGCCAACCTGGATGGCCTTGTTTCCGTCTTCCATTGGAAAAGTCTCCACTGGTTTGGGGGTTGATACGCAAGGACGGCGGAGCTAAGGGCTAGCATATAGCTCCGCCGGGTACGCCTGGAACCATGGGGCGGCCACGTCAAACGCGGCTTATCTCCTAGGAGACGCTATCCATGGAATTACCCAGAAAGGCTAGCCGATCCTGAGCTTGCTTTGCGGTTGCTGGCGCATTGGCAAGTGGCTGCTCATTGCTCGGCTAGGTTGGGGCAAGTGGCCCCAAGGTGCTGCGGGTTAGTGGGCCGTAGCGGAGGGGACCGCTTTCGGCTTGGACTTGCTGGCGAGACCAGCTTGCTTCGCCGAGAGTTGGCCACCGTCCTTCGGCTTGGCCTTCTTAGCCTCCGCCGCTGCAACAAGCTTCGGGTCCTCGACAAGGATGGCCCGGAGGTCAACACCAGCGACCTTGACCTTGCCGCGGTCCGCGATTGCGGCTTCGGCCTGTTCGAGGATCGCGGGGTCTGCGTCGATGTAGGCGTTCGCGGCCTTGGTGATTTCCGAGGCCGGAACGTGGGAGACCTTGATCCCCAGCCGCTTCATTTCGTCCTTGACCATGTTCCGGGCAATGCGCCGGGCTTCAGTCATGACTGCGCCAGAGGCTTTCTTGGTCTTGGCTGCACCGGAGAATTTGATCTTCCCGGCTTTGATCGCCTCGACGTTCTCTTCGGCGATCTTCATGGCCGTGGCCTTGCGATCGTCGTCGGACGAGATGTCCTTGGCTGTGACCTTGGACATGCCGCGATTGACGAGGACCTTGAGGCCTTGGAGCATGGCTTCGGCATAGACTTCGGCCGACAGTTCGTCGGTTTCGATTTCAACCGAGGCTTTGCCCTTCGTGACTGGGATTTGCAGTTTTGCCATAGGCTTTCCTTCTGGTGATAAGCCAGCCGTACAGGCTATTAGCGGACGTCACAGGGACGCGCAGTGCGGAGGTCCCTAGCCCTAGCCGGCCTTGGCTGGCGCATGTGCGGGATTGCACAGGGGAAGGCTGAAGCAAGCGACCACAGAGCTACCCGTGCCGACGCTTGGGAGCAACCCGGTTGCGGAATATCCCCCACAACCCTTCTGCCTTCTCCTGTACAATCCTGCGGATTTGGTTTTCAAACAGCCCGTTCGCAACATTCCTCCGAACGTGCGCAAAGGATAGCACGGTTCTGGGCGTAACACAAGTGCTATTTGTGCAGGGCAGCCATGCGTCTGGCGCATGGCTAGTTGGCACGATTCTTGCATGGGGGAACGGAACGGGAACGGGGCCAGAGGCCAGAGCCGATGGCGGAGGGTCGGCTTCGGGACGCCCCGCCCGGTCACGACGTTGGCGCGTGGTGCGTTGGCGCGGCCGGGGCGCTAGGGTAGTAGCGAGGCGCGGGCTGGCGCGCCAGCGGGGCGGACATTTGGCGAACGGGGCGGCAGGGCCGGATTGGAGATAGGCAATCTCAGCCCAAACGCAATGGGGCGGACCGAAGCCCGCCCCATGTAGTGATAGGCAATTTCAATCTTCGCTATCGTCGGGGCTTACCTCTTTTCCATAATCAAGCGCTGGCGACTTGCATCGTCGGCATATGGCTAGCGTGTATGAGGATGATAACTCCCGATCCTGTGAAGGCCGCTTAGCCTCTTGCTTGTGCCCACATTCTTGACACGTTCTGATCCATGACATTTCGTTCTCCTTTCGTTTGTGAAAGACAATTTTAGCCGAGCCACTTAGCGACTATGGCGAGGCCTGCGCCACGCTAGCGCGAGCCAGAAGCGGCTAGAGCGCAGCATAGGCATTGGCCGTTTCCTCCAGCATCTCCGCACCGCACGCAAGGGCTTTGGCCGTGTCCAGGTCGTGGCCCAAGGCCAGCCTGCGACACTCGGCTGTGCACATGCGGGCGAGTTCGTGCAACAGCCCGTCTAGGCCGTGGCGCTCGCATAGATTGGTAAGTAGTTGGCGTTCTAGGTCAGTCATCGGTGATCCTCCGTTGCGGGATAGACAATCTCAACCCAAGCCTAGCGCCTTAAGCGCTAGGCATAGGCAGCAGGCCTAGCGCACGGCTCTCGCCACGCGCCACGCTTTCTCTTTTACATCCACTCCGGCCAAATGCCCAAGGCTTTGAACATTTCGTCCACGTCTGCACTACCGTAATGCGTGCGAACACAGGTGTTGACGAATTTGCGTTCAGCCTCCACCAAAATGTGTCGGGCAGAATACGCTTCCCACGCCTTGAGTGCTTCCTGACGGATGAGCGTGTCAGCAGCACAACATTCTTCCAAAGTCTTGCTGACATCGTCTTTGTGTGTTGCCTTCCACTTAATATATTCTTCAATGGTCATCTTACCTTCCTCCAACTGCAGCTAGGCCGCATTAGCAGTAGACAATCTCGAGCCAACGCCTTCGGCGCGGTGCGCTAGCCCTTGTACGACAACTCCGCCCGGTGCTCGGCGATAAAGGCTTTGATGGCCTCGCCATGCGCTACAACCCGCTCCCATTGCTCCGCGTAGAGCGTGACGGGAAACCGGCCCATACCGTAGAGCGCCACCGCGCCCTTGGCAGAGACTTTGAGGGTCAGCTTGGCGCTGGCGGAGGCCTTAAGCGCCGCGTTGGCTGCTTGGAGTTTGGCAAGCTCCGCCAGAAGCTCCGCCTGTGTCATCTTGCTCGCATCAATCATCGGCTAGTCTCCTGAGTTTCCGGGCCATGCCCGGCGGCTTGATTGCCGTAGAAAGGGCGAGCACGAAGCCGGCCCCTTCGGCTGCAATCACCAATGCCACAAGTCAATACACAATGGTCCTATGGCCATACATCCGATATAGCCCGTGCCGCTCGCCTTAGCACGCTCAATTCGGAAATCGCGACACGTCCAACCCCGCCAGATTATCCTAATCATAGCCTTCCTCCTAGCCCGCATACAATGGCAATAGCACAACTGGCCAACGCGAGCATAGTGGCCAGTGATATCATCGCAATCCAAATCAGCACTTGCACGGCTATTGCCTCTCGATGTCGCGAAGATGCTCGCGAATGCGGCCGGTGTCAACCGCCATCGGCCGCATACCTGGCCTGCACCGGGCGCATATCGGGCTTCGCCCCGCCTCATGAACCCCTCATAAGCCCCTCCTGCGGCTCTCATAGCCTCATAGAGCCACCGGCCTACCCCGTATCCCTGGGTGCCCCTCTCCCTGCCCCTGGGTCCCTTGGTCTCTATGTGTGTGTGTAGAGAGAGAGGCATAGACCCATAGACGGGGCGGGGCCGGAGGCACGGGGAGAGGGGCACCCCCGGACACGGGTGGGGGTAGGTCGCCTATGAGGCTATGAGGGGATTACGAGGGGGCCACGAGGGGGCCATGAGGCTGGCGGAGGCATGCAATAGGCGCATATCAGCCATGCCGCCTTTGGCGCAACCCAGCCATGCGCTTGGCGCAATGCTGCACTTGCTAACGCCTTTGCTGCGCCTGCGCTATGCAATCCCCGTGCCAACCCAGCCTTCGACCCCCTGGGGGCAAAATTCGTCGGCTTCGGCGCGGGGCAGAGGACCTCCCAGTAAATTGTGTGGGTTTTCGCATTATGCGCCCGAGGCGGAGGTGGATAGGGCTTGACTTCCGGCGGAATCTGTGGAACACTGGCTGAGTCAAAGTAGGATAAGGCCCGCGAAATGCAGATGCTGGACTTCCAAGACTTCTCGGCCCTGCTTGGCCCAGGCGTTTACGCCTTGGTCAAACGCGGGGTGGTGATCTACGTCGGCAAGTCCCGGGCGCTGTATCAACGCCTGTATGCTCATCGCAACGTGGCGCGCGCGGCAGCCAAGGGCAAGCCGATCCCAACTTGGCTTCCGATCAAAGGCTTCGTCTTCGACCAAGTCTTCGTCCGGCCATGTGCCCTCGCCGACCTCGACCGGCTGGAGGCCGAGATGATCGAACTCTACAAGCCTCGGTACAACGAATCGCTCAAGACCCGGCTGCCGATCCGGGCCGCAATCCCACTGACCATCAACGGTCACACGATCACGCTGAACCCGGCCCAGCCGAAGATCGAACGTAGGATTTAACCCTCGCCGTGACCTTCCCCCGCCAACGCCTAGCCAAGCCTCGGCCGATCGAAGGAGTCCGCGAACTCACCCGCGACGATCTCGCTACGCTTCGCGAGCCGCGAGCCAACGTCCTCATTACCAAAACCCTCCGCGATTCCCACCACCGCGTGGCCCGGCTCCTCGCAATGGGCCTGCGCCCCGGCGAGGTCGCCTCCCGCACAGGCTACTCCAACCAACGCATCTCGACCCTCTCCAAATCCCCCGCGTTCCAAGAACTCATCGCAGGCTATCGCAAGATGGCCGACGATGCCTTCCTCGAGTCGCAAGACGACTTCTACGACATCGCATTCGCCAACATGCTCAAAGCCGAGCGAATGCTCTCAGACAAGCTCGATGACGCAGACGCAGCCGGTGAAACCCTCCCAACCCGCGACCTGATCGCCATCTCCCGCGACGCCGCCGATCGCTTCGGCTACGGCAAGCACACCTCCTCCACCAACCTCAACGTGGACTTTGCAGCCAAGCTTGAGGCAGCCAAAGCCCGTTCAGCCCGGCCGGACCTAAAGCTCGTCCCCGCTCCGGCAATCGCCCGCAAGGTCTAGCCCAGTGAACCCAGCCGCCAACCAGGACCCCGGCGAACTCCTAGACTGGCTGGCCTCGGTCGCCGACGACCCGCTCGCCTTCACCCTCGGCGCCTATCCTTGGGCTGAACCAGGAACAGTCCTCGCCAACTTCTCCGGCCCTGACGACTGGACCCGCGAACTATTCGAACGAATCCGCCTAGGCCTCCTCACCCCATCCGCCGCCATCCAAGAGGCCACCGCCTCTGGCCACGGCATTGGCAAATCCGCCACCGTTGGCATGATCATTCTCTGGGCCTTCTGTACCTACCCAGACTGCCGCGGCGTGATCACAGCCAACACCGAGACCCAGCTCAAAACCAAAACCTGGGCCGAACTCGGCAAGTGGTTCAACCTCTGCTTCTTCGCCCGCGACTTCTTCACCCTCACCGCCACCGCCCTATTCTCCAAGGACCCAACCCGCGAGCGAACTTGGCGCATCGACATGATTCCTTGGTCTGAGAAGAACCCAGCTGCGTTCGCCGGGCTCCACAACCAAGGCAAGCGCCTACTCCTGATCTTCGACGAGGCCTCCGAAATCCCTGACATCATCTGGGAAACAGCCGAAGGCGCCCTCACCGACGACGATACCCAAATCCTCTGGCTGGTCTTCGGCAACCCAACCCGCAACACTGGCCGGTTCAAAGAATGCTTCGCCGGAGGCAAACACGCCGAGTTCTGGCACAGCCGACAGATCGATTCCCGCACAGTCAAGATCACCAACAAAGACCGGTTCGAGAAATGGATTCGGGCCTATGGCCTCGATTCCGACTTCGTTCGCATTCGCGTCCTGGGCCAGTTCCCGCGCGTGGGCGAGATGGAGTTCTTCTCCGCCGAGGCCATTGACGCAGCCATGTCGCCCGACCGCGAGGTCTTCGTCGATGCCTTCACCCCACTCGCCATCGGCGTCGACGTGGCCCGGTTCGGTCGTAACAACTCCGTGATCTTCCCCCGCAAAGGCCGCGACGCTCGATCGCTCCCACGCGAAGTCTTCCACGGCCTCTCAACCACCGAACTCGCAAACCGAATCCACACCACCTACGACCGGCTGCGCCCGGATGGCATCTTCATCGACGGCGGCGGCGTCGGGGGCGGCGTCGTCGACCAAGTCCGCAACCAACGTCTCTACTGCACCGAGGTCCAATTCGGCGGCAAGGACATCATCACCGGCCTATCCACCGACAACCTAGGCGAGCGCTACGCCAACATGCGGGCAGCCATGTACGGTGCGCTGCGCTCTTGGCTCTCGGGCGGTATTCTCCCACCCGACACCGAACTCCGCACGGCGATGCTCGCCATCCGCTATACCTTCAACGCCAAGGACGAAATCCTCCTGGTTGCCAAGGAGGACCTCCTCGACGACAACCCAGGCATCATCCTCGATGACCTCGACGCCTTGGTCCTCACCTTCGGCGGCCCACTGGCCCGAAATGCCTCAGCCGGTGGCGATCACCCGCACAAGCCCCAAGTCGAGTACGAATACAACCCCTACGAACCCGAACGGATGGTAGCATAAGATGGCCGATCCAATCTCCCTCGGAACCCTCCTCGCCGTTGGCCTTGGCGGAGCCGCTGCAGGCTCCCTACTCTCAAAGGGCTCGCCCGCTGCCCCAGCACCACCGCCATCGCTCCCGGCGGCCCAACAACCTCAGGGCACTAAGCCCTCGGCTGCCCCACAGCAACTCTCCTTCCTCTCAGCCGGGGCCAAAGCCTCAGCCGCGGCCCAAGGCTCCTCCGGCCAGACCGGCAAGACTCTGTTAGGCCAATGAAAGTCCCAGTCGACAACGTCGTCCAACTCCCTCGGCCAGCCCCGCAGGTTGATCCAGTCTTCCTCCAAATGGCCGCTGCCATGATGCACTCCGAGGGCCGGCTGTTTGAGCCCAAGCCCAAGCCCAAGGACTCCGCCAGTGGCTAACGTCTCCCCCACCGACCTCGCCTATCGCCGATTCGTCGAAGGCTCCCTCCTGGCCCGGCGCGACAATCGCTATTCTTGGTGGACCCATTGGCGTGAACTCGCCGACTACTTCCTACCCCGCCGCTATCGCTGGCTGATCACTCCCAATATGCAGTCCCGCGGTTCGCCGATCAATCAACACATCCTCGATTCCTCAGGCGTCTTCTCGGCTCGGAACCTCGCCGCGGCTCTCCTGTCCGGCAAATGCTCCCCACTCCGGCCCTGGTTCCGCCTCAAGATCGATCACATCGACTCCACCCAGACCACCCCAGTCTCCCTCTGGTTGGCCGAGTGCGAACGCCTAATGTACCTCGTCTTCGCCGAGTCCAACTTCTACAACTCGATGGCCCAGTTCTTCTACGACCTCGTCATCTTCGGCACGGCCGTCCTAATCATCTACGAAGACCACGGCGCAGTCATCAACTGCTACAACCCCTGCGCCGGCGAATACTACCTCGACCTCGATGGCAAATACCGCCCGGTCCTGCTCTCACGTGAGTTCACAATGACCATCGGCGCCGTAGTGGGTGAATTCGGCTACGACAACTGCTCGGTCGCCACGCGTAAGGCCTACGACACCCCCGACGGCTCCGGTCGCACGCGCGAGATCATCGTAGCCCACGACATCTCCCCCAACGACGACGGCCACGACTTCGGCATCTCCAACCGCTACGCCTACCGCGAATGCTTCTGGGAATGGGGCGGTTCGACCTCACCCCAATCCGGTTCCCAAATGCCCCCGGCCTTCCTTCGCAAACGCGGCTACTTCGACAAACCCAACATCGCCGTGCGATGGGACCTCGTCTCCAACGACCCATACGGCCGCAGCCCAGCGATGGACGGCTTAGGCGACCAGAAGCAACTCCAACTCGAGACCCGACGCAAGGCCCAGGCCATTGACAAGATGGTCAACCCGCCGCTGGTCGCCGACATCAAACTCAAGAACCAACCCGCCTCGCTCCTCCCCGGCGGCATGACCTACATCGCCGGCTTCGCCCAGTCCGGCAAGCCTGCCATCGGCACCATCTACGATACCAAGTTCCCTGTCCAAGAAATCGCCGAAGACCTCGCCGAGGTCCGCGAGCGCCTATCCAAGGTCTTCTACAACGACCTATTCCAACCCATCTCGCAATACGAAACCCGCTCTAACATCACCGCGACCGAGATCGATGCCCGGCGGGCTGAGGCCATGATCATGATTGGCCCGGCCTTGGAACGAATCGACAACGAGGGCCTCAAGCCGATCATCGAACGGGTCTGGGGCATCATGTCTCGCCAACGTGGCCCCAACGGCCAACCCCTACTTCCACCGGCCCCGCCTGAGATCGCTGGCCGCGACGTGAACATCGAATTCGTCTCCATGCTGGCCCAGGCCCAATCTGCAGCCGAGTCCGCCGGGATCGAACGCCTATTCCAGATCGCCGGAGGCCTCGTCGGCGTTGTCCCCGAAGCCATGGACAACATCGACGTTGACTTCGCACTTGACAAATACTCCAGCCTGTTGAACAATGACCCTCGTATAATCCGGAGTCCGCAACAGTTGCAAGCGATCCGCCAGAAACGCGAACAGCAGGCCCAGGCCGCCCAGCAAGCGGCTCAGGCTGAGCAGCTATCCGCCGGGGCCAAGACCCTATCGGAGACCGACGTAGGCGGCGGCCGCAACGCACTCCAGTCCATGCTGGGTCAATAGCCGATGCTCGACACCTCCTCCCGCGCCAGCGTCCGGGCCGCCGAAAAGGCCGCTAAGCGCTTTGACGTGGACGAGGCCGAGGTCATTCGCTCGATTATGTCCAGCCCGGCCGGCCGGTATTGGATTTGGACCCGACTGGAATCCGCCCACATCTTCTCCACCACCTTCACCGACTCCCCAACCCGTTCGGCCTTCCTCGAAGGCGAACGCAACGCCGGGCTGACCTTGCTCAACGCCGTGATGTCCGCCTGCCCCGATCTCTACACCCTAGCCATGCGAGAAGCAAATGAGCGACGAATCGCAACCGACAACGCCATCTCCCGAGTCACCGCCAGCCAACACGCCGGAAGCCAGGACCCCGACGGGGGAGATCAAGGACCAGCAGACGGCCCAGGCGGATGGGACCACTACGCCGACGAAGCCGGCGGAACCGCCGAAGTCTGACGCGAAGTCCGAAGCCCCAGCCGGCGCACCCGAATCCTACGCCGACTTCGCCGCTCCCGAAGGCTTCGAGATCAATAAGGACGCCCTAGCAGCCGCCCTGCCCGTCTTCAAAGACCTCAACCTGACCCAGGACCAAGCCCAACGCCTCGTCGACATCTACGCCCAGGTCTCCAAGGACTCCGCCGAAGCCCCTCACAAGGCCTTCGAGGCTGTCACAACCGAATGGCGCAACTCCGTCATCCGCGATCCCAAACTCGGCAATGGCACCGACGGGCTCAAGCCCGAAGTCCAAGCCAACATCAACCGCGCAGTCGAAGTCGGTGGCCCAGAGATGGCCAAGGCCGCCCGCGAAGCGATGGACATGACTGGCGGGGGCAACAACCCGGCCATCATCGGCCTGCTCAATGCCCTCGGCGCCCGCCTCGGCGAAGGCTCGGCCGTCACCGGCAAAGGCCCTTCCGCCTTCGGCCAGCCCAACGGCTCGCGGCCCCGGAACGCGGCGCAGGCCCTGTTCCCGAACCTACCCTCTTCCGCCTCCTAGCCCCAGAGTGGGATGAACGAAGATAGGAGATCGAAGCTCGTGCAACTCAACCCCCACTCTGGAGAAGCCTAATGGCTACCATTGGTTCTACGGCCCTGACCTACGCGGACTGGGCCAAGCGCATGGACGACGGTTACCGCGTCGCCATGATCATCGAACTCCTCTCGCAGACCAACGAAATCCTCGACGACATGCTCGTTGTCGAAGGCAACCTGCCGACCGGTCACAAGACGACCGTCCGGACCGGCCTGCCCCAGGCCACTTGGCGCCTGCTCAACCAAGGCGTCCCCAACGCCAAGTCCACCACCGCCCAGATCGTCGACACCTGCGGCAACCTCGAGACCTACTCGGTCATCGACAAGGACATCGCCGACCTCAACGGCAACACCGCCGAGTTCCGCCTATCCGAGGTCCGCGCGTTCCTCGAAGGCATGTCCCAACAGGTCGCCTCGACTCTGATCTACGGCAACCAGTTCGTGAATCCGGAACGCTTCACCGGCTTCGCCCCTCGCTACTCGACCAAGAACACCTCCAACTCGCAGACCGCCAACAACGTCCTCGACGCCGGCGGCACCTCCTCGACCAACACCTCGCTGTGGATCGTCGTGTGGGGCTCCGACACTTGGCATGCGACCTTCCCGAAGGGCAAGATCACTGGCCTCCAACACCGCGACATGGGCGAGTGGCCGGTCACCGACTCCTCGTCCAACACCTACCAAGCCTACCGCGATCACTTCAAGTGGGAGATCGGTCTGGTCGGCCGTGACTGGCGCTACTGCGTTCGCATTGCCAACATCGACGTGACCCAGTTGACCGGCGTGAGCGCCGCCAACCTGATCAACCTGATCGTCCGCGGGCTCTACCGACTGCCGACGGCGCCTGTGATGGCCACCTCAATCCAGACCTCCGACACCCCCGAGGTCCGGGCCGATATGGGCCGCACGGTCATCTACGGCAACCGCGTGGTTCGCACCTACCTCGACCTCCAGGCCATGAACAAGACCAACGTCTTGCTCCAGCTGAAAGAGTTCGATGGCAAGACCGTCACCACCTTCCGCGGCGTCCCAGTCCGTACCTGCGACGCGATCCTCTCCAACGAAACCCAGGTCGTCTAAGGAGCCCCGCATATGATCCTCGACAACTCCCTTATGTTCTCGGGCACCTCAAACGGTGCCTCGGGCGGCATCACCTCTGGCGCAAACACCGACGCGCCGACGACTGGCACTCAGGTCGCGTCCAACGTCATCGACCTCGGCGTGACCTCCGGCGTCCCGTCCTCGGCCAACGGTGGCGGTGCTCGCGACATCGGCATCGGCGACGACCCGGCGATGAAGCTCTTGGTCAACGTCAACACGGCGCTGACCGGTGGCACTTCGCTCCAGGTCGACCTCTCCGGCGCCCCCGACAACGGCTCTGGCGCAGCCGGTTCCTACACCGTCATGTGGACCTCCCAGGCCATCGTCGAAGCCTCACTGATCGCCGGGGCCAACATCGCCAACATCGATGTCCCCCGCACGATCCCCGGCCAGGCACCGCCGAGGTTCCTCCGCCTGCGCTACATCTCTGTCGGCACCCACTCCGCTGGTGCAGTCGAAGCCTGTATCGTCCTCGACCGGTTCGACCAAATCCAAGGCTCGACTGGCGCCCTCTCCGGCTATCCCGCCGGTACCACCGTCGCCAACTAAGGAGAGTCAGATGCTTTCCCGTCTCCTCGCTCTCCTTGGCCTGCTGGGGCTGCTCTCGACAGCCCCAGCAGTGGCCCAAGTCAATGTGGTCCCGGCCAGCGGCCTGATCACCAACATCCTCCGAGTCCCGACCTACACCGCCGTATCAGTCGGCCTCGTCCCGGCGGCTTCCGCCACGGACATCTTCTGCATCTCACCCGGCACGGCGAAGTCGATCTCGGTTCGCCAGGTGATCATCTCCGGCACCGCCGGTACGGCCATCACCACGCCGTTCGTCCTCTACCGTCGGGCCTCCCTCGACACCGGAGGCACCGCGGCCACCGGCCTTGCCCTCCCCGTCGCCGGCGTCCACTCCACCAACGACCCGGCGTCCGGAGCCACGCTGACCGCCTACACGGCGAACCCGACCATCGTGGACTCCTCGCCCACGGCCCTCGGCGCTCTCCTCGTCGACCTCCCTGTGACCACTGCTGCTGGTGGCAACACCGAAGTCACTCGTACCTTCGGCACCGGAGTGGACTTCTTCAACAAAGGCCTCGACCTCCAGAAGAACACCACCCAGCAACTCTGCGTCAACCTCAACGGCGCCTCGGTCTCCTCCGGCGTCCTTGCCATCTCCATGACGTGGCAGGAGCAGTAACATGACCCGCCTGTGGCTGGCGCTAATCCTCGCCCTGGGCCTCGCGCCAGCCCAGGCTCAAACGCAGTTCGTCGTCCCGCCCAACGCCCCGGCAACGCCTGTCGTCTCTGCCGCAGCCGAAGGCTCACACGTCCTAAAGGGCTCGCCCGGAGCCCTTTATGGCCTTTACGTAACCTCCGGCGCCTCAGCCGGGTTCGTAATGACCTTCAACGCCACCTCTGCGCCAGCCGATGGCGCAGTCACCCCGATCAACTGCGTCTCGGTCCCTGCCAACTCCAGCGTCTCGCTCTGGTGGGGTCCACAGCCGCCTGAGTTTTACTCAACTGGCGTGGTTGCCGTGTTCTCGACCACCGGCTGTTTCACCAAGACCATCTCAGCAACGGCCTTCTTCCACGCATTGGTGCAGTGATGCGATTTGTTCTTCTCGCATTGATCTTGATCTGGTCCGGCTTCGCGACGGCCCAGCAGATCACAATCCCGCCATCGCCTGTCGGCACCGCTGCTCCAGGCCAAATCCCCGGCACCGGCACCAACGACACGCCCTGCGTTGGCTGCGTTGGCGAAGTTATCGAGGCCGTCGCAGCCTCTGGTTCGATTTCCATGTCCAATGGAACCACAGCCGGGATCACTTCCATCACCCTAACCCCCGGCGATTGGGAGGTCTCAGGTGTATGTGCTTTTACCCCAGCAGCTACAACCTCAGCTACTCAATACTTCTGTAGCCAGAACACAGCCGGGGCCACAACGCCAAACACCAATCCGGGTTTCTTTACTCAAATTAACTTCGGTGCTGTAGTTACGGGCGGCTTCCAATTCTCAACACTTGCCGGAAGCCCCCAAACCTACCGCGTCTCGACGAACACAACCGTGTTCTTGAACGGCTTGGCCAACTTCACCGTCAGCACTATGACCGCCGGTGGCAAAATCCACGCGCGGCGTATGCGATAACATAGGAGACTACAAATGGCCCGTTGGAAACTCGTTGCCCCTCACTACCTCAACGTCGAGGGCGTGAAGTGGGAATATTCCGAAATAGACCGCACGACCGGCAAGCCCCGCCGGGCCGTGTTTCCTGTCCCTAGCTTGCTCGACCCCGGCGACCCAGCCGACTGGAACCACCGCCAGGGCCGTGACGATGGCGAGGTCATTGTCACCAACGGCGGTGCCTCCGACCCCCGCGATATCCGATTCACCGGCGACCCGACCCCCGATATGATCCCGCTCGATGACGAGGCCAAGGCCATCTCCGCCAGCTTCGCCTCACGCTGGCGCCACCCGATCGAATCCCTTCCCTCGACCTACTCCGATGCCCTGGTCGAAGACTTCCAGAAGGAAATCGCCGACCTCCGAACGTCCTCTGGACCGGCCAAGGTCGAGGGCATGTCCGAACTCCTCACCGCCATGACCGCGATGATGAAGCAGAACCAGGACATCCTCGCGGCGCTTGCCGCCAAGCCCGAGCGGAGGCTCTAATGCCATCCAAATCCCCGGCCCAAGCCCGGCTGATGGCTGCCGCGGCCCACAACCCGAAGTTCGCCAAGCGCGTCGGCGTCCCACGTGGAGTTCCAAAGAGTTCAACTCGGCCGATACGAAGACCGGCATCCTGCGTAAGAAGCGCAAGAAGGGCTGAGCCCAATGGGCATTATCCAAGTCAACCCCGGTTCGCCACTAACTGTTGGTGGTGGATCGGGGAACAAAATCTCAGGCTTCCAAGCCATCACCACGTCCCCGGCGTTGGTCCTACCCGCCAACCCTTCGCGCCAGTCGGTGACCTTCCACAACCCCGGCACGGTCGACATCTACGTCGCCCCGACGACCTTGATCACCAACGGTAGCCAGTCCAACTTCGCCCCGTCTCCTTCCATCCTCGGCGGGACCTTCCTAATCTACGCCAATGGCGGCTCCCTCACCGTCACCGGCGAATGCCAATGCGGTTGGCAAGCCTTTGCCGCAACTGGCTCGACTAATTTCCTGACCGTTATGGAGTCCAACGTCTGATGCGTAGGCTCCTGCTAACGCTGGCCCTTCTACTCGCCCCTGGCCTTGCCTGGGCCCAGAACCCAACCTGTCCAACCCGGCCGCCCGGCGACAGCACCAACGCCTGCGCTAGCACAGCCTTCGTCCAACAGGCCACCAATGGCTCCGGCACCGTTTTCACGCCCGAGCAATTCGGCGCGCCGAAGGTCTGCAACCCTTCGCTTGCAGCCGACACCCCCATTGCATCAGCCATCACCGCAGCTAAGGCTGCCTCGGCCACCTATGGCACAGCCACCCTTCTATTCCAGTGCAACTACAAGACCACTAACACAGTCACCTTAGCAAGCTGGCTGGGAACCATCAACGTCCAATTCCCAGGCTCAGCCGGGTTCAATCTCAATTCATCTGCAAACGGAGTTGAATCGTTTCTGGTTGGCGGCGGCGGGCCGACTCTCACCTTCACTAACCTAACCGGCGATCTCTCGCCGGGCGTAACAGGCATTACCGTCGCATCCACTGCTGCGTTCCACAAAGGCGACTATATCGCTCTCTATGGCAGCACCGGTATCCATACCTACATCCATCTCGAACTCAACCGCATCGCATCAATCAACTCCAGCACCTCGATCTCGCTCGAACGTGTTGTCGAATTTCCTGTGACCGTAGCCACGGCGATGCCAGCTGGCTATCTCTCCACGACCCCATATATCCAACTCGTCAGCATGGAGACTGGCAAGTTGGTAATGGACGGTGGAACCTTTGATGGAACCAACTCAACCGGAACTAGCACCGGTCTCGAACTTGAGTTCCTAGCTGATGCACAGGTCTCCCGCATCCGCACATCCAACTTCACCGGTACCGGCAGCCAAGGCTACGCTGGCCAATATCTATACCAAGGCAGCCTAACCAACTTCGTCGACAACGGCTCGGGCAACGCAGCAAACTCCTCCGCAGCGCTCAACCTGTCCACAATCACCGGCCTTAACCTCGACGGGTTCATCTCGAACAATTCGCCGAACTTCGGCATCTTGATCGACTACATGAACGGTTCTAGCCAGTCAAACGTCGCCTCCTACACTGCCAACGGCCGCGGGGTCAAGTTCTGGTCCAACTGCGGCAACTACCAGATCAACATCACCGCCAACCAGAACCTGTTCACAGGAATCGACTACGACAGCGTCAGCCTTTACAACCAAGGCTTCAACTTCAAGGCTACCAGTAACGGTAACGAAGGCCTGGCCTTCCTCGGCACTGGCAGTCAGTTTAATTGGATCAATGGCGTCAATGTTCGACTAAATACCTTCGGCGATGTATCTTTCTTTGGCTCATTTGCTAATGATATAAATAATACAGTTACTGGGCTAAACAATGATGCAAATGTCACCTCAGCCTTTGGTGGAGGCAACAACATTGTCTCAATTCAAGGCAAATCTTGGGCCAATGTTAACTCAGTTACCAATACTTCGGTTCCAAATAACTCAGCAACCAGCGTTGTCTTTGACACAGTCGTCATAGATCCAGGCAATCAATATAACACATCTACTAATACCTTCACAGTCAAGTTCCCTGGTGTCTATAACATTCACATCGTTGTTACATTCTCGGCTGCAATTTCGATCTCCAGTTCGACAACCATCTCAACAGCCGGCACGACCAACATCTCTCAATCCTTCGTCGGCGGATCGTCGAACACCTTCGTTCTCGACCGAACAGCCTATCTCTCGGTTGGCGATACCGTTACAGCCACTATCCTACAACAAAGCGGCTCGACCCAGACCGTCACCGGCGCAAGCTCCCACTTCGCCGTGACCCAGCAATAGGAGGCCCGATGAACAAAGCCGAACTTGCCTCTTACCTACTCTCCATCCACGGCCTCATCGAGGCCCAGACCAAAGGTTCCCACAGCGTCGCCTCCTCCGTCTTGGGCAATGAGTACGAGAAGCATTGGGAACTCCTCAAAGACGCGATCAGAAAGGACAACGAGGATGAAGCAAGGAACAGGGAACAACAGCCGAAGCGCGACGAAAGTCGAACCGAGATCAACAGCAATCAACCCCGGCGCGGTGAGCCAGATTGGCCTCGCCCAGGGCAGCCGACAGGCTCTTGAGCCGATGCACCAAGGTCGAGGCTACGAAGCGCCGAAACCCAAGACTGAAATCCACCCGAAAGGAAGCCAACGATGATCTACGACAAGATCGCTACCCTCCTCCACATCGTCGATGTCTCGCGGCAGTGGCCGGAGCTCAAATCCATCCACGACTCGGCAATGGCCGACCTACGCCAGCTGGCCAACGAATCGGCGCCGAAAGCCGAACCAGTCGTTGTGACCCCGGCTGCCGGCCCGCCGAACTCGGCCCTTCAACACCCGGACGGTCGAATCGAATCCCTCCCCGAACGCCAGCCGGAGCCCAAGGGTCCACGCGCTGTTCCGGCTCGTCCCGAAGCAGCCATGACTCCGCCTCAGCCCGGCGAACCAGACTTCCGCCGGTACCTGACCTCGCGATCCGACAAGACGGAGACCAACTATAGCACTGTCGAGCCCACAGCCCGGCCGGACCTGTCCTCGGACCCCGTTGAGAGGAAAATCTGATGTCCACCCACGACGGCGGTAAGCCCAACGTCAAACCTCTCCCCTACTCGCCGCCCCAGGGCCCGACCGGCATGATGCGCCAAGGGCCTGGTCTCGGCGGCGACAACTACGGCCCTTGTGGTACGCAGGGCGAGCATTCGATTTCGCCGCGCGAATCGGGCCGTCCTGGCCTTGGCGGTCCCAACATGGGCAAAGGCACCAACCGTTGACCACCAATACTGACATCGTCAATCGAGCCCTGCAAACGTTCGGCACTCGTACCACCGTGACGGATGGCGAACTTGCTGCGGGCTCGACTAACGAGGCTATCCAGGCGAACCTGATCTTGACCGAGATCAGGGACGACCTGCTGCGCATGGCCCCATGGGACTGTGCCTTAAACTACGCCAACCTAACCTACATCTCCTCCGTTCCTGGCACGCCCGAGAACACCTCGCCCGCGACTCCGCTGTGGCAAAAGGGCCAACCCGCACCGCCTTGGGCCTACGAATACCAATACCCAATCGATTGCCTTCGCGCCTGCTTCATCATTCCAGCAAACCAAACAGGCTTTGCTGGCGCCACCCCAATCACCACCGCGGTCACCGGCGGAGCCCCAGCGTTCTGGTATGGCCAGCCGGTCAAGTTCAAAGTTGCCCTAGACCAATTCTACCATGTCACCGCTGCAACAGTCCTCGATGGCGGAACCGGCGCGGCCGTTGGCGACATCCTAACACTCCAGCCCGGCCCAACGACTTCGCCACCAATCGGTGCCCCTGCCCAACTAATCGTCACCGCTGTCTCCGGCGGAGTGATCACCGGAATCGCTGTTGTCAACACAATCTACAACGAAAACGGCACTGGCGGCAGCTACTTCTCCATCCAGCCGAACCCGCAGGTCCAAAGTGCAACAACCGGGTCTGGAACTGGCTCGGCGTTCAATCTTACCTGGGGGCCCAAGTCCGACCAGCGCGTGATCCTCACCAATCAAGAGTTCGCCACGCTTGCCTACTGCCGTGGCGTTACCGATCCGAACGTGATGGATACGCTGTTCCAACGTGCTTGGATCAACTCGCTCGGTGCTCGGCTGTGCATGGCCCTTACCGGTGATAAGGCCTTGGCCAACGGCCTAATCCAACTCGCCAACGCCGACATCGCTCAAGCACGGATGGCCGACGGCAACGAAGGCCTTACCATCAACGACGTGACCCCGGATTGGCTTCGCATTCGCGGTGTCAACTGGACCCAGAACTACTCCTCGCCGTGGCAAGGCTTTGACTGGGGCGGGTATTTCCCGTCGTTCTAATGGCACAGCCAACCATCCAATACTCCTTCAACTCCGGCGAATGGGCTCCTCAACTCTACGGCCGAGTTGACATTGAGAAATACCATTCCGGAGCGGCCTTGCTCCGGAACTTCTTCGTCGACTACCGAGGTGGTGCCAGCACTCGGACCGGGACCCAGTACATAATCCGGGCCTTGTTCGACAACCAGATCGTTCGGCTGATCCCGTTTCAAGCCACCATCTCAGCCGGGTATGTCTTGGTCTTCGGCGATCGCTACATTCGCTTTATTGCCAATGGCGCTCCTGTCCTCGAGAACGCAATCAACATCACTGGTGCAACCAAGGCCAACCCTTGCGTCATATCAGCCGTCAACTCCTACTCAGCCGGTGATTGGGTCTTCATCTCTGGCGTAGCCGGGATGACGCAGCTGAACGGCAAATACTACATCGTCGCGGCTGCGACCGGCACCACCGTAACCCTACACGACTTGTTCGGTAACCCTGTTGACTCGACAGCCTATGGCACCTATACCTTCGGTGGAACCATCGCTCGCGTCTATACCTTAACCTCCCCTTACGCCGCCAACGATCTCGCGCTGCTCAAGTTCGCCCAAAACGTCTCTGAGCTTGTGCTGACGCATCCAAACTATCCGCCGGCGGTGCTAACCATCTTTGCTCCTAATAGCTGGACCCTTGCTGACATCATCTTCGGTTCAACCGTGGCTTCGCCAACCGGGCTAAACGTCACCACCACCCTAGCCGCAGGCTCGACCAACTATTCCTACATCGTCACCGCCGTTGATGCCAATGGCCAAGAGAGCCCGGTCTCCGACGCCTTCCCGTTGCTATCGAAGCAAAACATCGCCACGACCTCGGGCACCAATACCATCACCTGGAGCCCAGTCGCCGGCGCAGCCAGCTACAACGTCTACAAGACCAACACCACACAGGTCAATCCGGTCCCGATCGGCGTCCCGTACGGCTTCATTGGCAACACCACTAGTACAACGATGGCAGATTCCAACATCGTTGCGGATTTCTCCCAAGGTCCGCCGGTGGTCCGGAACCCATTCGCCACTGGTGCAGGCGTAGGCGCAATCGTAATCGCCGCGCCCGGTTCCTTCACGACCACTCCCACGCTGACCATCGGCGCTCCTCCGGCTGGTGTAACTGCGACAGCCGTCCCGATCATGTCTGCCGCTACGATCTCATCCTTCGGCTCGCCCGGCGCGGGCTACACCGTCGGCGATCAAGTCCTGTTCCCCGGCGGCGTCATCATTGATGTCCTCACCGTCGGTGGTGGCGGCTCCATTGCCACAGCAGCCATCGTCTTCCAAGGCGCCATCAACCCGATCCCAGCCAACCCAGTCAGCACCAACGGCGGCGGCACAGGCTCCGGCGTCACGGTTAACTTCACTTGGAAAATCTCCGATACGATCATCACCGATCCTGGCTCAGGCTACCTGTCTGCACCGAGCGTCAACTCCACGCCCGGCGGAGGCACATCCCTTTCCTCTTCCCTTGGCGCAGCCGGTAACGGCAACCCATCTTGTTGCGCGTTCTTCCAAGAGCGTCTCGTCCTGGCTGCTCCTCTAGCTGCTCCCCAGACGCTGTACTTCTCTCAGCCGGGGAACTACTCCAACTTCAACGTGACCAATCCAATCCAGGACGACGACGCTATCACTGCGTCGATCATCTCGGGTCAGCTGAACACAATCAAATCCATGATCCCACAGCCAGCCGGGCTTATTGTCCTGACCGACGGCTCGTCTTGGCTCATTAACGGCGGCAGCTTCGGCTCGGCCATTACCCCATCCTCGATTGTGGCCAACGCTCAGTCCTTCAATGGCGCCAATGACGTTCCGCCAATCGTGGTGGTCTACGACCAACTCTACGTCCAATCCAAAGGCTCGGCCGTTCGCGATTCGCTGTACAACTTCTACGCCAACGTCTACACCGGCACCGACATCTCCATCCTGTCTTCGCATCTGTTCTTCGGCTTCGAGGTCCTTGAATGGGCCTATGCCGAGGAGCCCTTCAAGGTCGTCTGGGCTGTGCGCAACGACGGCGAACTCCTCAGCCTGACCTTCTCAAAGGAACAAGAGTTCACCGCCTGGGCCCATAGCGATACGCCAAATGGATTGTTCAAATCCGTTGCCACGATTGTTGAAAACACAGCCCAGGGCTTTGTCAACGCAGTCTACGTCGTAGTCTCCCGAGTCATCAACGGCTTCTCAGTCCAATACATCGAACGCTTCGCTGAACGCTATATGCCAAACGGCGTAGCCGATGCTTGGACCGTCGACTGCGGCCTGCAATACTCCGGCCCACCGATTTCCAACTTCTCAGGTGGCGAATACCTCGTTGGCCAAACTGTCAACGGCCTCGCTGACGGAATACCGATCACTCCCTTCGTGATGCCAGCCTCCGGCAACTTCACCTTGCCTTCGGCTGCCTCCAAGGTCACGGTCGGCCTATCCTTCACCTGTGAACTCGAGCCGCTCCCAATCGATACCGGGAACCCGACCATTCAGTCGAAGATGAAGAAAATCCCAGCCGGTACCGTTCGCGTTGCCGAGACCCTGGGCCTCCTGATCGGCACCGATTCCTCGAACCTCGTGCCAATGAAAGACCTAATTCGCGGCAACGTGGGCTCGATGACCAACCAAGTCGTCACCGACCTCGTAACCGGCGATGCCCGAACCTTCCTCGACCCAAAGTGGCAGGAAACCGGCCAATACCTGATTCGCCAAACCCTTCCCTACCCCGCCACCATCCTTGCCGTTGTCCCGCAACTCACTGTCGGAGACACAGCCAAATGATCTCGGTGTTCCAGACCACCAACGAGCAAACATTAGGATTGATTTCCGAGTTCGACTTGCCTATCGTAGACCGTGTAAGAGTCGAAGACTTCACCCGGGCCAGTTGTATGTGCTTCGTTGCCAAGTCCGGCCAGACAGTCCTGTGCATCTGGGGCCTCATCGCTCCTTCGTTCGTAACGCCCAAGGCCTACATCTGGGTCCATTCCCGGCGCGAGGTCTCCCGCGTCAGCATCGGCTTCGCCAGGAAGTCCCTCGAAGTGACCCGCAAGATGCTAGAAGTCTTCCCCGAGATCGTAGGCCATTGCGAATCCAAGTCCAAAGGTAGCATTCGCTGGCTGCGTTGGTGCGGGGCCGAATTTGGTTCGCCAACCGGGCCACTAGTCCCCTTCACCCTACGAGCCTCACATGGCTAGTCCGGCAACCATCGGCGCAACCGCTACTGGCGCATCGGCCGCTGGTGGAATCCTCGGCTTCGTTGGCAACGTCTTCGGCGGCATCGCCTCGAAGCAGATGTACGACTACCAGTCGGCGATTGCCCAATACAACTCCCAGATTGCCAAGGGCAACGAAGACTACGCCATCACCTCCGGCGAACAACAAGCTGCGACATCGGGCCTCCAAACCAGGTTCACAGCCGGGCAAACCGCATCCCGCTACGGCGCAGGCAACATCGCCGTAACCTCGGGCTCAGCCGCCGATGTTGCCAAGTCCATCCACGATATCGGCGAGTTCAACCAGTCCACGATCCGCAACAACGCCGCCAGGGTCGCCTATGGCTACGCCACCGAAGCCGTCTCCGACACGGCCCAGTCGAACCTATATAAGATGGCAGGTAACAACGCCTTGCTCTCCGGTACCATCAAGGGCTTCGGCTCCCTAGTCTCGGGCGCGACCTCAGTATCCTCCAAGTTCTTCCAAGGCAGTTCGGTCGGGCTTGGCGGAGGGTCCGTGGATGGCCTAGCCCTAGGCTCTGGCGGAGCTCCCTAATGCCCCAGGTCCCTGACTACCGACCGGTCCCCAGTGTAAACCCAACCGAACAGGGCGCGCCGAGCCTTCGCGTCAACACGCCGCTTGATGCCTTCGGCGGCAACGTGGCTGGGGCCTTGGCCGGTCTAGGCAACACCCTCGAACACTCCGGCGATGAACTATTTGCCCGCGCCGTTGCGTTGCAGCAACTCGACAACGAGACCGCAGCGAAGAACGCTGACGCAGGCTACACTATCGAAGCCGGTAAGCTTCACGCAGAGTACTCCTCGCTGGAGGGCAAAGCCGCTGTCGATGCCTATCCCAAGTACCAGAAGGACCTTGAAGACACCCGCCAGCGCTTTCGATCTTCGCTATCGAACCCGATGGCCCAGAAGGTCTACGACGCCTCGTCGATGTCTTTCATGGCTCGGACGATCTTCAACGGCGCAGGACACGCGGCGACCGAGAACAAGAAATACGTTAACGGAACCAATGAAGGCCAGATCAAACTCGCCCAGACTTCGGCGGGGATGAACTGGAAGGACGACGACGCGTTCCAAGGCAACCTGGACACCATTCGCCACAACGCCGAGGCGGTAGCCATAGGCAAAGGCTGGTCCAAGCCCCAGGCTGATGCCTACACCGAGGACCAAGTCGCCCACGCCTGGATTGAACGCACGAAGGTCCGCGCGATCACCGATCCATTCGGCGCGCGGGAGATGTACAACCAGCACAAATCCGAGTACGGCGCCTACCGGCCACAGGTCGAGGCCATGCTGGAGAGCCGCGAGGCTGCTGTTGGTTCGAAAGAAATCACGAACCAAATCTCAACCGGCGACTACTACCAACGGCTGGCCCAGAAGGAATCGTCCGGCAACGGCAATATCTTTGCCAAGGCTTCGACCTCGTCTGCCGAAGGCCTATACCAATTCACCAAAGGCACTTGGGCCCAAGTTCGCGCAGACCATCCTGAACTCGGCCTTCCTGCGTCGGTTGGCGAAGCCACGGCTAGCCAGCAAACCGCCGCCGCCAAAGCCTTTACCGAAGCCAATCGAGGCTCGCTGGAGCGTAGCGGAGTTGAAGCCTCACAGCCAAACCTCTACCTCGCCCACTTCCTTGGCGCAGGCTCGGCTGTCAAGTTCCTATACGGCATGAAGGACGATCCGGGCCAGCCGGGGGTTAACCTCGTGACCCCAGCTACGGCCTCGGCCAACAAATCCATCTTCTACAACGCCGACGGGTCCCCGCGTTCGGCAGCCTCCGTCTATACCCGGCTGACCGCAGGCTTCGCTGGGCCTGGGCCGTTGACTGCCAACTCTGGCGCAGACTGGCTGGCCGGAGCCGAGAAGGCTGGCTCTGCCATTGCCCACGAGGTCGCGCCGGAGAATCCGCAGCTTGAGCAACAGGTCCTTGGCTCAATCCGCAATCGCTTCAACGTGATCCACGGCGCAGCCAAGCTAGCCGAACAGCAGGACCTCGTCAGCCTCCAGCAATACGTCAACGGCGGTGGAGACCCGGCCAAGGCTGTCACTGACTACCATCAGGTCCTCGACAACCCGCAGCTGTCCGAAGTCTACCAACGCTTGCCCCCGGCGAAGCAACAGCAAATCCTCCGCCAGATCGACCAACAGGCCAAGGCCTCGCCACCTGACACCCCGCAACGGGCCCAATCGTTGCAGCGATATCTCAACATGTCGGTTGAAGCCGGAGGTAAGCGCGATCAATTCATGCAACTAGACCCCGCCGATCTCTTAAATAAAGGAGAGATCACCAAAGCTGGCATGAATCAACTATACGCGAAACAACGCCAGATTGCTCAAGGTATTGCCAGCGACGCTAAACATACACAGCACGCTATTTCACAATCACGTCAGTACTTAAAGGCCAACAACATCGATTTGGGCACAGAAGAATTTGCACAATTCGCCGGTGCTATGGAAGGATGGTTGAAGGAATACGAAGATAACAAGAAAGAACCGCCGAATGATCAGCAAATTCGGGACAAGGCAGCTGAGTTAACTACAACGATTAGCACCGGCTGGTTCTCATCGCGCTATAACTTCGCCCCTCCAAAAGAGTTCACAACTGAGTTCAAGGACGTGGTCAAGAAACGCCTTGGCCGTGAGCCCTCAGCCGAACAAATCTCCCGTGCCTACCAATACTCCCTCAGCCACCCGCAATGGCGCGAGGACCTTAAATGAGCATCCTAGACGCAGCCGGGCTTTCGCAGCCTGAGGAACCGAAGGTCCCTGGCATCCTATCCGCAGCCGGCCTCGACCCTGCGACAGACCAAGCGACAGCGCGAGTCCAGACTTCGGCCGATGCCAACCCAGACCAAGCAGCGAAGTCGATCTCAATTGGCGATTCCCTCGGCGTGCCGCCTGCGGCTGTCAACCAAGACTTCAAGAACTTCGAGCGAATCCACGGGGTCCAGACCAATTCCGGCATCGTCACCGACAACCCGGCGATTAAAGGCTATATCAACAACCATCCCCTCGCGGCCAGCGTCAGCAAGGATGACCTGCCTCAGCTAGACCGGGTTTCGCAATCTATTGCTCAGGCCGCCGAGCCAAGTATTTGGCAGCGGATGTTTGAGGGAGCTAAAGCGGGTGCAGGCGAAGCCCCACTAGAACTATCCGCAGCCGATCGAAAGAACTTCCCAGCTTTTGCCAAGTTCTGGGACACGCTCCACCTAGACTCATATAAGTCCCCAGTTGGAGTTGCAAATGCTTTACTGCAAGCTCCTGGTGCCGCTGTCGGTGGCGTTGCAGCTGGGATTGGAGTCATTGCCGAACGCCTAGGGATGTCATCAGGCGACTCTGCTCGACTCGCGCGAGACCTTGGTATATGGGGCCAAGGTCTAATGATCGAATCTGGAGCAGCCGGTAGTGTCTATGAGTCCATGAAGCCATATATCCAATCGGGTAAGCCTCCCCCGGTTGGTCTACACCCAGACATCGATGCCATCAAGGCCGACCAAGCCAAGGCCGACGTAGACAATCTCCAGCAAGCCTTGGCCCAGTCCGAGGCGTCGAAGACCCGCGAACGCTCGCCGGACCTCTACGCTGACTTCGTTCGGCAGGTCACGGACGGGAAGATCGGGGTCTCGGCTGATGCAGTTCGGCAACTCTACGGTGACAAGGCTCCTGCGCCAGATGACGGCGTCCTCGGCTGGGTTCCGCGCATCCAAGAACAACTCACGGCTGCCGAAGCCACAGGCGGTGATGTTGAAATTCCAATCGCGGATTGGCTAGCGAAGGTTGATCCGAAGGTCGCGCAAGGGCTGAACGATTTCATTCGGACCCGTCCAGAGGGGGTTACGCTTAGCGAAGCGCAGGTTGAGTCCAAGACTGGGACTTCGGCAGTCGATCCGGCTACGGCTGTACGCGAAGCCAATGCCTTACCTCGGCCGATGGATGAACGCGAGGTCTTCGAACGCGCCAACGCCATTGGCATGACGCAGGACCAATACGCCCGATATCTCCGGCTGATCGAAAAGCAACGCGGCGAAGACGAGGCCTACCAACTTCGCAAGCTAACCGAAGCCGAGCGCAAGCGGCAGACAGCCGAATGGAACGACAACGCCCGCGAAGTCCGCTCGGCTGTTGTCGAAGAATTCAACTCCCGGCCGGAGTTCGCGGCCGACGCTGCGCTCCGAGCCGACAAGGTCAAGCTCCAAACCTCGGCCGTCCCTGAGGAACTCCGCCCGGCCCTGCGTCAGTTCCTGTCCAAAGACGGCATCCACCCGGACGAACTGGCCTCGGCCTATGGCTATCAGACCGGTTCCGAACTCGTCTCGGGCTTGGCCGAACTCAACGAGGCGCGGAAAGCAACTGGCAAGAACCCCGAAGCCTTCCGTCGAAGCCTACTCGACGCCGAGGTCAACCGGCGAATGGAAGCGGCCTATGGCCCGTTGTCGGAGAACATCATCGAGGCCGCGAAGGAGCAGGTCCTAACTGGGACTCAGCTGGACCTGTTGCACGAGGAAACCCTAGCCCTTGGCGCTCGTGCTGGTGCTGAACTCCCCCTACCCAAGGCCACCCTCCAACGCCAAGTCCGCGAAGCCTTTGGCCAAAAGACGCTGGGCGAAATCTCCTCCGACCGGCTCCTAGCCGATGCTGGCCGCGCAGGCCGACAGGCCGAACTCGCCCTCCTAAAAGGAGACGCCGTTGAAGCCTTCCGACAGAAGCAACGCCAGTACTACGCCACAATCATGGCGCGGGAAGCGAAGGAACTCGAGGCGCAGGTTGAGCGATTCAATAAACTCGCCAAGCAATTCTCGGCCCGCGAGATCAAGTCGGTTGACCAAGATTATAGTAACTGGATTCATGATATTCTTCTGCGTATTGGGCGCTCTGTTAAGCGCAGCATTCAGGACTTGGCTGGGGCAATAGAGCGAAGCGAACATAAGACGCTGGAGGACTTCGTGGCCTACAAAGAGGGCCACGACATGCGGGAGCTCCCGGTTGCCGAATTCCTGATGAACCCAGAGTTCCGCAAGAGCTTCGATGATCTCTCGGCCGACGAGTTCCGGGCCCTCAACGACTCGGTCAAAGCCTTGGCAAAGAACGGCCGAGACGAGAAGAAGGCCACCAAGGCTGGCGAGGAAGCGGACCTAGACGAAGTCCGCAACCAGATGATTAAATCCCTCCGAACATTCGCAGAGAAACACTATGATGCTGCTGGCGGTCGATGGTTGGGACCACTTCCTCCACGTCTGGCAAAGCCCCTCCGGACATATTTGGTTTTACACCTCCAACTTGAATCGCTATTCAACCGATGGGATCGAGGAGACCCCAAAGGTGTATTCACCCAATACATTGTTAGAGAACTGGCAACCGCTGCGAACTACGAAGCCGCATTAGAACGGGAATTCTCTGGCTACCTACGGGCCCTAGCTGACAAAGCCGACCTACGCGAACGCATTCCGGCTGGGCCATTCAAGAACCCGATCAATCCGGAGGACCCATTCCCGCTTACGCGAAAGAACCTGCGGGCGATTTTGCTCAACGCGGGCAACGCCAGCAACATGGACAAGCTGGCTCGGGGCTACAAGACAACGCCAGAGGCAATCCGGGCTTGGCTTGACCAGCACGCGACCAAAGAGGATTGGCAATGGGCACAAGGCATCGGTGATATCTTCGCCAAGATCAAGGCCAAGGCCGATGTCATGTACGAGAACCTGTCTGGCGTGGCTCCTGAGCCTGTTCCAATCGATCCCATCGATACCCCGTATGGTCAACAGGCTGGCTGGTACTATCCCGTCATCTATCATCCGGTCTTTGAGGGCGCCTCGCGCAAGCTGATGGGCCGTGATCCGCTTGAGCAGGACAACTACCATCGGGCAACAACCCCGGCTGGGTACACCAAGTCCCGCACGGGTTATGCCGCTCCGCTTGCGCTAGACCTCGACATGATGCCGGTTCGGATGCGGCAGATGCTTCATGACATCGCGTTCCGGACGCCTGTTATTCAGGCTGGGAAGATATTCTACGATCCAAGCATACGCGCGGCGATTACAAAGCACTTCGGTACCGAATACCGAGAGATGCTGATCCCATACCTCCGCGATGTTGCCAACGCAGCCAACTACCGAAGCGATGCACAATGGGTGGGCACCCAGGTGTCGGAGTTCCTGCGCCAGAACATCATTGCGACACTAATCGGCCTAAACCCAGGCACAGTCCTCAAGCACGGCCCGACCGCTGCGATCAACTCAGTGTCCGAAGTCGGGGCGATGAATTTCCTCCGAGCAGCTAAGGGCCTAATGTCGATCAATGCTGAGACCGGCGAGACCAACTGGGCCTTCGCCATGCGGAACTCGGAGGAACTCCAGCGCAGGCATCGGCATTACAACGAGACCTTAGGCGGCGCTCAGCAGAAGGTGATGGGCGAGGAGTCGCTGCGAGATCAAATCATCAAGTTCGGATCGACCCCGGTTGCCATCTCGGACCTCCTATCCGCCGTCCCAACTTGGATGGCGAAGTACGAAGATGCAATGCGATCCGGCGAAGACCACGGCACGGCGGTGTTCGAAGCTGATCGGTCCGTTCGGCGCGCCCACGGATCATCCGTCATTACCAATCGGCCAGCCGTGATGCGACAAGGGCCGATGATGTCTTGGCTAGCCTCAGTCTATGGGTTCTTTAGCCACATCATGAATCGCCAGTACGAGCTTGTGTGGAAAGCTGGCGATGCCCTGGGGATGATCAAGGAAGGGAACGCAGCCGAAGGCGCGAAGCAACTGGCTGGGGCTACAGCTGGGCTGTTCTCCTACGTGATCTTCCCAGCGTTGATCGAGGAACTCGTTACTCCGATGTCGAATGACCAGCATGAGTCGTGGGGGAAGAAGGCTGCGAAAGGCTTGGCCTATACCGTCTCAGCCAGCTGGATCGGTATCCGCGACGTGATCTCAGCAATGTTGATGGGTCGTGATCCGGCAACTGGGCTTCTGACAACAACAGCCAAGGCCGCAACGGACTTCGCGCGAGACCTGTCTAAAGACCGGCCGTTCTCGAAGCAACACGCAGGGAATATTATCCAACACGGAGCCACCATGATCGGCGCGGCCACCGGCCTAGTCAATGCCCAAGTTGGCCGGACTGGCAAGTTTATCTACAACTACGCCACTGGCCAAGAACATCCACACGGTCTATGGCAATGGCTACATGGGCTGAGATTTGGAACAACAAAGGAGCGAAAGCGATGAAAGAACCGAGTTGGTACACCTGGGCTCAGAAGGAGCTTGGGCAAAAGGAAGAACCGGAGAACCGAGGGCCGGTCGTCCGGCGATACATCGCGACGGGCAAATGCGGAGCCGAAGGCGATCCGTGGTGTGCGATCTTCGTCAACGCCGCGTTGGAGTCCCAGGGCATTCGCGGGACCCGGTCGCCGAGTAGCCAGAGCTTCACCCACGATTCGCATTTTGTTCGTATCAACGGGCCAGCCCTTGGCTGCATCGTTGTGTTCTGGCGCATCTCGCCGCATTCCGGCTTGGGCCACGTTGGCTTCTACTGCTCAGAGACCGCCGGGTACATCGAGACCCTGGGTGGCAACGAACAGGACGCGGTTCGCCGAGAGCTCTTGGCCAAAAAGGGCACCCACTTCGGCCTCGTCGGATTCTACTGGCCCAAGGACATACCGATGCCACTGACTGGGCCAATCTTCCACACTGGAACTGTAGAACAAGGAGGTAAAGTGACATGACTTCGGAACAAATCCAGCAATGGATTCGGATTGTGATCTACGCCATCGCTGGCGCGGTGGTGCAACATGGCTTTGCCAACGAGGCTGTGGCGCAGCAGGCGGCAGGCTTCGCGGTCCTCCTTGCCAACGGCGCGTGGACTGTGTATGGCAACCGCTTCGTCGCTAGGTTGAACGAGTTGGTAAAGTCAGGGCAGGTGAAGGGCGTTGTCACAACGCCTGAAATGGCCCAGGCCACGCCCAGCGACAAGATCGTTGCCTCGGTTCAAGACCTTCCACCCGCAGCCAAGCTGCCGCAATAGGAGACGACATGAAGAAGCTTATCATTCTATTGGCCTTGGTCCTACCCCTAGGGGCCTGCGCCAATAGCCAACTCGGCCAGTTTCTGACCACGGGCGTTGCCAACCCGGTGACTAAACAGGGCCTGTACGACTTTGAGAACGGCATGATCCTGGCCTTCGCCGGGCTCAATGTGTACAAGAAATCCTGCATCGCCGGGGCCATCCCAGCCGGGTGTCGCGATGTGATCGTCAAGCTCCAAGCCTACACGCGGCAAATCCCGGCTGAACTCAAGGTGGTCCGTGGCTATGTCAAGAACAACGACACAGTCAATGCCCAGCTGGCCTGGGCCACCCTCAACGACCTCATGACCAACTTCAAGGCCCAAGCGGCCGCCAACGGTGTACAGGTGCAGTGATGGATGTAGCAGCAGTTCTGGCCCTTATCGCTAAGGGCATCTCCGTAGCCGAGGCCATTGTGCAGGTTGGTGGTGAAGCCGTTCCAGCGTTCCAGGCCATCAAAGCCCTAATCACCGGCGCGCAGCAGGGCACGTTGACTGATGACCAGCTGACCCAGACCGAGGCCTTGCTAGATCAGATGATCGCGGATTTCAACCTCGATCTCCCACCCGCTGCATAACGAACGAGGTCGAGGTAATGCCGCATGAAATTCCCGAACGCACTACCTCGACCTTACTTCTAGATATAATGCAGCAACTATCGGATGTGAACTCGCGGATGAATGTCGCGGACGAGCAACGCATTCGGATCATGAAGACCGTCGACAAGATCGAGCAGAAGACCGAGATCATTCCGGTTTTAGAAGAGCGCCTAGATGCGATCGAGCCGGAGATGACGAAGTCGAGGGAGTTCCGCCTTAAGATTGAAGGCGGAGCGGTTCTGGCCCGCGGCTTCTGGCTGGTTGGCGGAGGCTTGGCTTTCTTCCTACTCCAACACGTCTGGGATTTCTTAACTAAATTTCCGTCCCAGCGCTAGCCACCCACCAATGGGTGCCGGTTTTCTTGTCCATTCCAATCGACTTGATCATGCCCGATCGGGACATGATCTCGATCACTCGCATGACGCTGTGTGCAGGTACGCGTTGGCGGGCGTAGTGGACGAGCTTGTGCTCGGGCAAGCCTCGGGCCCCGGCGACTTGAACAAAGTGGAATATCTCGTCCATCGCCGCAGCGTCAGAGCCGGAAGTCCCAGCCTTGAACACGTCCGGCATATTGGCTTCGGCCTGGACCAGCCAGTTCATGGCTCGGTTGAAGTCGTCGCGGGTCAAGACGAGGGTGTTGGATCGGTCGATCGCAGCGACCATCGATAGCTTGTAGAAGTGAACCTTCCGGCGGGTGTTGTAGTGGATCAGCTTTGGATGGGTTGGTGCCGGGGCTTCGCCGTTCTGGCGCCACAGGTTGACGAGGTTGCGGTAGTCTTCGGTCACCTGGAAGTTGCCTACAAGACCGTTGATCAGCTTGATATCGTGGAGCAGGTCGTCGGACAGCTTGCGTTCGATCGGTGCGAAGTCGTCGCCGATGATCCGCTCGTCGGAGAAGATCATCAGGGCGCGGGAGGTGAACCCTTGGCCCCAGGCAGACTCCGGGATGATCTCCATCAGTCGAGTCGGCGTGGCCCCAGATAAGATCGAGACCTGCGGGGATTTGATCTTGATTTTGAGGTCTCCGCCTCGGCGTTCTTGAGAGTATTCGTCTGGATCGTACAAGGCCGATAGGCCGTCGGTCATCTCGTTGTCGTACTTATGGATAAAGGTCCCGAGTTCGTCTGGGGCGATGAACATGGAGTTGTATTCGAGCGGTTCATCGGGCAACCGGATGATCGTGCGCTTGCTTCGCAGAAGGGCATCGACGAGGGAAGCCCAAGTCAGCGACAGTGGCGCGATATGTGGCTCGGGGAGTTCGCGGAGATAGGCTTTGGCCGATCGGATCACCCGGGTCTTGCCTGTGCCTGGATGGCCGACGAGGAAGGTGTAGAGGTTAGGGTAGACCGGCGACGAGGTCATCAGCCAGACCTTTTCCTCCAACGACGCGGCCAGCGTCGTTATCGCGGCCCAGCGCCGGAAGACTTCTGGCGCGTCGAGGTTCGCTGTGTACTCGACGAAGGCGTCGACCCAGCTTGTGCAGGCCCGTTTGCCTAAGCCGTTGAGTTTGGAAGACATTTAGCCCCGGCGATCTAGAATATGCCTGCGCGGTGTACGATTTCGTGGGTCGTAACCATGGAAGTCCTTGAGCCCATCCGGGTTGGTCTTGGACCAATCGCCCCGATTCCAGCCGGTCTTGCAGTCGTATGGGATCAGAAGGGTCCGGCCGTGCTTGAGTTGGATAGGATACTCAAGCTGTTTCATGATCTTGGGAATGATCTCGGCTTCGCGGTCCTCGGGGTATTGGATTGTGAGCGCGTCGTGGTCGTGCATCATTAGGTCCGCGTCCCGCGCGCGCCAGATGTTGAGCATGGCGTTGTTGACGATCTCGGCCAGAGAGCATTGGGGGTCGTAGGCGATGGCTTCGCGAAGCGTCGCGTCATCGTTTCGGCGGCCCCAGAACTGGCGCTTGCGGCCAGTGAGGGAGATCAGGGTTCCGGTCCGGCGGAGTTCGGCATCGACGTGGGCTTGCCATCGCAGGTGTGCTGGGAACGCGCGGAAGTATTTGGGTTGGAATTCTTGGACTACGGAGAGGGGGAGCTTGGCTTGAGCGGAGAGAGTTTGGGCCTTGCCTCCGTAGTTGCTTCCATGTCCCAGCTTTTTACACATAAAGCGATATGTATAATGCCGGTAGTAGGGTTGCTCTGCAATATCTTTATCGAGCTTGAGGTTACCCGTCCACGCAAGGCGTGGCCAGCAAATTCTTGCAGTAGCTGTATGAGGGTCTCCGGACTCACACGCCTCCAAGTATGCTCCGTCATTGAACAGGTTCCATTCTATTGCACCAACGACGAACGACTCGCCCGACTTCGCATCGAACTTCGCAAACTTCATCCCTGGATCGGCAATGAAGATCGATCTTAGATTTTCCTCAATATTCTGGAGGTTTCCGCCGGTGCCGAACTCGGAGAAGCTGGAGGAGAACCGGCCGGTGCTGGTTCCGGCGATGTTGTAGCTGGTACGGATTCGGCCGTCGGGGTCGATCTCGGTCCGGAGGACATCGATTTTCTTCTGGAGGTCTCGCATTCCGGTGATGTGCTTGACGATCTGCCGGGCGATAAGGTAGGCTTCCATCTTCTCGAGCGCGTCCCGGTTGACTGTTGGGCGACCATTCTTTCGAATAACCGGAATCTGGAGAGTATCATAGAAAAGCCTTTGAAGATCGGCGTTGCTTCGCCAGTTAAATCCGGGTAGGCGCACGCCGTCCAAGACGATCCGCTCGAGATTGCGGTTGAGGATTTCAATCTTGTCGTAGTAATCATCGATGACCTCCGCTTTGCGGGCTTGATCTACAAGGACGCCACGTAGGCGCATTTCGAGGGCTGGGGCTTGGAGAGCTTTGGAGAACTCGTATGTCCGCGCCGTGTACTCGTCGCGTTGTGGTAAGAGTGCTTCAAGGACTTCGTATGTGACGATGCAATCGAGTCCGTTGTATTTCCATTCCTTTTCCATGGGATCGCTAGGTTCTGGATCGGCCGCTCGGATTATCTTCATTGCTATTCATCTCGTTTAATCGTTGTGCTTCGGCGTTCTGTCTTCCAGGCTCCATAGCTGCTGTAGATTGAGCCAAGGAAGCCGAGGCCTTTGAGGGCCTCTGGTTGTAAGGCGTGGTGCAGAAGCATGGAGTCCTCCTCGGCACCTAAGACTCGGATTCCCACGGATCGCCAGAGGAAGGCGATGTCGTACAGTCCGTTTTGGAAGACCTTGGCGATGGATCGATCTTCAAGAACTCGTCGCACAAACGCCCAAGCCGCGCTTTCAGCACGCACATCTGGCCAAAAGCTTCGGCCCTTTGCTCGGGCGTCATCGAATGGAATAACGAGTGCAACGTCTCGGCGGGGAGCAAATCCAATGCACGTGATCCGATTTCCAGCCGTCTCAATGTCGACAGCAAGTATTCTGGCGAGACTAATGTAACGCTCATAGAAGGCCTCCAGGTCGTCGAGCGTTGGCTCGATCCAGATTTCACAGTTCGGTCGGCGGATTTCGGGGTACTCGGCTTCGCGAGCGGCCTTCGAGAGGTCGGCTATTGTAACCGGCCGGAGGTCCCATTGGCGGAGGACAGCAGCAGGATGGTAAGTGCAAAGGTACTTGTAATCGGCTACTGTGTGGGTCGAGAGCGCCGTCGTGCCGCGGAGCTTGGAAATACCCGTGCGATTTGATAGAGACCAAAGAGGAGTATTGCCAAGGGCAATAATAAGGTTGGGGTCAATGGCAATGATCTCGTCCCCGAGCCGTTCGAGTTCATGTTGAAATTCCTTTCGCACGTAACCGGCTTTGACAAGCGGACCGAAGCCTGGAATGCCGTCGGACTTCGGTCCGCAGAAGGCCTCGATCCTGTTCCCCGGCGGGTGCTGGTTGAAGACGTTGGCCCGATATACCTCTGGATGGAGTTGCCAAACCATCTCCATCATCTGCGGATCGCCGGTGTTGTAGTACCGGTTGATGTAGTCGTAGTCGGCCGAGGTAAGTTCGATGACCTTGGCTTCGCCGAGCATGCGGATTAGTTCGACGCCGCTAGCACCCACGAAGCTGGAGTTGATCTTTGCTTCGTTCTCGCCTCGGGCTTCGCCGAGGCAGATGATGGGCTTCATGACTGCGCCGCCCTAATCTTCGCCCGGAGTTCCTCCGGATACGGATACAGTGCGAGGTCAGGTGGGCAATCTCGGACCGGCTCGGACTCATCGTATCGGACCTGCGGGTCGATATACCGGCTGTAGATTCGCCAGCCCTCGGCTAAGGGCTTGTCAAGGAGCCGCGCGGCGCACATGGCTTCGGCTCGGTTGGCCAGCCGATGGCCGGCTGGGTCGTGTGCGTAGTCGACGCCGATCCCAGCGAACTTCCGCAGCGCCCACTCGGTGGCCTCGTGATAGGCCAAGGCGCGGGAGCAGTCGACGCCGAGGACGACCGGGTTGATGTCGGATGACACGTAGACGTGGGTCCCGAGTTCGGCGATGCCTGCGCCGTAGGGAATGTGGAACGCGGTTGAGATCGGAATGTCCTCGATCTGGTCGTAGTACCGGGCGAAGTCCGGGAACTGGGTCATGAGTCGGTTGAGTTCGACTTCGGAGCCGAGTTGGTCGTCGATGTCGCCGCTTGCCATTCGAGGTCCCTCGTGCGGATTTGGATTTCAATCCAGTCTAAGGATGCCCGTACGCGATTGATCTCGGCCAGAAGGGTGGCTAAGAACGGATCGCGTACGGGCGGCTTCATCGCGGCTTACTCAGCCGGGGCCGTGTTGGCGAGTTCGGCGAAGACTGACTGGCCGTCCTCGCTCGCGCGATGCTTCATAAAGGCGTTGACCTGCCGGCCGGGTGCCTCCTCGATCATCTGCCGAAGGCTCTTGGTTTCGCCGTCCTCGTCCTCCTCGATGCCGAGGTCTTGGAGGAATTTCTTGAGGCGCCAGACGGAGTCTTCGGTGATGTAGTAAGTTGCCCGGAAGGTGGTGTCGGAGAGGTTCCGGGTTTCGCCGGAGGCTTTCTTCGACCACGCGTCGAGGGCCTCCTGGTCCACGTCTTCGCCCGCCGAGATTGGCTGGAGGGTGAACTCCACGAACTCGGTTTGCTTTTTGGAGGACTTGTCGTAGCGGGGCTGGCCCTTGACGACGCAGGCGTAGGTGCCCTGCGGGACGGGCTTCGGCCGTTCGACTTCGTTGGAGGGGCGATCGAGGATGGAGCCGAAATTGGGTTGGTTCATGTGTTGGGTTCCTGTGTTGGGTGAGTTGAGTTGAGTTTGTCGAGAATCATCTGTTCGAGTTTGCGGGTGATCTCCTTTGCAGTTTCAGATTTCTTCTCCAGCCCAATGAAGTACGAGTGCATTGAGCACAGGTCATTCATCGTTGGCCGGTTGGTTTGAATCGGTTCGGTCACATCTTCCTCACGAGTTTGGGCTTCGCCGGTGCGTTCCGCAGAACGCCGAAGAAATCGGCTAGGCCGGTTGAGATGGGGTAGGATTTCCCCATCTCAAAAGGCTTGGTGTTCTTGAGATCGAACAGGGCCGTCGCAGCCGTCTGGATGGTCCGGTTCCCGGCCCGGTTCTCGCACTGGGCCCAGTGGTTGAAGTAGCGAGGGATAGTCGGGCCGAGGGCTGAGCCGATGGCGTTGGGATAGCCGCGGGTCCGGCCGTCATCGCCGGTGGTGTAGCGGACATGGGCGCAGACGATGACGTTGGTGCGGAAGGAACCGGAGGTGAGCAAGGCGAGGGCGGACTCGACAGCTTGTTGTGAGGCATAGAACCACTGGCGTGGGTCCTTGGCACCGGGGTTCATGGACTCGGCCCAGTTGAATGCGGCGTCGGAGAAGAATGATAGGGAGTCGAGGACGCAGATGGTGTCTGGGCCCCAGTCGCAGGGCTTGCCCAGGTCGGTGTCGGCGTACTTCCAGTGGTCCAGCATCTTCATCGCATCGACGAAGGCCGAGGGCTTGTCGACCTTAGGGCCGGCTGCGGTGGTCTTATAGTTGTCGCGGAGGGTTCGGTACTCGACGTTGTCGATGTTGGCCGGACACTCCTTGAGGACGTAGGTCTTGAGCGGGTCCAACCCATTGTCCATATCGAGGACTCGGAGCTTGTAGCCCGCGCCGACGAGGGAGGCTAGGGCACCGGATTTGCCCGAGCCGGAGTCGCCGGTGAGGAGCAGTTTTGTGAAATCATTGCTCTGGTGTGCTGACAGGCTGGGCATCTTGGGTCCTCTCGAAGGTGATCTTGACTGGCTCAGCGATCTTGAACGGTTGATCGCCGGGGCCAAATGAAAGCGACTCGCGCGAGCCTGCGAAGTGGACGTACCAGTCGGAGCCGACTTGGCGAACGTCTTGGACGAATGTGTGGATGATGTATCTTACCTTGGCTTGAGCGGGTTCCATCGGTCCTCTGGCGGTTGTTGAACGAAGTCGCTGCGCAGGAATTGCTCGCGAACTTGTGACGATTTGGAGCAGATCGAGCGGAAGCGGCACCCGCCGAACTTGTCGCAGGCCGTGTCGTTCATCGGCCAGTACCCGTTGGTGGCGAATGTCTCAGCCAAGTTGAACCAGTATGAGAGGTCCAACATCCACTCCGATAGCTGGTCCTCAGTGCGATAAGTAAAACCGCGCACAAAGCGAGAGCTATCGCTAAGGACTTGGGCGACATCGATGATGACTCCGCGAATGGGTGTGCCGAGGATGACGCGGGAAGCTAGGGTGTAGAGCGTCATCTGGTTGTTGGGTTCGTACTGAGCGAAGTAGTAGGCCGAGGGGGTTGTGGTTGTGGTCTTCCGGTCCATGACGAACATGGCGCCCTGGAAGTTGACCACGCGGTCGAGATGGCCGCAGAGGAGGTAGGGTTGGTTCACGGAGATATTGAAGATTCCTTCGCGCTCTCGTATCTGAGATACGGTTAGGTATTGTCCTTGGCTCGGCCCCCAATCCAACTCGAACCGGAAGCTGAGTTCGACAGCTGGCTTGCCATTGTCGAGGATCACCGTCTCGGCTGCGTCATCGCGGAAGTGATCGAGGTACCAGATGACGGTTTGGACTAAGGCGGATTTGGACTTGAGGGCTTCGCTTCGCTTATCGAGGTCCGGGTCCGGCTGCCAAGTGTGGATGCGGTCCAAGAGGCGTGAGATGGTTTCGCGGACCGCGTCGTCGAAGCCCGTGCCTTCGGCTCGGAGGAGGTCGAAGTCCTGGAGGGCCGCGTGATATTCGATGCCCCAGCGGAGATGGATGGACTCTGCGCGGGTTGTCCAGCCTTCGATCATTTGGTATTGGTACAGCCGAGGACAGGTCTTTAGCATCCCAAGGGAGGTTGAATCCCACGCGAACTGCACCTTGGTGCCGGGGAGGAAGCAGGATTGGGCTTCGCCGGTCATATCTTCCTCGCAATGCCAGCCTTCGGCAGCCCGGCGGTTAGGTTCTTTAGAACCCCGTCGAGTGATGGTGCCGGGCCTCGTTCCTTCGACGGACGCTTGCCGGCTTCGACTAGGCCGCGGTTCTTCCGGTGATGGGCGATGATCTTGTCGATGTCTTCGCGGGTGAGTTCGAGTGGGTCGCGGTCCATGAGTTCGTCGAGTTCATTTGACATGGTATTGTCCTACCAGGATTAGGCCGATTTCGGCGTCGGTGAGTTTGGATTGTGAAGGCATTCTGGCGTCGACATTGGCGCAGAACTCTGGGTAGTCCCGACTGTCAGGGCACATACCTTTGGCAAAGCTCCGGCGCTGCTCGTACCACATACGGAGCTTCTGCGAGTCGGTCATCTTGTCATAGGCGGTCTTGTATTTGTCCAAGAGTTCCTTGAAGTCAATCGACATCGAAGTCTCCGTCTAGAAAGGGTTCGCGCGTGTTGCGGATCATGGCGCAGTGATTGTCGAGTAGGTCTCGGAGCCGCTCGGACCAGCCGTGACCGTGAAGTCGAATCATGGTGTCGACGTTGTCGGCGAACAGGTTTAGGTTGACCTTGCGAAGCGGGCGGGGGGAGCGTGGGGGCATCAGGGCACCTTTGTAATAGTCAACCCAAAGCCGCCGTAATAGCCGTTGTGCTCGTTGTGATTGACGAGTGTCACGAATCCTTGATCTGTTCCAACTTCGACGAAGCAAGTTTCGTGATCGCCCGAGCTATCATCAATATCAGGCCCTGGCTTTCCTTCTATACGCACGAGCCTATGTCCACAAAGTGAATTGAGATCGTCGTCGGTGGACATATAGCGGTTCTCGCAACACGATTGTCCGTCGTCCCAGATTTTGATCTGCTCGCCGTCTTCGAAGGTTATTCGAAGACGATTGTCTATAATACTGGCTGCTGTAATAGTTCGGCCGACAAATTCGTCTGGCGAGTGTTCAGAACCGCTGCTAAGGTAGTGAAGCATCGCACCAAATCCGATCATATTCATGTTGCTCTCCCTAATCCATCAGCCGATCGACAGTGTCCTTGACCAGCCAGAGTTCGTTGCCGGATTTCGGCAATACGATCCGGATGGCCTTGAGGTCTTCGCGACCTTCGCGGGCGCGGTAGAGGTCGGCCTGGGCCGAACGGATTACGGCCGGGTCGCCAAGGGTAATGGCAATGCCGATCTCGGCCTGTGCAGCTTGTTCCCAGAATGATAGGGCGTTCTCGGGGCGGAGTTGGAGGGTCATATCTTTCTCCGAATAGTTGGTGAAGGAACCGGAGTTGTGGCGAAGTCATCGACGTAGGTGATGGAACCGGGTTCGACTGGCGCGACCAGCCGGGTGAAGGTTTCCTCCGACAGCGGCTGATGTCCGGAGAGGTCTTCGACCTTGTCGAGAACGGACAGGTTGGGTTCGAGGTACAGCCAGACCGTGTTGTCCTCGGCCCGGATGCGTAGGGTGTAGGCGTCGTACGGCGAAGTGCCGAACATCGGGTGGTCCGGCTGGTAGGTGAGCTTGTTCTGCTCCCGGTGTAGCTTTCGAGCCTGATGCATTCGCATGCGGAAGTTCGTTGCGGCTTCGCCTGAGTCCATGCGGACCCGGATGCCGGCTTTGGATTCCAGCGCCCGGTCGAATAGCTCGACGCAGTCGGTGTAGGAGTGGAGGGAGGTTGGAACGCTCACGTGTGGGCCTCAGCTAAGATTTTGAGAATACGGCGGCGCTCTTGTTGAGGCATGTAGTAGCCCCATCTCTTTAGCGACCGAATGTCGAACCCTGCACCGCGTAGGTTTGATATTCGATTGCGGATGTTCTCCGGCATCGGTGGGTCGTCACGGTCGGCATAGGCGTAGTCGTAGATGACCTCGTGCGCAGCTTCGCCTCGGCGAATTAGGCAGTCAAGTACCCGCGCCTCGGTCATTGGCAGCGAGAACAGAGCCATAAGCGCACCGAGGTATGTCATTGAATAGCCCGCGAATCGATTTCGTAATACGCATCCGCCGACCGGGTCTGGATCACGTATCGCAGGTTCAGGTCCTGCTCGTCTTCGCGCAGCAGCCAGGGATCGAGGTGGTACACCGTGTCGAACTCTAGGCCCTTCGATTTGTGCCCAGTCAGGAGCTTAATGGTTCCTCGCTGGGCAAAAAGATGCTCGGCGTAAGAGATGGCTTGAGCGAGGGTGGCTCCGTGTCGAGCGAAGACTCGCATGCACTCGGCGAGGTCGCCGGCTGTGGCTGAGCCTTTGGCTTCTCGCTCAGCGAGCCATCCGTCGATTGCTTCGAGGACAGCGCCACGCGAGGTGTCGTCATGCCCAAGTCGGCGCATAAGGCCAATAAGCTTTGGGCCAATGTCACTCCCTGCAACAGAGACCGCCCGGCCGCTGCTGAGCAGTTGCATTCCAAGTCGGAATATTGGAGCGTTATTTCGGCAGATGATTGCGCAATCGTCAGGGAAAGATGCAAGGTCAAGTCGGTCGAGGAGTTCAACGTGGCCTCCGGGTTTGGTCCATTTGAAATGCGGGACGCGCCATTGGGCAGCGCAGACGATGGCCTCTGGGCAGCGGAAGCTAACGGAGAGGTCGAGCGGGGTCATTTCGTAGGTAGCTTGGAGGTTAGACATGCCTCCGGCAAGCGCCCCTCGAAATCCATAGATATTCTGCCACGGATCACCCACAGCAATAACTCGATGCTTACAAAGTCGGTCGAGCATGGCGTGGTTAACTGGCGAGAGGTCCTGCGACTCATCGACGAGGACGAGGGGAAATTGAGGGTATGTTCCGCCGAACAATGCGGGCATGTATATTTGATCATTGTAGTCGACGGTGCCGTCGTAGGCAGCTTTGATAGATCGAGTAAGAACTGCGTCAATAAGGTCCGCGACGAGGTCGTCTGGGGTTTCTTCGAGCGCAGCATGGAATGCTGAGGCTCCGATTAGGCGTTTGGCGCTGGGGAACTTGCCTTCGGGGACATAGCCGAGGGCGCGGGCGAGGTTGACTCCGGCGATGACCTCGAAGTAGACGGACCACATTGTGGAGGCCGCATCTTTCTTGACCTCCTGGGTCAGTTGCTTGAAGATGGCCTGGGGTTTCTTGGGGTTCAGTGTCAGGTTCCGGCCCTGTGTGCGAGCCCAGATGCGATGGCCTAGGGAGTTGAAGGTTCGGACGGTTGTGGTCGAGAGCATCCGGTCTTCGGCCTCTTTGGCGTTCTTGGTGTTGAAAACTAAATAAGCGATAGGCTTGGTTTGTGTGGACTTCTCTAATAATTCAAGAGTTGAAGTCTTGCCGCATCCTGCGCAAGCATTTATGAGAAGATTGTCACCTGTATTAGCCCGATCTATGATCGCTACTTGTTCATCTGTTAAGTTCATGTCACATGTTTCCAGGTCTTACGTGCGCGGATATAATGGATATTAGAAGGTGTAACAGAATATATGCGAGCAATTTCACTGAGACTTAGTTGACTGTTTCTTATGAAGGAAATATCTGTTTCAGTAAATTTTGAATTGTATGTAGCCGAACCAAATATGTGGCGGCTCTTTTGAATTTTGTCAGCAGTATTCTCTGCTGTTGTTCCGTTTCTTAGGTGTTCAAGTAACCAACATCTTGGCGTGTCACAGGTGTGACGAATTACATTTAAAGTTTCGTCTGGATGTTCTAATTGATAAATCAGCCGATGCACATAAACCTGTTTACCTTGCCAACAGGTGACGCCATATCCTCGACCAGATGTTGGACCTTCCCAAATTAGGCAGCCATTTTCGTTTATATAGCTGCGACTAACTAAGTAATCAAACATCTCTAAGGCGGTTCTCAAACCTTCCTCCCCATAAACGGCAAGTCGGCCTTCGACAGGACCTGATAGCTGGACTTGTGTAGGCAGCCGATGATCAGGCCCTGGACCGGCCCATGCTTGGGCTTCGCTGGGGTCGGGCCGAAGCCGCAGGTGCAAGGCGAAGGCGGAGTCGAGAGGTCCGGGAAGGGTAGGCGGAGCGGGACGCGGTTGCGCTGGCGGAGCTTGGCGACTTGGGTGTAGATATCTCTCATTCCCTTCTCCTCATTATACCCTGATATTACCATAAGATAGGAAAAAAGTCAATCTTTACTTCGAAGGACTGACATTGGATTGTAAGCCTTTCCGTATGCGCAAATATCCCCGGTTTCAAGATCGACGTAGTGGGCCCAGCCCTGTAAGCTATGATTTAAGAACTCAGCCATACATTGCTTGGCCTCGTCTTCTGTGTCGAATGAATCGCGGTAGTCGAGGAAGCCGCCGGAGGCATAGTAGATATCCCCGCCCATTACTATGTATCGTTTGGTTTTCATCGTCCAGGTTCCTTGTATTCAGGGCCACCGACCGACATCTCGTCGATGTATTCGTCGTGGTCGGCCGAGGCGGATTGGCGACGGCGCTCGTAGGCATCCAGCCGGGTCAGGTCCAAGGCCGAGCCGTCCCAGCAGATGGCGTAGAGTTCGGAGAGGGTCATTGCATCCCCCTTGTGGCCATCACCGTCACGTTCTTGCAGGTCAGGTCCAGCATCTCGGCGACCCCACGCCAACCGGACGCGAGCAGCCGGTCTTGCGGCGTGTCTTCGGTCTGGTGGAGGTGGCCTAGGATCAGGGCTTGGTTCTGGGCTTCGCGGAGAAAGTGAAGCATCTTGGCGAAGGCATCGCCCTTGGTTGGGACTCCGCCGGAGGTTTCGATGTAGCTCATGATGAGAACCTATTGCTTGCTTGGACTTCGCCTGTAAGTTTGGCGATGATTTCGTCGGACAGTTTGTCGGAAGCTGCTCGACGGGCGTTGTTGTCTTCGGGAATGGCCGAGAGGGGATCAACCTTGGCGATGATGCGGCCGATGGCGCGATTAGTAACTTTGAGTTCGTTCCGTGTCTTGGTTATCTCCTCGCGAAGATAGTAAGTGTCGTTTTCGATGCCCGAGATGCTTGACTCTATAGCGGTTAGCCCCAGCCACCGTCGAATTATGTTTCTCATTTAGACTTCCTTCGCAGGTTGTAGGTTTGGGTCAGACCAATGCGGGCGGTTGTCGGGTTTACGAGTCATCATCCGGCACCGGGGTTAGCTTTACGGCAGTCATTTGCGACCGTTCCGCGGGTTGCGGAAGCTCGGCAGCGAGCACGGCATCACGACCCCTGATGCCCCGAGCCTCGCCGGATGTTTTATCGAGCCTTTCTCTGGGTAGAGAGTCGGTATCTGGCATCACCTCCTTTAATTCGGTGGATTTGAGTGCGCGCCGCAATGCTTCCTCGACTGAAACCCGCGCCTCATCTGAGGTATCGAACCAACCTGTTTCGTTGCCTTCATCATCATTCATAAACCAGCCGCGCCATTTCGGGCGGCCTTTCGGTGGCGTCATGATGTGGCCGACGTACAAGCCGCCCAAGTAGAGCGCTTGACGCTCGACGCCCCAGCAATCTTTGCGCCACTCAATCACCGCATCCCGCTCGCTCGATGACGTGAGGGCGGCGCGGGCGAGGGAAAGAAGTTGAGGCGCGTTGTTGACCAAACCAACGATCAACTCGGCTATGTTGAGTGATGGACCACTTTCTTCCGGATCGTCCCTCTCGGCTTCGTAGCCGCGAGTGAGATGGGCTACATCGCAGTTGTTGGCGTCGGCAATGGAAACGGAATCCGTCCACTGTCGACCAATCGATTCAAAAAGAACTCGCCAAGGCGGCTCGGCAGCAAGCAGTCGGTCCAGTTCCTCTAACCGTTCGATCTCGGCCAAGGTGAGCGGGGCGGGGGTCATGTCTCAGTGCCTTTGTGTGAGCGGAGGGCGGCGCGATTTGCGTACCCGCAAGAGATATCTCTTGGGCATTCGTGAGCCAGAGGGCATACACCGTAAAGGCACCCAAACAGTTCAATTGTCGGTTCACAAACGCCGAGTTCGCATTTTCGATAGTAAGGCGCTTCCGTCAGCTTCACCGGCCGGTGCGAGGTCATGGGTCAGTGCCTTTGGCGGCGCGACGCAAGTGCCTGTCCCAACACGCGTCGCAGATCGTAAAGACAGTCCCACCTTCATTTTTGGACCGCAGCTTTCCGCAGACATAGCAGGCGTAAATACGCACATCGGGATCAATTGTGTGCCTCACCGTCCGCCTCCATCGGCCTTTGCTCCGCGGGCTGCGGAGAGGGCGGCTCGCGCTTGCTTCACAGTATGTTGCGTCTCGGGATCGCCAAGATTGTTGATGCGCATATAGTCGCATTTCTCTTCGACTATTTGTTCAAGAGTGCGGATCAGTTCTGCCACTGTCTGCTCATTCACCGGCTCGGGAGGAGCCGGAGAGGAGCCGGGCGAGGCAAGTCGATATTTATCGACGATGCGAGAGAGCGAATTGAAGTTGATTTTGGGACATTGGTGACCTGGGTAATACCTGGGATCGAACGCATAGTCAGACCGTGTACCGCACGTGGCCTCCGATACATCGCGGCCTAGTTCGCCCCAAGACAACTTGCCGTACGTGGGCAAGTGTCCACCACCCTCTTGCGCCGGAGGCGGTGGAGCGGCGAGTAGCAGCGAAGCGATCTCGCGTGCGATATCCTTCGCAGCATAGCGAACGTCGGAATTTCCATCGCTGCAAACCGACTGCAACGTTCCGCTGTGAGCAAGCGCTTCAGCGATCTCCTTCACCTTGTCCGCTGCGGGCGCGGGTGGGGAGTTGGAGCGCGCCGGGAGAGTCTGCCAAATCCGCACGCCAACAACGCGATCATCGTCCATCGCGCACAGCCAGTTGACCATATGCGGATGCTCCGGAAATACTGGTCGCGAGACGGAGGAAACATCTTCGAGGACTATCTCCGTGATGGGACCGAACTCAATGACACAAGGCTTGAACTCCCCCGCAAGCTCGGCGTTCACCGGAGCGGGAGGGGCAATATAAAGTGGCTCGCACATCACGTCAGCGTCAGAAGCAAATGGCGGCTTGGTGGTACGCATCGCCCAAGAGTGTTCTTCTTTGAAGCGCCAGCGCCACGCAACCGGCTCACAATCCGCTTGCGCTGCGGGCTCGGGGCGGTCTATTGGCTCGAAATTGTCAGCAAAATACTGCGCAGCGACGAGCCATTGATCGGCGTGGTTTTTCGGATTGCGCGCGATCATGTCTCCAAGTTTCGGAGAGCCGGCCTTTAGGTCCTCTTTTGAGATACTGACGCCTTGCAGCATGCGCTCGCCTGGTTCCCAAGGGCGAAGCTCGGCAATCTGCGAGCGGCGATATTGCGCGAACGGCTTGAGTTCCATTAGTCGGCTCCCTTCTCGGCTGACGGATTGGGAGAGGTGAGGGCGCGTTCGGCATTTTCATACGCAACGGCCGCGATCGGCACGTCATCCCATTTGTTCGCGCGGACA